>JAABUQ010003591.1_pt1 | contig 28179 bp, 26 predicted proteins | sample 5560001 | NCBI WGS metagenome assembly JAABUQ01 (sample SAMN10711888, study PRJNA513371) | rock metagenome | isolation source: Antarctica rocks | place: Antarctica: Victoria Land, Finger Mt nord | collected 2015-12-18 | reverse complement strand
GAGGGAGGGTGGAGATGTCGTGAGTGATAGGGAGGCGTGGTGTAGGATCGGAGATTTGATTTGATGAGGGAAAGAGAACAAGGAGGGAGAAGGGATGTGGAAAGGGGGTGGGAGTGAGTGAGGATAAGGGGGGGGGGGAGGTATTGTAAATGTTAGGAGAAAAAAGGGATGACACTTGATGAACGGGTCTGTGGGAACTCTTAGAGTAGAAGAAAAGTCTCGGAGGCACGCGTTGTGGTCATTCCTCAATAGATAGGCCGTCCCTCATCCCACTTCCTCATCTCCATCATCTCCCCGCTCTCTGGGGTCCCATTCACCAATCCCCCATCAGGCGTACTCACCCCTCCCCAGCTGATCCTCCCGCTCTCCCTCCTCCCCCCATCTCCCAACAGACCCACACTCCCTATCCACTCCCAAACCCTGCTAACCTCCCCGCCCCTCCCTTCCCTTACCGAAGCCCTCACATTCGCGTTCCGCTCCACCACCGCCGAAACCTTTGCCCATAGTTTCTCCCGCCTGCTAGCCGAAAACTCGTCACGAAGTACATCGTCCCTCAACTGTCCCACGCTTATCCAGGGCTCTGGGGCTTCGTTCCTAGCGTGTAATGCTGCTTGTGTGGCTAAACGATCGAGTGTTGTGGCGACAAGGGAGGGTATGCGTGCTTTTGATGATTGTAGGGAACGGATATAAGCGCGGATGTACAGTAAGGAGGCGCAGAGAGCTAAGAGAACGACAAGGCTGATTCGATGGCGCGCCAGCGTGAGTCGGAGGGATCGTCGGATAGCGCACGAGAGAGGGAGGCGGGCGAGGGAGGTGCTACGGAGGAGGCGTCTGTGGAAGAGGAAGGGAGACTGGTTAGTGTCAGATATTTGGCAGGGATGATGCTGCTTGACGTGCGAGGAGGTGGGGTTGGGAATGGATTGGGGTTGGATTTAGGATGGGTTGGAGATTGGGGTAGGAGACTTACCCATTGGAGGACACTTCGTCCCGATCTAAGACCTCACCTATAGCGTGTCTCCAGAAATCATCAAATTCGGCGTCGCTCATTCCTTTCCGACGCTTTTTGGCAACCGTGCTTCTCAGGTCTTCGACGTCAACCTCTGCTGTGGGAATACTCTTGCCTTTCTCGTCGACCAGAGATCCACATTCCCATTTCGCGTTTCGATCACGCAGCTCTTCTACAGCACGGTCTGCAACCGCCTTGACCCTCCGAACTTTTTCTCCGTCTGGCTCGCATGTTGGTGGCAAAGGGATCAAATTACCCAGGGATAGTGGATGTGGTTTCAGAACGAAATCGTCCTCGCATCTTGTCTCCATGCCTTCGTAGCAGTATGCATGCGTCGGGCAGGGTTCGCATGAGGGTTGTAGGAAGTCTGCCCAGTCCGGCAGATGTACGTTCGACAGAGCTGTCGATGGCCGGCCGACGCCACAGTATCCAATCTCGAACTTCTCCTGTCGAAACCATAAAGCGTATCCAGAGAGAAGCGTTGTGAGGATCACCCAAGGAGCAGATTTCGGTATTGAGCTTGATTTCTGCAGCCGCTTCTTGCGACGGGGAGGGAGGATGTCCTTTTCGCCTGCCGCTGCACGCTCTCGGACAAGCTCCAGCGTCTCTGATGGACTAAATTCTTCTCCAGCCTCAACCTCGTCATATGGCTCTTGCTCTGCTTTAGGCCTCCGCACTCTGGATGAGGACACCTCAAATGTCTTGGCTGAGGGAACCACAATGCCATCCTCTTGCTTTGGCCTAGGTTGTTCCATGCTCGGTATACCCTCCGTTCTCCTTCTCCTCGACGTACTCTTCCTTCTGTCAACGCTGACCCCAGAGCTCTTTCTTCGGTCTCCGCTCGGTTCTAATGGCGAGCTACCGCTCTGGAATGGATTCTCGTCACTAAATGCACTATTCCTCATTGGAGGCCGTGTCGGAGGGTCATCGGGCTCCTCAATCTTTACGCTTGGTGTGACCTCACTCCGTCGACTTCTGCGGGCTGCAGGCTTGTACGCGTCGCTGCCATTGTCGGTTTCGGTATCGGACGAACGTGCATGTTTGCTCGGGCGCTTCTTGCCACTAGAGCATCTGCCTCCACTAGCACCGGAGTCACCCTCATCGAAGGGATTCCGTGAGGTCTTTCGACGGTTCCGTTTTGTTGGAGCTGGTAGAGGCGGTGGAGGCATTGATTCAGTATCATCTTCATCTTCCCCGTTAACCGTTCCCTCTTGACTGCTGGGCATGTCCGTAATTCCTCGGTTCGATCGTCTCACTCGCTCGCGAGCGGCTAAGATACGACGCGACCGGGGAACAAGCTCTTGGGTGAAGATATCGATGAGCTGTGGCTTTTTAGCTGATGCTGGGTATGAGATCTTGTGTTCGAGGAAAATGGCGCGGAGCTTTGGGACGGTGAGTGACGCAGGGTTGAATGAGGGTGATAGGTAGTCCATGTCGGCCAAGTCCTCGTTGGAAGCCATGGTGTCATCAGTGAATGAATTTGCAATCTGGTGAGGGGAAAAGAAAGGCACGCGGTTCTGATAAACAAAGATGATGAAGGCCCGGGAAAGGAGGCTAGCTCGGCTAGGCAGTAACACAGGCCAAGATCGATTAGTCACGTGACCAGTGTGTAGCCTTGGGTCATTCCATGTTACACGCTGCTGATGGATAGTACGGAGCATGTCACTGTATACCACATTAATCGTGATCTGCCCTTCGAAATATTTAGTATACTTTATATGGATCGGGGTGCGGCTCCCATGATCAGTCCTTCACTCCCCACCTTCCCACCTCCCTCATCGCCTCTGCTCCTCCCTCAATCAACCCGTCATCTCCGAGCACACCAGCAACACACCTCCAGCCATCCCTACTTCCTCCCCATTTCAAGACCTCTTCTCTAAATCTCTCCCCATTCTCCCTCTTCACAGAACCCTCTCCCTTCCCCTCTGCGAAAACCTTCTTCCACACCTTCCCTGCAATGGCCCGGTCGAACAAATAACTGTAATACGTTCCGCCATACTCCACTAAATGACCGAAGAAGCCTTGCGCGCTGGTTTCAGCCGGTTCGGGAATACTGCTATACCTGGTGTAGATATCGTGGAAGGTCTTTGTGCTATCGAAACCAGACAAGCCCGCTAGAGGAGAGTGATAGGCTTGGTCAAGCATAGCGAGCAATATCTGGTGTTCCGTATCTGCGCCCTGTCCTTTACGCTCGACAGTCAAACGCTCGGCGACCATGTCATAGGGCAACGGAATATCGGTCTCCCAGTGTCGAGCGAAGAGTGAAAGAACCGCCGGGTCCGCAGCGAAATTCTCCATGAGTACGGATGGGAGTTCAGCGAAGTCCGTGGCGCAGCGGGTACCGGAGACGACTTGCAAGGCTGTGCGACCGAGAATGGAATGTATTGCATGGCCCATCTCGTGGAAAAGGGTTTGCACTTCGTGAAAAGATAGGAGTGTGGGCGTGTGAGCACTGCTGGGGGAGGCGAAGTCGCAGATGAGGGCTATGGTGGGGAGCTGGTGAAGAGCGCCTGTGATAGGAGAGACAACGGTGGCCATACCGTCGTTTGCGGCAGTGACGGGATCCAGGTGTGGAAGTGATTGGGCAGATTCAGAGAGCTCGAGGGGGGTTATGTGGCGAGAGCAGCGAAGCGTAAAGTGAGCTGGATTTGGGTTCTTACCCGTCCGGGCGAAGAGGTCGCAATAAACGACTGCGATGTGACCTTCTGTCTCGTCGATGATGTCGAGGCGACGGACGTCCGGGTTCCACGTCTCGCCCGGGGAGGTCTCTTGAGGTACGAAACGGACGCCGTAGAGGCGGCTAAACAAACGTGATAGTCCTTGCATGACGGTGCCGAGGGAGAAGTAAGCCGAGATGAAATCCGGCTTCCTGGATCTTGATGAAAGTTGGGCTGAAAGGAGACGCCTACGGTACTCTCTATCCCATGCGTTGATGTTCAAGCCAGGATTGGCGGACGTCGCAGTTCTTACCCTCAGCATCTCGTCCAATTCTTGTTTAATATATTTCCCATTATCCATAGACAGAGCGGCTAGGAAAGTATGGACGGCTTCAGGTGATTTGGCCATTTTATCGCTCAAGTGCATTTCTGCATAGCTCTTGTACCCCGACAAACTGGCCACTTCAGCTCGCATTTGCAACAGGCACTCCAATGCGTCAATTTGGTTTTGCCTACTTGTCCTTCCCGCAACGTAGATATTTTTCCGCGTAGCGCTGTCTTGTACCGTCCTCAAGGCCAGAGTAGAAAGCGGGCCTACGGTGGGTAGATGAACCCTACCCCTGCGATCTGTGATTTGTGTAAGATAAGTAGGATCCATCCCCTTCATCTTGCTGCTATCCAGGACTAGAGTAGGCTTCGCAGGGGCCATCCCAGTTACGAAGCTGTTCCCAATGTTGCTGATCTCGCTCGACAACGTGACGAAACGTTCTCTCTTTTCCTTCGGCAGGTGTATGGCTGACTTCGAGAAGTCTCTGAGCAAGATTTGTGCAACGGTTCTCTGCTCGTCAGTCCATGACGATGTCACCCCCGTGTCAGCCAGTGCCCTCTTTAGCTGCTCGTTGAGTCCTGGCGTAGTGTTGAGAACATTCATGTAGTTGTACAAAACTTCATACGCCCCGTCGGCGGCGGCTCTGAAACTTGCGTCTGGATGCGTGGCTCTCACGAAATCTGAAAGATCGAGGACTCGACATAACGAGTCACTCAGCCGGTCAAGGTCACCCGGTATTTCAAAGACATCCTTCTGGCTCGATGGCTCGAGCACCTTGGCAACGAGCCTTTTGCATCGCGCTAACGTGACTTGGGCAAAGTCTTCAAACCCAGATGGATCTTTGAGATAGTGGTTTTGAAGCAGCCCTTTGCGGGCCGTCGAGGTGCCGTCACTCGAGAAAGCAGCCCAAACACGATGCGAGTCAAATACATCTCGCAAAGAGCGATCGTCATGGCTTTTTGAAGGTCCTGTTGTCCATGCAACGCCGTTGGAACGGGCCAATGTAGCGGATGCATGTTGGTATGCTCTCGGCCCTACAGTCGAAGATCGCTGGCGAGGACAGGTCCGGAATCTCCATGGTGCTCGACATGCTGACTTGAGCATGTCCTACATGCGTAGAATATTTGGTCGTCAAGGATAAAGTATGCGCCTTGACCATAGTGACAGCTGACTAAGTAGCTCCTTGGCTTCTTGGCATGTACGAGCAGACTAGTGCTTCATACTGAACAGGCATTATCATGACCTTTAAAGATACTATATATGCTCGCTGTAGCAATTTGCGGAAGATTACATTCCCTATGTACCTATTCATTCCTATAGGACAAGCATTGGAAATCTGTCGAGACTTGGTTTGCAAAGATCGAAGAATCAGCCGCTAGTGTTACCCATCTCCGATCACTCCATCGTATACTCGCGATCACACAACAGCAGCAGGTAAAGCAGGCCCAAGCTTTCCTAGATCTTGTCTCGCCTTCGCCAACGTCGGTTATATACACGCTCAAACATGTCAGCCGACTCTTTTACCCGGACCAGCCTTTCGAACGTCCGTGCAACTCCTCATCTTTGAGACGCGCTTCCATCGTATCGTGTGCTCTCTGGCCTTCCTGGCGGCGGTCCTCTTCGTTGGATGTCCCCGGTTTCTGCCTAGAGCCTTCGTTCGGACTCGACTTCGAGGCGTCTGACGCTGTCGATGGCGGGTTCTTGCCATCTTGAGTATTGAGCTTCGAAGAGCCCAGGATGCCAAACGAGCCCTCTTGCGACGCCATGGCAGGATTTGCGGCTCACGATGGCGATTCTCGGTAACGGAGCAAGATCGAAGTGCCTCTTGGGGCTGTCTAAATGAGTATGAAATCCTAAAGAAGCGTTCGAGGTAGCCGTCGAGAAGGCTTACTGTAGCGCTGGAATGGAGTCAAACAGGCAGGGCACTTGTATGTGATGTATCTGATGTTTTTTGGCTGCTCTCGTGATTCGATTAGGAAGTCTCCAAAAGTTGTGTGCTTTGTGTGAGAATAAGGTACTTTATGTACGAATACCCCGCCACACGTCACATGTTTTCGATGCATTGGTATGAACGTCCTCCGTTCGCCTCTCGAGAAAGCCCAGGCGTCGGCAGATACCCGAATGCTTTGACTCGGTGATGCAAATGCAAAAGTCCACGGCTGCTAACTCGACGACTGTCGCTACTGGTCTTCTCGCACAGCTTGTCTCACTGTTATACAACTTCAGTCATATTCCCTGAAGGCCTTCTATCCTTGGATCTATGTCCGATACATGGCATGGGTACCGACAGACAATACGAACAGCTGCCTCTTGGCACAAGCTCTGTGTCGTTTACGCAGCGCACAATGGTGGGATCGCGGACCCTGTACAGAGTTAGACCCTGCACTCGACCCACCACTAAGACTTGCCAACAAGGCAGACTGCTTGAATGATTCGAGAAAACTGTATCTGTTCGGGCCGTTGTCGACTCAATGTTCATCCAGGTTATAGAAAAATTGGTGCAGGGCAAGGGGAACATGCATGCCACAAGTCCCGTCTCCTGCTTTGCAGCTTGATCGTTCCGAGTGGCGCAGCACAGCATGAGCTGAGGTGTCTGTCTGAGTGTGCAACCCCATAATCTTGTCATTGGAGGCAAAGCCAGGTTCTGATCTTAAGGTTAGTCCTGTTCCTTGAGTACTCATTCAGTTCGACATGAAAACCATATAATTCGTCCGCTCTTAGCAGTGACATATTCCTGCTCTCGGTCTCTATTGTTCACAACGTTCTTGTTAATTTATCATGCTTAGTACCAGCTCCAAGCCTCTTTGGGCGCCGTCAGTGAAGAGATGACTGTCGCTGCTGCGAATATCACTTTGGATCTCACACTGGTCAAGTATGAAGCACCCAAGGAGTACCAACCCAAGGAGTACCAACCCCTGGGACGCAACCTGCCTAAAAAGCATAAAGACAACGCCGAAACAGGCATGATTTACGTCACGGCACGCAGGCTGGGAGCCCTCTTTGAGGTGGTTTGCCCGCTGACACCAAGGCTAGTCGAGGCTTATGGGCTTAGGGTGTCAGAGATATTGGAGGCTTTGAAAGGTATGGACGAAGCAAAGAACACCATCTTTGCGGATTACGCAGGCATCGACGGTGCCGCGATCTGGACTGCTGCAACGAGCTCCACAACGGCAATACATGTTCAAATCTTAGCATGCATGCTTGCTCAAACAAATGGTGGCGCTGAGGCCATATCCGTCTTGGTCGAGCTGGTCAAAGAGCGGAAGGAGGCCATTGCGTCTGCATTCAAGAGGGGAGAAGAAATGCCAAATTTAAGTGTGACTGCGGCCCTCCAGACTGATATGCCTCGCTTTGATTCGGCCGAATGGGATGCGAGCGCCCGTGCATGGCTACGGGCCGCCGACAGTGTCAGGGCAGTAGAGCAGAGGCAGCTGATGACTTTTTTGGACAAAGTTGATATCTCGGTGAGCAGGAACCTGGAAGTGTACGCCAGCATTGTCTCAGCATGGAAATCGGCTCTTCGATCTATGAAACGACTTATCCGTGACATGCCACAAGCTGTAGACACCGGACCAATCCTGCTTGCACTTGAATCTTGGTACTTGTACCCAGATGTTGTCGTACTAGGCTCTAGAACTGCCGAACTTCGCTTCAAGGATCCGCTCGTTAGCAACGGTTGAAGGGTTACTGTTGGCTTGGCGAGCCGCAGCAACGAGGCAAACAACGGGCTTCACTGGTCATTGTCTCTAGCCCACCTCAGGTTCTATGGTCAACCAGTCCTTACACAGGGGCAGCTCAGCAATTTTCGACCAGAATAATAATTCGCCAGTACTGCCCAGCGATATTTGGGTGGTTGCTAGGTCATTGGTCAATACCTGAAACAGGATCACGAATTTGAGCTCAAATTTTCGTGAAGCTTGAAGATACTTTTATGTCCGCTGCGGAGCAACATGAGTGTCCATATGACGACCCGCTCCCAACGTATGCGCGAGATCACACACATTGGCTTCATTTGATGGCCGATGCAGCAGCGGCATATACGTCTGAAAGCGACAACAAGGATACGTCTAGGTTGATTTGACATGGTTCCCGTCTGTCGACGTCTCTCTTCGGCAAGTCTGGATCAATGCCATCAGGTGTACTCAGGCTCACACAGCTCGAATCACTCCTGGAACTTCTCAGTGGGCTGGAAGCACAAATAAGCTTTCTCGGGTATCACGGTGAAAAGATATACTCGTTTCACAATGACGTTCTGATCCGGTACATTGACAATGGACATCTTCGACTCGCCACAGCATTCAAGAGCTATGGCAACCCTTCCAAGAGAAAACCCTCAGCCACAGATCGTGGGGACGATTTATGTTATCAAAGGTGGGTCATGTTAGAAAATGGAGGAACGGACCGCCTTACTGGGGTGGCGAAGTTGTCGATTCGAGGCCGGCAGGGAGTTTCCAGCTCAGTCAGGACGGGAGCACTTTTGAGGTACAAAACACTTCCGGTAATTGGACCCGCTATGTTATCGCGCTCGGACATTCGACTACCACCACTGCTATTTGCCAAGCTGACTCTGTCTCCGGACCTGTCACACCAGAAGATTCACTGGAGGACTTCGTATGGTGCTTGCAGTCGGGAAAGTGCTCTGCCAGCGCTCTACTAGCTCTTATTGAGGAATGCATCAAGATTCCCGGTCATATCGAAATGAATCTGACGGCTCTCTCTTTTGCTTTCAAGCTATAGCCTCTTATTAAACGCTACCATCAGCATCGATGCCCTGAGTCGGCCTATCGCTGAGACTCTTTGGGGGCTCGTATTTCGAGTTCTCCCAAGAGGCGCTACCGCAGCTTTTCCCGTGAGGTTGTCGTTAGCGATGGTAATTGCGATAGTAATGTGGATTCCTACAGCGGTAGTAACAACGACGAATGTAACGACAAACAGAGCGGTAGCGATACTGCAAACAGCCCAGGATTTTCTAGTGCGCAGAAGCTGGCATTTGCCTGTGTTGCCTACCTCGAATCTGGATATTTTGATATAGAGCTGAAACATTCTGATGGAGTCATTGCTCTATCCTCAGCCGATCTTCTGTACATTGCCATGCTTGTAGGTGTCAGACTTTAATATCATTATCGTCGACAACAATCCACTCCAGCTCCTTTGCGATCCTTACGAGACGCCGGAACCTCACGAATTGAAGCAGATAACGTTGTATTGCCAAAGTCGGTTTGCTGGCGATGTATAGATCCAATTGTGGAGCCGAGCGACATGATGTACTCACCAACGCTCCCAAGCTGGCGTCGATTATTGTTCAGGTAGATCCGGACAAGTCTCGCATTAATCGATGGGCGAACTCCAGCAGGAGTGGGATCCTTTCTTTACGAGCCTTGACAGAGCTACAAGAGAACTTGAATCAGCGGTATACCTCCGCCCGATGGGATTGATCATCAGTTGGATAGTGATCAGAAGTGTGTGCGAAGTTTCAAATCTTCTCGGCCCAACCCTCTGAACACTTTGCAGATGCACAGCAGAGAGTGTCCCAGATCGTCGAATTAGCACATGTCGCCCCTCACAACATCGGTATTTATCTCCTTGAAAGTGTTGATCTTGTGCGAAGCCAGAGGTTACCTTGTCTGACCTCCACGGTATTATGGGCTCGTAGGGTACCGACAAGCTCTCAATTGAATTGTCTTGCTCATACTGAAGCTTTATTTTCGAAAGGGCACCTGTGGAAACACTCATGATATTCGCTCATAGGGACAAGGCCCCATACTTCACGCTTTAGGTGTCACGTGATAGGGATAAGATAAGTCAAACGCGTTCAGGTCACTTCAACTCCACGCTCAACCATGTGGCGGCCTTTACGCGATCTGATCTCGCATCTAAAATCCATCCAATTTTCAGATTATAACCATGGAGGCCGATAAACTCCACACCGACGTCGCTAATATAAGCCTGAATAACACCTCCACAGCCACGTTGGAGTAAGTTATCTGCACTACTCCTGTAGATCGCGCTAACAGGTCTTTCCTTGTGCAGTATCAAGGACACGTCCTCCAACAGCCTTTGCGCCTACTGTGCCCAACCTGCTACGCAAAACTGCAAGGGTTGCACTGACGCGCCCATGATCGATATCAAAGAACCAGCAAAAACCTTCTACTGCAACTCTGCTTGTCAAACAGCCGACTGGACCCATCACAAGCAAGCTTGCAAATTGCTATTCGCTCGTAAACGGCTGTACCGCGCTGGGGACATCGTGCAACGAATCTTCTACGTCTATCGTGAGCACACGTTCAACATTAATATCACCGAAGTCGACAAGAGTGAAGACACTATGTATCTTTATGAGGGAAAATACGGCAGGGACATTCTTAGCCCCTTTCCCTACCACCTTTTCCACAGCGAAGAAGACAAGCGCGCTGCTCTGACCTACTGCAATTGCGCGGTTGCAGTGGCCTTTATGCTTAAGATTATAGAGGGGTTCTTGAAAGGTAAGCCGCAGCATTATGGATGTCAGCTCTCAAGCTTATATCCACTCACTGTCCATATAGGTCTCTACACCAAGATCGACGAAGTCAACATGGAACTCCAAGAAACGCCAAGACGAATTTATCTGGTCGACGAGCATGGCAATCTCGACACCACAGAATACGGCCACACGCTCCTTCGCGTAAGTCTCAAAAGCGGGGAGTCGTACGCGTTCGATCTCACGGGCGCTCAGTTCGGCTACTATGAGACCATTACTCCCTGGTCACTCACTGTATGAGCAGTCACGCGCAAAGAAAGGCAGCATTGCATTCAGCCCCTCCGATCTCAGGCTCACCTTGATCATAGCCGCCAGCTCTAACAGTCCAACAGTCCCTGGGATCACTTGGAGGTACAATAAGAGTCTGGCAAATGTAGTGAAGGGTACCTGCGAGGAGTTTGCGGACATGAAAGGGACTGGGGCGGTGTGTGATATGCTAAAGCTGGCGCAGGTAGCCTTCGAGTGCAAGAGCGATCAGCTCGTCTACTGCGTTGCGAAGGTGCTGACGAACTTCAAAGCTGAGTTGAAGAGGCAAGGTAGATTGCCACGGGCTCGTCCATTCCAGATTTGTGAAGTTTGGCATGACGAGAGGTCTGGTTGTTAGCTGCGTGCTGAAGGGTGGCTCTGATCTTTAGGCTTCTGTGGAGCAGGAAGAGAGAGTGATGCATCAGGGGAGGAGGGCGGATAGAAACGAACTAGCAAATGATGGGTCGTGGTCGAGAATCTGGGTTGAGGCGCTTTGCTTTCGAGAAGTCGAAGACTTAAGCTCTGGGTTACTGAAAGCTAAAGTAGACAGTTAAACGATTTTTCCTCAATCACTTTAGCAGGGCCGCTTCGAGGAGGTCTCAATAGTACCATTGCAGTAATGAAGCCATGGAAAACAGAACAAGAAGATGCTACGGGGAGTTACGTTCCAGACATTCCAGCCAATCTTCCTCTTCAACACAAGTCATCACACCGTCCAAGAGCAGGGAGAAAACAATAAAACCAAAACTCAAAACAGAAACACAAACACAAACAAATGAAAGGAGGGGGATATGTGCAGATTCGAACCCAGGACTTTTCCAAAGTCCGATGATGAACAGAAATTGACCGTACACATTGGTGCCAAACCACTCGAATCGATCGGATAGGTCCGAATCAGATCGAGCGACCCTCTGCGCCACGGTCAATTTCATGATATGTTGAGGTATGGCTGGAATATACATTTTTTCTGCAAGTCACCGCTGAGGGAGAAGTTGCAGGAGACAGCTATGATTTGCGACGCGCACTAGCGAGAGTGTTGGATCAAGAGCGATATGCAAATACTTCATACATTATTCGTCCGCTGCCGCTCATGCATCAGCCCGCTTTCTTGCGTACTGAACGCTCAGTGGTCCCTTGAAAGCTAATCATGTAGCCAATGTATACTCAGAAACCGTGGAATCTACATACAGGTGTTAAGGTAATGCTGATCCAAATCAGCAGCTGCCTCAACCAACATGTCCAAGAGGCTCCATTGGAACAACTCTCCTTCGATCGGTTTCAGAGCTGTCCCTGCCACCAAGCCGGAGCGAACTATCTCTTGCTTCCTGTCTCTGTATCCCGAAGCTTAAAAATCGCCTGGTCACTTGACCTCCGTGGCCCTCTTCTTCGCTTCAGCATACGCCTCATACGGCGCATGGACCCCGAGCGCTCTCTTAGCATGCAGGCTCATCAGCGAAAGTCCATAGAGGTAGGTCGCATTCGTCCATCCAAACCTGCCAACATCATCATTAGCCATTTCTCCCCTTCCAGCTGCATCTCCCAGCAAGATCATAGAAAACCTACCCCTCCTGCGGCGCATACTCAAACCCCAGCCCCTGGTTCCCATACTCGGCGCCCACCTTATGCGGCGCCCTCCCCTCCGTAACATCATACTTCTCCACCACCGTCCCATTCCAATCCGCAAAGCAGCGCGTCACCATCCCCAGCCACCGATAGCACACCCTCTCCGCCTCCTCCACATACCTATACCTCCTCAGCCCATCCCATGCCAGCATCTGATGCGGCGCCCACCCATATGGGAAATCCCATTGTTTCTGCGGACTGAGCGGCGTGATGGGCCCACGGCTGGCTTCACTGCACGTGCTCAGCCCACCGAGCTGCTCGAATTTCGAGAGAGCGGTGGGTACGAGGAGGGAGGCTTGGTGCGGGGTGGCGAGGCCGGCCCAGAGCGGCCAGAGGGAGGTGACGGTCTCGTAGGTTTGTTGGGTTCGGGTGACGGTGTTGTAGTCGAAGTACAGGCCTTTCGCTTCGTTCCAGCAGTACCTGTCGATGCGGGCTTTGCGGGCACGGGCGCGCCGGTCCCAGAGGGCGGATGATTCGACGTGGTCGGCTTCCTGGCCCGGGGCGCAGAAGGCGGCGGGGACGGAGAGGGCATCGTCGAAGAGGGTGCGGATGCAGGTTGCGATGTCGGTTTCGTAGCGGTAGAGGAGGGCGTTGAGGTCGATGGTGGCGAGGTCGGCGCAGACGCCCTCAAGACGGTTTGAGGTATCGTGACCGGATTCGCGAACGGCACGGTCGTGTAGGAAGAAGGTGTCGAGGGCGGGTTCGTGGATGCGGCCGTCGTCGTAGGCGGCTCCGAGCTCTTTGAGGGTCATGTTGTGTTTTTGGGCGTACGGGTTGAGGATGTGGGCGAATTGGGAGGGCTCGCATTCGGGGGGGATTCCGCGGCCTGTGGGACGGTATTTGGAGAGGCCGGATTCGGGGTCGAGTCTGGGTTCGGACATCCACCAGTTGTGGTATTCCTTTATAGCGGCGAGGATGGCCTGTCGTAGCAGATCTTTGGCGTCTAGCTCGAGCTTGGTAGCCTCGTAGACTCTGACTGCGATATCTGTGAGGAAGGGGGGTTGGGCTCTGCCTAGGTAGTAGGATCTGTTGGCGTTGAGTATCTTGCCATAGTGCTTGATCTCGAAGATGAAGTTTCTGAGAATGGACTTTACGAGGTGTGGGTGGCTATCAATCATGCCAATTGCACAGAAGCAGCTATCCCAGTTGTATAGCTCGTTGAAGCGGCCCCCAGGCACGATAAATGGCAATGCAGTGGGTTCTTGGTCTTGCGCAGGTTTGCTTGCATCTGGGAAATCCATCTCTAAGGCCAATATCCCAGTCTTGAAATTGAGACTTTTAATGAAGTCCCCTGTAAATTCTCCCTCAGGCAACCACTGCACATCAAGTTTCATGGCTGGATTGGCCTGTGCAGCTTTGCTATAGTAAGCATGCTGTTCTGGCGCTCCAGGCGGGATATATATTCGTGGTCGAGAGAAGACGGTTTTGTCGTCCTGAGATGCAGCCTCGACACCGCGCGCATCCATTCGTCTAGTGAGATTGTCCCACCATTGAGTTCTGATGAGCCGGCTGAGCCGATGGACCGGATCCTCTGTAATCTGAGACACGTCAAGGATCGTTGACTTCAGGCGCTTCTGCTTGGCGAGGAACGCTTCTTGAAGTAGATTCGCAAGTCTGTAAGTTCCCCGTATTTGTACTTGGTCCGCAGCTTCAGAGCCTACAATCTCGAGCCAAAACGACTCCACCATCTCTATCAGCCAGTGGCCGAGAAACAAGCGACTTGACTCGGTACCTTGGGACCTTTGTCATCTATGGTGATCAACTTGTCATTGTCGGTGTCTTCCTGACGCAACAAAGCCTCGATCAGCGGTTCAATCTCGACAAAGATTCTGTGACTTCCGGTGGCTTGATCATCTATGACTTATTAGAACGATACCATTCAAGTATGAGACTAGGATCGCACCATGGCTGAGACACCTCACAAGGTTATCACGATGCTGGTGCCTCTCAAGAAGACTTTCAATACTGGACTGAGCAATCATCATTAAGCTGGACCCGATGAACTGTGAAATGCGATGTTCGGAGATCGCCGAGACGAGCGACAAACAAGTGAGCGGTTCGTGAAGCGAGCCATAGATCCAACCCGGAGGATAATGAAGAAGTATAATTCAGGGTAGTAGAAGGGAAGATGTCGATGTAAAGAAAACGGGTATGAGCCATCCAATCATACAATATATTGACTTTCGCCATTGGCCGGGCTCGAACAGCCTGCCTTGTCTGTTCGCTCACTTTCTCCCACGTGGCTACCGGAAAGTGATCTCGTTGGAGCCATTTTTTGTATCATCGTACTAAGAGAAATTTCTAGGGTGACGAGGACTTAAGGATTTGATAAACGCGTTCCGTCTGAGTGCAAGGGCAAGTCTCGTAGCCCCAGATCTGCGATAGACGATGCGGAAGAGCGCCAGGATGTAGAGATTTGTTTAAACAGTGAGGTCTGAAACGAAATGGTATGCACTATGAAATAGAAAATAATCTATTTGACGTCGCTTTAAGATCATGAATCATGTAAGACATGCTCGGAGCCAGGAGACGGTGGTGGCACGAATGACATGACATTAACGTATACAGCAGATAATAAATAACAAGACGTTAGAGACTGCGCCTCCGAAAGCACGGTGTGATCATGAGCTAGAAAGCTAGGTGAATGGCGTTGGATAGCGCGCTTCAAGTGGATGATCGGCACAGGCATCCATGATGTTGGAGGCACATGTACTCAACCAAGCTATTCCATCAGACGAGGCTTGAGTCGAGTTGAGGTGGATCAAATAACATCGATAATCATTTGCCTCAGTATTTAGACCCTATGGAATGATTATTGTAGGAGTGCGACGCTTTGGTGCGACGATTGATTTTATAGAAGTGCGACGCTTAATGCGACGCTTGATGCAATAACGCACTAAACACTAGCGCACCCCTATAATAATTTTTCCATAGAGTCTGAGAGCGAAACCTCGAAAACCTGTCAAAACAGTTAATGTGTTTTCAACGTTATATTTGTTATGTAATAGAATCTTAATTATTACATTACATATCAATTAGACTACGTTTGTCGCTAGATTTTGATATGCTTTAATTAAGTTGCACTTAAAGTATATACTAGTAGTGTGGTGTGCAGCACAGTGTGATGGCATCAAAGCAAAAACGTCTTTTTTTATAATGTTGTTTTGATAGGTTTTCGAGATTTCGCCCTCAGATCTTATGCGAAAGAAAAAAAATTCGACTAAAACTGCCATCTTACCGGATTTAGCACTAGTAAGTAAATATAGTATTGATGCGGAATAAGCATAAGGTCTGAGGTCTGAGGAAAGATGATCAATAGGATTGGTTAGAAGATGGCCTTCAGCAGTACACAATAGATGAAGCCCACCAACACAGTATGTAATGGCCCATCACGTGATAATACCGGTTTGAATCGTCCAAGATTGCGTGCAATAGTCTACATTCTGAACCATAATGTACATATCAGTCGGGCACCGTCACCCGTCTCGCAAACTATCCCAAAACCCAAACCACAGGCAGCCAGACTCATCGAGTGCTCAGTTCAGCAGATCAATCGTGCAAACGTCTCTCATTTGCGCCGCGTTCTACTCCTCATCGTCGAGGCCCTTATTCTTCCTCCTGATTGACTCTTGCTCGGCTAACCCCTTCATGGTCTTGAATCTCGCCCAACGCTCTGCTGTGAATTTCATACCGACAGGTGGCTGCCATTGCGCACGCTCTGCATCGCTAATCTCGATGAACTCTGCAGGAGCATCCGCAGCTCGATCAGTAGGTGGAGCTGGCGTTGTAGCCAGAGCGTCTTCACCCGGAGAGAAGCTACGATCACGCTTGTCGTGTACATTGGCATCCATGCTCGAGTCGCGGGAGTGGGTCTGTGCTGCAGACCGGCCTCGTGGAGCTTTGTCTTCGTCACCGCTAAGTTCAAGTTCATCCTCAGAGTCTGCTGCGGCGCCATAGCGGGAAGCGTATGTGCCTTCCGGCTCACCGACGCGACCTTTGCCTTTCTTGTTGGTTGTAGGGGAGGGCGACCGTGACTGTCCGAAAGAAGTAGGCGCACCCGCAGCAACTCCGGCGTGTCGTGCTTTGTCCTGAGGCGATGCACCATACATGTCATCATCATCCATATCCTCAATCTCATCCAAGGAAAGGACTTTAGACTCGGGAGCTTTTGGCTCGGGAGCTGAAGGTGCAGCAGCACCCCAACCGGGCACGCTTGATGCACCTTCCGAGGAGCTGCCTGCAGCGGCAACAGGCTCTTCGTTCATGGCGCCCCATGGATCGGGGGTGTCGTATATGCCTTTGCGCTTCATGTCCTCAATAACAGAGGCAGGTGCGAGTGCACACTTCGAGCACGGAGTATGTTCGACGAGATTCTCAATAAATTCGGGATCTTGAGGCTCGCGCTCGATGTTGGTCTCCTTCGGGTGGCTGATGTCTATGGCAGCGATCGTCAGTAAGTGTAACGGCATGTTTTGTAAACAATGTTCTCTGAGAGGATGTGACTTACGACCGCAGCGGCCCCATTTCGTGCACTCCTTGAAATATAGTTGAGGGCCATCGTACGGCTTCGGGGCACTCATTTCTACCGGCTTGCAAAGCTCGGGATCCTCAGTGAGTCTCTTCATTTCATTGTCGAAGTGTTGACATTCGGGACATTGTCCTTCATGGTCAGTAACCTTGTCCTGCTTGGCTTGCTCATGCTGAGTACAGGTCCCGGTGTCAATAAAGGCTTCGCAAGGGATAGTGGCTTCCTCCTTATCGCCGCACGAATATTGATCGATGGTTTTGTAGCACATCCTGAAAGACGTTCAGGATGTCTAAGCTCTGATAGTGATAGGTCTTTGTAGTAAGGCTTTATAGGTCTTGTAAATTCGCAGGTTCTAAGAAGGATTTGTTATTGCAAAGAGTGATTTGAACGGAGCTGGGGAACAAGAGCTACATATAGTCTTCTGCAGAAGTCGGCTAGTGTAAAGATGACTCTATCCAAAATCCGTGATGGAAAGTCTATGGTCAAAGAGTGACAAATGCGAGCCTTTGGCCAGCAAGAATCACCAACAGTGAGCAAAGAGAAGCAATGTGACAAACATAGTAAATTACCCAGATTGGCTTATGTGATTCAGTCAAGGCTTGCGTGACCACTGCAAAGTCGTGAGTGAACATCTGGTTCCTGTAAGGTGATACTGAGACGTCATACAATGACTCTGTAACAGGCAGCCCATCTAAAGTGTTTGACATGTGATGTATAGATTGGTGGGTTATCGCAGCATTTTTGATGAAATAAAAAGGGCATTATCAAAGGATATACCTGAAAGCTGGCCCGTAATTCTCCTTGCTGTGCACACGATGACACTAAGAAAAGGTTTCGAGATCGAAGGGTTCGAGGTCTCCGCTATGAGGGCTGTTTTCTGTCTTTCCGCGAACTCCTGCAGCCAGGGGCTCCAGAAGCCCTCGAATGCGGTTTCTAGTATTGTCTTAATGGTTACATTTGTAATACACCGCGCTCCTCAGCGCAGCCGAATGAAAAGCCCAGCGCCACTTCAGATGCATGCTTCCCAGATACGCTTTAATCGAGCGAAGATGTGACGTTACTGAACTCACCCTTTTCCAGCTTTGTCTTCCAGAAGATGGGATTTGTGTCCTGCGAAAACCATTAGCCTGCGTCACAAGACTTGGCGAAGTGTCCAGGATGCTCACATTGAAGCCGTGTTTCACCCATCCATCTTCCTTGACATGGTATAAATTGATGAACCCACCGGAATAGGCGTCCCGGTGTGTCGCCGCCAATATGCTTCTCCGACCTAATTCCAGAGCCTCCTCTTCCTTGAGATCGTAATGATACTCTGCGTCTAGGACGCCGTACGCGAACGTTTGACCTGACCCAACACAGAACAGGTTTCCCGCTAATCGAGTACCATCCGAGTCGATGTAGTACAACGCTGGACCCTCCTGCGGTGTCACCCCTGCGCACATCGTTCCCATGCTTAGACCCATGCCTTTGTAGGAGTAGACCAGGTTTGATAGGATTTTTGAGGCAGCTGCGACTGATATACGGCGCTTCTGGCGAAGCTCATGCAGTCGACATTGCATGCCAAGGTAGGCCAGCCAATATTGACAGTCCTATATTGGTCATCAATTTACGGGCTTCATTTCGAACAGTGTGTCTGTAGACAGAACTCACAGCAGCTCCACCAGCCATCGTCCCCAGCAGGCAGTTGTTGATCTCTATGACTTTCTTGACAGTCTGACTTGCGATCCAGTTGCCGGCAGTAGCTCTCGAGTCTGTAGCGACAATGATCCCTCCTTGAAAACGGAAGGCAAGAGTAGTGGTACCGTGCGCGAGTTTGATGGGACAGTTGGGATTGGCATGGTCGTCTGTTGTTGCTCGAAGGAAGGCTGAGGGCTACAGTTCGGTCAGTATTGACCTTGAATGATTCTGACACGTAATTTGAGGGCACTGTTCTTTTGGGAGCTCACATTCGCTAGTGGAGGGAGTGCAAAATTCAGCGACAATGATGGTGTAATTTGGCAAAGCTCTTGTTGCTCCGACTGTGAGTATCCCTCGTCTTCGAAAGCTGGCCGACTGTATCTGGCTACAAGTGTATCCATGATGAGAGGTGTACGTGCAAAAAGGAGATGAATGAAAGTAGAGAAGGAAGTGTCAGGGAAGAGTAGATGGATGTAAGAGTGGTGTGGACCAAGCTCGTTGATGAGAAGACAAGCTGGGTGTCAAGGCATTTGCTATGTCACGTAATGCCGCGCTAGTAGTTAGTAGGCGCTAGCCTCATTGATTCGCCCGTTTAGCGTCCCGCATGTTCTGAACTTCCCTCTCTGCCTCTGACAGACGGTACTACATACACTGCAACTCTACAGCCTTCCGTTTTCGGGGCCCCAAAACGTATCTGCTAATGCGCTGAAAAGCACTTGATTCGGTGTACTATCTCTTTTCAACCACCTGAGCTCGCCTACGCCAGATCTTTACACTCCTCAGCTCCCGTCAATCATCAATCATGGCTGTTGAAGTCTCCCTCAATACACCACTCGCTGATGCACTCAACAATGTGGTCCAGTCGAAACTTACAGAAGTCGGATGGAGTACCGGAGGGCTTGACGACTCTGCGCTGACGGAATACATCATCCTAATGTTGGTGAATGGCAAAACGCAGGACCAGATTGCAGCGGAATTGTCCAACGATCTACTGAACCTCGACCCTGACGATCCAGCTGCAGTACAATTTGCGGGTTGGCTGTTCCAGCAGGTTGAGCAGTTGCAGCGCCAGCTCAATGGAGATGCAATACCAAACCAGCAAGCGGCGCAGTCAGGCCAAGGCCAATCAGACACCGGCATTGGCAGGCTGTCTCAGCAGGCTAGCAAGCTTTCGGATGGAAGTGCGGACAGTCCAGATACAGAGATGGGAGAGACTATGTCAAGTGGTCTAGATGGAGCCATGTATGCTTCCCAACGAGCAAGGCTGAACCTTTCGCGAACATTACTGACTGGACATCGTAGTCCCACAGGGCCAAAGTCTATGCGCAATGGCGGTCGGAATGGCAATCGAAGACTCATAGGTCAAATATCAAAGGCGATGGATAGGTCCAACGACGCAGCCCTTCATCGGGTTCGACCGCAGCAAGGTACCGAACGCATCAACATGCACAATAAACAGCCACCGAAAGGTCCACGAGTGGACCAAGCCCGCAACCACAGACCTATATCAAATGGGAGGCCAATGGGAATGCCAAACATCGGCATGCCCAAAGGTGGTCCGGGTGGTGCCATCATGAACATGAGCTCGCAGCAACAGATGCAATTGCTGGCATTCTATGAAGAACAGGCTCGCATGATGTCGCAAATATTCTCACCACAGCAACAGCAGATGCTCATGCCTGGAGCTCCACAGCCTGCAATAAATCCGGCATTCCGAAACGGGGTCAACCAACAGCAAGGTCGGTCGCTCTTTGATAGAGTGGAAGCCAACCCTCAGCGGCATAGTGGAGGTTTCAATAGGCGGCAACAGCCGAACGGAGGCTCAATGCAGGCCCGGGCCCCTAGAGCCATCATTACCAGCTCCGACGACCAACGGGCACCCAATGGTGATATTTCGTCCTCGATGGAGGTGGAAAGCTCTCAGAATACTGCCACAGAACCATCGCCAGATACCACATGCCGCTTCAATCTGGACTGTACCAAGAAGGACTGTCCCTATGCTCATCAATCGCCTGCTGCTCCGCCAGGAACGGTCATAGACGTGAACGACAACTGTCCCTTTGGTGCAGCTTGTAAGAATCGGAAATGCGTCGGACGCCATCCGTCACCATCTCAAAAACCCACGAATCATACCGAGCAAGACTGCAAATTCTTCCCAAACTGCACCAACCCTAATTGCCCATACCGCCATCCAACCATGGCTATGTGCAGGAACGGTGCAGATTGTACTCGGGAAGGATGCAAATTTGTGCATGTCAACATCACCTGCAAGTTCAACCCCTGTCTCAATCCTACGTGCCACTACAAGCATGCCGAGGGGCAGAAGCGGGGCGCTTTCAGCGACAAGGTATGGACGGCGGGCGGGAATCAAGAGGAGCACGTCAGTGAAAGGAAGTTTGTGGACAATGAAGCGGATGGGGAGGAGCTGATTGTGCCAGAGAACCAAGGGCTTGGTAGTCAGTCCTCGGAGCACGGGACGGAGATAGCTACGTGATTGAGGTTCGACGGGCTCGAGGATGGGCTATAGGGTGGGGGAAGGCTTGGAACGGATTTGTCCCACACATGTACGGAAGGCATTACGGAGCATGGGGGGGCGGAAGCAAGCATGGCTACGGCGTCTGGTAGCTTTTGGGAGATTTCATGTATCGGCTTTGAGGGATGGCTGTTGGACATATGGAAGGAATCAGCAATCCTTATAGCAAATGGGAGCACGATGCGACCAATAAACAATGCAAAAGGCGTCCTTCTCACCAACAAGGAAGAAAAATTGCGGCTCATTATTCGATTGACATGAGGTGTCGAGCAAGTCATGTACAGCGATGACCTTCAGAACTATCGTGCGGAAGATTTGGGCCCAAACTCGAACCCTAAAGTCAATACTCATGGCGCTTGAGAACAGCCGCGCAGATCATCCGCGCCTTTCCAAAGCTGGACTTCGTGTGCTCCCTAAGGTGCCGGATAGAATGCACTCGCCAGTCTGGTCTCCGCACAGTGAGCTCCAAGCTCTCCGAATGTTTTTTTAATGCATATAATTGCTTTACGTCCCACGACCCTCTTTGAAGTTCTTGCGCAGTCTCTTTGGCGATGTAATACTAGAGCACTTTATCTTTCCAAGGTGCGGCGATGGTACAGTGCGAACTCGGAAAGTTTTCAACGCCAAGTTGAAAGCTCCAAAGATGTCGAAAATGTGGCAGTCATCGGGGGCGGTATCACCGGTCTAGCAAGTGCATATTTTCTCTCCAAGGCATCGCCAAGAATCCGCATCACCCTTCTTGAGGGTGGAAAGCGTTTAGGCGGATGGCTGCACTCAGAAGTGGTTGAAACCAGTCATGGCAAAGTCATATTTGAAAAAGGCCCCAGGACACTACGACCGAATATTCCGAACGGAGTGCTTACCCTGGACTTGGTAGGGTCGACCAAATGAAGCTTGTAGATGGCTTAGGATGTACTGATTTGAGCGTACAGATCCGGGATCTTGGGATCCAACACAAGATCCTAGCTACGTCCAAGAACTCTGTCGCTGCCCAGAACCGATATGTCTACTACCCCGATCATCTTGTCAAAATGCCTGGCCCTGGCATGAGTATATTCGAAGCTTTCTCCACTGTGTTAAGTGAGCCTGCGTTTGATGGAGTTTTCTCGGCTGTCATATATGATTTGCTTGCACCTAGGGGAGATCTACCTCCCTTAGATGAGTCCATTGCATCTTTTTTCGCTCGACGTCGGAGTTCAAAAGTGGCTGAGAATCTTGTGTCTGCCGTTTTGCATGGCATCTATGCTGGCGACATCGAAAAACTAAGTATACGTTCTATCCTACCTTCATTGTGGGATTACGAACGGTCGTCTGGCTCAGTAAATCGAGGTATGAGAGCCGCAAGAGGGAAGGCTCGCTTCTCCCTACATGATTTGAGCATGCTGGGCGAACTGGGCGAGCGCCCGCTTTCAGATACCATGAAGACTGTCGAAGCATCGAGTGTTTACTCGTTGAAAGGCGGTCTAGGGCAGCTTGCTTACGAGCTTGAGGCTAGCCTGGTGCAGAATCCGATGGTACAAATAGAAAGGGAGACTATTGTGAAAGACTTACGACTCGACGAGGAAGCAAGTGGCCAGGTATGTCCGGACGCTCAAACCAAAAATGGCTCAATTGTCATTCCAATCGCTCCCTAGCTGATTTTCTAAGGTCCGCTTGTCTACTCAAAGTAGTAAGAAATCTCTTGAATCGAACGAGACCCCTCGTCTGTTCTCGCACGTAGTATCAACAATATCTGCTAAAACGTTGCACCAAGTGGTGAAAAATGGATACGGCAGTCGAATGCTCTATCCTTTTGACGAGATACCTTCCGTCTCGGTCATGGTCGTCAACCTCTTCTATTCTAATCCTTCTATACTTCCCGTCCATGGCTTCGGCTACCTCATTCCACGTTCAATCCCATTCGTACAGAATCCGGAAAGAGCCTTAGGTGTCGTCTTTGACTCTGACGCCACCATCGGCCAAGATGATATTCCTGGGACTAAAGTTACGGTCATGCTTGGTGGCCATTGGTGGGACGACTGGGACGCTTTTCCAGATGAGCTCGAAGGTGCCAAAATGGCAAAGGCGGTTTTACGGAGACATCTGGGAATCAATGCAGAACCGGACGCTACACGAGTGTCGCTCCAACAGAATTGTATACCGCAATATACGGTAGGACACCGCGATCGTTTGGAGCAGGGCAGTCGACTCTTGGAGAATTTCAAAGGTAGATTAAGAGTTGCAGGGAACAGTTACACGGGCGTTGGGCTCAACGATTGTGTGAGATCCGCAAGAGAGGTTGCAAGAGGGCTATTTGACAAAGAGGAGAAAACAGGGTTGCAGTGGTTCTTCCATCCTACCATCAGCGTCAACCTTGCGGATATACCTACAAAGTGGCGACGGCAGGGTCCCGCGACAGAAGCAAACTGAAGGCCAGGCTACTACCAAAATGACGAAGCTCTCCGCTCTGTTGGAACGGCGAGTCTAGAAGTTCGTGCCACCCAGTAGGTGGACGCCCCCTCGGTATAAGCTTTGCGAAGTCTTGATCTATCAGGCCTTCGGACGGCCACGACGACCTCGTATCTCCCCTCAAGTCTAGCATGACATATCGGGCCAACGTCGAAGCACAAGCAAAGGATAATGCTACCAGCACTCAACGATCTAGACTTTCCTCCGCCCATCTCGAAACGAACAGGACCAGCGTAGGAAGAAAGAAAGAGGTAGGCGTCGCTCAGCCACTAGCCTTCAGACATTAGACCTCGAAGACCCACCCTGTAGCTCTGTAGTTGTGTAACATACCAAGCCATTGGATCAGCTCTAACGACGAAGATACTAGTATGGGAGTGCCACTATGGCGCTACCAATGAGGCGATCAAAGACTCACTGATCGAACCGGGTTTGGATCGCTTGTAGCTCGACCGTTCCTTTACTTTCATGGAAGCCTCACCTAGGATTTCCCTCAGCGTCGAATCCAAGGCTGTCGAGCTGCCGTATCAGCTCATTGATCTTGATGACCTTCTGAAACTGCTCTGGTAGCAGATTCTGCCCCTGATCCTTCTTCTCCCGGAGCTCTCGCGCTTGCCGCAGCTTTTTCTTCAGACTTCGCGCCTGCTTCTCCTTCTCCGCCTCCAGGTCTGCCTGCTCAGTTGGCTCTGCGCTTTGAGTCCCCCCAATCCTCCCGAGTTTGCTCCCGGTAGGTCCTGAGTTGTCATCCGCTGCTCTCGGTCCACCATTGGTTTGTGTTACCGCTTCCTCGAAGCCATCTTGGGTCGTCTCCTCCGCGGCCTTAGCTCGCTTCCGCGCTTCCCTCCGTTTCGCATTTTTATTGTTGGTGATTGTTCCGTCGCCGTCTTGGTCTACCGTCGCAGCACCAGGGACGCCACCGGAGCCTCGCGTCTTCCAGGATTCGGCTGTCCTATTCTTGTAGACTTCGACGTCCTCCGGAGGCTTGTAGCCCGGTCTGATCTTTATTTCTTTTCTGACTGAACCATCGGGGCGGACAGAGGCAGGGATATGTCGGTCACCGGTAGTGGATGTAGTGATTCCAGAGGAAGCGTGGGGCGTGGTGTCGACCGACGGCATGCTGGCTCAAGGTAGGATCGGGGGCGCTGATGGGTTAGCAGACATTGTGCCTAGACTGATGTCGTTGTGCAAAATTAGTCGATTTGGCAATCCAACATCAGCTATACTCTAATGTCGTGAAAGATGAGCTGATACGTAGTTGGGGCGTTATATTGTAATCGTGTCGCCCAGGAATGAGTTCGTTTCCTGTTTGGGTTAGCCAGCTGTGGCTCGCTTGTGGACCAATCTCTTGATCGACAATTCGTGCTTGGCAGAAAAGCACACAAGGGTCCAGCGACTGATTGGCCGAAAAGCGTACAGTAGCCGGCTAACTGTATCAGGAAGGGAACAAACTTTTGGGCGACCCGAGTAGTACCTGTTCTACACCAAAATAACCCCACTTACGTCAGAGGAGTCGCCTGCCCCTGACAGGGTTCGACCAGGGTTATCTGATTCCGCCTAGCCCCTCGCCAAACGCACGGGATTATCGAAAGCGCACAGGAAAAACTTGAGTCCAACCACTCGAAACAGTTACCATCCTTATTTTCTCACCCCTGACGTACTCGCCATCATGGGTTCCCTAAACCATAATGGAGATGGCTCAAACGGTGGTCAGCTCAGCTCGCCCTCTCGTTTAAACCCCTATAAGCCTGTGGGAGGTTTCCTTTCTAATGTTTCAAGATTCAAGATTATCGAGTCTACACTTCGAGAGGGTGAACAATTCGCCAATGCGTTCTTCGACACTGACACCAAAATCAAGATCGCCCGTATGCTCGATGATTTCGGTGTGGACTACATCGAGTTGACCTCTCCCGCCGCTAGCGAACAGTCGAGAAGGGACATTGAAGCAATTTGCAAGCTTGGTTTACAGGCCAAAATCCTGACCCGTCAGTATTGGCTTCACCAATTATCAATGTTGTCTAACGAGCAAAATTTCCGTAAATGTGAGATGCCATATGGGGGATGCCAAATTAGCCATCGAGACAGGTGTCGATGGCTTAGATCTAGTCATAGGAACCTCTGAGCTCCTTCGTCAATATTCGGGAGCTTCTATAATGCAGGCGTTCTGTATTTTTACTATTTACCAGTTTCTGCAGGGTGATGCAGCCACCTCCCCATCAAATTTGGTGACACTGCCACAGTAATTTCGTGAGAAGTAAACAATATTCTCGTTGCCATTTTCTGTTCACATTTTGACCTCGTCGTCGCCATTAAACATCATTAGAATCACCCCCCTTGCCTATAGTACTATCGCCATGGGTCCTTCCTTTTCCCCTTCTCTTGCTGCCCTTATCGTCGCTCAATTGAATAGTCAATTGAATAGCTAGATTATCGACGTTTCGAACCTCGACATCGATAGTCAATTGAGCATCGTTCGCAATTCTAATGTTCTTTTCTTCTTCTTTATCGACTTTATTCTTCTTCGCGTTTCTCTTAATCTAAAAGAGATTTGTCGACGTGTCTTCAATAACAATTTTCAAATACTAGAAGAAAAGAATTACAATTGTCTATGATTTTTTGTTTCTAATATTTGAATTCTCAATTAGACGCGTCTTCGAACGAAGAAAAACACGTAAACAATTTACTAGTATTGTCGTTTTTAAAGACAATCGACAACTAAGACGCAAAATCTATTAGAACGATCGAAACAAATATGCGTCGTTTTTTTTGCGACATAAAACTTAAAATCGTTAAGAAATACAAGCTCTTCAATAAGATAAAGTTTGCGAATATATAACGTTATAACGATTGTACGAAGCACAATTACATCTTGAAGTACTTTCATTTCGTCAAAATCAATAACGCAATTAAGAAGATCGTCGTTGAAGAAATTATTAAAGACTATGTTTCTATTAACATTAATAGATTGTTGCAAAACATTAAATAAAGTGCTAATAATGTTGCTCTTTGTTAAGTTAACAATTAAAACATTGATCTAAAAATTATTCACAACGTCAATTAGATTTTTTTTTAAAAATATCTCGATTCTCGCATGCGAGACTCTCGAAAGTTATAAAAACTTTAATTAAATAATTGTCTCGAAAACTTGCAAGCCTTTGAATCAAATATACTATTTAAAAAGTTAATAATCGAAAAGAGAAACAAAGAGATCAAAAAAAAATAACAAGAAAGAATTAAATAAGAGCTTTGAAATGTTACGAGTCGCGTGCTAATAAGTACTATCCGTCGCGCATCGCTCTTCACAAGATAATTAGAAAGAAAAGGTCTATCGACAGAGTCAAGGTGATCAAGATGGCTTGGCCCTTGAACACCTTGAATCTAGAATCAAGGTAATCAAGGTGATCAATGCCTTGAACACCTTGAATACCTTGAATTCTTAATGATAAAAAGATATATAGCTTTCGAACGCGACTTTCTTATGAATCGTGTTCAACTTATCTTAAGTTTTGACTTATTGTTACGACTACTTAGTTGCAACTCCTTGTTACCAAGTAATTGCTTGCATTGCCTAAAGACGCTTGCAAATCTCTTCAATAGCATAACTCTCTCTAATATCTTCGTGAAAAATACTAGTGTAACACTTTGAACACCCTAAGAATGTTTGTATCAAGTCAACGCGCCTCTATCTCGAACACCAACTTTATAGCAAAAGAAAAACAACTCGTGTCAAACCTCATGAAGATCGATGATAATGACAATAGCATCGACAATGAAAAAGAAATCTCATCAAAGATCAAAATTAATGCTCCAAATAAGTATTATAAAGATAGAATTGAATTGAAGAATTAAATCACGCAAGTTAAAATCTACTTTACGTTTTATCTTGTTCTAGGAAATAAGAAGATCTTGTTGACTTCTACCTTTCTTAAAGAACGAACTCAACATTGACTAAAGTCAAATCTTCGAAAGTATCTCGAAAATGAAGAAGATCTAAAAGGAATCTTCATCAATTTTGATATCTTCAAAAAAGAACTACGACAAGTATTCGAAATATTTAACGAAAGATAGATAGCGAAACGAGTTATTTAGCACTTGCAACAAAAAACATTAGTAGCAAACTACGTCGCCAAATTCCAAGAATACGCAAATTTAATCGATTGAGACAATGCATCACTAATGACAATGTTCAAACGAGACTTAAAGAAGAATGTTAAGAACGAACTCATGCGTAGCGACGCAAGATTCGACATCATTTAAACCTTAGTGAAGATAGCAATCGACGTAGACGACAAGCTATATAAGAGAGCTATAAAAAAACGATACGATCAATCCCATAAGAGAGCGAGAATCTTCTTTGAATCAACGATCGATTATTATGCAAAGAGAGACCAATTTAAGAAGTACAACAACCTCAATTATCGAAGATCTGCATCGATGAAATTGAACTCTACTCAACGACGTAAAGAGAAGAATTCTAGGAGAAAGCAAGATAACAAAAATTCAAAAACGTGCTATTCATATGACAAATCGAGTCACTTCGCAAGAGATTGTCGTTCAAAGAACTTGATAATTTCACGACAAATCAATGCTATGTTGAGAGAGATACTTAATAGCTAGAACGA
>JAABUQ010003590.1_pt1 | contig 28182 bp, 27 predicted proteins | sample 5560001 | NCBI WGS metagenome assembly JAABUQ01 (sample SAMN10711888, study PRJNA513371) | rock metagenome | isolation source: Antarctica rocks | place: Antarctica: Victoria Land, Finger Mt nord | collected 2015-12-18 | reverse complement strand
GACGCCCATGACCCAGCACCGCTCGATCAGCGCCTTGGACACCCGCCCGACCCCGCAGCCGTAGTCGATGACCACGTCGTCGGCACCCAAATGCATCTCGCCGAGGATCAGGTCGGTCAGGTACGGGGTCTCCGCCTGCCACCTTGCCTCCGTCGTCGCGTCGGCGGATTCCTGGGTCAGGATGATGCGCTTGGCCGCGTTGAGGCTGGCCACCGAGAAAACCTCGGGATCGTAGGTGAGAACCGGCATATTCAAATACCTTCCATCGGTCAGGCGCGTTGCCGGCGGCCGTTCTACCCTGGCGAGGCGCCCGTTCGGCTAGCGATTTCCGCCGGCACCGCGGCCGGTTCAGGTGCCCGAGCTGGTCACGCGCTCGGCCAGCCTATTGTCGACGCAGTGCTCGAACGAAACCGGCCCGCGCAGCGCGCCGCCTGACAGCATGGCGGCCTGCAGCCGGTCGAACCCTTCGGGAGCGAGTATGGGGGTTTGGGCCCACAGTTCGAGCGCACGATAGCGGTCGATCGCCGCTGCGAGGAGTTCGCCGTCAAGATCGGGAAAATAACCGTGCAGCACCCGTGCGATCTCCGCGATCCCGGTCGCGCGCATCCAGGCGAGCGTGCGTGCCATCGCCTGGGTGATGGCGGCGAGTTCCTCCCACCTCGCCGCGAGCGTGGCCCGGCGGGTGACGAAGGTGGTGTAGGCGGTGAGCCCACGCGTCGCCGCCGCATACCAGAGATGGCCCGCGCCAGACCGCAGCAAATCCTCCGCGTATGGCTGGAACAGCTGTACCGCGTCCACCTCGCCGCGCCGCAACGCGGCCGCGTTCTCCGCCATCGTGCCACCCGTGTGCCGCCGCACCGCGACCGGATCGAGCCCTGCCCGCCGCAGGTCGTCCTGCAGACAGAGCCAGGGCGTCGGCACTTCCGAGACGGTCGCGAGTGATGCGCGCCCGAGATCGGGCAGCACGAAGTCCGGGCGGGGCTCGCGGCCAATGACGAAGAACGGGTCGCGGGCGACGACATTGCAGAAGCAGACGAACTCCGCCGCCGGGTCGGTCTCGGCCAGCAACATGACGCGCAAGGGGCCGCCCCACATCACGTCGGCCATACCCGAGCGCAGCGCCGCTCCGGCCGTCGCCGGATCGGGCGAGCGGAGGATGCGGATGTCGAGCCCGGCCTCGCGATACGCGCCCGTCGCTTCCGCGGCGTAGAACGGCGCGTAGAACAGGGCACGGAAGTTTTCGGTCAGGGTGATTGCCATGCTCGGTTCCCCGATTCACCCACCCAGCCTAGACAGGCCCGACGGGCGCCGGCAACGCGTGTGTGGCCGCGGCTCAATCCACCCGGTAGTGGATCGGCTTGAAGGCGTAGTTGTTGCTCTGTTCGGCGGAGCACGCCGTCAGCCCGATCACCAGGTCCATCAGGGCGCGGAATTCCACCGTATCGCCCGCGCGGGAGAGCGGCGGCTTGACCCGCACCCGTCCGTCCGGCGCGATTTCCACGTGCATGAAGATGTTGAAAGTCGAGCACACCTCCGACGGGCGGATGCCGAACGGCTTCAGCGCGGTGGAGAGATTCTCGAAGCAACTCGGGTGGTAGCCGGAATGGCGCGGGTAAAGCAGATCGAAGGTCTCCTGGCTGCAGGGCGCAAGCAGGATGTCGTGTCGCCCGACCGGGTCCGCCACGATCTCCAGCATCGGCTCGCTGAGGCTGGAGTAGAGGATATGACCCGCAGTCAGGTAAATCGTTTCCGCGAAGTCCACCGTCTTGCCCGATGACAGGCCCGAACGCGGCTCAGCCAGCGAATAGGCCGCGAGGTCGGATACTTGCTCGCCCTGGGGATCAGATACGCGCAGGGTCTGGCCGCGTCGCAGGACGAAAGCGTGGCCCGATCGCGGCGCGATGACGTGGCTCATGCGTCCCGGGATGCCGTCGATCGAAACGGACACTCCCAATCCTCGCCTACATCGCGGCCGGAATACTGGCTCGCCTCCGAGCCGTCCCCGTGGTCACTCAGCGCGGGATTGATGGAGCCCTGCAGCGCCACGTCGTTGCTCCGGATGCGATCGCGGACGGTCCCGTAAGCGCCCCTGGTCCGCAAGGTCTCAAACTGGGCGTGCGCATTGAAGGCGATGGCCGGATACGCGAACCGGCGAGCGTGGCGTGACGCGCCCGGGTGCATTCCCACGACGAAGAACGCTCGCCCGCCCAGGCTGAACGAAAAATGGTCGCTCGCCGGGTTATCGCCGACCGTCGGATCCCAGGGATGCGCGGCTGCATCCCTGTCATGCAGTCGCTGCAGCAACGACCAGAGAAGACGCTCGAACTGGACCTCGTCCGTCAGCGCCGGCGCGCCGAAAACGGCGGCTAAGGTGTCGAAGCCTGCGTCCGCGATCGGATGGTCGGCGACGAACGCCCGCAAATCGTCGAGCAGGACGCCGGCGGTTTCGGGGTTGGCGAGATCGTCGTAGACCGAGACTGATACCCGCTCCTGCGCCATCGCGCCGCGCGCCAAGGTGCAGGGGAAAAGCGGATTGCCGATGAAATCCCGGAACTGCTGCGCGATGAAACGGTGCAAGTCCGGGCGGGCAAAAATCGGGGCGTCGTTCAAGGAGGAAGGTCGGTCGAGCATAAGCCTTTTTTCTTCTTCTTGCCAGGTTGGATCGGTGAGGTGCCGGAAGCGCAGGGTCAGATTTGGATGTCGTAGAGCGCAGCGCCAGCCCTCCGGCTTCCTCGTGTCACGCGCATGTGCGAGTCGTCAGCTGCCGGAGCGCGGCTTTGCCATTCGGGGCAATCCCGTCAAACTAGAGTTGGAGGACCGAGATGGATCAGATTAGCCCCACGACACCGGCCGATCTCTGGACCGCCCGCTTCGGCACCGAACCGCGCGGCGGGGACATCCCGCCCGCCCTCGCCCCACTGCTCGATCGCCGGGTGACGCGGCGTTATCGGCCCGAGCCGGTCGCCGAGCCGCTGCTCGACGCGCTGCTCGCCGCCGCGCAGTCCGCGCCGAGCAAGTCGGACCTGCAGCAGTACTCGGTTGTCGTGATGCGCGACCCGGCGCGGATCAAGCGCATCGCCGACTGGATCGGCACGATGCCCTGGATCGCCTCCGCCCCGGTGTTCCTCGTCTGGTGCGCCGACATGCGGCGCGGCCAGCTTCTCTGCGCGCTGCCGGCATGCCGCACGCCAACAACAACCTCGACACCTTCCTCAACACGGCGGTCGACTGCGCGCTGGCGATGGCGGCGTTCATGGCGGCGGCGGAAGCGGCCGGGCTCGGCACCTGCCCGATCAGCTACGTGCGCAGCCAAATCGAGAAGGTGACGCCGCTGCTCGGCCTGCCGGCGGGCGTGTTCCCGGTCGCCGGGCTCACGCTCGGCTGGCCCGACGGTCGGCGGCCCACCTCGATGCGGCTGCCGTCGGAGGTGGTGGTGCACCGCGAACGCTACGACGATAGCGCGTTGGAGCCGGCGGTACGCGCGTACGACACACGGCGTCACGCCCGCGAGCCGGTCGCGCCGGGCAGCCAGAAAAGCCGCGAAGTGTACCCACCAAGGGAGGGCGTGGGATGGAGCGAGAACCTGGCCCGCCAGCTTTCCGTGCCCGAGCGGTTCGGCTTCGCCGCCTATCTCAAGACCAGGGGCTTCGACCTTGCCTGACGCGGTGCCCGATACGCTCGACCTTCTGGCGCCCAAGGCGCGACAGCGTGCGGTGCGGCCACGCCATGCCGCGAGCCTCATCGTTTTGCGCGACACCCCGGCCGGCCCCGAGGCGCTGATGGGGACGCGCGGCCGGCGCGCGCGCTTCATGCCCAACCGCCTGGTGTTTCCCGGCGGCGCGGTCGACCGCGTCGACTACCGTGCCAGGGCCGCGACCCCGCTGACGCCCGAAACCCGCGCGCATCTCGAACGCGGCGCACCGCCCCGGCTTGCCCATGCACTCGCCATCGCGGTCGCGCGCGAGCTCGACGAAGAGACCGGGCTGACGCTCGGGCGGCCGCCGCATCTCGACGGGCTGCATTATCTTTGCCGCGCGATCACCCCGCCCGACTCGCCCATCCGCTTCTCGGCGCGCTTCCTCGTGGTGGACGCCGAGCGGGTCTCAGGCACGCTGGCGGGCTCCGGCGAACTCGACAACCTGCGTTTCTACGGTCTCGACGAGGCGCTCGGGATGGACCTCGTCAGCATCACCCGCGAGGTCCTGGGCGAATTGCAAGTCTGGCTCGCGCTCGACCGGACGGAACGGCTCAACCGCCCTCACCTGCGCGTTCGGCGGACGAAGGCGTGGCATTTGGAGTAGATATCGCTGGTGGTCACGCTCCTGGACTAGGCCGCCCGCCAACGCTCGCCGTCCCGCCGCACCCGCCCTTCGGCCTCAAGCTTGAGAAGGTGCGCGAGCACGTTGCGCTCGGCCGCCCGGCGCAGGCGCGGGTCGACCTGCGCGTAAAGCGCGTTCATGATCGAGTAGGTATCCGCTGGCTGGCCGTTCGCGAGCGCATCCGCGATCGCTCGCTCGCGCGCCCGCCGGTGCGCCAGCAACTCGTGCACCAGCGCGCGGGGTTCGGGCAGCGCCGGCCCATGTCCGGGTAGGTACAGCTGGTCGTCGCGACCGAGCAGCTTCTCGAGACTGGCGAAGTAGGCGCGCATGTCGCCCCCCGGCGGGCTCACCACCGTGCTCGACCACGACATCACATGGTCCGCGCTGAACAGCACGTGCGCCCCGTCGGCCGCCCGAAGCGCGAAGCAGAGATGATCCGAGGCGTGGCCCGGTGTGTGCAGCGCCGTCATCCCGGCGATCCGGTCACCGTCGTCGATCTTGATCTCGGGCTCGAACTCCGGGATAGCCTGCTCGCGGAACCCGGCCACCGGCGCACCGGTCGCCTGCCTCAGCGGCTCCACCGCGCCGATGTGGTCGTAGTGATGATGGCTGACGAGGATGAGCCCGACCTTGCCGCCGGTGGCGCGAAGGATGGCGTCGACATGCTCGGGATGCTCGGCCGGCCCCGGGTCGAGCACCACCGTCCCGTCCTCCGTGTCGATCAGGTAGGTGTTGGTGCCGCGATAGGTCATCGGGCCGGGATTCGCCGCGACGATGCGTCGCACGCCGTGAATTACCGGCAACGGCTCGCCGCGCGCCGGCTCGGCCTCGGTCAGAAAGGGCATGGTTCGTGTCCGTCAGCTTTGATGGCAGCATAGCGTCGGGCGGTGACAGGACCAGAGCCGCTTGCCCGATCCCATTGCCGATGAAGAGGACGCTCAGTCCTCCCGCGTATAAACCCGGTAGCGATCCCACTCGGCCGCGAGCCGGTAGTGCGACCACATCTCCGCGAACAGCGGATGCCGCGTGAAATAGGCAACGAAGTCGAACTCCGAGCCGCACCACGGGATGCCGGGCTGCTTGTCGACCACCACGACGGCCGGCGGGACACGCGCGAAATCCTCGGCGACGGTGCGATAGACGAAGAACTCGGGCCGCCCCATCTCCCAGACCTCGCGATAACGCCGACCACCCGGCAGGCATCGCCGGTAGGCTCCCTGAAGCAGCCACATGTTCATCGTGCGCAAGGTCTGGTGCGCGCCGAGATAGGTCAGCGCCGGGTAGACCGGGGAGATGCCGGGCGACAGCACGAGCACGCGCTCGCCGCTGGCCCGCTGCTGCAACAGCCGCGTCAGGCCGGCGACCTGGCTATCGACGTAGCCCAGCTCCTTCCAGGGCGCTTCCCCGTTCGACACCGAATACAGCGCGAACAATCCGGCCAGCACCGCAGCCACCGGGTAGGCTTGGCCGCGCCGCGCCGCGCCCAACCCGTCCAGCCAACGCGCGGCCAGCACGGCGGCGAGCGCGCAGGCGAACAGCTCAATGGGTACGATGTGGTAGGACCAGCCCTTGTGCTGCGCCAGTGCCGAGGCGAGCGTGCCCAGGGCCGCGAGCCCCAGCACCCGCGGCAGTGCGGCCCCATGCCCCCGCACACGGAGCGTGAGCGCCAGCAGCGGCACGAGCAGGCAAAGCACGGTCGCCATGCGCGGAATGAGCAGCACCTCGGTCACCGTCAGGCCGCCGATCGACAGGTAGAAATCCCACACCAGCGGGACGACCGACCCGAGGTATGCCGGAAACAGGATGGGGAACGAGGCCAGGTACGCCAGCCAGACCGCGGCCATGATCCAGGGCACCGGGTCGCGCAGCGAGACGCCCAACCCGCTCGTCAGTCCGCGGATCATCGGGCCGCGCGGCGCCCGCCCGAGCACGACGGCGACCTCCACGAGGGCGGGGATCGCCAGGAAGTGCGGCTTCAGCGCGAACCCGGTCGCCGCCAGCAGCGCCACCGTGATCCGGCTCCGAGGCCGCTGCGCCCCGGCTGCGCGACGCGCGGCACAGAGCAAATAGGGCAGCGCGCCGACCGCCATGAGGTGCTCGCGCTGGTCGAAATCGTAGCCCGCGGCGAGCAGGAACAAGGCCGGCAGCACGTCGAGGAAGGCCCGCTCGACCGGCCCTTCGCCGCCGCGGTCGCGCACCCGCAGAGTCAGCCACCAGCACGCGATCCCATAGGCGATGACGCAGGCCTGCACGGCCGCGATGGCGCCGACCGGCGTCACCGAGGCGATCCAGGCCGGGATCAGCGTGAGCACGAAGATCAGCGGCGGGTTGACGTCGATCAGGTCCGTGTAGAGGCGTTCGCCCGCCAGCCATCGCTGCGAGAAATCCAGCACGGCCGCCACGTCGTGATTGAGCGGCGGGCTCAGCACGACCGGCAGGAACAATAATGCAGGCAGCAACGCGGGCCACGCGCGCAGCACCGCCGTCACCAAGCGAGACCGTCGCAGTCCGGCCAGCGCTCCCGGTGCGAACGGGCCGACGAGTTCGGGCAGTGCGGGTTGGTCGGTGAAGCTGGCGGTCATGGTGGGCGGAGTGGATGCCGTTCAACCGTGGCGAGCGCAAGGCAAGGCAGGCTTGCATCGAAATGTGAAGATCGGCTCAAAGGCAGTGCCATGGAGCCGTCGGAATACGATCTTATGGACGCCCACGAGGCGGAGCTGTGGTGGTATCGCGCCCTGCACGCCCGCCTGCTCGACGCGCTCGACGCGGTGCGGGGCCGGGTGCTCGACGCCGGTTGCGGCACCGGCGGCCTGCTTCGCATGACGGCGGCGGCACGGCCGGACCTCGCGCTGGTCGGTGTCGAGCGCGAACCCCGCGCCGCACGCTTGGCGCACGGCAAATCCGGGGCGGCGGTGGCCGGCGGGTCGATCGGCCAGCTTCCCTTCGGCGACGCGAGCTTCGACGCCGTGGTCGCGGCCGACGTGCTGTGTCACGAATTGGTCGAACCGGTGCCGACGCTGGCGTCGTTGCGGCGGGTGCTGCGCCCCGGCGGGCTGCTCATCGTCAACATGCCCGCGTATCGCTGGCTGCTGTCGAGCCACGATCGCCGAGTGCAAAACGCCCGCCGCTGCGCGGCCGGAGAGCTGCGCCGGATGCTCGCCCGCGCCGGTTTCGCCGGGATCGAGACGCGCTACTGGAACGGATTGCTGCTGCCGCTCATGGTCGCGCGGCGCAAACTGCGCCTGCGCCACAATGCCGCCTCCGACGTCACGCGTCTTTCCCCCTGGGCCAACACGCTGTTTCATGCTGTCACGCGGCTCGAACGGCGCTTGCCGGTCCGCCTGCCGGCTGGCGGTTCGGTGCTGGCGACGGCACGCCGCCCGCGGGACGGGGAGAGCGAATGATGGACGCAATGCCGGGCACGCCGCACGGCGACCGGATCCCCGGCCTGCCGGCCCCTGCCCTGTCCGTCGTCATCCCGGTCTACAACGGCGACAAATCCGTCGCACGAGTGGTCGCGGCCCTCGCCACCTTGCGCCCCGAGGGCGGGATGGAGGTGGTGCTGGTGAACGACGGCAGCCCGGACAACTCGGCCGCCATCTGCCGTGGGCTCGTCCACAGCGCCGGCGTGCCGGTGACCTACATCGAGCACTCCCGGAACTTCGGCGAGCACAACGCGGTGATGACCGGGCTACGCCACGTTCGCGGCAGCTTCGTCATAACCATGGACGACGACCTGCAGAACCCACCCGAGGAGGTGGTGCGGCTCTACGACCATGCCCGGCTCGGCGGCTGGGACGTGGTCTACACGCGCTTCGCCGCCAAGCAGCACGCGGCCTGGCGCAATCTCGGCAGCCGCTTCGCCAACAAGGTCGCCGACTGGCTGCTCGACAAGCCGCGCGGGCTCTACCTCTCCTCGTTCCGCTGCATGTCGGCGATGGTGGTGCGCGCGGTGACGCGTTACCGCGGCCCGTACCCCTACGTCGACGGCCTGCTGCTGCAGGTGACACAGCGCATCGACAGCATCGAGGTGCGCCATCTGCCGCGTGCCGAAGGCCGCTCGAATTACAACCTCCGTCGCCTGATCAGGCTCTGGCTTAACCTCGCGACAAGCTTTTCGCTGGCACCCTTGCGCATGGCGATGTTGTTGGGAGCCGCCCTGGCCATCCTCGGCGCAACCGGCGCCGTCCTGGTCATCGCGGAGGCCGTGCTGACCCGTCGAACGCCTTCGGGATGGGCTTCGATCATGACGGCGATCCTGCTGGTCGGCGGCGTGCAGTCGATCGTTCTCGGCGTCATGGGCGAGTATATCGGCCGCACCTTTCTCTCGGCCAACGGCAAGCCGCAAGGCACCGTCCGCCTGATCGAGCGCAGCACGGCACCGGCGGAGCGCGAGCGGACGTGACGTTGCCCTGGTTGTTCCTCGCCGCGTCGATCACGACGGGCTTGCTCGGCCAGTTGCTGTTGAAGGCGGGCGCCGGCGCCGCCCACTTCACGGCGCAGCTGTTCGACTGGCGCACCCTGCTCGGCCTCGGGCTCTACGGCGTCGCCGCGCTGCTCTACATCACGGCGCTGCGCCGTATCCCGATGTCGGTGGCGCTGCCCTGCACGGCCGCGTCGTACATCGTCGCCGTGCTGATCGGGCATTTCGTCTTCGCCGAGCCGGTCGGGGCGACCCAAGTCGCGGCGATCGCCCTGATCTCGCTCGGCGTGGCGCTGCTGGCGGCGGCGTGAGCGCGCCGCCACCGGCTCAATACGCGTACGCCGACCGGCTGCGCCCGGCCGCGTAGCCCTGCCGGTAGCTGGACGCCTCCGACTTCTTCACGTTGTCGTAAATCAAGCCGCCGGCGAGCCCCGCCCCCGCGCCGGCAATCGCGCCAAGCCCGGCGTTGCCGCCGATGGCACCCAGGATGGCGCCCACCCCGGCGCCGCCCGCCGTCCCGGTGAGCGCCCGCTGCTGCGTGTTGTTGAGACCGGCGCACCCCGCCAACGGCACCGCCAGCGCGGCGGCCAGGACGAAACGCCTCATGGTGTCGACCTCCGACGGGCCGGCCGGTTCGGCGCGACGGCCGGTTCCGAGCAGGGATACGTCTCGTCCAGATAGCGGATCAACCCGTCGGCCGCCGGTTCCGCGAGCCGCGCCGGGCTCGCATTCGCCCAGCCGACGAAGGCGGCGATGCCCTGTTGCACGGTCGGCGGCGGGTCCGGCAGGCAGAACAGCTTCGGCATCCGGCTCGCCTGCTGGTGCTCGATCTCCACCGTCACCGCGCCGAGCGCGAAGCCGTGGCAGAAGCTCACCGCCGCCGCCTGCATCGGGTCGCCCTGCGGCGTCGAGCAGAGTGCCACCAGATCGCCGGTCGTGCGCGGCACCGCGTTGACGTCCACCGCCGCGTGCGCCGCAATCGTGCCGAGCCCATACGCCATCACGGCACCGGTGATCCAAGATCGCATTCGCATCGCTTCCCGACCCTCCTCGGCCCCGCAACCTAGGATGCGACCGGCCGGGCCGTCCAGGGGAGGGCGCGGCACCGCCGCGACCGTGCTACGCTCCGGTTGGACGTCCAACGACATGCAATAAGGGGAGCCGAATGACTCGCTCGATCGAGCAGTCCGCGATGCGGAAGGTCTATATGCGACTGCTGCCGTTCGCCGTGCTCACCTACTTCTTCTGCTACGTGGACCGCATCAATATCGGCTTTGCCTCGCTCACGATGAACAAGGACATCGGCCTTGACCCGGCCACCTACGGCATGGCGGCCGGCGTGTTCTTCTGGGGCTACTTCCTGTTCGAGGTGCCGAGCAACATCATCATGGAGAAGGTGGGCGCGCGGCTGTGGATCGCGCGCATCATGGTCACCTGGGGGCTGCTTTCCGGTGCCACGGCGCTGTGCACCGGACCATGGAGCTTCCTCACCGTCCGCTTCCTGCTCGGGCTCGCCGAGGCCGGCTTCTTCCCCGGCATCGTGCTGTTCTTCACCTACTGGTTCCCCGACCACCATCGCGCCCGCATCATGGCCGGCTTCACCGTCGCCCTGCCGCTCGCGGTCGCGCTCGGCGCGCCGATGTCGACGGCGTTGCTCGGGCTGGACGGGCTGCTCGGGCTGCACGGCTGGCAGTGGCTCTACATCCTGGAGGCGATCCCGACCGTGCTGCTCGGCGTCGCCACCCTGTTCTTCCTTACCGACCGGCCGGAAGAGGCGCGGTTTCTCTCGCCCGAGGAGCGCGCCTGGATCACCGCGACGCTCGCCGCCGAGCGGCGGCAGATCGAGACGCACAGCACGGTTTCTCTGCTGCAATCGTTCTGGAACCCGAAGGTGCTGCTGCTGTCGCTCAACTACCTCGGCATCGTCACCGCGAGCCTCGGGATGCTGATTTTCCTGCCGCAGATCGTCAAGCAGCTCGGCGTCAGCAACATGCAGGTCGGCTGGATCAGCATGATCCCGTATCTCTGCGGCGCGCTGGCGATGATCGTGTGCGGCTGGGTGTCGGACCGGCTGGCCGAGCGACGCTGGACGCTGTTCGCGACCAGCGTGCTGTCCGCGCTCGGGCTGGTCGTCGCGGCGATGGGTGTGGGGACATGGTGGGCGATCGTCGGCATGTCGGTCGCCGCCGCCGGGTTCTACGGCTCCAAGGGTCCGTTCTGGTCGATGCCGGGCATGTTCCTGACCGGCGCGGCGGCGGCATCCGGCATCGCCTGGATCAACTCGCTGGGCAATCTCGGCGGCTTCTTCGGCCCCAGCATCGTCGGCTGGGTGCGCCAGGAGACCGGCAGCTTCGCCGGCGGCCTCTACACGCTGGCCGGCTTCGCCGGGATGGCCGCGCTGGTCGCGGCACTCGGCTTGCGCATCCCGTATCGCACGACGCGCGAAGTGCCGCATCCCGTGGCGGCGGAGTGATACCAGCGGCCGCAGCCTCCTACCTTTACCGCCATGGTCGGCGAAGGCCGACCATCCACGGCCGCCCTCGCCGTTAAAGACGTAGATGGTCGGCCTTCGCCGACCATGGCGGAGTTCGGTATGGCTACCAGGTATCCACACGCGGGCGTTTCTTGCCCGCGCGTGGCCCGGGCGTGCCGGCGGTCGCTATCCTGATGCTTGCAGAAACGCTCGCCTGGGGTCCACGTGTCGAAAGAGCCCACTACAACCGTAGATACCCCAAAACTCCCAGCGGCCAATCTTCAGACCGTCCACGACGCCCTGGTAGACACCGTAGTCGAGATCGCCCTCGTGGCTGTTTCGGGGGGTCGTTGAAGTCGTGGAAGAGTACGAAGCCGTCGGCCGCTATGACACGATGCAGCGACCGACATGCATCGAGAACGTGCTCATAGCGATGCGAATGGTCGACGAATGCGAAGCGGAACTGTCTCTTGATCCCTGCAAGGTTTCGTAGTGCCGAGCCGCCATCGTCCTGAAAGAACAATACGCGCTGGCCGCCGGGTCGCCTCTCCAGCTCTTGGCGCGAGAGTTCAATGGCGCTGGGATCGAGATCGATGCTGATGATGGTGCTCGCCCGATGGCTGTCATTGCAGGCTTCATTCATGATTGCTGCCGAGAGACCGCGATAGGCGCCAAGTTCGAGAATGTCGCCCTCGCACCAATAGGCCATCTCGTAAAGTTTGAGCGCGTCGGCGGGAAGCAACCAGCCATCTATGCCGAAATCGATCATGCCGGACGGATGTCGTCGCTCTGTCAGTTTCTCGTGTTGGGCATTGATGTAATCTCCGTCGAAGGGGTACGTCTTGCGATAGGGCATCTCGAAACGCCGGTCGATCGCTGTCTCTGCAAGACTGAGGAACATGTTCTCATGACGGGACAGGCCTGTCGCCGTCTTGTCGTGTCCCTGGCTTGACGCTCCTGAGCGTATCCTTCGAAACCGTTGCCGCGCCGGTATCGCGAGCTTGCGAACAACACTTTCTAGCATCTGCCTTGATGTCCCAAGAGGAGCGCCATCGCCAACCCGGTTCTTACTTGATTCGTAGATCAGGCTCATGCCGAAACCCGCCACCGCGCCGTGGATCGAGGCCAGCATTGCGAGGAGCGCAGCGACGCGGCAATCCAGCGCACGCATCTGGATTGCCGCGCTTCGCTCGCAATGACAGCTACCAGGTATCCACGTGCGGGCGTTTCTTGCCCGCGCGCGGGCCCGGCGTGCCGGCCGTGCGCAGGCCGCGCATGATCCACCGCCGCGTCTCGGCCGGATCGATCACGTCGTCGATTTCCAGCATCTGAGCGACGGCGAGCGCCTTGCCGCGCGCGTACAGCTCGTCCACCCGGCGCCGGTACTCCGTGTCGCGCTCGGCCGGGTCGGCGATCGCCGCCAGCTCGTTGCGATAGGCGAGCCGCACCGCGCCTTCCAGCCCCATGCCGCCGAACTCGCCGGTCGGCCAGGACACGTTGAACCACGGCGCGTGGAACGAGCCCGCCGCCATCGCTTGCGCGCCCAGGCCGTAGCCCTTGCGCAGCACCACGGTGAAGAACGGCACGGTCAGGCTGGCACCCACCACGAACATGCGGCACACGCGGCGCACCTGCGCCGTCTTCTCCGCCTCCGGCCCCACCATGAAGCCCGGCGTGTCGCAGAGCGACAGGACCGGCAGGTCATAGGCATCGCAGAGCTGGACGAACCGCGCCGCCTTGTCCGCCGCGTCGGCGTCGATCGCGCCGGCGAGATGCATCGGGTTGTTGGCGATCAGCCCGAGCGGCCGGCCCTCCACCCGGATCAGCGCGGTGACCATGCCGAGCCCGAACTGCGCCCGCAATTCCAGCACCGAACCCGTATCCGCCAGCCCGTCGATCACGGCGCGGATGTCGTAGACGCGCAGCCGGTTCTCCGGGATCAGCCGGCGCAGCACGCGCTGATCGGCGCAGCCCCACTCGGCGAGCGGCCCCTGGAAGTAGGAGAGATACTGCTTGGCCGCCCCGACCGCTTCGGCCTCGTCCCGCACCAGCACGTCGATCACGCCGTTGGGCGCCTGCACGCTCACCGGGCCGACGTCTTCGGGCTTGAAAACGCCGAGCCCGCCGCCCTCGATCATCGCCGGGCCGCCCATGCCGAGGCTCGTGCTCTCGGTCGCGATGATGACGTCGCAGCAGCCGAGCAGCGCCGCATTGCCGGCGAAACAGCGGCCGTGAACGATGCCGACCAGCGGGATCAGCCCGGAGAGTTCCGCGAAGCTGCGGAACGTCGGCACGTCGAGGCTCGCCGCCGTGGTGAGCTGCTTGTCGGTGTCGCCGGGCCGGCCGCCGCCGCCTTCGGCGAACAGCACGAGCGGGCGCCGCATCTCGTGCGCGAGGCGGAAGATGCGATCCTGCTTCTTGTGGTTCATCGTGCCCTGCGTGCCCGCCAGCACCATGTAGTCATAGGCGACCACGACCGTGGACGCGCGCTCCTCGCCGAACTGCGCGGCGTTCACCGTGCCGACGCCGGCGACCACTCCGTCCGCCGGCGTCGTGCGCATCAGCTCCTCGGGCGTGCGCCGGGTTCGCTGCGCCGCCACGGTCAGCCCGCCGTACTCGAAAAAGCTGCCGGGATCGCACAGATCGTCGACGTTCTCCCGCACCGTGCGGCCACCGTTGCGCCGGCGCCGGGCGATCGCGTCGCCGCGCGCCGCGTCCAGGTTCAGCGCGTGGCGTGCGATGCTCTCGGCGAGGTCGGGCCGGATCGCGTCGGGGTCGATCCCGGCTTCGCTCTCCGCCGCTGCCGCTTCCACCTCGCCCGGCTCGATGAACAGCAGCGGCTGCCCCGGCATCAGCACCTCGCCCTTGCGCGCCGCGACGAGGCGCACGACGCCGCTGACGCCGGCCGGGACGAGATGTTCCATCTTCATCGCCTCCAGCACGGCGACCGGCTGGTCCGCTCGCACGAGCGCGCCCTCGCTTGCGTCGATGGCGACCACGGAGCCCGCCATCGGCGCAATCACCGCGACGGTGCCGGGCGGCCCCACCGACGCCACCGCCGCCGGCGCGGTCTCCCGCGACGCCGCGAAGAACGCATCGGGCGCGACGGCGGCGTCTCGCACCAACTCCGCCGCATGCTCGTCGAGCCAGCGCGTCGTCACCGCGTGCGCTTGCATCGCCTCATGCCGAAGCAGGGCTGCGAGGAAGCCGAGATTGGTGGCGACACCCTCGATCCGGAACTCGCCCAGCGCGCGCCGCGCACGGCGGACGGTGTCCGCGTAGCCGGGTGCATGGACGATCAATTTCGCCAGCAACGAATCGAAGCTCGCGACGGTGCGATACCCAGCGTAGCCGAACCCGTCCACCCGCACGCCCGGCCCGGACGGCGGCTCGTAGCGCGTGATGGTGCCGCCCGAGGGCAGCGCGCCGCCGTCCGGCTGCATCGTCTCCATGTTCACGCGAAGCTGCATCGCGCAACCGCGCGGCGGCGGGATGTCGGCCTGTCGCAGCCCGAGCTCGGCCAATGTCGCGCCGGACGCGATCTCGAGCTGGGCGCGCACCAGATCGATGCCATACACTTCCTCGGTGACGGTGTGCTCGACCTGGAGCCGAGGGTTTGCCTCGATGAACAGGAACCGATCCTCGTTCACCAGGAACTCGAACGTGCCGAGCCCGCGATAGCGCACCGCTGCCATCCGCGCCGCCGCGCCGGTGATCGCGGCCCGCAATTCGGGCGACAGGGTCGGGCTCGGCGCCACCTCCAGCAGCTTCTGGTGTCGCCGCTGGATGCTGCACTCGCGCTCGCCGATGGACGATACCGCGCCGGTGCCGTCGCCGACGACCTGCACCTCGATGTGACGGGCCTGCTCGAACAATTCTTCGACGTAGAGTGCGTCCGACCCGAACGCCGCGCGCGCCTCCGAGGCGCACCGCGTCCACGCGTCCTCGAGATACGGCAGCGACGCGACCGCGCGCATCCCGCGCCCGCCGCCGCCCGAGACCGCCTTGATCATCACGGCGCCATGCGCCGCCATGAACGCACGCGCCTGCCCAAGGCTGGTCGGGCCGGTCGTGCCCTCCGCCACCGGCACGCCGCAGTCGCGCGCGAGCGACCGGGCGCTCGTCTTGTCGCCGAACAGGTCGAGCACGTCCGGCTGCGGGCCGACGAACACCAGGCCGGCTTCGGCACAGGCGCGCGCGAAGGCGCCGCTCTCGCTGAGAAAGCCGTAGCCGGGATGCACGGCATCGCACCCGGCCTCGCGCGCGGCGGCGACGAGTGATCCGATGTCGAGATACGCCGCTGCCCCGACGCCTCGCAGCGCGCGCGCCTCGTCAGCGGCGCGGACGTGCAGCGAGCGCGCGTCGTCCTCGGAGAACACGGCGACCGAACGGACGCCGAGATCGCCGCAGGCGCGGGCGACGCGGATCGCCACCTCGCCGCGATTGGCGATCAGCAGCCGGGCGATCCGCGCCAAATCTATCGCGCCTTGAACTGCGGCGGCCGCTTCTCGATGAACGCGCGCAGCCCCTCATGGTGGTCCTCGGTGCGCACCATGTCGGCGATCGCTTCCGCCTCGCGGTGCGATTGCTCGTCCCAGCTATGGTCCAGCGAGTTGCGGATCAGTTGCTTGGCGCGGCCGAGCGCCAGTGTCGGCCCATCGGCGAGCCGGCGCGCCAGCTTCGCCGTCTCCGCCTCCAGATCGGCGCGGGGAACGACCCAATTGAGTAGCCCCCACTCCTGCGCCTTCCACGCGTCGAACCGCTCGCCGAGCAGCGCGATCTCCAGCGCGCGCCGCTCGCCGACGATGCGCGGCAGGAAATAGCTGGCGCCGCCGTCCGCCGAGAGACCGATATGCCGGTACGCCAAGGTGAAGATCGCATCGTCGCCGGCGATCGCGAGGTCGGACGCCATCATCAGGCTCATGCCGAACCCCGCCACCGCGCCGTGGATCGAGGCCAGCACCGGCTTTTGCATGCGCCGCAGGTGGTAGATCGTCTGGTGCGCATCGACCACGCGCGCCTCGAAGCCGCGGAAATACGCCTCCCGGTCGCCGTGGCTGAGCGATTCGTCGAACGCCTTGATGTTGCCGCCCGCCATGAAATGCCGCCCGTTGCCGCGGATCACCACGCAGCGCACGGCGGCGTCGCGCTCGAACCGCGCGGTCGTTTCGAACATGATCTCCTTCATCTGCGGCGAGAGCGTGTTGAGCTGCTCCGGCCGGTTCAGCGTGATCCAACCGATCCCGTCCGCGACCTCCGCCAGCACATGCGGCTCGTCAGTCATCCCCGCCTCCCATTTCGATCATGCGATCTTCACCGACCGATCGCCTGGGTTAACCCCTCCCACAAGGGGAGGGGGATTCGTCCCCTCCTCCCCTTGTGGGAGGAGGCCGGGAGGAGGGGCTGCTACAGCCCCTCGAACAACGCCGTCGAGATGTACCGCTCCGCGAACGAGGGGATGATCGTCACGATCCGCTTGCCCGCCATCTCCGGCCGGCGCGCCAGCTTCAAGGTCGCCGCCAGCGCGGAGCCGGACGAGATGCCGGCCGGGATGCCCTCCTCGCTCGCCAGCCGGCGGGCGTTGGCGAACGACTCCTCGTTCGTCACCTGGATCGTCTCGTCGATCAGGTCCGTCTCCAGGTTGTCGGGGATGAAGCCCGCGCCGATCCCCTGCAGCGGATGCGGACCCGGCTTGCCGCCGGAAATAACCGGGCTCGCCTCGGGCTCGACCGCGATCATCCGCAGGCCGGGCCGCCGCTTCTTCAGCACCTGCCCGACACCGGTCAGCGTGCCGCCGGTGCCGACGCCCGACACGATCGCGTCCACCTGCCCTTCGGTGTCGTGCCAGATCTCCTCGGCGGTGGTGTTGCGATGGATCTCCGGATTAGCGGGGTTGCCGAACTGGTTGGGCATCACCGCACCCGGCGTCTGCGCGAGGAGCTCGTTGGCGCGCCCGATGGCGCCGTTCATCCCCTTCTCGCGCGGCGTGAGGTCCACCTCGGCGCCGAGGAAGCGCATCATCTTGCGCCGCTCCGGCGAGGCCGACTCAGGCATCGTCAGGATCAATTTGTAGCCGCGCGCCGCGCACATGAAGGCCAGCCCGACCCCGGTGTTGCCCGATGTCGGCTCGATGACGGTGCCGCCCGGCCGCAGCTTGCCGTCGCGCTCCAGCGCCAGGATCATGTTGACGCCGATACGGTCCTTCACGCTCGCGATCGGGTTGAAGAACTCGAGCTTGAGGCAGATGTCGGCCTTGATCCCCTCCGCCGCCGTTATGCGCGGGATGCGCACCAGTGGGGTGTTGCCGATCGTCTCGGCTATGCTGTCGTAGATGCGGCCCCGCAAGGGGCGATCGAAGACCAGCTTCTTGTGCTCGTCGGCCATCGGGCGGACCCTCCATGTTGGCGCGGCACACTAGCATTCCGGTAATTGGCGCGAAATCACAACCAGGAGCCGTACGATGACCGACCTGACCGAGACCATCGAGGATGGCGTCGCCGTTCTCACGATGAACCGGCCCGACCGACTCAATGCGTTTTCGGCCGCCATGCTGGACGCGATGCACGAGGCGCTGACACGGCTCGGCACCGACCGCGCGGTGGGCGCCATCATCCTCACCGGCGCCGGCCGTGGCTTCTGCGCCGGGGGCGACGTCAAGACCATGGGTGCGCGCGCGGAGCGGACGTTCGAGGACCGGCTCGATGGCCTCAACGCGATGCACCGGACGTCGCTGCTGTTCCGCACGATCCCCAAGGTGGTGATCGCCGCGGTCAACGGCCCGGCGTTCGGCGCCGGCCTCGGCGTGGCGATGGCCTGCGACCTGCGGATCGCCGCCCGCTCGGCCAAGTTCGGCACCGCGTTCGGCGGCATCGGCTACTCGGGCGATTTCGGCGGCTCCTGGCTGCTGACACAGCTGGTCGGCACCGCGAAGGCGCGGGAGCTCTACCTGCTCGGCGGCCAGATCGACGCCGCGGAAGCCGAGCGGATCGGGCTGGTCAACCGCGTGGTGGAGGACGACCAGTTGCCGCTGGAGGCGATGGCGATGGCCCGCAAGGTCGCTGGCGGCCCGCGCATCGCCTTCGGCTACATGAAGCAGAACCTGCACGCCGCCGAGACCGAGCCGTTCGCCGCGGTGCTGGCGATGGAGGCGATCCATCAGGCGCGCGCCGGGCAGACCGAGGACCATCTGGAGGCGGTGACGGCGTTCGTCGAGAAGCGCAAGCCGGTGTTCCGGGGGAGGTAAGAATCCCTCCTCCCGACCTCCTCCCGCAAGGGGAGGAGAAGCAGAGATCCCCCTCCCCTTGCGGGAGGGGGAGTGCGAACGGAGCGGCGCCTAGTGCCCGCCCCCGCCCGGGCCGGCCGCCGCCCGGGCGAGGAAGAACGCCCCGCCGATCGACAGCGTGAGCGCCACGCCGATCAGGGTGAAGCAATCCGCATAAGCCATGGTCAGCGCCTCGCGGCGCACCAGCAATGCCAGTTCGGCGGTGGCGCGCATCATGGCGCCGCCGCCGTTCGCGGCCAGCGCCGTCGCCATGCCCTGCAACCGCTCGGCCACCAGCGCGCCGTTATGCGTCAGCCGCTCCGAGACGATGGAGAAGTGGTAGTGCTCGCGATGCTCCACCACCGTCGCCAGCAGTGCGATGCCGATCGAGCCGCCGAGATTGCGGAACATGTTGAACAGCGCCGAAGCGCTGCCGGCCTGCGAGGCCGCGATCCCCACCGTCGCCATCTGCGACAGCGGCGACATCAGCAACGGCTGCCCCAGCGCCCGCACCAGCTGCGACCATTTCAGCTGGTCGATCGCGGTGTCGTGGCTCATCGTGAAGCCGTTCATGAAGCAGCTCACCGCGAACATCGCGATGCCGAACGCGCACACGATCCGGCTGTCCACGCGCTTGAGGATGAACGGCAGGAACGGGAACAGCGCCAGCTGTGGCAGCCCCATCCACATCAGCACCTCGCCGATCTGCAGCGCGTTATAGCCCTGTACCTGTGTGAGATAGATCGGGGTGATGTAGATGGTGCCGTAGAGCCCGAGACCGGTCGCGAGGTTCATCAGGCAGGCGGAGCCGAGCGAGCGCTTGCCGAGCAGACGGAGGTTGATGAACGGCTCGCGGCGGGTGAACTCGATGACGATGAACGCGACCAGGAAGATGCCGGCGAGCCAGGCGCAGAGCCGGATGGTGTCGTTGCCGAACCAATCCTTTCGCTGCCCTTCCTCCAGCACGTATTCGAGGCAGCCGAGGCCGACCGCCATGCTGAATATGCCGCCCCAATCGCCGCGGCGCAGCCGGCCGAGCTGTGCGGGCGTGTCGTCCAGCCCGTACCAGATCATCGCGATCAGGACCGCGCCGGGCAGCAGGTTTATGTAGAAGATCCAGTGCCAGGAGTATGTCTCGGTCAGCCAGCCGCCGAGGGTGGGACCGATCGCCGGCGCGAACGTCGCGGAGAAGCCGAAGATCGCCGAGCCGATCGCCCGCTTGGACACCGGGAGCTTGACCAGCATGATCGTGAACGCGAGCGGGATGAGCACGCCGCCGGTAAAACCCTGGCCGACGCGGTAGAGGATCATCTGTTCGAGGCTGGTCGCCGTGCCGCACAGCATCGAGAAGCCGAGGAACAGCGTGCAGTTCACCAGCAGCAGGCGGCGCATCCCGAACACCAGCGCAAGGAAGCCGGTGAGCGGGATGACGATGATCTCGGCGATCAGGTAGCCGGTGGAGATCCAGCTTCCCTCGTCCAGCGAGGCGCCGAGCGCGCCCTGGATGTCGGCCAGCGACGAATTGGTGATCTGGATGTCCAGCACCGCCATGAACGCGCCGAGCGCGGCGCCGAGCACGGCGACCCAGTTGCGCAGCGGCACCCTCTCCGCCGCCGCCGGCAGCGCCGGCCCGCCGACCAGCGTGGTCGCGCTCATTGCGCGCGCGCGACCGGCGAAGCGGCGCGCGGCGACGGCGTCTCGTCCACCAACGTCTGCGGCGGCGCGCCGTCCGGACGCGTGCGCGTGTCAACCGTGGCGTAGACCGACAGGCCGGGCCGCAGCTTCGCCAAGGTCGCCTGGTCGGCGGGGTCGAGCAGGATTTTCACCGGCACGCGCTGCACGATCTTGGTGAAATTGCCCGTGGCGTTCTCCGGCGGCAGCAGCGCGAACTGCGCGCCGGAGCCGGGTGCCAGACTGTCGATCCGCCCGGTCAAGGTGATGTCCGGCAGCATGTCGATGGCGACCGACACCCGCTCGCCGCGCCACATGCGCGCGAGCTGGGTTTCCTTGAAATTGGCGACGACGTAGATCTCGCGCCCGACCGGAACGATGTCCATCACGCGCGTCCCCGGCTGCGCCAGCTGGCCAAGCCGCAGGCTGCGGTCGCCCACCGCCCCGTCGATCGGGGAAACCACGTTGGTGTAGGAGAGGTTCAGCTCCGCCTGGTCGGTCACTGCTTGCGCGCGGGCGAGCGCGGCGACGGCCTTGGCGCGCTGCGCCTGCAACACCTGCACCTGCTGTCCGGCGGCGGCGAAGCCCTGCCGGCTGCGCGCCAGCGCCGCGGTGCGCGAGCGGATGTCGCTGTCGGCCTGCTGCGCCCGCTGCACCGTGCCGTTGCCCGTCCGCATGAGGTCGTTGTAGCGCTGGAAGTCCGCGCGGGCGAAGTCGAGCGCCGCCTGCGCGGAAACGATGTCGGTCTGCACCTGCTCGATGACGGTGCGCTGCAGCGCGATCTGCGCGTCGATGTTGCCGATGTCCGCCTGCGCGGAAGCGGCGTCGGCGCGCGCCTGATCCAGCGACGCGCGATAGTCGCGGTCGTCGATGCGCGCCAGAACCTGCCCCGCCCTGACACGCTGGTTGTCCGTCACCAACATTTCGCGCACGTAGCCGGACACGCGCGGCGCGATCGTCACCGCATCGGCCTGCGTGTAGGCATCGTCGGTCGCTTCCATGAAGCGACCCGTGGTCCACCAGCGGTACAGGTAGAGCGATCCCCCCGCGAGCACCGCCAGCAGGACTATGCCCAGCAGTATTCGCCGAAAGGGCCGCGGGCGACGGGGTGAGGCCGCCGCGGTCGACATCGCGGCGTCTTCGCGCGGCGTCGGGGCCGGCGCGCGGGTTCGTTCCAGCGCTGGTTGCGAGCCGTCCACCTCAACCCCCGTTCTTCATGCTTCGCGTCATCGGTAGTGGCGCGGCTTCGAAACAGCACGCCTCGAAACGCAGCAACGCATCGAGTTGCTCGCCGAGCGCCGCTTGTCCTTGCGAAGACAGCCGGCCGAAGAAGGCATCCTGCGTCTCTCGCACGATCCGCTTGGCCTCGGCGATCGCCGCGCGGCCCGATCGCGTGAGGCGGACGCGGTTCGCCCGCGGATCGTCCGGATGCGGCTTGCGCTCGACGTAGCCCTTGTCTTCCAGCAGGCGAAGGATGTTGGACAGCGTCATGCGGTCGATCTTGCCGAAATTGGCGATGCGGCTCTGCGAAGGCGTCTCGCCGAGGTAGGCGAGCCACGAGGTGATCGCGAGCACGACGAACTGCATATGCGTCAGGTCCAAGGGCGCGAGCACACGCTCGACCCGTCGTTGCCAGGCGTGCAGCACATGCCACAAGCGAAACCCAAAGGAATCTTGCGGGCGAGCGGAGGCAATGGTTTCGCCGAGCTCTCGACCGCGATCGTGTTCCATCATTCGCGCTCCGGTGAGGCGTGATGCGTGATGCGCAAATGTATGTGTGCATACGATCGAGGCAAGTGCGCGCCAATAACATAAAAGTGAGCTGCCACGCAACTGTAGGTCGTTACTTCACAGTATTTTTACCCGAACAGCGATACGCCTTGCCTCGCTATTTAAATTTAAGGTTGAAATTTTATGTTGAATCTTTCCGGCTACAAGCTGACCTTCGACGACGAGTTCAATTCGCTCAACGCGGCCAAGCCAGGCACCGCGGGCCAAGTGTGGGAAACCTCCAACTTCTACGGTGACCTCTCGACCGGCAATTCGGGCACCGTCAACCCGACGCCGCTCGGGCAGCCGGGCTCGCAGTTCAGCATCTCCAATGGTGTGCTGAACATGGCGATCTCGCCCACGTCGTCGCCTTATCTCGACACCAATCCGAGCGGCGTTTCCGGCGGCTTCTCGCAGGAGTATGGCTACTTCGAGATGAACGCCAAACTCGTCGGCGTGAGCGGCTTCCAGGATGCGTTCTGGCTGCTGCCCAACAGCGGACCGTGGCCTCCGGAAATCGACATCGAGGAGCATCACGGCTCCGGTCACGGCGAGGTGGACTTCACCAACCACGGCGGCGACATCACCACGCCGGTCGACAACTACAACATCTACAACGGGCCGGATTTCTCCGCGGCGTTTCACACCTACGGCCTGATGTGGACCCCAACGACGATCACCTGGTACCTCGACGGCAACGCCATCTACTCGTGCGCCACGGCGGCGAACGAGCATCAGGCGATGAACATCATTCTTTCGGCGTATGCCAACAAGGGCCAGGGCTGGGTTCCCGACGTGCAGCCCGGCACGTCCGACAGTATGCAAGTCAACTACGTCCACGTTTACTCGAACGATCCGAACGTGAAGGCGATCGCGGGACAGGCGAACTATCAGGACCATGACGGGTCGGCGTCGCAGAGCGTGTCGCCGCCCCCGCCGCCCCCGCCGCCCCCGCCTCCGCCTCCGCCTCCGCCAAGCTCCGTGACGATCGGCAGCGGTCCGGACAGCTTCGCGTTGAAAATCAGCGAAGACGCCTACGCCAACCACGACAGCATTTCCGACGCCTCCGGCGACGCCCGCTTCAAGATATTCGTCGACGGCCAGCAGCAAGGCGGGACTTTCGACGCGACGGCGCTGCACAAGGCGGGGGCGGATCAGACCTACACGGTCAAGGGCACGTTCGGGGCGGGCCAACACACGGTCGCTGTTCAATTCGTCAACGACGCCTGGGGCCCGCATTCGCCCGATGTCAACGGGTCGATCGATCGGAACCTGTACGTCGACGGTATGAGCTACAACGGAACCGACGCGCACCAGTCTACCTGGATGGCGGGCAATGGCACCCGCAGCTTGAAGATGCCGGGAGCGGCGCCGTCCACCCCGACAACGATGACGGTTCAGGACGACACCGGGGCCTCGGCCAACGTCCAGGTCATCACCAGCGGCAGCAGCAGCTTCAAGGGATCGCTGGACAGCACCGTAGGCCAGTCGGTTTCAGGCGGAACGAACACGATCTCGTTCGACGCGCACATCCGGAGCGAGACGGTCCTGCTCGGCTCCGGAACACAATCGTTCCTGTTCCACGCGCCGCACGCCTTGATCCTGACCGGCGGCAGCGGGACGGATACCGTGACCGCCGACTCCGGGTCTAACCGCAACCTGTTCACTGCCGGCACGGGCTCGCTGGACGTGCGGGGCGGCAATGACGGCTCGACCTATTTCTTCCACGCCAACAGCGGCGTGATGAAGATCGAGGATTTCGACTTCGCCAAAGGCGACAGTCTCGGCGTCGATCAGAGCCTCAAAGGCGCCTTCAAATGCGCCAGCGACGGCCACGGCGGCTCGTTGCTCAGCTTCGGAACCGCCGGCAGCATCGACCTCGTCGGCCATAGCGCGGTGTCCGCGGCCAATATCGGCTGGGTCTGAGCCCAACGGCGCTCCGCTCCACCGAACCGACCAACCGACCACGGCGTGGAAAACCGCGCCGTGGCTGCTTTCCGAAGCCCACGTCCGGCGGGACCGACATCGCGCCAAGAGGCGTCCGAGTGAACGTCTTACGACAGCGGCTGGAGGCTCCGAACCCTCACCGCCGTGGCCGACGCAGGCCGACCACCTACGGCTTCCTCCTGAGCGACAGCAGGAGTGGGTGATCGGCCTTCGACCATCATCGATGCGGAGGGATTGCTACCCTTTGCCGCGGGTATCAGACGCCGAGCCTTGGGTAGCGTCGTCACCACATAGACCATCACGGCCTGGACGACCGAAATCGTGACCAACCACCACATGCCGGCGCCCTCATGATCGCATCGCGCATTACGGCCGAAAGTCTTTACAAATAGATTAACAATCCCCCGGGCGGCTGGAGGCAAAGCGACCGGGCCGTCCCGGGGAGGCCTCAGTATGTAACCACGGTGCGGATCGACTCGCCCCGACGCATCAGCTCGAACCCCTCGTTGATCTGCTCGAACGGCAGCACGTGGGTGATGAGGTCGTCGATGTTGATCCGCCCTTCCATGTACCAGTCCACGATGCGCGGTACATCGGTGCGCCCCCTGGCGCCGCCGAACGCGCTTCCCATCCAGACCCGGCCGGTGACGAGCTGGAACGGGCGGGTGCTGATCTCCTTGCCCGCGCCGGCGACCCCGATGATGACCGACTTGCCCCAGCCCCGATGGGCGCATTCCAGCGCCTGGCGCATCACCTCGACGTTGCCGATGCACTCGAACGTGTAGTCTGCCCCGCCCCGCGTGAGGTTGACCAGGTAGGGCACCAGATCGCCCCCGACCTCGCGCGGGTTGACGAAATCCGTCATGCCGAACTTTTCCGCCACCGCGCGGCGTGCGGGGTTGAGGTCGACGCCGACGATCTGCTCGGCGCCGACCATGCGCAGCCCCTGGATGACGTTCAGCCCGATGCCGCCTAAGCCGAACACCACCGCGCGGGCGCCGGGCTCCACCTTGGCCGTGTTGATGACCGCGCCGATGCCGGTGGTGACCCCGCAGCTGATGTAGCAGACCTTGTCGAACGGCGCGTCCTCGCGGATCTTCGCCAGCGCGATCTCGGGCAGCACGGTGAAATTGCTGAACGTGGAAGTGCCCATGTAGTGGAACACGGCCTCGCCGCCGGCCGAGAACCGGCTGGTGCCGTCCGGCATGACGCCCCGCCCCTGCGTCGCGCGGATCGCCACGCACAGATTGGTCTTGCGCGACAGGCAATACTCGCATTGCCGGCACTCGGGCGTGTAGAGCGGAATGACGTGGTCCCCCCGCTTCAGGCCGGTCACGCCCTTGCCGATGTCGACCACCACGCCCGCGCCCTCGTGGCCGAGGATGGCGGGGAACAGGCCCTCGGGGTCGGCCCCTGACAAGGTGTACTCGTCGGTGTGGCAGATCCCGGTGGCCTTGATCTCGACCAGGACCTCGCCCTCGCGCGGGCCGGCAAGTTCGACCGTTTCCAGGCTGAGTTCTTCCCCGGCCTTGCGGGCCACCGCGGCGCGAGTCTGCATCAGTGCCTCCTTCGTGCAGGCAGATGGTGCGGGCGCGCGCGGGCGCGATCAAGCGGGTCCCCTCCCCCAACCCCCTCCCGCAAGGGGAGGGGGCTTCGTTCTTCTCCTCCTCCCCTTGCGGGAGGAGGTCGGGAGGAGGGGTAAGCACTCGCCATCGACACGCACTTGCGCATCAGCGAGGAAAGCGCCTCGCCAGCTAGCGCTTCGACCGGACGCAGGAACCCCTCCGCCTCGACGACGCGCGCCCGTGCGGCAAGCAAGTCGATGACCAGCTCGAAATGCGTGAACCCGTGCCGGACCTGCCCCGCCGGTCGCCACTCCAGCGCCATCGGTGCGTGCGACACGGCCTCGGCGGCGCTCCACGGCTCCGCCCGCCAAGGCGTGCCCGGCAACTCCACCATGCCGCCGAGCAGGCCATGCCTCGGGCGACGGCGGAGCAACACCTGCCCGTCGGCGTCGCAAAGCCAGAAATGCACGCCAAGCCGCACCGGCCGCGGCTGCTTGGCGACCTTGCGCGGCAGGTCCGCGGCGATGCCTGCCCGCCGGCCGGCGCAGCCCGTCAACCAAGGGCATATCCCGCAAGCCGGCGCAGCCGGCGTGCACACCGTCGCGCCGAGGTCGAACAGCGCCTGCGCGAAGTCGGACGGGCGCGCTCTCGCCTGCGGATCGGCGCCGAGCGACGCGGCGGCCTCCCGGATGGCCGGTTTCGCCGCCGGCATGGGCGCCCCGATCGCGAACAGGCGCGCGACGACGCGCTCCACGTTGCCGTCGACCGGGACCGCCGAGATGCCGAACGCGATCGCCCCGATCGCCGCCGCGGTGTATTCGCCGACCCCGGGCAAGGCGCGCAGGCCGTCGAGGTCGCGCGGGAAGCCGCCGGCCGCGGCGACCGCTTGCGCGCAGGCGTGCAGGTTGCGCGCACGGGCGTAGTAGCCGAGCCCCGCCCAGGCGGCGAGCACGTCATCGAGCGGCGCGGCGGCCAGCGCGTTCGTGTTGGGGAAGCGGGTTACGAAGCGTTCGTAGTACGGTATCACAGCCGCCACGGTGGTCTGCTGCAGCATGATCTCGCTGAGCCAGACCCGGTATGGGTCGGCCGTGTCGCCCGGCAGCGCCCGCCAGGGTAGCCGGCGGCGATGCCGGTCGTACCAGTCGAGCAGCGCGGCTGCCCGAGAGCGGATAGGAGCGATGGCGGACGACACGAAGACCGGTATGGCGAGCGACACAAGGCACGTCTACGGCCCGCGGCCGGTCGGCGCGCTGGTCCCCGGCCTGACCCGGGCAGCCTTCCGCCGCCGTGCGCCGGCGGCCGCGCAAGTCATGGCGGACTGGGACCCCATCGTCGGCCCGGCGCTCGCCGCCGTCACCACGCCGAGGCGCCTGCAATCGGGCATCCTCACGATTGCCTGCGCCGGGCCGATCGCGCTCGAATTGCAGCATCTCACAAGCGAGTTGATCGCGCGGATCAACCGCCATCTCGGCACCGCCACGGTCACGCGCCTGCGCTTCGTGCAGGACCTGGCACCGCCGTCGCCTGTCCCCGTAACGCCGGCGCTCGCACCAGGCCTGGCCGCGGCGGCCGATCGAGCCACCGCCGCCGTCCCGGCCGGCCCGCTGCGCGACGCGCTGGCGGCGCTTGCACGGGCCGTTCTGGCCGGCCAAACCCCGCGACGCCCACCGTTCCCGAACCGAACCCCCTGAGGTCACCCATGCCCCTGACCCGTCGCTCCGTCCTCCTCGCCACCGCCGCCGCCAGCCTGGCACCCGGGCTGGCACGGGCGGCCAATGCCGCCTGGACCTCCGAGCGCGCGCTGGGCAAGCCGGACGCGAAATCGATCGTGCAGGAGTATTTCTCGCTGACTTGCACGCATTGCGCGCATTTCTCGCAGACCACGATGAGCGACGTGAAGTCCAAGCTGATCGACACCGGGAAGGTCCGCTACATCTTCCGCGACTTCCCGCTCGACCAGGTGGCGCTGACCGCCGCCCAGGTCGCCCGCGCCCTGCCGCCGGAGCGCTACGAGCCGTTCGTCTCGGCGCTGTTCGCGAGCCAGGATCGCTGGGCCTTCGCGCGGGGCGTGAACAGCACCGACGAGCTGTGGAAGATGGCGGCGCTGGCCGGGATGGCTCGCGAAACCTTCGAGGCGGCGATCAACGACACCGATCTGCGGACCTTCATCCTGCAGGAGCAGGACGAAGGCACCAAGAAGTGGAAGGTGGACTCGACTCCGAGCTTCGTCGTCAACGGCAAGACGGAGGCTGGCGCGCTCGACTACGCCGCGTTCGAGAAGCTGGTCTCCAGCGCGGCTTGAACCGGCCTACGGAGTAGCGCTTGCCCATCAGCTTCGCCCGCCTGCGCATTGCCGGGTTCAAGAGTTTCGCCGAACCCGCGACCGTCGAGATCCTGCCCGGACTGACCGGGGTGGTCGGGCCGAACGGTTGCGGCAAATCCAACGTCGTCGAGGCGCTGCGCTGGGCGATGGGCGAGAACAGCGCCCGCTCGCTGCGCGGCGGCGAGATGGAGGACGTCATCTTCGCCGGCTCCGCGGCCCGCGCTTCGCGCAACATCGCCGAGGTCACGCTGAGCCTCGACGAGGCAGAGGGCCGCGCGCCGCCGCCCTTTCACGAGCACGCGGAGCTGCAAGTCAGCCGCCGGATCGAGCGCGGCATGGGGAGCACCTTCCGGGTCAACGGCCGCGAGGTGCGGGCGCGCGACGTGCAGACCTTGTTCGCAGACCTCGCCAGCGGCGCGCACTCCTCGGC
>JAABUQ010003589.1_pt1 | contig 28183 bp, 28 predicted proteins | sample 5560001 | NCBI WGS metagenome assembly JAABUQ01 (sample SAMN10711888, study PRJNA513371) | rock metagenome | isolation source: Antarctica rocks | place: Antarctica: Victoria Land, Finger Mt nord | collected 2015-12-18 | reverse complement strand
CGCTCGCGCGACCAGTTGCCGCCGAGACGATCAAGGTCGGCTATGTCGATCCGCTATCCGGTACGTTTGCCCAGTCGGGCGACCAGTTCCTCAAGGTGTTTCAATACATCATCGACAAGATCAACGCGAAGGGCGGCGCGCTCGGGCGCAAGTTCGAGCTGGTGCCGTTCGACGACAAGACGCAGCCGGCCGAGGCGCTGATCGCGCTCAAGAGCATTACCGACCAGAACATCCCGTTCGTGATGCAGTGCAGCGGCTCCAACGTGGGTGCCGCGCTGATCGACGGCGTCGCCAAGCATAACGCCCGCAATCCCGACAACCGGATCATTTACCTCAATTGCGGCGCGCTGGCCGACGAGCTCACCAACGAGCAGTGCGACTTCTGGCACTTCCGCTTCGCCGGCAACGTGGCGATGCGCGCCCGCACCCTGATCGCCGCGCTGCCCAAAAACGTGAAATCCGTCTACCTGCTGAACCAGGACTACCTGTTCGGCCAGTCGATCCAGCGCGACACGCGCGCGCTGCTGGAGAAGACCCGACCCGACGTGAAGATCGTCGGCGACGAGCTGGTCCCGTTCGGCAAGGTGAAGGACTTCTCGTCCTACGTCACCAAGATCAAGGCATCCGGCGCGCAGGCGCTGATCACCGGCAACTGGGGTCCTGACCTGAACCTGCTCATCAAGGCCGGCGTCGATGCCGGGCTCGACATCAGCTACTACACCTATCTCGCGCACCTGATCGGCGGCCCCACGGCGGTCGGCGCCAACGGCCAGAATCGGCTGCATTCGGCGATGGAGTTCCATGAGAACATCCCGGTCGAACAGAACAAGCCGGAAATGGAAGCCTTCGACCAGGGCTTCCGCCGCGATCACGACTTCGACTTCTCCGAGATCAACTTCTACACCATGTTCGACATGTTGGCGAAGGCGATCGACAAGGCCGGCTCGACCGACGCGATGAAGGTCGCGCTCGCGCTCGAGGGCATGCACGACAAGGATCTGCTCGGCGAGGACGTGGTGATGCGCAAGGACGACCACCAGTTGCTGATGCCGTACTATGAGGCGGTGTTCGTGCGCGGCGTGAAATACGATTCGGAGAAGACCGGCCTCGGTTGGAAGACCGAGTCCATGGTGAATGCAACGGACATTGCGCAGCCGACCACCTGCAAGATGAAACGCCCGACCTCCTGAACCGTCCCGGAGAGCGCTCGCATGGAGGTCATCCTCGTCTCCGCGCTGAACGGCTTGGTCTACGGGATGCTGCTGTTCATGCTGGCGAGCGGGCTCACGCTCATCTTCAGCATGATGGGCGTGCTGAACTTCGCCCATGCCAGCATCTACATGCTCGGCGCGTATTTCGCCTACCAGACCAGCCGCTATCTCGGCTTCTGGCCGGCGCTGATCGTCGCCCCCGTGCTGTGCGGCCTGGTCGGCGCCGCGATCGAGGTCTGGGGGCTGCGGCGGGTCCACCATAACGGCCACATCGCCGAGCTGCTGTTCACCTTTGGCCTCGCCTTCATCATCGAGCGCGCGGTGCAGATGAGCTGGGGCATGATCGCGGTGCCGTATCGCGTGCCGATGCTGCTCGATTTCCCGCTGTTCCGGCTCTACGGCCTGGACTTCCCGGCCTACCGCGCCTTCATGCTGCTGATCTCGGCCGGGATGCTGCTGTCGATCTGGCTACTGCTGACGCGCACGCGCATCGGCCTCATCATCCAGGCGTCGCTCACCCATCCGCAGATGGTCAGCGCGCTCGGCCACGACGTGCCGCGGGTGTTCACCACGGTGTTCGCCGGCGGCTGCGCGCTTGCCGGCCTCGCCGGCGTGATCGGCGGCAACTACCAGACCACCGAGCCCTCGATGGCCTACGCGATGGGGCCGATCGTGTTCGTGGTGGTCGTGTTTGGCGGATTGGGCTCGCTCGCCGGCTGCTTCCTCGCCTCGCTCATCATGGGCATGGTGCAGACCTTCGCCGTGGTGATGGATTGGTCGATCGGCGATCTGCTGCGGCCGCTCGGCGTGGCGCTGTCGTCCTCCACCCTGCTCGGCGAGTTCCTGACGGTGCCGGTGGCGCGCATCGGACCGCTGCTGCCGTTCGTGATGATGATCCTGATGCTTCTGTTCCGCCCGCGGGGTCTGATGGGGACACGCGACACATGATGGACGCCACCGCTCGCGCCATCGGCACGGTGGCCGCACCGCGCCGGCGGCTCGGCTTGCTGCGTCAATGGCCGTGGCTGGTCGCCCTCGTCGTCGCGATCCTGGTGCCCTGGGTGTTCTACGACTGGGCGCACCACCGGCAGTCCGGCTTCGTGCTCTCCATGCTGAGCCAGATGGGCATGATGGTGATTTTCGCCCTCTCGTACAACATGCTGATGGGCCAGGCGGGCCTGCTCTCGTTCGGTCATGCGGTGTTCTTCGGCCTCGGCGGCTACGTCGCCGCGCACGTGCTCAACGACAAGGCGGCACTCGTGCCGGTGGAGCTGATCCCGCTGGTCGCTGGTCTCGGCGGCCTCGTCTTCGCCATCGTGTTCGGCTACATGGCCACACGCCAGCGGGCGACGGCGTTCGCGATGATCACGTTGGGGATCGGCGAACTCGTCACCGTCGCCGCTATGATGTTCCACGCCTTCTTCGGCGGCGAGGGCGGCATCACGACCGACCGCATGATCGACAACAGCCTGCTCGGCCTCACCTACGCGCACGGGATCGAGGTCTACTACCTCATCATTGGCTGGACGGTGATCTCGACACTGGCGATGGCGTTCCTCACCGGCACCCCGCTCGGTCGCATGGCGAATGCCTGCCGCGACAACCACGAACGCGCGCAATTCATGGGCTACGACCCGAAGACGGTGCGCTTCCTGCAGTTCGCGCTGTCCGGCCTGTTCGCCGGGATCGGCGGCGGGCTGTTCGCGCTCACCTACGAGATCGTCACCTTCGATGCCGTCGCCGCCCCATTGTCGGCCAACGCGCTGCTGATGGCCTATATCGGCGGCAGCACGGTGTTCGCCGGGCCGATCCTCGGCGCGGTGCTCATCACGCTGCTGCAGAGCGGGCTGAGCCTGCTGTCGAACGCCTGGCTGGTCTATGTCGGCGTGCTGTTCATCGCCATGGTCATGTTCGCCCCGGCCGGCCTCGCCGGTGTCGTCCTCGCGCACCGGCCGATCGCGCGCACCGGCCGGCTCGGGCGACTGGCCGTGCCATACCTGCGCCTCGTGCTGCCGGGCGCCGCGACGATCTTCGGCGTGATCGCGATGGTGGAGCTGCTTTCCTTCCTCACCATCGGCGCGGCGCAGGGCAAGACGCTGCAACTGCTCGGGACGAAGATCGACGTGAACGCGGCCCAACCCTGGATCGTCGCGGTGGTCTGCCTGGTCGGCGGCGGCGCGTGGCTGCGTTTCGAGGGGCGCGCCTTCCATCGCGTCTGGGAGACGCTCACCGCCGACATCAAGGGCGACCCCGCGTGAATGCGCCCGCTTCCAATGCGATCGAGCTGCGCGCGGTCAAGAAGAGCTTCGGCATCACCGAGATCATCCGCGGCATCGACCTCGACGTCGCCCGCGGCGAGCGGCATGCGATCATCGGCCCGAACGGCGCCGGCAAGACGACCCTGTTCAACCTGATCAGTGGTCGGTTCCCGATCACGTCCGGCAGCATCGCGCTGAACGGCACGCGCATCGACGCGCTGCCGCCGCATCGGATCAACCGGCTTGGGCTGTCGCGCAGCTTCCAGATCACCTCGATCTTCCACCGGCTCAGCGTGTTCGAGAACATCCGCTGCAGCCTGCTGTGGAGCCGGGGCTACAAGTATTCGTTCTGGTCCCCGCTCGCCCGCCAGCGCGCACTGAACGAGGAAGCCGAGCGGCTGCTGGAGGAGCTGAACCTGACGGGCCGGCGCGACCTCGTCGCCGGCCTGCTGTCCTATGCCGAGCAACGCTCGCTCGAGATCGGCCTGACCGTCGCCGGCAACGCCGAGGTGATCCTGCTCGACGAGCCGACGGCGGGCATGAGTCACAGCGAGACCGATTACGCGATCGCGCTGATCCGCCGCATGACGCAAGGCAAGACCCTGGTGATGGTGGAGCATGACATGCAGGTGGTGTTCGGGCTCGCCGACACCATCAGTGTCGTGGTCTACGGCCGCGTGATCGCGTCCGGCACGCCGCCAGCGATCCGCGCCAATGCGGCGGTGCAGGAAGCCTATCTCGGAGCGGTTGCGGCGTGATGCTCGAAGTCGCCGATCTGCACGCCTATTACGGCAAGAGCCACATCCTGCACGGCGTCGACCTCAACGTCCGCGAGGGCGAGATCGTCAGCCTGCTCGGCCGCAACGGCGTCGGCCGCTCGACCACCTGCAAGGCGATCATGGGCCTGGTCGCGCCGCAGGGCACGGTGCGCTACAAGGGACGCGAGATCGCCGGTCTGCGCTCCGACCTCGTCTCGCGCGCGGGCATCGGCTACGTGCCGGAGGACCGGCAGATCTTCCCCACGCTCACCGTGCGGCAGAACCTCGAACTCGGCCTCAAGCGCGCCGGCCGGTTCGGCCGCTGGACGTTCGACGACGTGTACGGCCTGTTCCCCAACCTCGGCGCGCGGGCCGACACGGCGGCCGGCGTGCTGTCGGGCGGCGAACAGCAGATGCTGTCGATGTGCCGCACCCTGATGGGCGACCCCGACCTCGTGCTGATCGACGAACCGACCGAGGGCCTGGCGCCGAAGCTGGTCGAGCAGGTGGGCGTATTGCTCGGCGAGATCGCCAAGCGCGGGGTGGCGATCCTGCTGGTCGAGCAGAAGCTCACCATCGCGCTGAGGATCTCGCACCGGTTGTACGTGATGGGCCACGGCCGGATCGTGTTCGAGGGCACGCCCGACGCGCTCGCGGCCAACGCGGGGGTGCGGAAGGAGTGGTTGGAGGTCTAGCCAACCTGCCGACGGCCTAGCCGAGCAACTTGGGAAGTGAGCCGAGTCCGCCGAGCGGTCCCCCTTGCCTCGAGCGGGGCGCGCGAGGGTGAGCCGGACCGGTTTTCTGTGGCCAACTCAAAAGGGAACGGTGTTGAGCTCCTGTCTATTGATGTGCGAGCTCTATGATAAGCACAGTTGAGCTCTTGACAAACATTTATGGAGCTCATAGTGACTACCGCGCGAGCTCGCACCTGCCTGAGCGATTGGCGCTCTCCAACGGGTAACAGAGCTCGAACGGAGCTGGTAATGAAAGTCTCTTTCCCCGCTATGCGCGGCCATATGGGGCAGCGTACCTACTATTCCTGTTTGATGCAGCTGAGCGTTATTCCGAAGATGTTCACGTTCCGGGATTGGGCGGAGTTTCGGCCTGAGGATCGTGATCAGCGCGTTCTCAACGAGAAGCGCGTGCCGCAGATTGCCAAATACATCCTCGACAACGAAGACGGATATCTATTTGCCTCGATCACGGCCTCCTACAAGTGCGACGTACGTTTCAAGCCCACGGAAAAGGACGGCGACATCGGGATGTTGGAGATGGAGTTCGATCAAGCGAACTTCGTCATCAATGACGGACAGCATCGCTGCGCTGCGATTGCCCGCGCCGTCCTGGAGAATCCTAGCGTCGGGGAGGAGACCATCTCGGTCCTGCTGTTCCCGTATGAGAACCGGCCACGCGTCCAACAGATGTTTTCCGACTTAAATCGATTTGTAGCGAAAACATCTAAGTCCCTCGACATCCTGTTCGACAAGCGCGACCCAATCTCGCAGGCGACGCTCAAAATCAGCGAAGCTGTGCCGATATTCGCTGGGATGGTGGATAAGGACGCAATCTCGATCGCCACTCGCTCCCCGAAGTTATTCACCTTGTCGGCGCTGTACGATGCCAATAGCGAACTGTTCCGCCGTCATGCGGAGGGCGCTCAAGACACCGATGACAACATAACCATCAATGAGCTGGTCCAGGTCGGCACCGAGTTCTGGACTGCGATGGCCCTTGCCATGCCCGACTGGCGACGAGTGAAAGGTGAGCACCTCCGTGCCATAGACTTGCGGCAGGAGAGCATCTGCTCGCATGCGGTTGTACTTAGGGCTCTTGGCGGCGCGGGCGGCGAGCTAATGCAGGCTTATCCCGACGAGTGGCGCCAGCGCCTCCAGCGACTTCAAGAGGTTAATTGGAGCAAGCAGAACAAAGAATGGGAGGGCATCTGCATCGTTGCCAACTCGGTCGTGTCGAACCGGCAGGCCCGTGCCGCGACGAAGGCATATATCAAGCGCCGGCTTGGTTTGGCACTCACCGACGCCGAACAGCGTGCTCTCGGCACGCCAGTGAGCACTACCGAAACGAACGACGAAGAGATATTAGCTGCTCCTGTTCGCATAGCCCCCAGTTCTACTGTTGTCGTGAGAGTTTCCGGTCGGCACGACTGAATCTGGTGTGCCTCAGCAGGGCCGGGGTTGTTACGCCCCGGCCAACCCTGAGGTCGCTGTTTCCATCGAGGTTCCGCGCGGAAGGGCGAAGCGCACTTCTCCCTGTATCTAGGCGGCGCGCGAACGCACGAAGCTCCGTGGCGACTCAGACGGCGAAATGCGCTTTGCTTTTCCGTCCTTACCTTTTTGTCGGAGGAAGAGTTGACGCTCCTCCTAAACCGTCGATCGCCATCATGTCCCGACGAGCTGAACCAGTGCGCCGAAACGCCGGAAGTCGGCGTGATTGAAGCTCAGCAAGCGGGTGATACCGTATTCCAGCATGGTCGCGATTACGTTGGCATCGTGCACTTGCTTGCCACCGCCGGTATCGGCGGCCAGCAGATTAACGAGGCGATCGAGCACTGCCGCGCTGTCCTCGGCGATATTGAAGCGGGCCCGGAAACGCTCCACGTCCGAAATCGCCACGGACATCGGCAGTGCGGGCCCGGACGGTTGGGGCCGGGTCGATGCCGAGAGATACTCACGCAGAACCTGATGACTGAGCCAGAGAGGATTTCCCTCGCGCCGCATACGATCGAGGGATTCCCGAGCACTTGCATGCTGGTCGGCATTGGGCCTGCTGGCGTAGATCAGGACATTGGTATCGACGAACACCGGGTCGCCGGCGGGCATCAGCGCAGCCGACCTTCTGCATCATACAGATCCTCGCGGCGAAGCGAGATGCTGTCATCCCAAGACTCGCTGTGGACGGGGAAGTCCTCCATCGTGAAGGGCTTCCCGGTATAACGCCGCTCAGGTTCGGCGAGGGTGATGACGGCTCGGTGCTCTCCTGCGGGCAACGGCATTGCGGTGGAGACCGTCCCGTCCTCGGCAACAATCAAGCGGACAGTGATGATAGCCATGGCGGCCCCCAAAGTGGCTGGACCAAACAGGGCATTAAGCCCGGTTTCAGCAGTGTTCTACCTAGCATATCTGCATCGAAGATAACGCTCGGCATTATAGGCCGCCAACTCGGCGTCGCGCCGCCGCCCCGGTTGTGCTGGGCGATCAGCCGCATGTTGCGTGCGTAATCGGGCGCGGGCAACCCGTGCTCATTGCGCGGCCTCGTAGTCGCCCAGCTCCGCTTCCATTATCCGGCCCGGCTCGCGGCCGGTGAGGAACTCGTTGCTGCCGGTGTGGCGCAGGATGCCGTGCAGCGTGTGCAACTCGGTTTCGTCGATCACGTCCGCCGCCCCGCTCGGAAACGGCACGCCCATCCATGATCCGAGCTGGCGGCTGCGCAGGTACGTGCTCCGCCCGACCGGCTGGCGCTCCGCCTCGTAAGCGCGCAGTGCCGCCGGCACATCGCCGCCGTCCGCGAGCGCCGCGTTCAGCGTACGGCCGAGTGCCACGGCATCGCCCGCCGCCTTCGTCGTTCCGTAGCCGACATGCGGCCGCGCCATGACGGCCGCGTCGCCGACGAGCGCCACGCGTCCGAAGGCGAACTCGGGCGAGCAGAAATCGTAGATCGGCGTCACGAACGGTCGCGGGATGTGGTCGAGCGCGTCGAGCAGCGGCTGCGTCACCGCCTGCTTCGCCGCCGCGCGCATCGCGGCGATGATCTCCGGGCGCAGCAGGGCGGGCGGTATGCCGAACTCGTGTCGCTTGCCGGACGCATCGGTCAGGATGTCCGCGAGTTGCGCCGGCGTCGCGCACGTATACCAAACCCAGTTGTAGCGCCGGTGGCCGGGGCGGAGGTCATTGTTGCGGCCGGGGATCGGGTAGCCGATGTTTTCGTTGCACGGCGGGAAGTGGAACGTGAAGTGGTCGAACACGCGCCGGTGCAACGCGGGCGGCAGGTCGCCCTCCTCGACCAGCCCTCGCCAAATCACGTAGCCGGCGTACTCCGGCTGCACGTCGGGGCGATAGATCCCGCGCACGGCGGATCGGAACCCGTCGGCGGCGACCAGCACCTCGCCCGTCGCCGTCCGGCCGTTGGCGAACACGGCGGTCACGCCGTCGTCGGTTTGCGTGATCGTCGCCAGTTCGTGCCCGAGGTGGTAGCAGTCGTCGGGTGTGGCCTGACGGGCGATCTGGTGCAGCCGGTCCCACGATGTGACGATCTGCGGGTGATGCCGGCGCGCAAGGACGCGCCCGGCCCTGTCGAACGCGACGCGATAGGTCACGGGCAGGCCAAGCTCGGCGCTGCCCACCCCGCTCTCGTCCAGGGCCTGCTCCAGCTCCGGATGCGTGGCGATGCCGGCGCCGCGGCCGACCAGCTCGACGGGAGACCTCTCGTAAACATCCGCCTGCCACCCGCCCTGCCGGAGCGTCGCCGCCGCGAGCAGCCCGCCGGCGGAGCCGCCGATCACGATAGCCCGGGGCGCGTCGGCCGTAGCCGTGGCGTTGCGCATGGCTACAGCGCGGCCTCCGCCGCCACCCGCAGCGCCTCCACGGTGCCGCCGGTCAGCACCATCGTGCGCACCTTGTTGCTCCTGCCGACGTCCTTCCAGGCTTGCATGCGGTCCTTGATCCGATCGGCCGGGCCGACGAGCGAGATCTCGTCGATCAGCTTGGTCGGCACTGCCGCTTCCGCCTCGCGTTTCTTGCCATCGAGGTAGTAGTTCTGGATCGTCTCGGCCGCCTCCTCGTAGCCGAGGCGCTTGGCGAGGTCGTTGTAGAAGTTCTTCGACCGCGCGCCCATGCCGCCGATGTACAGCGCCAACTCCGGCCGCAGCGCGTCGCGGCACTTGTCGAGGTCGTCGCCCATGCGGATGCGCACGTAGGGCGCGTTGTCGAAATCGGCGAGCGTCTTGCTGTTCTTCGACTTCTTCATGCCCTCTTCGATCGCGTCGGTGATCAGGTTGGGCTGATCGGGCGAGAAGAAGATCGGCAGGGTGCCGTCCGCCACCTCGCCCGCCGCCCGCAACCCGGCCGGGGTGATGGAGGCGGTATAGATCGGCAGGCTCGGGTCGGCGTGCACGATGCTTTTCAGCGGCTTTCCGAGGCCGCTCGCGCCCGCGCCGGTATACGGAATCGTATACAACTCGCCCTCGTAGGTCAGCGGGCCTTCGCGCTGCAGGATGCGGCGGATGATCTCGATATACTCCTTGGTGCGCGCGATGGGCTTGCCGTAGGGCTGGCCGTGCCAGCCCTCGATCACCTGCGGCCCGGACGGCCCGACGCCGCACAGGAAGCGGTTGCCCGACATGAGCTGCAAGGTTTGCGCGGTCATCGCGGCGCAAGTCGGCGTCCGCGCCTGCATCTGCATGATGCCGGTGCCCGCCTTGATCTTGCTGGTGCGCGCCAGCACCCAGGTGATCGGCGTCACGGCGTCGGTGCCGTAGGCCTCGCCGGCCCAGACCTGCGAGAAGCCGAGCCGCTCGGCCTCCAGCACGGTGTCGATGTCGACCGGATTGCCCGCGCCGAGCTTCAGCGTGATTCCAAGCTGCATGTGCCTCAGACCTTGTTCAACACGTCTTCGCGGAACCGCTTCATGGTGGCGAGCGATGTGTCGATGTCCTGGCTCACCAGGGTGAAATCGACCGCCGCCACACCCATCGCCTTGAACGCGCGCAAATCGTCTAGGATGTCCTGATTGCTGCCGGAGAACATCCGGCGCTCGCCGTCATCCGCCTTGTCGGGCAGCGGCTCCCCGTGCCGCGCCACGCGGTAGGTGAGCGCCACGTCCGCCTCACGGCGCCCCGCCTTGGCGATCAGCCCGCGCAGCTTGTCGACGCCCGCCTTGTAGCGCGCGAGACTGTCCAGCCGGAACTCGGGGTTGGTGCCGATCGGATACCAGCCGTCGCCGAGCCGCGCCGTGCGGCGCAGCGCGGCACCGCTCTCGCCGCCGACCCAGATCGGCGGGTGCGGCTTCTGCACCGGCTTCGGGTCGACCAGCACGTTGGCGAACTTGACGTACTTGCCCTCGTAGCTCGGCACGTCCTGCGTCCAGCACGCCTTCGCCGCGGCGATGTATTCGTCCGTGACCGTGCCGCGGTGGTCGAACGGGTCGGTGTCGAGCGCCTCGAACTCCTCGCGCATCCAGCCCGCGCCGATGCCCCAGATGACGCGGCCGCCCGAGAGCACGTCCATCGTCGCCAGCATCTTGGCCTGCAGAACGGCCGGGCGGTGCGGGACCACGGTGACGGACGACAAGATACGCAGGGTCTTCGTCCGGGCCGCGACGAACATCATCTCCATGAACTGCTCGTGGCGCGGTGCCCGCGCGCCGCCGGGGAACTCGCCCGTATCGGAATACGGGTAGTTGTTGGCGATGGAGGTCGGGATAAGCACGTGGTCGCTGGCCTGGGCGAATTCGTAGCCCATCGCCTCGCCCTCGGTCGCGAGCCGGGCGAGGATATCCGGCGCGATCAAATCTCCGGATGTCGGCAGATTGAACCCGAACTGCATCCCATCCTCCCGTGCATTGCTGATCGGCAGGCTAGCACCGGATTTTCGCGTTGGCTTCCCCCCGCGCCGGGTACATGCTACCCGCCAAGCCAGACAGGGGGACCGGCGAAGGACTTGCCCTGCCCGACACGGCGCGGGTCCCAGGCCGATCGACAGCACAGCATGAACAACGACGAACCCACGATGGAGTGGATCAGCCACGCTCCGCTGCCCGAGCTGCTGGCCCGGGCGGCGTCGATGCGCGACGCCGGACACGGGCGCAACCTGTCCTACTCGCGCAAGGTGTTCATCCCGCTCACCAAGCTATGCCGGGACGTCTGTCACTATTGCACGTTCGCGGAGCGCCCGCGCGCCGGCCGGCCGGCTTACCTTTCGCCGGAGGACGTGCTGGCGATCGCTCGCGCAGGAGCCGCCGCCGGCTGCACGGAGGCGCTGTTCACGCTGGGCGACAAGCCTGAGCTGCGTTATCGCGCCGCGACCGAGGCGCTGGCGGCGTTGGGCCACACCACGACGATCGACTACCTGCGCGCAATGTGCGCGCTCGTGCTGAAGGAAACCGGGCTGCTGCCGCACGCCAACCCCGGCGTGATGACGCGCGACGAAATCGCTTCCTTGCGCGAGGTGACGGCAAGCCAGGGCGTCATGCTGGAGTCCGCCAGCGCCCGACTGTGCGACCCCGGCGGCGTGCATTACGGCTCGCCCGACAAGCTTCCGGCCGTGCGCCTCGAGACCATCCGCCTCGCGGGCGAGCTCGCCGTCCCGTTCACCACGGGCATCCTGATCGGCATCGGCGAGACCCGCGCCGAGCGGTTGGACTCGCTCCTCGCGATCCGCGACGTGCACGCGCGTTACGGGCACATCCAGGAAGTCATCGTCCAGAACTTCCGCGCCAAGCCGAACACCAAGCGCGCGAGCGCGCCCGAGCCCGATCTCGACGACCTGCTCTGGACCGTCGCGGCGGCACGGCTGATCCTGGGACCGCAGGTCAACATCCAGGCGCCGCCCAATCTCACGCCGGCCGATTACGAGCGGATCGTTGCGGCCGGCATCAACGACTGGGGCGGCGTTTCGCCGGTGACGCCCGATCACGTCAATCCCGAGGCGCCCTGGCCCGCGATCGAGGAGCTGGCGCGGCGCACCGCGTCCGTGGGCAAGGTGCTGGTGCAGCGCCTGCCCGTGTATCCCGAGTACGCGCGCGCGGCCGATCGCTGGCTCGCGCCGCCGGTCGCCACCATTGCGCGGCGGCTGATGGACGCGGAGGGCCTGGCGCGCGACGACGATTGGTCGCCGGGTTTGGCGGTGCCGCCGGGCGCCGGCGAGGTCCGGCTTGCCGCCGTCGAGGCGGAGCTTGCCAAGATCGTTGCCAAGGCAACCAACGGCGATCGCCTCGACGAATCCGAGATCGTGCGGCTGTTCGCCGCGCGCGACGTCGACTACGCGCACGTGGTTTCCGCGGCCGACGCGTTGCGCCAGACGGCGAGCGGCGACGTGATCCGTTACGTCGTCAATCGCAACATCAACTACACCAACATCTGCTACTATCATTGCAAGTTCTGCGCGTTCTCCAAGGGCAAGACGCACGAGGCGCTGCGCGGAACGCCGTACGATCTGGAGATGGAGGAGATCGTGCGCCGCTCCCGCGAGGCTTGGGATCGCGGGGCCACCGAGGTCTGCCTGCAGGGCGGCATCCATCCTGACTACACGGGTGCGACCTATGTCGGCATCGCGCGCGCCATCAAGGCGGCGGTGCCGGGGATGCACGTGCACGCGTTCTCGCCGCTGGAGGTGACGCAGGGCGCGGCGACGCTCGGGCGCTCGCTGTCCGACTTCCTGGCGGAGTTGAAGCAGGCCGGGCTCGGCACCTTGCCGGGCACCGCGGCGGAAATCCTCGACGACGAGGTGCGCCGGGTGATCGCGCCCGACAAGATCATGACGGACCAGTGGCTGCGGGTGGTGCGCGAGGCGCACGCGCTTGGCCTGCGCACCACCTCCACGATCATGTTCGGCCATGTGGAGACGCCGCTGTCCTGGGCGCGGCATCTGCTGCGCTTGCGCGACGTGCAGGCGGAGACGGGCGGGTTCACCGAGTTCGTGCCGCTGCCCTTCGTGCACATGGAGGCGCCGATGTACCTGCGCGGCCTGTCGCGGCGCGGGCCGACGGTGCGCGAGGCCGTGCTGATGCACGCGGTCTCCCGGCTCGCGCTGCATCCGCTGATCACCAACATCCAGGTGTCCTGGGTGAAGATGGGGCCGGCGGGCTCGGCGCGGTGCCTGCAGGCGGGGGCCAACGATCTCGGCGGCACGTTGATGAACGAGAGCATTTCGCGGGCTGCCGGCACGCAGCACGGGCAGGAGTTCCCGCCCGCGGCGATGGAGGCGCTGATCCGCTCCATCGGCCGCGTGCCGCAGCAACGCGATACGTTGTATCGGCCGGTCGCGGCGGACCGGTTGGCGGCGTCGTTCGCCGCGCCGGAACTGGAACCGGTGGTGCAGAACGCACCGCGCAAGCTGGCCCGCGCCAGTGCATGAGCGCCCTCACCCCGGCCCTCTCCCGGCGGGAGAGGGAGCAGAATAGCCCTCTCCCTCCGGGAGAGGGTTGGGTGAGGGTCTGACCCCGACGTAAGGAGCATTCACATGACGACCCTACCCACCGCCAAACCCGAGGAGGTTGGCCTCTCCACCGAGCGTCTCGCCCGCCTGTCCGACGTGCTGCGCGCCAAAGCGGAGCAGGGACATATCCCCGGCGCGGTCGCCATCGTCACGCGCAACGGCAGGATCGCCTATCGGGAGGCCTTCGGCCTGCGCGACCCGGTCGCCCGCGACCCGATGCCGCAGGACGCGATCTTCCGCATCTACTCGATGACCAAGGCGATCGTCTCCGTCGCAACGATGATGCTGTGGGAGGAAGGCCGGTTCCTGCTCAACGACCCGGTGGCGAAACACATTCCCGCGTTCGCCGGGCAGAAGGTGCTGCTGCAGCGCGACGGCACGACCGATCACGTGCCGGTCGAGCGCGAGGCCACGGTGCAGGATTTGTTGCGCCACACATCGGGCCTGACCTACGAGTTTCGCGGCGAAGGCCCGGTGCACAAGGCTTACATGGACGCCAAGATCTACCGGCGCAGCCAAACCAACGCCGACCAGGCGGCGATGCTGGGCAAGCTGCCGCTCGCCTTTCAGCCCGGCACACGATGGGAATACAGCCGCTCGACCGACGTGCTCGGCCGGCTGGTCGAGGTGCTGTCCGGCGACACGCTCGGCGATTTCCTGGAGCGGCGCATCCTCAAGCCGCTCGGCATGGCCGACAGCGGGTTTTTCGTGCCCGAAGCGCACCAAGGCCGGCTCGCCGAGGCGTTCGCCAAGGATCCCGACGGCGGCACCGACGTGCAGCTTCTCGAAGTGCGGCAGAAGCCGAGCTTCGAGTCGGGCGGTGGCGGCATGGTGGCCACCACGCTCGACTACGCGCGGTTCCTGCAGATGATGCTGAACGGCGGCCAGCTGGACGGCACGCGACTGCTCGGCCGCAAGACGGTGGATCTGATGACCGCCGATCACCTCGGCACCATCACCGGCTCGCCGGACCTGCTCGAGCCGGGCTACGGCTTCGGTCTCGGCTTCGCCGTTCGGCTGCACGCCGGCATCGCCTCCATCCCGGGCGCGGTGGGGCAATACTACTGGGGCGGCGCCGCGGGCACCACGTTCTGGGTCGATCCGGCGGAACGGCTGCACGCCGTGCTGATGATCCAGGCGCCGGCGCAGCGCGAGTACTACCGGGTGCTGTTCCGCGACATGGTGTACGCCGCGATCGTGGATTGACCCTCGGCTCAGTAATCGCCGTCGAGCACCGTGCGCGCCAGACCGGAGGCGTCCAGGTAGGCCAAGGTCCGCGTCGGCGCGGGCGGGGTCATGCGCACGAAGCGCGCGAGGTCGGCCGGATGGTCGATGTCCATGCCGATGCCGGGGAGCGGCACGATCGTCGGCTCGATCCCTTGCGCGCGCGCCGCGTCGAGATGCGGGAAGAAACTGTCGTCGCCGAAGCGCAGCGGCACCGCGTCGGGCGGCGACAGCAGCACCGCGTTCGAGCCGCGCTCGTCATGCGCGGGGACGATGGTGAAGGAGGGCGCCGGGCGATGGGCTGCCAACACGGCCTCGACCTCGGCGGCGGTGATGCGCGGGATGTCGCCCGGCACCTGCAAGAGGCCGCCGCGCCCCTCGCGCAACAGGATGCGCGTCGCCGCTATCACCGCGCCGGTGTGCCCGTCCAGGGCGCCCTCGTCGGTGACGCGCGCGCCGAGACGCCGCGCAAGCGCCGCCGCCGCGGCGTCGCGCGTGACGACCAGAAGGCCGGCGAGCCCGCGAACCTCGGACAGGGCCGTGAGCACATCCGCGGCCATCGTGATCGCCAGCGCGTGCCGCTGCTCGGCCGTCAGCAGGCCGGCAAGCCGCTGCTTGGCACCGCCCACCTCCTTGATCGGAACGACCGCCCAGACGTCCGTCACGCCGCGAGCTCGTCCGCCGCGTTGAGCACCGTGCGCGCCAGCGCCTCGCGATCGGCGAGCGTCGTCATCAAGGTCGCGGCCAGGAACACGCGCGGGCGGACGCGGAACAGGGCGTCGGCGTCCGCGTGGTCGGCCACGTAGCCGTCGAGCAGGTCGCCGTAGCGGTCGGCGACGGTGGCGGCGCTCACGTCGAGGCCGAGCTCGGCCATCATCTTCGCCGTCGGCCCCTTCACGGCGCGGCCGCCGATGATCGGCGAAACCGCGATCACCGGCGCCGGGCACGCCGCGAGCGCCGCGCGCGCGCCGGGCACGGCGAGGATCGGCTCGACGCTAATGAAGGGATTGGACGGGCAGATCACGACGGCGCGCAGATCGGGTCGGGCCAGGGCGGCGAGGAAGTCGGGGTGCGGACGCGCCTCGACGGCGCCGACGAAGGCCAGCTCGCGCACCACCGGCCGGCATTGCTGGCCGACGAAATAGTCCTGAAACTCGATCCAGCCGGTCTCGGTGCGCACCCGGGTGCGCACCTTGTCGTCCGACATCGGCAGCACCCGGGGTGCGACGCCCAACCGGCGGCAAAGCTCGTCGGTGATCGCGGACAGGCTCTCGCCGGCGCGCAGGCGGCGGCTGCGCTCGACATGGACCGCGAGGTCGCGGTCGCCGAGCCGGAACCAGGTTTCGCCACCGAGTTCGGCCAGGGCCGCCATGAACGACCAGGTCTCGCCCGCGCGCCCCCAGCCGGTCTCCGTGTTGGCGATGCCGGCGAGGGTGTACAAGAGGGTGTCGATGTCGGGCGAGACGGCCAGGCCGAGATGCTCGAAATCATCGCCCGTGTTGGCGACGACCAGCAACTCGTCGGCGGGTAGCACCCGGCTCAACCCGAGCGCCAGCTTGGCGCCGCCGATGCCCCCCGACAGCGCGACGACCAGGCTCATCGGAACAGATCCTCGGAGGCCGGGCGGACCATCTGGCTCGCCGGAACGACGGGGGCCGCCCAGCGCAGGCCACGGAGCACCACCACCGGCCGGCCCTCGTCGGCCTGGCCCATCAGCAATCCGGCGGCGGCGGCCACCTCGTCGCCGAGGCCGACCACCGTCACCTCCAGGGTGCGGCCGAACATGTCCGGCTTGCCGCGCATGTCCACCAACGCCGGCAGTCCGGCCGAGCCGATGGCGACGCCGACGGTGCCGCGCCGCCACGGGCGGCCGAAACTGTCGCTGACGACCACGGCCAGATCGATCTCGAATTGCGCCGACAGGCTCTGGCGCAGGCGCTCGGCGCTGCCGTCCGGGTCGAGCGGGAGCAGCAGGAGCTGGTCGGGCTCGCCGAGCGGGGTGACGTTGGAGTGGTCGACACCCGCGTTCGCCATCACGAAGCCGAGCCGGTGCTCCACGATCATCAGGTTCGGACGACTGCGCACGACGCGGGCCGACTCGGAGAGGATCACCTCGACGATGCGCGGGTCCTTGCCGATTTCCCCGGCCAGACGCGCGGCCTCGGCGGAGGGTGCCACGCTGGCGAGATCGACGAAGCGGTTTTCCGCCTTGGAGACGATCTTCTGCGCGACCACGATCACATCGCCGGGCAGCAGCCGGCGGTCCGCCTGTTCGAGGGCGGCGCCGATCAGCGTCGGCAGGTCGTCCCCCGGTTTGACGACGGGCAGGCCCGGGACGGCGAAGAGTTCGAGGGCGGCGGTCATCGAATTTCCCTCACCCCGGCCCTCTCCCGGAGGGAGAGGGAGCAGCAAGCCCTCTCCCTCCGGGAGAGGGTTGGGTGAGGGCTTGACGCACAGTGTCAGCCGAACTTCTTGCGCAGCAGCGGCAGCACCCGCTCGCCGTAAAGCTTGAGGAAGCGGGGCTGATCCGGCCCCGGCGCGTGGAACACGAGATGGTTGAAGCCGAGGCCGTGATAGTAGGCGATCTTCTCGACATGCTCCTCGGGGTCGGTCGAGACGATCCAGCGCTTGGCGGTGCGCTCGACCGGCAGCGCGTCGGCCAGCCGTTCCATCTCGCGCGGATCGTGCACCGACATCTTCTCCTCGGGCGAGAGCGCGAGCGCGCCCCAGTGCTTGGTGTCGGCGAGCGCGCGGTCATGGTCGGGATCGAAGGAAACCTTGACCTCGATCATCATGTCGTAGCGTGCGGGGTCGCGCCCGGACGCCTTCAGCCCCTCCTGCACGTTGGGCAGCAGCGTCTCCGTGTAGAGCTCGCTCGCCTTGCCGCTGGTGCAGATGAAGCCGTCGGCCTGGCGGCCGGCGTATTTCGCCACCAGCGCGCCGGCGGCGGCGACGTAGATCGGCACCGGCTGGTCGGGCCGGTCGTAGATCGTCGCGTCCTTGGTCTGATAGTACTGGCCCTCGAAGGTGACGTGCTGCTCGGTCCACAGCCGTCGCATCAGGGACACGGCCTCGCGCATGCGGGCGAAACGCTCCTTGAACTCGGGCCAAACCATGCCAGTGGCCGGCACGTCGTTCAGGCTCTCGCCGGTGCCGATGCCGAGCAGCACCCGGCCCGGGAACATCGCACCCAGCGTCCCGAACGCCTGCGCCACCATCGTCGGATGATAGCGGAAGGTAGGGGTCAGCACGCTGGTGCCCATCACCACGCGCTGCGTGCGGGCGCCGAGCGCGCCGAGCCAGGTCATGGAGAACGGCGCGTGCCCGTCCGTGTGCTTCCAGGGCTGGAAGTGATCGCTAATGAACACGCTGTCGAACCCGACCTGCTCGGCGAGCACCGAGAAGTCGAGCAGCGGGCCGGGAGCGAACTGCTCCGCGGAGGCCTTGTATCCGAGCTTCAGCACGGCCGGTGTTCCTTCCCACGGATCAGCCGAAGCTAGGGAGAAAGCGGCGCGCCATCAACCGTGGCCCGCGAGCCGGTCGCGCGGCTGCTCAGAGCTCGACCGTGCCGCGCGAGACCGGGATGCAGCCACCGCCGATGCGGGCGATGATGGCGTCCTCGGCCGTCTTGCGGGCGCTGGCGACGAGACGGCTGGGACGCCCCATCTCGACACCCTGCGCGATGTCGAAGGCGAGCGTCACGTCCTCGCCCGGCGCGAGCGAGACCAGCAGCGCGGCAAGCGCGGCATTGGCGCTGCCCGTGGCCGGGTCCTCGGGAATGCCGTCGAGCGGGCTGAACATCCGGGTGTGGAGGCGGACGGGGTCGGCCGGGTCGCGCACGTAGAGGTGGACGCCGAAGCGCGGCGGCAGGTCCGAAATGCGCGCCGCGGCGTGCCGGAACGCGACGATGTCCGGACCGGCCGCCGCCAGTGCGTCTCGGTCGGTCAGCTCGACCACGATGAAGCCGGTGCCGACACTCGCGACCAGCGGATAATGCGTCTCGGTGCGCACCGCGTCCGCCGGAAGGCCGGCACAGGCGGCGACGAGGTCCGTCGGCACGGCCTCGCTCAAGGCAAGCGCGCGCGGCGCCTCGATCTCGGCCCCGGTGGCGGTGCCGTCGGGATTGCGGAGGATTTCGACCGGGACCAGGCCGGCCTCCACCTCGAGCGTCAGCCGGTCCGGTCGAGCCGGGTCGCGGCCGGCCAGCACGAAGCCGGTGCCGACCGTCGGGTGACCGGCGAACGGCAGCTCGCCGCCGGGCGTGAAGATGCGCACGCGCGCGGCATGCGCCGGATCGGCGGGCGGCAGCACGAACGCGGTTTCGGAGAGGTTGAACTCGCGCGCCAGGGCTTGCATCGCGCTGGCGTCCAGCCCCGTCGCCTCGGGGAACACGGCCAGCGGATTGCCGCCGAACCGGCGTTCGGCGAACACGTCCAAGGTTACGAAATCGTAAGCAGCCATGGTCGCCCTCTTTTCGCCACCCTATCTCATATAATGAACATGAGCTTAATGCGTTGCACCGATACGCCTCGTTGGAGACCCAAACGATGCCGCCGATGATCACCGCCCGCACGCTGCTGCCGCTGGGTGCTGGGCTCGCGCTCGGTGCGTGCGCCGTTACTCCGCCGTCCGGACCCTCGGTGGTGGCGCTTCCCGGACAGGGCAAGGACCTTGCCGCGTTTCAGCAGGACGACCTCGCGTGCCGGCAATACGCGTTCGCCCAGACCGGATACGCCAACCCGTCGCAGGCGGCGACGCAGAGCGCGGTCGGCAGCGCCGCGGTCGGCACGGTGGTCGGAGCGGGCGCCGGCGCTTTGATCGGCGCCGCGGCCGGCAACCCGGGTGCCGGAGCGGCGATCGGCGCCGGCAGCGGCCTCCTCGTCGGATCGGCGGCCGGCGCGAACAACGCCTACGCGTCCACGGAAGCGATCCAGACCGGTTACGACATCGGCTACACGCAATGCATGGTCGCGCGCGGTGACACGGTGCAGCCGCCGCCGACCGGATACGCCGGGTACCCCGGTTACGCGGGCTACCCAGCTTACGCGGGCTACCCAGGGTACGCGTATGGCTATCCAGGCTACTACGGATACGGTTACCCGGGCTTTTTCGGCCCGAGCTTCGCGATCGGCATAGGCGGCTACCGTGGCTGGCACGGCGGATACGGCGGGTGGCGCGGCGGTTACGGCGGTTGGCGCGGAGGGTATGGCGGCTTTCGTGGCGGCGGCTGGCACGGCGGCCGGCACTGAGACGGCCAGCCGTCACCGCCGCGCCGCAAGACATGGCCATCGGTGTTGCATAGCGCCGCCTAAACGGATCGCTTAGGCGGCCTCCCGGACCGCGGTGAGGAACGAGGCAACCTCCGCCCGCAGCGTGTCGGATTGTCCCGTCAGTGTCGTAGCCGCGACAAGCACCGCCTCGGCCTGCCGCCCGGTGTGACCGACGGCGTCGGTCACCATGCCGATGTTGCCGTTCACCTCCGCGGTTCCGGCCGCCGCATGCTGCACCGCGCGAGCGATCTCCTGCGTGGTCGCACCCTGCTCCTCGACGGCGCCGGCGATCGCGGTGGCGATCTCGTTCATGCGCTGGATCGTGGCGCCGATCGAGCGCAGCGCGCCGACCGCCTGGCCGACCTCGCTCTGCATGGCGGCGATCTGCGCGCCGATTTCCCCGGTTGCTCGCGCGGTTTGCGTGGCCAGGGTCTTGACCTCGCTCGCCACCACGGCGAAGCCCTTGCCGGCCTCGCCCGCCCGGGCCGCCTCGATGGTCGCGTTCAACGCGAGCAGATTGGTGCGACCGGCGATGTCGCTGATCAGGCGCACCACATCGCCGATCCGGCTCGCGGCCTCGGAGAGATGGTTGACGCAGCGATCGGTGTCCTCCGCCTCGCGCACGGCTTGTCCGGCGATCCGCGCCGACTCCGACACCTGACGCCCGATCTCGAGCACCGAAGCCGCGAGTTCCTCGGCGGCGGCAGCGACCGATTGCACGTTCGCCGCCGCCTGATCGGACGCGCCCGCGACCGCCATGCTGCGTTCCCCGCTCGCCGCCGCCGACTGGCTCATCGCGTGCGCGGTTTCGGTCATGGAGGCGGCGCTCTCGCCGACGGAGCCCGCGATCGCACCCACCGTCCGCTCGAACCGCTCCGACAGCCTAATCCGGCCTGTGAGCACGCTCCAGGTCAGCATCGGGCCGACATAGGTTCCGTCACGGTCGCGCAACGCGGAAGCGCAGAGTTCCAGCACCTGGTCGCCGAGGCGCAACTGTGCCCGCTGGGGCAGCCGGTCGGGGTCGCCGACGAGGCGCTCGATGCGCGTCTGGTCGCGATCGAAGATGGCGAGGCTCTGGCCCTGCAGCTGCTCGGGCGCGCCGGTGAGATGCCCTTGCACGTCGGCCAGGATGCGGCGGCTCTCGGGATTGAGGTAGGTGATGCGGCAATTGGCGGCATCCGCGGTCATGACCCCCACGGGGATCTGCTCGATCATCTGGCTCTGCACGAAGGCGGTGCGAACCGCGCCACGCAGCGTCTCTAGCGCGGCGGCCATGCGTCCGATCTCGTCCCGCCGATTTGCGAACCCGATCGCGGCGCTGGTGTCGCCGGCGGCCATCGCCTGCACCGCGCGGGTCATGGCGCGGATCGGGCGCGCCACGGCCCGGGCCGTCAGGATCCCGCTCACGACCATCAGCACAGCGATACCGCCCGCGAATAGCAGCGCGCGCTGCCGAGCGGACGCCATCGCCGCCGCCGCGTCGGCCCGCGCGGCGCCGGCGCGGGCGGCGGCATCCTGGATGCCGAGTGCCACGCTCTCCTGCATGGCTTGGCTCGCATGGTCGAGATCGACGCGCACGAACTCGTCCATGCGCGATGTCGCGGCAAACAGCTCGGCCGACGCGCGCTGCAGCGACTTGCCGGTGGCGGCCAACCCGCTGACCGCCGCTTTCACCTCGTCGGAGATCTTGCTTCCCATCAGGGTCGCGATGGCCGTGTCGGCATTGGCGACGGCGTCCTTCAGCGCAAGCTCCTCGCTGCGATCGGCGGTCGCTAGAAAGCGCAGGGTGACCGATCGCGCCGTCGCCAACGCCGCGGCGAAATCCTCCAGCGCCGAGCGCAGTGGCGCCAGTTCCGTGTACGCGATGTCCTCGGCCGCCAACCCGGCGCGCACGCCTTCGAGTTCCTTCTGGAACGATTTCTGCAGCGGGAAGAACGATTTCTCGCGGGTGTCCAGCATCCCGATGCGCAAGTCGCGCAACTGCTCGATGGCCTTCGCGTAAGCGGTGAGCCGCGCCTCCGTCGTGGTGAGCAGCGTGCGGCCGTTCTCCGCCCCCTCGGAGGCGAGCAGTGCCTGCAAGGTGACGTGGGCCGCGGCGGCCTGCTGCGTCGCCCGCGCCGCTGTGGCCTGCGCCGTGCTCTGCTGATACATCAACTCCCGGGCGGCGACCCGCATCTCGTTTTCCGTGCGGCCGACCGTGGTGATGTCCCGCGCGGCCTGCTCCGCGGCGGCGCTCTGTCGGTCCAGCGCGTCGACCCGGCTCATCCCGTCCCGCACGCTCCAGGTGAGCGCGCCCAGCAGCAGCAGCGCGGATGCCGCGGAGAGAGCCAGCTTGGCGGCGATCGGAAGATCTCGGAGACGCGGCATGGATGCAGCCCAGACGTGGTCGACGATCAGAGTGCCGGAGCAGGTTTAACGGGCCGTGAAGGGCCAGACCGCCCAGAGTGCCGCGATCGCGATCCAGGAAACCAGCACGGCGGCGACCGTGAACGGTCCGTTCCACACCGTGCTCACCGTCCACGGGCTCACCCCGGCCCAGCGTGCGGTGGTGATCGCGCTTGCTGACATCGGCGTCATCCCCACCCCCACGCCCCAGCCCAGCATGCAGGCGAAGGCGAGCACCGCCGGGGGCACGCCCAGCGCGGCCGGGTCGGGCAGCGCCGCCCCGATCAACGCGACCACGCCCACCGGATTGAGACCGAGCTGGCCGGTGCCGATCAGCAGCAGCGGGACCAGCAGCGGCAGCACCAGCGGCGGCAGGACGGCGACGGCCGACGCCAGGCCGTGCGCTGGCAGCGCGCCGCCGAGCGCCACCCCCATGAAGCCGGACGCCGCGAGCACGGTCGCTTCGCCGCGAAAACCCGGCACGCGCAGCAGGAAGCGATCGAGCCGGCGGCGCAGCATGGCGAGCACGCGCCGGGCGGCGAGGCCGGGTCGGCCCCGGCGTGCCAGCGGCCTCGCCTGCAACCCGATCCAGGCCAGGCCGACCAGCGGGACGACCAAGGTGACGGCGGTGACCAGCGACACCCTGAGCAGCGCCGCCGACAGTTCCGACACCACCATCACCAGCGCGACCAATGCCACCACGCGCAGGTGGATGGCCCAGCGTTCCTCCGTCTCGGGCCGCGCGCCGCCGCGCAACGAGAGCCGGGCCGCGTGCAGGCGGTCGTCCACCCAGCCCAGCGCGAGCAGGCCGAGCGAGACGACGAAGGCGATCGGCAGCAACAGCCGCATTGGCGCCGAAGGCACCGCCGTCGAGACCACCGCCGTCATGATGTTCAGCGGGCTCCAGCAATTCATCAACGCGAAGCCGCGATAGATCGCCATCAGCATGCGGCGGCCGCGGATCCGGCGCGTCGCCTGCGAGCCGGCCGCCGCGAGCGTGTTGGCGCGCGCCACCATCGCCCCGAGCAGCTCGATCGCCCCGTACGAGAGGATGACGCCGAATATGTAGCCGCCGGCCGTCAGCGCCGCGTAGCGGCGGCCGGGCGGTTGCGCGACCAGGTGCCGGCCGCAGCGGCGCACCAGCGGGCTGGTTTCGGCCGCGTCGCGCAACGCCGAGAGCGCCAGGAAGAAGGCCGCGTACCCCGCCCCACGGCGCCAGCCCGCTAGGAACAACGGGATCGGGTGGGCGGACGCGACGACGCCCGCGAGACCGAGCGCCACCAGGCCCAGGAACACGGCGCGCGCATAAGCGCGCTGGCGGCGGAACTCGATGAGCAGGAACAGCAGGATGGCGATGCCGCCCGCATCGCCGAGCACCGCCATGCCCGCGAACTGGTCGATCAGCGCGGCGGCCCAGGCGAACAGGTAGAGCGGCGCGCTCGCGAGCGGCGCGCTCAAGGGCGGGAACGGACGGTCATCATGGCCCGATCCTGCCGGCGCGCGACCGATCTGGACAGGTGCGGCATGGGCCGTCACGCTGCGCCGCAACAAAGCGAGAGGCTATCCGATGCTGTTCGAGATGGACAAGCTGAGCGCCGTCAACGCCTACAAGCTGCTGGTATCGACGGTGGTGCCGCGGCCGATCGCCTGGGTGTCCACTCGCGACCTCGACGGCCGCATCAACGCCGCACCCTTCTCGTTCTTCAACGCGATGTCCGGCCAGCCGCCGATCATCTGCTTCGGCATCGGCGGCCGCGCGCCGGGCGACGCCAAGGACACCGGCAATATCATCCGCCGCACCGGCGACTTCGTGGTCAACCTCGTGGACAACGCCCGCGCCGAGGCCATGAACATTACCGCGATCGAGTTCGGTCCGGAAGTCGACGAGTTCAAGGAAGCCGGGCTCACCGAGCTCGCGTCTGTGAAGGTGCGCGCGCCGCGCATCGCCGAAAGCCCGGTGTCGATGGAATGCGAGCGCCTGGTGATCGTCGAGGTCGGCGTGGACCGCGCGGTGGTGATGGGCAAGGTAGTCGCCATGCACATCCGCGACGACTGCGTGCTGGACGCGGAGAAATGCTACGTGGACACGCCGAAGCTCGACCTGATCGGCAGGATGCACGGGCGCGGCTGGTACGCGCGCACCACCGACCGGTTCGATCTGCCGCGCATCGAGGTGGAGGCCTGGTCGGGCCGTCGCGCGGCCGAGTAGTCAGGCGATCGCGTCGGCGAGTGCCGTCATGCTGGGCACCAGCAAATCGGGCTGATACGGCCAGCGCGCGAACGGGCGTTGCCGGCGATCGATGAAGGCGGCGCGCATCCCCGCCGCCTTGGCGCCCACGCAGTCGAACTCATGGTTGGCGATGAACAGCACCTGATCCGCGGCGACCCCGCAGATTTCCGCGGCGCGAGTGTATGTCGCGACATGCGGCTTGAAGGCGTCGCCTTCGGCCGCCGAGATTAGCCGGTCGAAGGTGACGCGGTGGTGCGGCAGGGCGGCCTCCAGCATGTCGGGATCGCCATTCGACAGCACGACCAGCTTATAGCGCCCGCGCAGCCGGTCGAGGGCGGCGGGCACCTCGGGGAAGGGTTTCAGCCGCTCGATGGCTGAGACGAGGAAGCGAACCTCCTCCTCGGTGTGCCGGATGCCGGCCCGTTCCATGACTTGGCGGACGGACAGGTGGCCGATCTCGCGATATGAGGTGTGCCGATGCCCGAGCAGCGCGTCGATCATCGAGTTCTCGAAATGCGTACGCCGCCACCAGGTGACGAAGGCGTAGGCGTTGCCGGTCCATTTCTTCGCCTTGAGGAAATCGACCGCGACCTCCCAGAGCCCGGTCTGCATGTCGACCACGGTGCCGTACTGGTCGAACATGCAGACCTTGATGTGCTGCTTCATCGCCTCGGCGTCGGCCATCGCGGTGCGGTCCCGATCGTGCCGCCGGATGCTAGGGCGATCGCGGACGATTGGCGATGTCTCCTACGGCCGGATCCCGATTTTCGGGACGCGTTTATTGCCCGGATCCGGGCGTACTCACCCGCAATCATTGCCCGTATCCGGGCTGGCCGAGGGCGGATTATTGCCCGGATCCGGGCTTGCGGCGGAGTCGGCGGGTGTAGCCCGCTCGACCGTTTATACGTATAGGAACACGTGTAGGATGAGGGCATGACGAAGAAGCTGACGATCACTCTCGAGGCGGAGGTCTATGAAGGGCTCCGCACCGTCATCGGCCGGCGGCGCATCAGTCGTTTCCTGAACGATCTGGCTCGACCGCACGTGGTCGGCCATGAGCTGCGGGCCGGCTACGCCGCCATGGCCGCCGACGAGGCGCGCGAGGCGGACGCCGTGGGCTGGTCCGAGGCCCTCATCGCCGACACGGCCGACGAGCCCGGCCGTCATGGCGGATGACCTCGTTCCGCGACGCGGCGAGGTTTGGCTGGTTTCGTTCGACCCGTCGCTCGGCGGCGAGATCCGCAAGACGCTTCCGGCCGTGATCCTGAGCAACGACACCGCCGATGCGCTGCTCAACCGCGTTCAGGTCGTGCCGGTGTCGAGCCAGGTCGCGCGCATCTACCCCGCCGAAGCCCCGATCACGCTGAACGGCGAGCAGCGCAAGGCGATGGCGGACCAGATCACGACAGCAAGCAAAAATCGCCTGCAACGCCGCCTTGGTTCACTGGACTTGCCCGCCATGCAGGCGGTGGCTCGCGCCGTTCGCGTGCAGCTCGGACTGTGACGGCACCCGATCGCTCGCCTCGACATCCATCGTGCCAGGGTCTGCGTTCCTGCCGCACGATGTTACCGACGCCGGCGAGGAGCACCATGCTTAGCTGCCGCGCTTTCTCGCAATCTGAAGCCGCGTAAGCAGCCCCCATGCAGCGACAATGGCCCACACGGCTTGCAGAAGCACGAACCCCCATTGATGCTCCAGCCACGCATCGAAGGTCAGCAGCAAGGCGCCGACCAGGTTGAGCAGGAGATAGCTCCGATCCCGGCGTCCCATCCGCCCCAGCAGCATGAATGCAAAGGCGGCTAGGATGGCAATGGCGCCGGCGAACTGCAGGACAAGACCCATGATGCCTCGCCCTCAATGCGCAGCAGGCGGTGATGTGTCGCGCAACTTCTGAACGAGACCGTAGAAGGAGACGAGCGCCCAGCATCCCTCCAACAACACAAAACCCCATTGGGCAGCCAGCAATGCTGTGGCCGCCATCATGGCGGAGCCAACCACGTTGGCAGACAGGTAGGCCCAGGTGTCTGCCGCGAGCAGCTCGAATTGGCCCAGCACGAAAGCAACCAACACCAGCAGAGCCCCGACGATCTGTATCCATTCCTGCATAGGTCGTCTTTTTTCTTCAGAACGTATGTCGTGCTTTCACCGGCGCACTGCGGGCGTGGTCATCACGCTCCGGACCCCGCAGTCGCAGCGATCAGAAGACGTTTGCTTTATCGGTGATCTCTCATTCGGCTTGACTCCGCATCATCAGTTGGTCCCGCGACTGCGCGAGGGTTGCGCGCGTCGAGCGGCCCTGCTGGCCGGGTTGCCGAGCACCGTCATCATCAGCGAGCCGAGCAGCAGGAAGGCCGCGAGTACCGGCAGCGCGGTCTTGTAGCTGTCGGTGGCTTCCACGACCCGGCCGATCAGATAGGGACCGACAAATCCGCCAAGGTTGCCGACGGAAACGATCAGCGCGATCCCGGCCGCCGCCGCGCGCCCGGTGAGGAAGGTCTGCGGCACGGCCCAGAATGTCGCCTGGAACGCCAGGGCGCCGACGATCGGCAGGGTCAGCGCCGCGAGAGAGAGCGTGGGCGCGGTGACGAAGGCGGCGACCACCAGCCCGGCGGCGGCGAGCAGCATGGTCGCCGTGATGTGCCTCGTGCGGTGCGCGCTGCGGTCGGAGCGGCGCGCCCAAAGCACCATCACCACGCCGGCGACCACGTAGGGGACGGCGGTGAGCAAGCCGACCTGCGCGTTGCCCAGACCGAACCCCTTGATGATCTGCGGCAGCCAGAGCTGCACCCCGAGACCGCCCAGGATGGCGCAGAAGTTGATCGCCGCCAGCGTCAGGACGCGTCCGTTCGACAGCGTTTCGCCCAACGTGTAGCGATGCGTGCGCTCGATGTCGCGCCGCTCCGCCTCGATCCGCTGTTGCAGCCGCCCCTCTCGTCGGCGTCGAGCCAGGATGCATCCCTGGGGCGATCGACGAGCACGAACAGGCACGCGACGCCGAGAACGATCGCGGGCGCGCCCTCCAGGATCAGCAGCCACTGCCAGCCCCGGAGGCCGCCGATCTGGTGCAGCGTCAGGAGCGCGCCCGAGATCGGCGAGCCGACGATGCTGGCGACGGGAATGGCCACGAGGAACAGGGCGGTGGCCCTCGCCCGCCACTCGTTCGGGAACCATTCACCGAGGTAGAAGAACACACCCGGCACGAAGCCACCCTCGGCGACACCCAGCAGGAACCGGGCGACGTTGAAACTGGTCGGCCCGGTCACCATCGCCGTCGAGGCGGAGACGATCCCCCAGACAACCAGTATGACCGCGAGCCATCGCCGGGCGCCGACCTTGTCGAGGATGAGGTTGCTCGGGATCTGGAACACGAAATAGCCGATGGAGAACAACCCGGCACCCAGGCCGAATTGCGACGGGCTCAGGCCGATGTCCTTGTTCATGGAGAGCGCAGCCAGGCCGACGTTCACCCGGTCGAGGTAGTTGACGATGTAACAGGCGAACAGGAACGGGACGATCCGACGGAGCACCTGGCTCAGCGTGGCAGCGGAGACTCCGGCGTCGACAGATTCAGGCTCCACGATCGGACCCGCCATTGCTTATTCCTCCCGAGGCACGATGTCGGGGCTTAGAGTCGGTCCAAGATCATCGTCAATTTTTGCAGAGCCGTCGCAGCATCAGT
>JAABUQ010003588.1_pt1 | contig 28187 bp, 25 predicted proteins | sample 5560001 | NCBI WGS metagenome assembly JAABUQ01 (sample SAMN10711888, study PRJNA513371) | rock metagenome | isolation source: Antarctica rocks | place: Antarctica: Victoria Land, Finger Mt nord | collected 2015-12-18 | reverse complement strand
CAAACCCCTCCCCGTCTCAAACCCAACAGGCGACGATCTGAAACCACTCTCACCATCCGTATCGTAACTCGCCCTCACCTGCCACGTCTCCCCGGACCGTTTCCCCACCCCCAAATCCTGACTCCTCCTCCACGGCCGCTCATCCAAAACCCCGGTCCCCACACCCTCCCTCTTCACCAATCTCTTCCCCGAGGACACAACCGATCGCGCCGCCCGACGAATCAACAACCCCACATTATCGACCGCGAACGCAACCGTGATCAGGGGGATCGAAATCGCGAGGCCGACGCCGAACATGAATTTCGAGACGTAGGAGAGCGTGAGGGAGGGGGACCCGTCGGTTTGGGGGAAATCCCGGAGGGGGATGGCGAAGAAGGCGGCGATGAATGACATGGGCAGAAAGATGATGGTGACGATGGTGAAGACCATGATGGTTTGGCCTTGGCGGCCGGTGAAGGCGGCTTGGTCGCGGGCGAAGCGCGCTTCAAATGCGTTTGCGTGTTTTTGTTTTAGGTCCAGGAGGTGGGTTAGCTGTTGGAGATGTCAGTGTGTAGGAGTGGTTCGAAGATGGTGCTGGGTTTACGGAAGTGTTTATGCCTTCAACTTGTTTGTCCATTCGCTCCACGTCTTTCAAGTGCACTTCAACGACTTTGTGCTGCTCGCGGAAGCGTTTTTTGATCTCGGCTTGTCTCTGTTGGTTGTGATTTCCTTTTAGCTCTTCGCAGAGGGCGTGGGTTAGATCTTCGAGGATTGAGAGCTGGTGCTTGAGGACCATGGAGATCATGTTTAGTTCGTCCCGGATGTCTTTTGTTTCAGCCAGAAGGGCAGTTTCTTCGCCGATATCGAGGAGGGTGTCGACGAAGGTAGGGTCTCTGTTGAAGCCGTTGTTGGAGGGTACGTCGATGATTTCAGAGTTGCCTCGCTCGCGCTGGTTTCTCAGCCACTGCGCCGCGGCTCCGGACGCGTCGTTGAATTTCTTGAATAGCTCAGTTTCTCTATTGGTCTAATCATCTGTTAGCACATGGGGGTCGTGTATCCACCTTATGGTGTGAGCGTACCACTACACCAATAGAACTCTCGAACATGTCAAGGAATTGAAAGTCTTCGTCGCCCAAACGATGTCGATCGAAGACCCCAGAACATCTTCCGCTGATGAGCATTGCCAAATCATAGACTGACTTCACTGGGGGCCGTGTCTTCGAGTTCATGTCTTCAATGATACCGTCCAAGACGTTCAATGGATCATTTTTTGGCTGCTCCCATCGTTGAGGGAAACTCGTAACGATTAGATCCTTATCCAAGATCCAAAGCCACAGCTGATCTACCATGAAGACCTTCATCACTTTCCCCTTGTCCCGCGTATATCGATAGACGACTTGATCCGTGTCTCTATCCTCTGTGGAAATACCATGATAGTAGAATTGATCTAACGTCCGTCGAATATGGAGATTGTGACTACTTTGTAAGTATGCTTGTATCAGCATCTCGTCACACGTGTCATTGATTCCGCACGCCAAACGTGGCGACATTTTTGCCCGTTCGATAGCCTCACTCATCTTCTTGCGCTTTTGATGGGTCTCGTAATGCAGATACGGCATAAAAAGTACGATGTTCCCGTTCCGATCAATTCTGCGAGGTTTTTTGCCTTGCGGTGTTGTATCTCGTTTCGATGGCCTGTTCTCTCGTTTCCCCAAAGGTGTTGCTTCCGTACGGAGATTTCTACTTGCGTTTTTAGGTGTGCCGCCGTTTAAAGTGGTCCCTGAAGGCTTCTCATTTCTCTTGTTTTTCCGCTCACCCTGTCGAGGTTTCTTATCAGGTGTGATAGGGTCCGACAACGTAGCATTCTCGTCGTTCGAAAAAATGATGCGAGGCACCTCAGCGTCATTACCAGATTTCTCGGTGGCACTCTCCGTAGTATGGGACAACGGAGGGTCTCTCCCTGTTGGCTGCATTCGATTGCAGAGAGGCCTCATGAAGTGCGAATGAACCGTAGGTCCATGGTGCGACTGTCCGAAAGACTTCTCCACCGCCTTGAAACCCTCCACATCACTGGCGCTGTTTTCCACAAAATGCTTTGTGATAAGCGCCTCGACCCATGACATGTTGTTTGTAGGTAAATGAATCCATCTGAACGCAGGTTTGGCGGGAATATTTCGAACTAATGTGGTCACTAGAGGTTTCTGCGTCTTTTCGTCCATACCGTAGAGCAAGTCAAATACAGAGTGTTTGTTGTGGTTCATGGGTCGTTTCTCCATTCCGAAATCCACAACAGTGGCTTGGAAACCTTTGCAAGCCCCTCGGGCGTTGGGTGAAAGAATTCTTCCGTCATCGACGGGTGACAGGAGTTTGACGATCTCGATATGGCCATTCTGGGCTGCTCCTAGCATGGGAGTGCTATCAAAGGAGTCTTTGCAATCCCTTTTCACACCATCGTACTCAAGTAGAAGCTTGACCATCTCGATATGTCCGTTTCGAGCACACCAATGCAGCGCAGTCATACCACTGGAGGTTCTTGCATTGATGCTGGCGTTGTATTTCAAAAGCAGACTGGCGATATGCTTGTGTCCTTTGTCTGCAGCATTATGCAGTGCAGTCCAGCCACCATCACTTCGGGCATGAACAAGTGCTTCGTGATCCAGAAGAATCCTTACTATGTTCAAACGGTTGTTCTCCGCTGCAAGGTGAAGCGCAGTCTTGCCTCGATTGTTGGTAGCGTTAACGCAGGCAGTGTTTTGGCTCCGGCCTGTCAGTAAAAGCTCTGTCAGTGCTTCCTTTCCTGTCGCCGCAGCCCACAGGAGCGCAGTTCTTCCGTCCTTGTCTTTTGCTTCTAGATCAATGTTGGTGCCAAGAAGTATCTGTATCACTTCTTTGCCCCACTTCCCTGGTCTTTCAGGCTTTTCCGATGCCAAATGAAGCATCAAATTTTGGTCATCTACATCTCTAACGTTCACATCTGCCCCTGCGCGGAGGAGCAGATTCAGGGTGTTGCTGTGGTTTCTGTGCGCGGCCGGAAAAATCGCCGTTCGATGAAACTTATCCCTGGTCTCTGTATCGGCGCCATACTCGATCAGGGCATGGACGATTCTGTCTTTGCCCAATTCTGCAGCTTTGTAAAGCGCTGGCGCCTCGGCTGTAGATACAACGTTTACTTCGGCACCCTCTTCGAGTAGCAATCGAGTCAAAGGCTCGTTCCCTCGCCCGGCAGCTTTCTGAAGTGCGATTCTCAAGGTGTCCTTGAACTTCGCTCCATGAAGAGCTCCTTCTTGGATCAGCTCTCGGATTCGGCACTCGTCCCCCCTTCCTGCGGCTTGGAAAAAGGACGCTTGCCAGGAGACATCCCCGCTGCCGATAGAGGACATGCTCCCTCACATTGCTCTCATTGTCTACCTTGTAATCGAATTGTTCTGGAGGAGGATGGGAAGAACAGCGAGACGCCTTGCCCATGGTCTTATTCTTGTTCAATTTGCAATGGACTAGGTAAGTAGGTACTTTTGCTAAGGGCATGACTGCATGTTCTAAGCGGCTACTGATCTCTAGCAAATCCCAGCGCTACCCGGCAATCCTACAGGCTACAGAACCCTCTCTTATGGCCAAAATCATGGGGGCTACGGGCTCTAGGCATGATTGAGCATTTCCTGTCCAGTCTCCATGAAAGGTATTATTTAGTCGCCAGCTTCCAGGAGTAGTATGGTCGATGACAATCCTGTCGATATCACACTAGGTACTGATAAATCTGCCTCATAAGTAAGCAGTGCTCCATTCGCGTCTGTGGCGTCCAACGGCTACCCGGCGATCGCATCCCACTTTATTCCCACAGCATCTTCAAATCCATCCAACGTGGCCTTCAACTGCCTCAACCACAATTCATCAAACACCCAAAGTTCCCACTCTTCCAGTGTTCATGGCTACCCCAGCCCGTCCATACCTATCGAACGGCCAAGTCCTCGAAAGGTCCTTCACCCCCCCCCCTTTAGGACCAGCCCTCAGCTAACCCCAGCAGCCCTCCCTTCCCTGTCCGCGTCCGCAACTTCTTCGACAATACCTACAACTTCCTCGGTCTCTATGTCACAACCCTCTTCTCTGTTTGTCCCTCCCTTTCCTTTCCCTCAGATCTGGAGAGACATGTATGCTGATACTTGGGCTCAAAGCTTGATGCCTACGCCGCAGCACAACAATCCCCCTTCAATATACGGAATGCGGCCCGATCGAGGGCTGGCGTGAGAGCTGTGCCCAGGGGTGGTGGGAGTGGTGGTGGAGGAGGAGGAGGAGGGGGAGGTGGTGGTGGTGGTGGGAGTGGGAGCGGGGGTGGGAGTGGGAAGAAGATGGGCAGCGTGGATGATATTCGGGGGCCCGAATGTAAGAGCTGTGGATGACGGGATCTGAGAGTTCGATGGAACCCGCAAATACAGGGAGGCCGTGGTTCCTTCCGAAGACCGCACTTCATCGACGAGGCGGTGTCCACCTTGCTCGACTGGCAATCCGTTCTTGCGATAGACATCACGATTATATTCCTCATTTCAATGTGACAGCCACCTCCACAACACTCAGCTTCCTAATCCTCGACTCTGGCAACTCCTCCCCCTCGTCATCTCCATCCTCCCCTCCCTCTTCACTCTGCACAATATCGTCAACAACCCCCACCCCCCCAGTCCGGATCCTCACCCTACAATCCGTCTGCCCCTGAAAATACACCGCCAAGCCTAGAACCCGCTCGATAGCGCGGTTCGTAGCCTTCATCACCACCTCCTCCTTTCCCTTCCCCTCAGACTGTGCCACCTTCTCTCCGAGCGTTCTTAATCGCTGCTTATCTCCCCTTTTGGCATTGAGGAGGTCGATTTGACCAACAGCTCTCTTATCAATGTGAGCGAGGAGAGAACGGACGCGTTTGACGGCGGAGATGAAGGGGGTGCGGGGGGATATGTAGACGACTTTTTGGTTGGTAGAATTGGTGTAGGGGGAAGGGATCGGAGGGTGGAGGATTGGGCGTTTTTGGATGCGGGCGGCTGGAGCAAAGGTCAGTCGATGCTTTTGGAGAGTATAGTGAGAGTACTCTTTGGCAAGGCGGGCAGCTTCAGACTTTGATTCCTTCGGTTCTGCACCGGTTTTGTGGGCGCCATGGGCTCCGCGAATACGAATGTTGTCGGTCAGACTGTTGACTTCTTGTGTGACGAGAATTGCGGAGACGTCGGAATATCTCGACTGCTCGACCTAGACAGCTACCCAAGACATTTCTAAGATGGCTTTTCCAAGGTGGTACATGTCAAAGAGCTGTGTCTCCAAGGTTGAAATCGAAGGGGAAATGGTCGATAAGGAGTTAAGACACGTCTTATCTTAGCGCCATTGGGAATAAGGTATCCGAGGATTCGCAGATTCGAATTCAAGGGTAGAGATTGTTGTAAACACCCACACTTCGAACTCGCCAGCAGTAGCGTTTTGATGTACTCTGTGCGGTCCTGCTCCGGCTCGAAATGGTAACCTCGCTGAACTTATTGAATTCAAGCAATAAGCGTGGCAGAAGAGGAGGTCAAAGGTCGCGGCGGGGTTGTGGCAATTGCAGGCTTCGTAGAGTGAAAGTACGCCATGTTGTCTTCTTACTACTGCCCATCATGGTGCATGCTGAAATTAATCAACAGAGTAGTGCGATGAAGAAAGACCAGATTGTGCAAAGTGTCGTAAAGCACATATGACATGCGATTATGCAACAGCCGCAGCCAGCATGCAAAGCTCGCATGAGGTCGCAATCACTCCACAGCATATAGCTCTCGTTACACCCCAATGTTCCAATAACGAAGCCATTCTGAACATGATGAATGACTCGCTGTCGCGTTACGGTCAGAGCGACTCGTCAATGGGATATACATTTCAGCTCAAGTTGCAAGACTTGGAAATGTTATTTCGATTTCAGACCAGGACTGTGCTCGCTTTTGGACCGCAGAGGCTTATGAGCATGTACAAGACTGAATCAATGAGGCTCATGGCGCTGGTATGAGGCATATCCGTCCTTCAACAATGTCTTTGACCAAGCTTTAGAACCCTTACTGTCTACATGTTGCTGTAACCTGTACGGCCATGCATGATCGGTATCTCGCCGGCCAAAGTCACATAAAGCGCACCACTTTGGAATCTTACCACTGGGCCATGGCATCCCAGCTGTTTAATCGCGAGCTTTCAGAGAGATCCGCAACCTACGACCGGGATGCGGTTTGGATGGCGGCCGCTTTCATGAGCTGGATTGTGTTGTACGCTGTTGAAACGCAGAATCCGGAAGAAGTCTGGCCGCTATCTGCAGCCTCTCCTGATATTCCATGGTTCCCCATACAGAAAGGCTTGCGGACCATCTGGCAAATGGTCCAGCCTGGTCGAGTCTACAGCAAATTCTTCAAGGATGTGAGCACTGATCCGAATGAGCGCTGTCTGGATATGCCTTCACCTAGACCCGGCATAGCTGGCATTCCACAAGCCTTGGTAGACATGTGTGAACTTGATCAATATACCAACGCGGAAAATAATCCCTACCAAAGCGCAGTTTGCACTCTATCGACTGTACTTCGAAGTTCGTCCACTCAATCCAATTCACTCGGATTCCTTGCTTTTATTAACGCGACAGAGCCCAAGTTTGAGTCTATGCTGAGACAACGAGATCCTCGGTCGCTGTGTCTGATGGCGCTTTGGTATGGAATAGTGCCAAAGTTGGCATGGTGGATCTCGCTTCGGGCATCGTTGGAACGCAAAGCTATCCGCATTTATCTGGATCGGTACCACCCACATGATCCCCTTATCCAAACAGTTTTGGCCTCCTTACGGACGACATGAATGCCGCAGCACCACAGCTGGTAAGCAGCGGCTCTGAAGACCATCAAAGTACGGAAATGACACGGATGTGTCGCACTTCATTCTGCGGACATGATGGTTCATGTTCACGCTTCATGTGCTTTCAGGAGACATGAAGATAAGAAATTATTCTATTTGGGTGACGAATTTGACAAACGAACCGCCTCTCAATCACTGAGTCCCCTCCATTGTGGACCTGCACTCAGTGGACCCATTACTTCATCCCCATTGCTTCATCACGTCCTCTGATCGATCAATTGCAATCTTGGTGTACTCGTCGATATCCTCCTTGGGCAGCCCTAGCATTTCATTCTGGAGCCCCCTTGTCTTCTCGACGTTGCCACAGTCATCAGGATAGAACACCCGGGAATAAAGCCCCTTTGCAAACCCAACTCTCTCACCCTGCATCATCTGCTGTACGCCCTTGGTATAGCGTTCCTTGACCGGCTCCTTCGTGATCTTCCATTCCTCAGGTTTCGTCTTGGTGACTCGCAAAACCGACTCGAACATGTCTTTCTGGCTGACAGTAAAAGACGAAACATAAATCCAGCCGTTTTTGAATTGATCAAGGCACGGGCTCTTATCCCCCGCCCCATCGGCGTGGATCTTGAGACTCAACAGACTGGCCACAGCGCGGCCCACCTGCGGCCAGGTGGAAGTGCAGATCTTCGTCTCCCCCTCGTCGAAGAAGGTAACCTTGCGATTCGCAAAGTCGAACCCATACGCCGGGGCGATGGCAAGGCTCCACTCGTACCAGAAGCCGGTGGATACAGCAATCCAGGAACTCTTCCCCAAATTCGACAGATGCTCGCGAGCCGCTTTCAGCCCATCGCCGACAAGCATCTCATGGCTCATAGACTCGTTGGCCGTGTCCGGGGACCATTCGTTCGGAAAGACCCAGGGGACGTTGGCGTCGGCGGCGGCGTTGATGAGCTTGGTCTGCTGGTCTTTGGGCGCGGTGACGCCCATGGTGATGACCAAGGCATCTTGGCCGCGGAGCGCTTCGACGATGGAGGCGTGGTTGTCATAGTTAATCTTCTTGACGTGCACGCCCTCGGGGAGCTTGGTGGTGCTATCCTCGCGGGTGATGGCCGTGACTATGTGTTTGCCGGTTTTGAGCAGGGATTCGGTCATGGGTTTGCCACTGTTGCCGCCGGCCTGGTATTCATGTCAGTCGTGAAATTCAATTAAAACAACGATGGAAAATTGAGCTTGGACGTACCCCGACGATAGCCACTTTCTCAATGTAATTCTTCTGGTGAGACATCCTGAGCGATACAATGAACCCTTTCTGTACTTTCAACCTATAGAATAAGTATCCAATTCAAACACTCTCCCTAAAACAAAAGAATCGATACACAACTTCACTATCAAACAGAACAGAACCCAGTCCCCACTCGCCTCCTTAAATACCCTCCCCCCCCGGAGCTTTCGGCACTCAAACCCTCTATATCCGCTCTCCCCTCCAAATCAACTCATCAGCATTCCCGTCTACACGCATCATCGACGCATCGAAACCCACCCCAAATACGTGGAAGCTGGCGTTAACGGGGTTTGATAGGCGCAGTGGGGTTTAGCGCGGCTGGGTGTAGACGAGGGGAGGTTAGGCTGACAGGGGAGGGTTCGGCCGGCATTGGGTATACTCCATTGGGAAGGCTTGGCGTGATTATCTCCGGGGGTTACTGGGTTGGGGTTAGTGCTGGGCAAGGAGTGGAAATCTTTCTCAATCTTCTATTGTGGTGAGACGAATGGTTCTTTTCGCTGTAGCAAGGCTGATGATGCGGAGTTTGGTTCCTATCCCGCAAGAAGCGTGGTTTGTGGATGTGCTGTTCAGGGATCTGTGGAGGTGCCTGAGCGACAGCGTGCACGTACGGACAGACTGGTTGATCATGAGAGACTTTTCTGAAGCGCCATATCACAGGCCTCATCTGTGGAGAAGTCCCAGTCCGTGAACCATCCGTGTCATACTCCTGCATGCATCCATCCCTGCGCCAATCGCTATGCATCGACCCAAGTTCAACTCCTTCCCATTCCAACGCCAATCCCTACGCATCCACCCTAACCACCTTATCCTAGCTAGCACTCCCACTCCTTTCTAGTCCAACCCTACCAGTCGCACCTAAAGCCTACGCACTAGTTATTCCAACCTTCCCATCATACCAACGCACATACTCGTTATTAATGCCAGCAATCAAAGGTGCAAGCACGATTCTCAACGCAGTATCACTGAACGACTTCGATCACCACTTCTGCGCCAACGCAATACACTTCGTCATCGGCATCTGTCCCTCATCATCATTGATGGCTTTCACCAATACAGCCGCATCGAACGTATCCATTGACTTCTCTCTCGAAGAAATGGCAAAGATTTTCTGCTGCGATTGAAAGTCGGGCGTTGCCGAGTAGAGGACAAAATAAGGACTGCTGAACAGCTGCAGGTGCTTGTTTTCGTAGTTGAGGGCCTCGCTGAAGATCTCGGCTTGCTTCTTGGGGATTGTGGGAAGGGCTGACATGTGGTCATTCATCCCTTCCTCTGTCAGCCCTTCGTCTTTATACTTATCGGCTAACCTTCGTGGTTGCTGATTGCAATTTGGCTTTTCCGAGGCGGGAGTATCAGCGGCACAGGTGTAGTCGATGTCGCTGGTGTAATCGCGGGTTTTGTAGAGGAGCACGAATGTCGTGCCGCCGAGGTTTAGGGCTGTCATTGGCTTTGCTGGCTCTTTGTTACCGGAAAGGCTGGCGAGTTCTGTGACTAGGTCTTCTTAATCTATGAGACAGGTCAGTACTGCGGCTTGTTGGAGATGAGAAGGACAGAGCCGTACAATTTTGCAGGTCTGTTGCGTCAAGCCATAACTCGCCATCTTCACCTACTTCCCCCTCATCATTGTCATTCCCACCGTCGACAGACGAGACCGCGGATGCTCTCTTGTTCCGACCATACTCAGATCCCAGCTTTGAGGATGATTTGTCCGCGGTTCATTGGCTGACATTCCCAAATTCAGAACTCAAGTGTCTGCGTAATCTGATTCCCACGGCTGGACTCTGAAACACTGCTGAGAATACAAACGTAGAGAAGAGCGCAGCAAGAACAGAAACCGCAAGAACACGCATCATTGCTCAAACATAGGGAAAATTGGAGATCAAATGATGACCTTGAGAAACTTTGTCAGATGCACTTAGGACCAACCGGCTAATTCCTGCCCAGGGCGCGCAGGGCATGCCCTGGGCAGCCTTGCCGATTTGCTGATGATCTTATCATCCCCAACCTACGTGCCAAAAGCGGAGGAGAATATATACAATACAGCGGAAAACAACGGAGATACAGGACGGAATTTCAACGCGGAATCCAATAACCAGCATAAAATACGACAGTACGGCAGAAAAATAGCAGGCCAAAAAAGGCAAATACGCAGATTTCGTATAAGCCCTAACGGGTGTTATATCGAATATAAACAAAGAATGTATATATATATATATGGATTATTTGTATATACACCCCGAACTTAGGATTGGGGGTCGCCGATTTCCATCTCGAAAGGGAGCATAGCCGCTTTAGAGGGAGCGGCGAGGGATCAAGAGGGAGCGCTATCGGGCAGTAGAGGGGCGCACCAGGTGGGAGCCTGAAATAGATTCCCCAGCCTTCAGCTTGAGCTGCCCTTGGTACCTTCAATAGTCGAAGCCTGGCCTGCTCCATAGTTACTTGGGAGTCTTATAATAGGTCGTGAGCTACGTTAGTCTAGCTTTCAGTCAAAAAAGTGTGCGTACGAATCATCCCAACGTGCTCGAGTCCAGGCCCGCAGTATCTCTCCACAGACGATCAAACCCTCAACCTCCCAAGACCAGTCTCCTCCTCCTGAATGACGCGCACCTTCCATCGAAATACCTGCTTCGGTGGGTGCTCTTGTAATCCCTGCTGTGAAGGTTGTTGCCTGTGTAGCCTGGGATACATTGTCCCACAATGCATTCAACAAAGCGTCTGACCGCTGAGCAATTGTGTGGGGCGCAGAGTCTTCCAGAACGTTTGATGTCAGCCTGAAGTAGATGTGGATGAGGTTTTCAGCAACGATTTCCTCAGCGCTGAACTTCTGGGTGGCGAAGCGTGCATCTGGGACGAATAGATGGGGCTGGCTTTCATAGGTTGCGTGCAGCGTCGTCTCGAGAGACGCCTTGAGGCCAGCAGTACCGCCTTCGTCTTGGGCAAGCCACTGTAGCGCGTCCAGAGTATTGGTGTCTATCTCGTCAACTATGTACTCGAATTTGTCGCTTTGCATCCATGTCTTGTCAATCGAGTCATCCTGTAGGACTTCGGCAGCATATTTGACCAATGGCTTGGTACTTTTCGAGAAAGCCGCAAGTAGTCCGACTGTAGACCACTTGCCGCCAGCATCTCGTAAGATGTCAAGTACATTCCGCCACTTGCTGTTATTCTTTTCTTCGACGGACCGCCACCATATTGCAAGCTGAGTCTCAGAGAGAGGCCTGGCGTCTTTTATAACATCGGCTCCTGCGTCGAGCATCATGTGTACAATTGCTGGCTTCCCACTTCGAGACGCCGCTGATAAGGGACAATCGTAGCTCACTGTTCCCTGGACATTTGCACCTGCATCGATCAAGATCTTGCATAGATTCGTGTGCCCGAAGTCGGCAGCTCTGTACAGTGCTGTCTGGCCCTCTGGATATGTCTTGATTCGGTCAGGCTTAGGTGGCAAGCAATCAGCAGGCATCCCAGCCAACAGCAGATCTTGGACAATGATCGATAGGTTGAATAGAGCAGCGATGCCGATGAGGGAGTACCTAAATAGACGCTCATAGGAGGCCGTTGGATCTTGTGGATTGTAAACACAAGTGTAGGTCATATTTTGGAATCGACCGCTAAGTGGTGGTGAGAATAAGCTCCGTACGAGCGAGGATACCATACGTTGTACGACTTCAGTCCTGCAGTGATATCTAAAGCAGTTCTCCGCAGCGTATAAGAGCAGAGGATATTCTTTAAGACGCTGTTCATGTTGTCGCGTGAGAAAGTCAACTTCAAAATGTACACCCCGTGTGTCTGCTGACTCCCAGATCTCCGCGTGAAATGCGTGCCAACTGTCTTCGAAGACCTCAAGCCCGAGGTACGTGAGTAAACAAGTAGCATTATTCAATTCCGCGTGAGTCTCGTCAATAGCAAAAGCGGCAGCCTGCCCCTTTTTGATACGCTCCGAGAGTAAATACTCCTTGACTGAATAGTGAGATAACTCGAGAAAGTGCGCCATTGGGTATCTCGTGTGGTTCTGGACAAAAAGGCTTTTGCCGATATCCAGTAGATCCTCCGGCCTCTGTAGCCGATCATCTTCGTCAATCTCCGAAATGCCAGGCTCAATAATGACTGCTTCTGCAACCTCTCGAATATACAATGGCCTTGCAGAGAAGACTACCAGCTGTAACGCTTTACGAAGTAATTGTCGGTCTTCTGGCTGGACAGAGAGAAGAATGCTGTCGTACGTTTGGTCTAGGTTTGGGGGAAGTCCTCCCAGAGCGTTCTTAATATCATTTGCTGTTCTGAGCGTTCTGATATGGTCAACTTGGCATTGAACCCAGCGGAACCTATACGCGTCAGACACATCCACCGGTAGCTTGTAGCGGCTACGCACATTCCCTTGGCCCCATTTGTAATTGTAGTCGTAATGAGGTCTTTGATACCCTGGCGATGAGTGCGCAAGCGATCATCCGTCTCTAGGACTGCGCGAACGTAAATAGCTACATCGTGTTCGATAGCTGCGCTTTGAATCTGTACATTCTTGATACTCTGCTTCTGTAACACGCGCTGGATCTCGATTTCGGCTCGGCTCGTGAATAAAAACCTACAATTCGACCCTGATTGGTTGAAGATGGCACACAAAGTCTCCAGAAGCAGTCCTATCTGTTTACACTCATCTAGAGCGTCGATAACAATGAATATGGTCGAGCGTTGACTCAATACGCTGATCAGTAGTTCCATCAGCTCATTTACTGTGGGTGGAGTCGGTCGCTCTGGATTTCGTGACCTATGTCGCTGGAAGAGTTCCAATAGCGGAATGGGCAAAGACCCGAACGTTCCCGCGGTTTGAGTTAAGAGCGAAGCTAATAGACCCTTGACATCTTGCTTGGTAGTGTCTTTGAAGTCGAAGAAGTAATATGCGACACACGTATAGTCATATTTAGCTATTAGGTGCCGAATAATGGTTGAGCTACTCACTTGTGAGACCTTACTTTACACTAATTTGGGTATGAGGCCTCATGAACACTTACGACAATATTGTCTTTCCGGCGCCAGCTTTACAGAAGATTGGTTAGCTGGCACAATCAAGCTGATGACAGGGGCTTTTACCCATCGCATTGAGCCATAAGCACTTATCCCGACCGTTCTCCCAATCCGAGAAGTCTGTGCTTTCCAAGAGCCAGTTGCCAGTACCTGACTGGTTTCGCTGGCATGCAGCGAGATAATTTGCCTCAGGATTAACAATGGTCAACCAACCAAGGATTTTATCCCTGAGATGGGTCTCTTCGGCCATCTCCCTCTGCTGATCCTCTTCTTTCTTCCATCTTTGGGCATCTTTGTGGTGAGCTTGAATATCGCGATGGAGAACCTGTGCTTGCTCTAGATTTTCGAGATGAAGAGACTGCAGATAGTCTTCTATGGCGTGAGTGCTTGTAAGTGTCTCCGCGTCTAAAGCCAGCTGTAAGACGGGTATCAAATCATCCAATTGCTTCAAGTGCTTTAAGCTATCTTTGTCCAGCACAGGGCCTATGACGCAGCCTGCAATAATTTTCAAATGGTCAAATCTTGTTTTCAGCTTTCTCAAAAGGGCTTCACAGATCCTCAAAGGCTCATGCAGAAGCTGAAGGGCTGATGACTTGGTGGTCTCTAGTTGAAGCTGCAAAGTACTCAAAATGGCATTGATATGGCGAAGCTTGGCTAGAAGAGGCACAAGTATGGATTGTACGCTCTTCACTGTGTGCAAGTACTCAGAGACTCTCTTGTCCACTACCTCCGTTAGCTGGATCAATGCGATGACGCTGGCCGTAAGCGCAAGGATTTCTGCCATCTTTGCGTGCTAGAAGCTCAGCCACGGTTCATACGATCAACAATTTGGACATTGATTCAATGTTTCGTAATCAAAAAATATGATCAGACGACTTTCTTTGGGCGCCCGAGTGATCTTTTCATGGTTAGATTGACGTCGATATGAATGTGTATGATGTTAATGTATCTGATAGTTTAAGCGGGTTCAATTGGCATTGCCTTTTGGCCCAGCCAGAAATACAACATATGATTGGTATAAGCTTTCCAAGCTGGAAACGTCTGTTGCTACAGCAGCGCTTGTACTGCTCGCTTCGCTCAAACAAGGCAATCAGAAGGGATTCAACAGTAATAGTAAGGGCTGAGTAAACGGGCAGCAGGAGGCAAGAAATGCCAAGCCAGATTCAGCCCTACGTGAATACTGCCACGCGAACGGGATAATAGAGTAATTGGTGGAGCAACAAATCGCCTCTGATGTCTAAGACGGGCTGGACGGCGCCCATCGCTTGACGCTGCAGGTTAGAGCGGCGAGAGTGAGGGTAAGCTATCTTAGCCATTGATAATGGCGCCAAAACCCAATCGACTTTTCAATTTTTCCGAAACAGATTCTCGATGTTGGCTGTTGCAGACGAAACGTCTTTTCAACTGCTGCTCACTCTCAACGTATTGCTTTACAAAAATTAGCCGATAAGATGACCGAAGCTCCAGATCATCCTCGTCAACTCCCAAATTTTCAAGTCTACAACAAAGTCAGCCCGGGTTCAAAAGGGTTTCCCTCGACAATCTGTCTACGTATAACAGACTCATCAGATCTTGTAGTGAAACAACCTCCTGAAGATATTGACAAGGCAACCACCTTTCAAACTTTATCGGATGACAGCACTCCGAGTCCATCAGCCGCAGCAGAGCCCTCCGGGCCCCTCACAAACCTCCTCTACCGTCTCAACAAATCCCCATCTGCAGAGCTGTTTCACCAAGTTACTGAAGTGGACCAAGGTTACGAGCCAGATGACAGAATAGCCAGTATAGATCCCACCCTCAAAGACGTGTTAAGGGAAGGGCAAATACCTCTTAATTTGAATACATGGCCCTACTCCAGTGCCGAAGACTTCTTCAGTTCATTCGAGATCAAGGCCCGAGATCTAGACGCTGAGGGCGAATGTGGTGACGATCACAAGAACTTTCCTGATTACGATCCCAATCAGGAATATGAGGTATACGAGTACTCATCAGACATAGAGCTAGAAATACCGGACGCGTTCGGCTTGAAAGAAAAATCAGCGATGCACCCCAAAGACGAGGCAAGGACAACGCTTCTAATAATGCAACGCTTCACCCATATCAGCACTTACAGAGAAGACCCTGCGACCAAGGGCTTCCCACCGACATACCGAATTTCCCCTCAATCACCTGTGCCTGGCCAGAGTCTCTCGCCTTGCCTCCTCATCTACTCTTTTGCCGGCCCCTCCACTACTTCTCTGCCCGCTCAGAAGTCTTTCGAGGCAATGCTTTCCCGCTACCACTATATGAGCACTAATGACAATCACAAGGGCTACTCGGGATTTCGTCTCTCTGAGTCCAGAGAAGCAAGCTTGGATTCCGAGACTGACGCTGACGCTCGTTGGCTTCTAGTGCAGGAATTTGATGATGATGGAAGCGGAGGGACATTTGTGGAGTATCTAGACCGCAAGAGAAAGGAGGCAAAGCATTGGTGGTATAAGAATGGGTGGGAAAAGAACAGTGTTGCATTTTACAGGCTACAAGGATTAGGCAACATTAGTAGCACTTTGGAGTAGGGAGAAGAGGAAGGAAGAAGACGAAAACGAAGAGTGAAATAGAATTCTAGACTGATCATTAAGGGAGAAATAAAGAACCTCTACAGGTAGAGGTTGGTGAGCTGGTGGAGTGCTGAACTACGATCCTAAGGAGCTTGGAAAATGGGCGACGAAAGATCTCAACAGTCGTCAGTCAAGATTGTTTATACTCAATTCCGCTAGGCCCGATGATGCTGACCACTTTTGATGCAATCTTACCTGATGGCAGTGTCTATCAAATATTATGTGACCTGAATCAAGCGGATTATCTCGCGAAAATTACATAGTCCCTTTTGGTTCATACTCGACATTCTTCCATGGATCAGTGCCAACTCCTGAAGCACTAGGCATCGCACAAGACTCCACGTTGCATCGCTGAGGCAGACCCTCAGGGTCTAGTCCGACTTGCTAGGGTTATCGAAGAAGCCGCTGGGAAACTGCAGCATTCAGAGAATCTGCTCCTATCTAACCCTGATATCTCCGTGCTCTATGACATACCACGAGGCTCTGTCTGAGGTCACACACGGACCATTTACCATGCCCTCCTGGGTCTATATTGCCGCAAATTCAGATTCCATATGTATGTGAAGGCGCCGAACCATACGATGGTTGCGGGTGGAGAAGCTACCCAGAACGGATGGGCTTGATTCCTACATGGTGAGACTGCGGTCCGAGAGAGGCAACTATTCGTGCACAGACATGGCTTCTATTTGGACTTCTGAAGGAAATATTCGACGTCATCGGCTCTGGACGCTCGCGAGACACCGGCGATATCAGCGGGATCGAGACTTCTGCACATGCACCGCTTACCAATAACGCCATGTTGGAGCCAAATTCATCGTCACGAGCACTAAAGACAGTCCCACTTTTAGACGTAGTACATAGTTGCTCCCTATTTCACTCTGGCGTCGAGTCACAGCAGATTCCAGCAGATTGTGTTACCCTGGAAGGCGTGCCCGTCGACCCCAATGCTGTTTTCCACCTGGATTCTGGTAAGCATTCTCATCCTTGCGATGGCCCGCTTCGCTGAGTAACGATAATTTCAGACTTGACTTCATGGTATATTCCAAAGTACGAGCGAGGGGAATCCATCGAAGAAATTGATAATTTAATTGCCTTTCTATCTTGTCTATTTTGGTGCATGGGTGTCTCGATAGGGTGGTTCTATGGGGCATTTTTTGGTTTAATATTGACGGAGCTCATAGGGGATCTCTTTAGGTCGCGCGGTTTGAACCTCGTATATCTGATCGCCTTCTTTCTGGTCCCGTCCCTTCGAGCCCTCGTCTTCTTGAACTATAACGCGCCTGTCCTAGACGCAGGAATCCATGAATTTTCCAAACGGTCTTGGGCGTCCACTCTCGACGTATCTCCGTTCGATACACCTCATGGCTCTCCTCAGCGTCGCTACTACGGGCAGTCTTTTCAACTCGGAGCTTCGATCATCGTTTACTCCCTCACTCTTGTGGGATGCTTGAAGGTTCTGTTCGGTCTGGCTCTCCACCTCATGGGATTTTGGGTTTTGGGTGTCGCTGTCCTCGCTGATGTGATCCCGAGGTACGGAGCAGAGATGCTGTGGCGCCGGACCCGGGTGGGCGATTATGGTCAGTGGATATTGCGGCTTCTGCGCATCAAAGCGAAGAGTGAACGCGAGCCGGAAGCTCTTGATTTGCATGAATTATATCGCAGCGGGATCTCAATGATTTGACTCTCAAACTTTAGTTTTTAAGAGTTGGCAAGGGGGGAGATTTGCTCGAGGAAGTATTATAACATATTCCCATGCCAGGACAAGGTCTCGATATTCCAGACGGAAAAGGAAAAGCGTGTGGTGGGGAAGACAGCACGGGAAAGTAGGGAGAGAGGGGAGAGAGGGGAGAGAGGGGAGAGAGGGGAGAGAGGGGAGGGAGCAGAGGGGGGGAGTGTACGTACGTGGGGAGTATGTATACAGGGGCGAAAAGACGATGAGATAGGCTGTAGCGCGCGGGCGCGAGGAAAGAAAGCGGTGGGATTTGAGTCATTGAGAGGGCGTGGTGAAGGTTTGATTCGGTGATGATATATATATCTAGAATCTTCGCGTTGAAACTTGACGTAATCTTTTCTGATTCAATTTACTCGCGCGCTAAAGCCCTTTCCGTCCGTCTACTCCCTCACTGCTCCCCCGTGCTCCCCTGGTACTTCCCCCTGTTCCGTCCTGCTCCGTGTATGCTTCAGAATACCGCGCGCTTATCTACTTATACGATAAAGTCTTCCTTCGCCCGGGCTTTACGTGTTGACATAACATGATACGTTTTTGCGACTAATATGAATAAATAATATCCACTCGTGGTCCTTCAGCTGGTATGCTTCAATGCTACCCTATTGCTATTTGTGGCATTCTCTCCGGCCTCCAGCGCTTTCCTTCTTAATGATTGACAGTTTTGAGAAAGTCTTGAAATTTGGTTTGGAGTGAATAACTTCAATAACCTATTCAAGCTACCTTTGCATCTGCTATGTTCTTTGAGAAACAAAATAGAGTCCCGGACGTCTAATTACGCAAGCAAAGCTAGACATCCTCATTATTTTCTGCAATCTCTTTCCGAAGACTACTTTGGCTACCTCTTCTAGTATTGCAGGTTATAGGCTCTTAAGGAATTAAAACAAGAGCGAAAAAGTAAACAGAGGTATACGAAATTAGTGTCGTGCCGCCGAGAAATTCGTCTGCTAAGTCTATCGCCAGACCTTAGGTCTGAAAAGCTTTGCTGTTACCTTGCAACAGTCTCTCTCGACGATCTGCCATCTTACCATGCTTTGTCATATACATGGGGGGATCCACGCGATAAGGTGACGATCAGCATCAACGAGTCAGACTTTCCAGTTACAAACAATTTGCATGCAGCTCTTCGATGCCTTCAACGGACCTCCTTGGCTTCGCCTGTATGGATTGATGCAGTTTGCATTAATCAAGACTGCCCATCAGAGAAATCCCAGCAGATCCGTCTAATGTATTCGATCTATGCGAACGCTCAAAAAACTATCGTTTGGCTAGGGGAGGCTTCAGTCGATAGTGGGATTGCAATGGACACGATCAGCAAGCTCGGCGAAGACAAGAGCAGCGGCTTTGTCTGGGAGGTCGAAGAGCATAACGATGGTAGTTCATCTACAGCGTTTATACGAGAAGCCAGAGTGGGAGCAAATGGCATACCATACTATCTCAATAACGAGGAAGGTAGTCTCATTGACACAAGTTTCATAGAGTCGTTTGTGGCCCTTTTCAATAGAGATTGGTGGAACCGCACCTGGGTTGTCCAAGAGATTGCTCTGGCTAAAGATGCTCAAATCTTCTGTGGGGATCGTTCAGTCTCCTGGGATTACATGGAACGGGCTTTCATGAGGACGGTGCTAAACGCTCCGAGGAAGAGTCGATCTTTTCAGCTCCTATTAAGACGTTTGCAAGCAGATAAAATTACAGGATTGATGAAAGGCTCGCCAGACCGAGGACACGACTCTGCAAAAGGACCGCTTTTAGATCTACTACATACTCACGCCGCCCGAGGAGTGTGTAAACCGCAAGACAAGATCTACGCTATGCTTAGCTTGAGTACAGATCCGGAATACACACTTCCGAAACCAGACTATAAGCAGTCTTTCGAGCAAGTCTACAGGCAAACGACTCTAAATTTCATTAAGCACTCCCGGAATCTAGACGTACTAAGTCATGTTTGGGACCCGGAAGAAAATTCACTTCACCCTTCCTGGGTACCGAGCTGGGACAAGACACATAGACCTACATTACTACTGGATTCAACAGGTACTAGGACTACCTTCCAGTCTGCAGGGAAATCTCGAGTGAAAATGATTGATTCTGAGGACCCTCAGACTTTGAAACTGAATGGACTTCTTATCGACAATATTGACAGTGTGTCTAGTCCGGCTGATGGACCAGAAGGTTGGTATCGGTCTCAAAAGCGGTGGGAAACTTTCACAAAAATGGATGATAAGCCGTGGCGTCCGTATGTTGGTGGAGGAGATTTCTTCAATGTTTTCTGGCGTACTTTGGTTACAAACAAAGCTATGGGGCCTGGCGCTCTTAAAGGAGGTGATTCAATGCCACAACAGGCGCCCGAAGACGATCGTCGAATCTTTGGGTACTTATCTGGTCGCGATATCGCTCCCCAACAGCTCTTAAAGGATCGCCAATCTGTACGGAAACCAACGCAGGCAGAAGTTCAAAACTTTTGGGCTCGGCTGATCAATTCGATTAAATGCAGACGGCTCTTCACCACTACCAAAGGCTATTTTGGTACTGGACCAGATTACATGAAAACAGGCGATCAAGTCTGTGTTTTACTGGGCGGAGCGACGCCATTTATCGTTCGACCAAACATAGATGGTTACAGGCTAATTGGGGAATGCTATGTTCATGGACTGATGTACGGCGAAGCTTTACAGGGTATACAGACTGGAGAAGCAAGAATTGTGGAGTTCCGGCTAAGCTGATGGGTTAAGAGATACTTCTTATGGAACAGCCATATTCTAGGCCAGCTGTGGTAGAATGCTAGATGTAACTCAATTTTTGCTATGGAAAACACAAAGTGGCTATTTGGCGGCGATAATCATCCCTCGTAGTACCAGATTCATGCCATTGAAGGTATTCATCTTTGACACTACTATCTTATGGACCGTATTAGACAAGCCAGGCAACAGTTCTGACGAATATTATTAAAATAGTGTAAACAATTATAACCGAGTACTAAGCAGCCAATTCAGGCTCCTCTGTGCTATGCCCTTATGCTGCGCCCCTTTGCTCCCCCAGTGTTCCCTCGGTGCTCCCCTCTGCTCCCTCGTGCTCCCCTCGTGCTCCCTCGTGCTCTCTCGTTGCTCCCTTGCTGCGCCCCTTTGCTCCCTTGGTGCTCCCTCTAAAGCGGCTTTGCTCCCTTTCCCGACCCGGAACGGCAATCCCTAATCCTAAGTTCGGGGTGTATATAATATATATATATAATCAATTTCAAAGCAATTTTATTTTTATGTTTTAATTATTTTTACTTTTAAATATAATATTATTTCGGAAATATAAGATAATATTTATATAGTATTTTGAAATTTTCATTTTATATAATTTTAATTATATTCTATTAATATAAATATAAATATAAAACGAATTATTATAATTATTATATATATTATTTAAAACATTTTAATTAACAATATATTCTTAATATAGATATATTCATAATATTGTTTCTTATATTATTTTATTATTTTTTAATTTTTTTTACACGTAGTATCTTGGTTGGGGTGTCGAGGTAGCCGAAAAGAGATAGTACCAACAAGCCCCGCTACATTACGCCGGCCTGTCCAGGCGCGGCGAAGTAGGACGGAAGACTGTGGCGCTCCTATGTGGTGGCGGAGAAGATGGCCCTCACGTCAACGCGCAAGATGTGGATGGCCGTCCACCGATGTTCGACTTTCTGGACGAACAGGTGTACATGCAGGCCTTGATGCAGCATAGCGCCCGCCTCGACCTGCTCAACAATTCCGGCAAGAGCGCTTTCCACCATGTTTGTATGCAGGATGAGAGCGATGCCCTGAGAACGCTGCTGCGGCTGTCGTCTCCGGGGTCTGTAATGGTCACGGTGAAAGATCAGGACGGGAACACTGCACTTGCACAGGCTCTGCGGCATGGAAGCATCGAGGGCGCAATGGTGCTGCTCGAGCTTGACGATATCGGAGACGTTGTGGGTCAAGATAGTTGGGCGCTAGTTCATCACGCTGCGAAACTGGGCGACCTGGATGTGCTGGGCGCGGTGTTCCGGCATCCCAGCTTCGGAAAGGGCATAAAGACCATTGATAGCAAAACAGCCGAGGTAGTAGCTATAGAGGCGGGCTACTGGTCTGGAGAGGTGAAGACGTTGCTAAGGGAGTACAACTTGGTAATACGAAATGTTTTCAGTTGAGAAAGGTTTAAGCGCCCATGTATGGCTATCTTGGTGCCCTTACCGGTAAGGCATGGAGCCCCCGTCTGCGATGAAAATCTGCAAGGGAGGAAACGTTTAAGCTAACACCATTTAATCCCGGAGACGTACAACTTCAACTCCACTTCTCAATCCAGCCAGGGAATCACAATAGCTCCACTATAGATCATGAGGGAGATTTAGCGTTAAGCGTGTTCTCATACAACAGGGTTCATCTCCTCGGCCGAGCTTAGTAAAACAATGAAACGGAAGAAGATGAGTGACGGGGAGCAACGAATGTAACCGCAGGCAATGTAACGCTTTTAGGACGAAGAAAAGGACCCAACAAGGTCCTAAGACGCTGCATGCGATCTATTGACGACCCTGGCACCGCCGGGCCCAGGTCGCGTCTGAACCGAGTGCGAGATGCCAGTAGAGCTGTTATCGCGGGTGTGAAGGCTGGCCTGGGGCAGCGGCGGCGGCTGCATCGTCACTCCGATACGTGGTGGATTCGCAGAGTTCGAAGCGGGAAGGGCGGCGTTAGACATCATCTTCAACATGGCCGCGGCTTCTATTTCCTCCTCGGCCTCCCTGGTCGCTCGGTCTCGGTGAAAGGGGGTGCGGCTATTCAGAGTGTCGTCCGCTTCCGTATCCGCGTGAGAGCTTATCCGATCTTGCAAAGGCTGCGCGCGATAGTCGCCACGCATCTGAAGCAGCTCTCGCGTGGTATTTGCCCGCAAGGCCTCGGCCTCGGCTTCAGAAATGTTGACGGTATAATTGGGCTTTCCTTCGCTGCCACGCTGGAAGATGCCGTCGGGCCGGGCGATGGGGATGCGCCGGAGAATGGCGACGAGAGCGCACATAAACTTGGATCGGCGGGCGGATCGGAGAGGTCCGTTGGACCAGTTGCTCTTGTACTTGATCTCAATCCGTACCTCCAGCTTGCTTAGCTCCTGGATGCCGACAATATCGACAAGGGGGTCAGGACAGTAGTCGCGGATGTTGTCTAGATGGCCAACAAATGCCGACAGCTCATTTCGAAGCATCGTGAGGTCCTTGAAAGTTGTGTTGAAGTCGACCGATAACTCGACTTGCTCTTTATTCGCACCCGACCGTGTGATGTTCTCGATGGTACGCGCGTTGAGGATGAAATTCGGGCACTGGAAGAGCTTGCCGTTATCCGTTCGTTTGAAGACAGTGTATAAGAGTGAGATGCGCTCGACGACCAGTGGCTCCGACTTATTGATCATCTTATTCCAGAGGTCGAGTCGGTCTCCAACGTCGTAAGGGTGCTTCAGAAACAGAAAGATAGAGCAGGCGGCGAACTCGTTGATCGTCCGGCTCATAGCAAAGCTGAGGCCCACCGTGGCAAACTGGAAGGCATTGAGGATGGTTTGTGGGATCGGAGCGAATTCGATAACTGCCCTTGGTCAGTGCAATGTCGGCCAAGATCGGTGGAGCCTGACTTACCGAGCCATAAGATCATCACGATCGCGACAACAAACTGCAGCATATAGTCAAAGGTTTTGATAGCGTAGTTCATGTCGCTCAAGCCTTGAATATTGGCCGGACGGATGCGTCCGGTTTCCACAATGCTCATCAACATCTCGTCTTCGTGGAGGTCTCCGTTCTCGTTCTGGTCGAAGATCTGAAAACACTTCTCGGCGTCTGCGCGGCGGTGGGGACCAAAGGCGTGCGTGAAATTGGCCAGGACCAGCGTCTTATGGCCATTGAGCGTAAACGACCTCCAGATCCGCCTTCCCAAAGCTTCTGAAGAAACATCACTCTCGAGTGCTTTGATAACGACCGAGTACGGGGACGTCGGCTTCAACCACTGCTTCGTGGGATGTCGATTCACCACTTTTCCGTAGAATGCAACAAGGCTATCCGTCCAACGAGTCGTATTGTACATGGCGCGTGCAGGGGCCTGGTGGAAGCCGCCAGCGACCGGGAAATTGGCTGCGTCAATGATGACGTCCTCGGACTTGAGCACCTTACTAAATGGATGGACCAGGGCGCGAGAGGCTTCGTAGAGAAGGGCCAACGCCCAAACGTGTTCCTTTGACACCGTCGTCTTCAGCACCAGTGATCGATTCTGATAGTGGATACGTAGAAATAGGACGACCAGTGTGACGATAAAGCTGCCGAGGGCCCAGAAGGTGAGTATAGCCATGACGTCCAGAACTGTAATCTGCCAGTCACTACGGTCGCCATTGGCGAGATCTGAGTTAGTCTTGACGACCTGTGTCTGTCAGTCTTCGTCCGCAGCCGATCTCGGTCCAACTAACCACGTCGAACATGATAAGTGACACTACTCCCCAAATGGTCAGGGCTAACGGGAATCTCAGTGCTTTGAGACAGCTCCAGTACTTCCGGAAGCACGGATTGATAAAGCCCATGACGAAGCGGTACATGAACGGGAACAAGTCGACCGCCATCAAGCTGACCCAGAACGAGACCCACGAGACCTCCAACCAGACAAACAGCCAGAAGATTCGCTCCTTGCCAATCATAGAGTCGTACGACGAGGTGTCGTAGATGATCATTGGGATCGCGAAGATGATGCCAATTGGCGCGATCAAAAAGACGGAGCGAAGGATCCAGTTCCAGAGGTGACGGATATTGGAAGTCTCTCGAGGAGCATCTTGAAAGCGTCGATCGTATGGGGACAGCTGCTCCTCAAAATTGGCCGAATCGTCTACGGCTGACTGGATCGCGCTGTTGGCCTCTTTTGTATCGTCGGAGTGGCCCATCGCAACGCCTCCGTAGCAGACTGGGTTGGTGCCTTCGGTCGAGGATTGGCTATCTTGTTGAGCGTCTTCGGCCATGTAGACGACATGGTCTGCGTAGACATGATTGTTACCTGGTCGAGAGGCCTGGGTCTGGGCAAAGGGTGAGGACATTGTGACAGTACTTAGATTGGGTTCCTAGAATGACTTCCCCCAAGTTTGTAATTTCTATGGCCGCTATCTGAAGATGCGAAGAAGACGGCTGGACAAGATAGAATTCCAGCACAGGTGGAAGTCGAAGGAGTCAACATCGCCCGCCGACGTTCTCGGAATAGAGCGAATGCAAAGGAAAATGGCCAGCAAGTCTTATGTCCGTGACCGTAACATGTTATAGTACTCACCTCAGACTCCATAAAGCTAGGCGCCATGTTCCTATAAGGCATGCTCGAACAGTCTTAAGACACGTTGTCACCAATAGTGCAGCTTATGGTCAGGTCTATGCAATTAGGTTTAGATCTTATACGCCTAAGTCGTAAAAGTCATGTATCCACAGCAAATTACAACAGATAGGACCGCAGTCAGGAGGTTTCATGTCCCATGAAGCCGAGCGACCAACGAGTAGACGTGAGGGGAATCTCCTCTGACTCCCTAGTGCTTACTCTGCTCTATGAAAAGCAGAAAGCCTGAAGTTTCGGTCCAGTCCCAGAACATAGGTGCTGCAGCTGAAGGTTACCTCATCATTCAGACTGCCGAAATTTAACCTCGTGGGTCGATCACTAGATGGAGCTTCATCGATGCTCAATTGATCATACATATCGTTATGTAGCACTACCATCAAGTCCTTTCGAACCACAGGAGTGACCAATCACGTTAACGCCGTCCCTAAGCCGCGCTTATCGGAAGATGACCAAGACACAGCACAAAGGTGCTGACGGAAACTTGTTTAACGGTGTAACTGGTTCGCATAGCCAGCTCACATCTGCCTCAGGACTCGTCCATGTTTAGCTATGGCATTTAGACCGAGAGCGACCAACTATCATTTCAAAAGCTTGCACTCATATCAAGAAACATACTTCGTCATAATCAGCCAGGGGCGCAAACTAATAGAAAGAAAACGTAAAAGACAGTTGGGAAATGTTAGAGAATGGCTGGGGCTGTCTCTCCAGCAGCACTAAACCAAATCAGGTCTAGCGTATTGCAATCCTAGATTACTGTCAGCCAGGCTATATACCGAATAATAAGGGCTATACTTAAGGCAGATCAGCTCTATTAAATGCCTTATTACTTATAAGGCTTAAATAAGATTTATAATATATATAAATAAGTTTATATTTTTACTTAAATAAAGTAATTAAATTTTTTTTATTAATAAGGTACAAACCTAATTAATATTTATATATTTATATAAAGAAAAAAAATTTCAAAATTTCAATTTACAAATATTATTATTTTATTTACTTTTATACTAAACTATAAAGGTAATATATAGGAAAATTAATTATATTAAAATTGAGTCTTAATTATTATAATTGAATCTCCAAAACGTAAGTTATTTTTATTAAAAAAAATCTTAATCAGTTATTAACAAAAATAAAAATAATATTAACGATAATTTGCCTTTGATAAATAAGAAAGTTTAAGTTGTTATTATTCTTGTATACAAATTACATATTAAGGACCTTTTCAATTGCGAAAAAAATGTTATAATATAAAAACTTTTGGAAAAAATTTCCAAAAAAAGAATAATTATTAAATATACTTAAGGCTAAATCGTCTGATTGATAAATAATAATACATAGTACATTAACATATATAATTATAAAGCTTTATATAAAGGTCAATAAGTATTTTTGTTTTTATTTTATATTAAAGTAGAAAATAAATAATATAATAATAATATTTTAATAATATAATTAAAGGTTCAAATAACTTTAAAAAAAGTAAAATAAGAAAAGAAAAAAAAATGTAAATAATAATAAATAATAATAAATAATAATAAATAATAATAAATAATAATAAATAATAATAAATAATAATAAATAATAATAAATAATAATAAATAATAATAAATAATAATAAATAATAATAAATAATAATAAATAATATAACTTTTTAAATTAATAATAATTTTATTATTATTATAATAATATTTAATTAATAAATAAAGCTATATAATTATTCAAATTAACGAATTGTAATATACGAATAAATTTTTCGTATTTTTAATAAGAAAGGGGTTTAATAAAAATATTTATTTAATAATAATATAATTGTTTTAAACTTCTTAACGAAGTTTATATAAATAGTTTAAAAGTAAATTAATTAGCAAAGTTTAATATTTGTTAATTATCGTAAATAATAATAATATTTTAATTTATTTGAAAACATATATATTCGAAAAATTTATTCTATTAAACTATTTGTTAAACTATTTATTAAAAGTAAATAATTTAATTTCGATATTAAATAATAATAGTAATTTATTGGTTAGCAACAAAGTCCATTTATACATAATACCCTTTATTTGTATTTAAATAAAAAGTTAAGAGATTTTTTTGTTATCGAAATTGTTATATATAAAAACGTAATATAAATATAAAGTATATATTATATATATAAAATATAATATAAAGTTTTTATAATATTTATTAGGAATTAGTTTTTATATATATATAATTATAAAGTGTTTGTATTAACTAGTACAAACACCTTTGATATCTTGGCTTTTCAAAGTTTGTAACTTAATAATACAATTCTAAATCATAATATAAAAGGCTTTTTTATAATAAATAGCTTAACTTTTCATATATTTTTTTATTATATATTAATTTATAAATAAATAAACAAGTTTTTATTGTATATATTATATTGTTTTTACATATTTATAATATTATGAAAACTATATATTATATATTATATATTATATACGTAAGATATATTACATATTTAAATTTCGATAGTAATAAGGTTTTTTAACTTTATATTTAAATACAAATAAAAGTTTATAATTAATATTATATATAAGTAAATTTTGTTATTAATTAATATTGATTTATTATTATTATTTATATTAAATAGTATATACATAAATTATTATTTTTATATAAATTATATATATATATAATATATATAATATTTTTCTTTATTATTTTATAAAATTGAAAAGTTTTTTTAATATATTAATATTAAAGTATATAGTAAATGGCAATATAGAGTATAATAACTAAATACAACTGTTACAATAATAGAGCGCAAGCGGAATATAATAAATAGGTAATTATTATTAACCTTATCCTTTAAGAGAATAAAAGAATTAACGGTTATTATTAAAAAAATAAAAGACCTTTAAAATAATAAAATAAAGCTTTTAAATAAAATAAATATAAAATTACTTTAATAAATTTAATATTAATATAATTTCAAATTATATATTAAAATTTATATAAAATTTATATATAATTTTATAATTATCTCTTTTTTAAAATAATATTTTTATAAGCTTATTAGAAACTCTTATTATAAATATTATAAAGGGAAAAGAATTTTAATATATTTTATATAATTTCTATATATATAATATTTTTATTATATATATATTTATAAATATAATATTTTAAAAATCTTTTAAACTTATAAAAAATATAGAAAAAAAGAATATATAATATTATAACATTTTAAATATTATTCGGTAAATATAATAATTATAATATAAATATTAATTAATTTATTATTTATTATTATATATAATCCCTTTTTCCGGTATTATATTAATATTATTATATTAATAAAATAATTTAATATATTAAAAATTATAATATTAAAAAAAAATTTATATTTATTTTTT
>JAABUQ010003587.1_pt1 | contig 28189 bp, 26 predicted proteins | sample 5560001 | NCBI WGS metagenome assembly JAABUQ01 (sample SAMN10711888, study PRJNA513371) | rock metagenome | isolation source: Antarctica rocks | place: Antarctica: Victoria Land, Finger Mt nord | collected 2015-12-18 | reverse complement strand
AAGCGAATCTGGCTGGCAGCTGCGCCGTGATCCGGCGTGAAGTTCTGAGCCATTTGCGCCATGCCGTTTCGCATGTATCCGATTGCCACAGAGTAGTGAGCGGGTAAAGCTATAACGAACTGTTTGAGAGTCGCGATTTCGGTCCCAAACGAGCCAGCTGCCGAGTCATCGATCAGTATCAGAAGTTGAGTATCCGCGTTAACCTGGGACGTGAACCCGGTCACTGGTCGCGTATCCTTTTGCTGCCGAACCGTGATGTCCTGCGGCTCTACCGGAGGTATTGTCTTCCCGCGCTTCGGTTCTAACGTGACGACGACGCTAACGGGCACGCCAGGCGGGGAAGGCTGTTGACCGGCACAGGCTGCGGCAGCAAAGGTGAGAACAACTGCTGCTGCTGCTGAAACAATTCGTAATTTCATTCTGCTCATTTCTGAAGGAGAGCCGCGGCGAAGGATTTTTTACCGCGGACTCTGCAGTTATTAGAGCAATCAACTGCTGCTAGGGATTCCTCGACATAATACTCGAATTCCGCAGCGCGTACTGTGGCGTCAGAAGACGCTAGTGACAAAAGGCACAGCGTGAATGGCCGCGTTGTGACAATCTAGTTCACATGCAGTTGCTTTAGCCCGAGCCGTGACGATTCGCGCTTTGCGGCCCACTAACCAGCCTGATCGGCAGCCGCAGCCGGTACTGCCGATGAAGCCGTCCGTGCATGAACAACAAACTCTATTGGGGGCTGCCGCTTGTTCCGGTAACAATTGGCGCCCCCTTTCTCTTGCCAGCGCGAGAAACTCTCATCTTTGCTCTTTCCGCAGCGAGCATGATTCCGCTGGCAGGGTTGCTCAGCGATGCTACCGAGAGTCTGGCCACTCGTACTGGACCAACTCTGGGCGCTCTGCTCAATGTGACCTTCGGCAATGCAGGCGAACTGATTATCGGCTTCTTTGCGATGAGAGCAGGGCTGCAGCAGGTCGTAAAGGCATCCCTAACCGGTTCGATTCTGGTCAACTTACTCCTCACTCTCGGGGTATCGATGATTGCGGGAGGATTGCGGCACAAAACCCTTCAGTTCAATGCACTCGCTGCTCGAACCCGAAGCACAATGCTGGGCTTGGCCGCTATTTCGCTAATCTCTCCAGCCGCTTACCATTTCCTTGGCGGTTCGAACCTTGCTAGCCGGGAAACGGACCTCAGTCTGGAGTTCGCTGCTATTCTGCTAATAATTTATGTGTTGAGCCTGTTGTTTACCTTGCATACACACAAGCAACTGCTTGCACCGGAGAACGACGAATCGTCAAAGCGCAACGAGGAGTGGAGTACGCGGACTGCTCTTGGTGTGCTTGCTCTTAGCGCAGTTCTCGCCGGTTGGATGGGTGAGATTCTGGTTAGCTCAGTCGAATCAGCTGCCCATGCGCTCGGCTTAACCGACCTCTTTGTTGGCTTGGTAGTAGTGGCAATCGCGAGCAATTCGGCGGAATCGACTTCCGCTATTCGTGCGGCTGTCTGTAACCACATGGATCTAGCGGTTGGAATCGCCGTGGGCAGCAGTATCCAAATTGCTCTCTTCGTCGCGCCTATCCTCGTTGTTGCGAGTCACTGGATTGCACCACGGCCAATAGATCTCGTGTTTACGCCGATTGAGGTGCTTGCGCTCATCCTCTCGATCGGTATTACGATGCAGATTGCCGGCGATGGCGATTCGAACTGGCTTGAGGGCGCACAACTCGTTGTTGTTTACGTCCTGCTCGCCGTCATGGTGTTTTCTCTTCCGCCCAGATCATTGGTTACTCGATGAGCGTTGGAATTACATCGCCGACCCACGCCGGACTTCATCGATGAATCGTGTAAAGCAAGGCGTACTTCTGAGCTTTGCAATTGCGATTCTGCTGGTCTTAGCGTACGTCGCGAGGCACGCTCTCCTTCTCATCTATGTGAGTTGCATCTTTGCCGTCGTGCTGAGCCCGGCTGTGGATTGGATCTGCAAGCTGAGAGTGCGAAATTGGCGCCCATCCCGCGGGTTTGCTGTCGTCCTGATTGCCATCGCGTCACTGGCCATAGTAGTTCTGATCTCCTTTTTGGCCTTTCCTGCCGTCGCTGCCCAGTTGAGTGATTTCGTGACTCGGCTACCCGATCTGCTCAACAGCCTGCGAAAAGCATTCGGTAAAGATCGTGGACTGATTAATCTGAATACTTACTCGATCTCGGACTATGTCACTGCGCACATGTCGACCGTTACGAAATTCTTCGGCAGCGTGGCGAGCACGATAACGTCGACCGCGACGGTGTTCCTTCTAACTGCCTATCTCACGCTCGAGGGCGAAACAGTACTTCGATGGTCTATGTCGTTGTTCGAGCCCGAGGCAGCGGGCCGGCTGGAAAGGACGCTGCGCCGATCTGGCGTTCGCATGAGGAAGTGGCTTACCGGTCAACTATGCTCATGTTGATTCTCGGTTCGGCGAGCGCTGTCACTTTCGGGATTATGCAGATTCGGTTCTTTTATCTACTGGCGCTGTTTGCGGGCGTGGCTAACTTCATCCCGTTTCTAGGTCCACTCCTGACGGTTGCCTTGGCAGGATCCGTGGCCGCCGTCGATTCTCTCTGGAAGGCGTTGGGCGTACTTATTTTCTACCTTGTCTATCAGCAGATAGAGAGCGCTTTCCTGACGCCGAAGATCATGCACTCCCAGGTCCAAATTTCTCCCGTAGCGGTCATCATAAGCCTGCTAATCGGAAGTGAAATTGCCGGAGTTGTGGGCGCCATGGTCGCTGTTCCCTCAGCGGTGCTGGCATCAGAGTTAATCAGCGAGTATTTGTCGCACGATAGTTCAAAGCAATAAACCAGAATCTCGTTGTGCTCATTTTTCAAGTAGAGCCGGGGCCAGGAACTTCTTGCCGCGGACTCTGTACCTGGTAGAGCGATCGGCTGCTGCTAGGGATTCTTCGACATAATACTCGAATTCCGCAGCCCGCACCGCGGCGGTATGAAAGCGTAGGGTGCGGAGGCGAGCCCGCGCGCTGATTTCGTGGCGCTGCTCCTCAGGCATGCCGAACGTGCGGAGAACCTCCTCTGAGCTGCGCACCGGGATGATTTCGCTGCCCGGCAGAAAAAACTCGTCGAGGCCCGTCCACTCATCCGTCAAGATCGGGATCCCACACGCTGCTGCCTCAAACAGGCGAACACTCGGGGAGAAGCCCGCGCGAATCATGTCGCGACGTGTAATGTTCAGCGCGAAGTTTTGGGAGTTATAGAATTTCCGGTGCTCCGATGCGGGCAGATGGTCGATCCGGGTGATATTCGCGGCCCAGTTTATTGCAGCCGGATATTGCGGGCCAGCTACTGCGAAGTGGCGCTCTGGAGCTTGCGCAGCTACGGCAAGCAGCAGAGCTTCGAGCGCAGGCTGGCGGTCAGCGGCATAAGTGCCGAGATAGGCGAGCTCCCAGCGGCACTCCTGCTTTTCCGGGAAGTACATGCCCGGATCTACCGAGCAATAGAGCGCGCGCGCGCAGGGTGCGCCCAACTTACTCTCGATGTAACTGAGCGTCGGGCCGCCTGTGAAGGAGAGATACAGATTGTACTTAGAAATCAGATCGCGCGACAGATACTCACAGCGATCAGCTTGTAAATTAGCCAGCGTGACAGGAGTATCTATATCATAGAAAGCAATAACTTCTTTGGCGACAGACTGCACCCAACGGCCCACGGCGATGCCTTCCGGGACATAAGATCCGACGACTACTGCATCGGCGGTGCGAATCAGCTCTGTAAATCGATCTTTCAGCTCGTCGAGACTCGCGTAAAGAGCTACGCGGCAGTAGGAACTAGAGTCAAATTCCCGGTTAGCTGAGTACCAAGGAACGTCCCGCTCAAGGAAAGTAATGGAGTGCCCGCGCGCAGCTAACTCCTTGAGTAAGCCGCGGTAAGTAGTTGCATGGCCATTGCCCCAGGTGGAGGTGATGGAGAGGCCAAGGAATACGTAATGACGGCTCACCGTGGTCAAACGCGCATCTCCAGGCTGCTGCCGGACCGGCGGGCGAGTGCTTCCTTCAGGATATCGGCGAGTACTGCGCCGCGACGTTCATAGGTGTGCTCGGCAAGCACGCGTTTACGAGCGGACTCTCCGATCGCGCGAGCGCGGGCTGCGGTGAGATGCTGGCTGATGCGAGCCACCTCTGCGCCGTTATGCGCTACCAGAATCTCGCGCTCGGGCTCAAGGAATGAGCCGATGCCGTCCCAGGCGTCGGTGATCAAGCAGGCTGCTGCTCCAGCCGCTTCGAAAACGCGTGTTGCCGGAGAATATCCATAGCGCGCCATGCTTTCACGGCTGACATTCAGCACAGCGCGCGCAGAGCAGTTGAAGCGGTTATGGTCGGCGGTATAGACGTGCCCGAGATATCTGACGTTGACAGGAATCGGCTTCTCTGCCCAGCCATTCCCTCCGAGCCGGAAAGTCTGTTCAGGCGCAAGCCCGGCTGCTTTGAGAAAGAATTCTTCAACGCGTGCTTCGCGATCAGGCAGCCGGTTGCCGAGGAAAGAAAGATCGCACGCGAATCGGGGATCGGGCTCGACCGGAAAGTGTACATCAGGATCGAATGCGTTGTAAATGGCGAAACATTGCTGTGCGCCGAGCGAGCGATATTGTTCGGTAACTTTCTTGCCACCGCCATAAGTAAGCACTAAGTCGAACCGGGCGAGAGCCAGGTGAAACGGATCGGCAGGATTCGCGGTGAGACGTTCGAGCGTGGCGGGTGCGTCGACGTCCCAGAACACCTTACAGATCCAGTCCGGCATGGCAGCGACTTGCGCTTCGAGATACTCATCGAGCACGCCGACACCGCTCGCTTTGACTACGACGTCGCAGCCTGAAGACCAGGCGAGATGACGAGCGAGAGCGCTAGGGTCATCTGGATCATAGACAACTATTCGCGCCCATTCAGGGTCGGGAATATCTCGATGCTTCTGGCGCTCATAGGCATCCGGTTCGAAGAATGTGATTTCGTATCCGAGGCCGGCGAGCGCGCGTAAGATACCTCGATAGTAAGTGGCCGCTCCGTTCCAGTAAGCGGAGACAAGGCTCGAGCCCCAAAAGGCAATCTTCACGAGTGAATCTCCAAGGCCGCATGGCCGGGAACGGCGTGTGGCAGCGCGGGCTTGACGGTGTGGTAGATAGCGAGCAACTCATCGACGCGATGTCCGCAGGTGTGCTTTGCGCGGATGGTCTCGAGACCGTTTCGAGACAAGCTCGCGGCCAGCTCAGGGTCATGCAGGACCGAGCGCAGATGCGGTTGCATTTGTGCACCATCTTGCGCCATCAGAAAATCAGTGCCTACCCGGAAGAGGCGTTCCGTATCCTGCCAGGGCGCTGAAACAAGCGGTATGCCGCACGCTAACGCTTCAAATGGGCGGATGGTGGGAATACCGGGCAGCTGCAACGTATACGGTCTGCGCGGTACATGAATTGTCGTACGAAACCGTGCAAAAACTTCGGGGGCCTGATAGTTCGGGAGCCAGCCGTGATAAGAAATGCCGGCGCCCCTTAGCTGATCGAGCGCTGCCGTAGGATAGCGCACGCCAAACGCGCTGGCCCGTAGATGTAACGCGGCGCAGGGCTCAATTAAATACTCGCGCAACTCTTCGGTTCGCTCCTCGTCACCCCAGTTGCCGACCCAAACCAGGTCTCCCTCTTTGTCCGTATCTTCGATGGGATGAAAAACACGGATGTCCGCGGCTTCGTGCCAGACATGAACCTGCTTGCCCCAGCCAAGCCGGACATAAGCATCTTTCAAGGATTGACCATACGCGAGCACGCCATCAAATGAGGCGAGATCGAAGCGGGCGAGTTCAGCAGGAGCAGTGATGGCGCGATGGTGCGTATCGTGAAAGAAAACCCGGACGTGAGGATTCGCTCTGCGGTAACGGCCGACTGCCGCAACCAGGGCTGGCTCATTCCATTCGTGGACCAGCACCAGGTCCGTGCCTTCGAGCCATTCATCCAAGCAAAGGTGAAACCCATCGTAGACTGTGCTCGTGAGATGCGGAAAGACGCGCCGGAAATTATTAACCGGAGCCTGGCCGTGATCACGCTCGAGATTCTCGAGACTCCAGGCGCCCTGCGGTTCGAAGACTTGCACCCCGTGGCCTCGCACCTGCAGTTCGGAAACAATGCCCCGTAAGAAATGAGCGTTTCCGTGGTTCCAGTCGGACACAAGCGAGTGGCAGAAAATAGCCAGCCTCAAGCTCATGCGGCTGCTCCGTTACCGGCGCGGTTCGATCGAAGACAACGGTCGTAGATATCGAGATACAGGGAAACGGAAAGCTTTGCGTCGTAGCGAGCAGAGTGAGAAAACGCTCGGGCGGCCAGACGATCTCGTTCCGACGGATCGCCGATCAGCTTGTTTAGCTGCCTGATCCATTGTTGTCCTTCGTGTGGATCGACGAACAGGGCTGCGCCGTCCCACAGCTCTCTCAGGCTCGGAATATCGGCCAGCACCAGGCAGCATTTCGCTTTGGCAGCTTCGAGCACCGCTAGGCCGAAGGGCTCATAAAGCGCGGGATGCACGAAGATACTGGCAGCGGCCATGCGGTCGAGAAGTGTCTGATGTGTAAGCTTCCCTAGATATCGAGGGGAGCTCAAATCGGTCGCTCCCTTAGGCTGATCACTGCCGGCAATGTGCAACGGCCAGTCAACTTGATCCGCGATACTTTCCAGTAGGGAGAGATTCTTCGCCTGATCCCACATTCTGCCGGCAGCCAAGATAAACGGCTCCTTGACCGCAGGTGAGGGAATACGCGCCAGACTGAAATTGGGAATCACGCTCGCCTTCCCGCGGCTGACGCCATAGTGACGAACGATCTCGTCGGCCATGAACTGCGAAGGCGCAGCCACGGCCGCCGCGGATTGCAACCCTCGCGAGACACGCCGTTCATACTCGCGCCAACCCGCGTCGGGCGAACAGGAATGGACCGCATGCCACCAGGAGTAAACACAGGAGTGAGCGACAGACACAACCGGTGCTTGCCAAGGAGCACTCGCGAGCGCGTAGCCGTTCAGGTGAATGATCGAAGGCTGGAACTCTCGCTCCATTGCCAGCAGCCACTCTTGCGAGCAGTCGACATCGTGCCATGCATTGTCCATCCATTCGAGCGCAAAATCGCCTCCGGCTAAGTGGATTGAGGGATTCAGCTGCACCTTCTGCTCCGCGGAAGGAGGCGGACCGAGGACCGCCAGCATGACTTCGCGTCCACGTCCGGCCAGCTCATTCGCTAAGTCGACTGAATACTGCCACACTCCGCCTACCGCGTCGGCCGTCATCAAAATCCGGTTTCGATGCAACCTTTCAGCGGTCACGTCAGCGGCCCTGTGTCAGCGATTCCAATTCGATCAGAGGCTGCGGCCGCTGCTCCTGAATATCGCTGAATGCGTCGAACCCGTTCAGGTAAGCGGCATGAGCTCTCTCCCAGGCGAGATCGTCGGGCGCGCCCCAAGTACGCGTGTACTCAGGAGATCCAGGATACGGAAACAACGGCACAGGTTTATTCGCCCACACGCCATAGTCCTCCAAGCGCTTGCGCCAGAGTTCAACGGCTTCCGCATCGTCCTCCGTCATGGCCAGCAGATTTGCCTGCACGAACGGGACTAATTGCTTCGCGAAGCCCAGGCGACCGGTAAGATCTTCGGTGCTCATCTTGCACTTCTTGTCGAGATAAGCGCGGCCCGCTTCGGTGATGCTCTCAACGCCGGCTTCTATCGAGACGCAGCCCGCACGAGCAAGCGCCCGGACGGAATCTTCACTCCAAAGATCGATACGGGTTTGGACGCCTATCTTGATTTTCCGTTCAGCGAGAGCTGCCAACAACGGGGCATCCGGTAAAAAGATTTCATCGATGAAATACAGATACTCTACGCCTTGTTGGATCAGGCCATCGAGCTCTTCCAGAATGATGCCAAGCGGGCGCTTCCGGTAGTTATTCCGAAAGTTATCTTTCGCGCAGAAAGTGCAGTGATACGGGCAGCCGCGCGAGGCTTCCATCTCGGCTCCCGGACCGGTCGGGTCGGCATCGAAGCGGTGATGGTGATGCTGATGCGCCTGAATAGCTTCGAGCGGCCAGTGCAGCGCCGGAAGCCGCTTCATGTCCGATGCGCGATTCGGTCCCCGCACAACGACTTGATCGCCAAGCTTGTAAGCAATCGAGGTAGCTGTCTCCGGATTAGCGGCTAATTCGACGAGGACTTCTTCGCATTCGCCGAGGACGACATAATCGACACCGGTCTTGTTGATCGTGGGGCGCGGTGTAGTGGATCCATGCGGGCCCACTATCACGAGCTTTCCAGCAAACGGCTTCAGAATCCGGCATAGCTCTTGCGGGACTCGAATCTCGGGAGGCGCACATCGCCAGAACAAGTAACTGGGAGCGGTCGTGACAACCGTGAAGTCAGGTGCAAAGCGTCTTACCCGATCCACAATTTCAGTCTGAGTCAGGCCAGCAAGCTGACCGTCGAGTGTGATGCACTCATGTCCGGCCTGCTCCAAAAGCGCTTGCGAATAGCCGAACTCGAGTGGCAAGTGCGGCTCGCGGCAGCCGAAGTAAATGCTTCCTTCAAAGTTCCAGGGCGGGTTAATCAGAACGAATCGCATTAGGCCACCTGCATGTCGGATTGTCCGACCAGCTCGGGATGCTGGCTGTACCAGTCGAGCAGATTTCTTAATCCCTGCCGAATCGGCGTTTCCGGTTTCCAGGCGAGAATTCGTTGCGCTTTCGTTGTATCGGCGATGTACCAGCGCTGATCGCCTAATCGCGCAGGTCCCCAGCTGACCTTGGGAGCAGCTCCGGTCAAGCCCCTGATTTGTGACAGGATCTCGAGCAAGCTGGCGCTGTTGCTCGCGCCACCTCCCATGTTGAAGGCTTGGCCGGAGCAAATCGCCATGGAATGGAATGCGAGGTGCATGGCACGAACCAGATCTCCCACGTAGAGGAGATCGCGGACTTGCTTTCCATCGCCAAAGACTGTGACGGGCTCGCCCTTCAACGCTTGTCTCACGAAATGAGCCACCCAGCCCTGATCTTCCGAGCCCAGCTGAAACGGTCCGTAGATGCAGCTCATGCGGAACACAGTCGCTTCAATGCCATACGAGCGAGCGTAATCGAGCACGTATTGATCCGCGCTCCCTTTCGAACAACCATAGGGCGAAAGGAATTCGAGCGGCTGAGACTCATCGATTCCTGATTGCGCGACAGAGACGTCCGAAGGTTCGTAGCGCGCATTCCGTTCGCAAAGAGGTACGCCTTCCAGGCAGCCGTAGACTTTGTTAGTCGAAGTGAAAAGCAGTCGTGGCGGGGATGACCGCTTGCGGATTGCTTCGAGTAAATGTAACGTGCCGATTAGATTTGTGCCGGCATCCGCCATAGGATCTTCGAGGCTGGTGGTCACTGCAACCTGTGCAGCGAAGTGATAGATCACGCGCGCCGAGGCGACCGCTCTTTCCACTTGATCTCTGGCACGTAAGTCGCCTTGCGTAAACAGCACTCTTCCCGGAAAGCGCTCACGCAGGTCCGCTACGTTTCGTTCCACTCCAGACCGGCTGAGATTGTCGAAGATATGGACAGGCTGGTCCTGTTCTAGATAGCTCAGGGCCACGTTGGTCCCGATAAAGCCTGCGCCGCCGGTGATGAGAACGTATTCCTGGTCCATCATAGGAATCCCCTAAACCACTAACCCGCGGGAAGCGAGTTCATCGCGCATTTCATGGAACCGGTCAGGCGCAGTTTGGCGCTCGAGCCATTCAGCTAAATCGCGCATGCCGTCTTCTAAGCTGGTCTGCGGTTCGTAACCAAGCACGCGCTGCGCAAGGCTGATATTTGGAAAGCAGTGGCGGATGTCGCCGACCCGGTATTTGCCGCTGATCTCCGGCTCGATCTTCTGACCGAGTACTTCGGAGAGCTTGCTCGCGACTTCTTTTATGGTAACCTTCAAACCGCTCCCGACATTGAAGATCATGTCCTGAGCCGCTGGACTCTCGATCGCGAGACGGCAAGCACGCGCAATGTCATAGACGCTGACAAAATCGCGGAGCTGCTCGCCATCCTCAAAAATAATGGGACGTTTCCCGTTCATGAGGCGGGAAGCGAAAATCGCGAGGACGCCGGTGTAGGGATTCGACAGCGACTGGAATGGGCCGTATGCGTTGAAGAATCGAAGCGCGACTGTCGGAACGCCGTACGCTCTTCCGACCATGAGGCACATTTGCTCCTGATCGTACTTGGACAGGGCATAGACGGATGCGAGAGACGGCGGCTTGCTCTCGGGCGTCGCAGCTGGCCTTAAAAGCGAGCCGTCCGGCGCAGTCATTTCCCACTGGTGTGCCCGCAACCGCTGCGTAGTGCGCGCGGCATTCAGGAACGGCTCGCCCGATGCCGTTACGTACAGGCCTTCGCCGTAAACGCTCATGCTTGAAGCGACCACCAACTTATTCACCGGTTGCTTGACCAGACGCTCTAACAGAACCGCTGTTCCCAGATTGTTGACGCTGGTGTATTCCGCCATCTGGTACATGCTCTGGCCGACTCCCACAAGAGCAACGAAATGGTAAACGGCCTCCACTCCGGCCAGCGCCTCGTCAACAGCTTCTGGATTCCGGACATCGCCGAGAACGAACTCCACATCTTCATGCAGATAGTTGGGGCGATCCGGATCGTTTCCGTGTACCTGCGTGACGAGACTATCTAGAACGCGGACGTGGTACCCAGCTTTTAGCAGTTCCGTTGCTACATGAGAACCGATAAAGCCAGCGCCGCCCGTAATCAGAACGGTTCCTTTCATTAGGCCATTAATCCTTTGTTGTCGAGTTTTGAGCTTCCATCGCAGAAGGAGGTGTAGGACGTACTGTCGCTAAAGTCCATAACAAGGCACCATGACAAAAACCATCAGCGGACTAACGCGCTCTTAGTAATCATGACAAACGCGTTATTCCCGTCCTTGTGTAAGAAGCTTTGTAGCTGGCATTGTTTCTTCTTACCTGAACAGGCAGGAGATTTGTAAGTGATGTAAGAACTTCTACTAGTGCGAATACTTTCGTGTCATATCCGAGCAGAATTGCGCGAACTCGGCCGGATCTCGCGGCGGACTCGTGTGATGGGGCCGCAAGCCGCATCGTTCCGGTGTGAAGCAAAATGTAACTGTCAGCTCGAATTCATCGAGTTGGGACATCTGATGATCGAACCACCGCTCAGCATCCGGTCTTTCGAAATCCGCCCAACTCAAGCCGGTTCGCAGCTTTTTCACTCCTAAATCCCGCAATGCTTGCACTGCTTTCTCGAGCCGGTGATCCTCAAAGTGAAACCACTGACAGAGGCCCAGAGCCGGCGTGTAGTCGGCAAACCGTCTGAGCGCTAGCTTGCTAGCGCCGTCTTCTCGAAACAGCCCCATGTAGAAATGCCGGTAATACGAGGATCCCTCACTCTCGCGGTGCCGGGTCGTCGCCGGCCAGGCGCGCGGCAAATCAAAAAGGCTGTACCAGTAAACGTGGTCCACGCGAGGGAGCAGCAGTTCGCAAGTTCGTTCGAGCCCGAATGCCTGGACCTCCTCTGCACCGAACGAGGACGCACCAACTTCGGAAACCCAGATAGGCTTGGCTGTAACGGCTCGTATTTCATCCAGCTTGCCGGGCCACTCATTGATGCCCCAATGGTTCCAGTCAAGCGGGAACCCATGGACCGCCACCACGTCGAGCTCGTCGAGAGCGCCAAAATCATGCATTCGGGTAATGAACGCGGGATCGATGGGAGAGATTCCGCCGAGAACTCTCGTCAGCTTGGGATTCTCCGCTTTGATCGCCTGGGCCGCTTGCGTGACCATCTTGGCGTAAGCCGACCAATCCTTGTCGATTTCGAAATCCCAGTGCGAGAGGTTATTCGGCTCATTCCAGAGCATGACTGCTTCAATCATTCATTTTGTCCGTGGGAGATCGTTCGGCGCTGCCGGCGCGCGCCATCAACCCAGATCCGGCAATTCATGCAGGTACGCCTCGTGGTCGCACCGGCAGACAAACACTTCCTGCTCCGGGCTGCTTTCGATTTTGAATCCGGCGCTTCTGAGGACTGCTTCCGCACACGTGCGGTTCGGGACCCACCAGTTCGTGGGGTCCTGCGAATACTCATTTTCAATAAAGTGCATCTTCGGAAAGCCTGGCTTATCGAAAATCGAGACTTCCCAGAACGGATAATCGGGCTCCACACTGGCTACCGACCTACTGCCGCGCAGCATGGACTGAAAGACGAACCAATCTTTCACCACGTATTGCCGGAGAAGATCAAGCGCCAGCAGAGGATGGCGCAAATGGTAGAAGACGCCCATGAAGAGCACCAGGTCGAAACGCTCGCCGAGCTTCGGCACTTCGTAGACCGACATGCGCTCGAACGAGATGTCGAGGCCGGTGACCTCGGCCGCATAGCGGGCTTGCTCCAGATATCCTTCGTCATGATCAATACCGAGAACGCGCTTGGCACCGCGGCGCTTCATCTCGATCGAATAGAAGCCGCCGTTGCAGCCGATATCGAGCACTGTCATGCCGCCCAGGTCCTGCGGGATCGCGTGCTTAAAGTTCTGCCACTTCATCGCGGGATAATTGCCGAGGAAGTGATCGGGAGCAGTTTGAACACCTCCCAGCATGATGTTGTGGAACCATGGCCCTAATTCATTCACGCGCTTTTCTATTTCGATCGTCGAATAGCTGTCCGCCAAGTCCGCTCCTCTTTTGGTTTTTATGATTCGTATTCTACTCATCCGGCACGGGAGCACTGACCTTCTGGGGCGTGTGCTATACGGCCGGATGCCGGGGGTGAACCTCAATCAAGAAGGCATGGGCCAAGCTGAAGCTATTGCCCGCGCCTTGACCAGACACTACCAACTGGATGCAATCATCTCGAGTCCTCTTGAGCGCGCGCTTGAGACTGCGAAGCCCCTGGCAGCGGCTCAAGGTCGAGCGATTGTGATCGATGAGGGAATTACTGAAATTGATTTCGGCGGCTGGGTCGGGAAGTCTTTCGACGAGCTGAATGAGTTGAGCCGGTGGAGAGACTTCAACCGGCAGCGTTCCATTCGCTGGCCGCCTGATGGGGAATCGATGATGGAGGTACAGGCCCGAGCCTGGCGCGCTATCGAACGCGCGATTGAGGAATATGAGCCCGGCGCCACGATCGCCATGGTCACTCACGGCGACGTTGTCAGGTGCCTGCTAGTGCTGGCGCTTGGCATGGCCATAGATCATATACACCGGATCGAGATAGCTCCTGGCTCTGTCAGCGAAATGCAGGTGGGAGAACACGACCCTCTTGTCCGGCGAGTTAATCAAAACTTTCTGTGATGGAACTATCTGCATCGATATGGCTGGTTGTAAATTCCAACAACTCCTGTTCTACTTCTCTCAAAACCTCATCCCAGCCGTCCGGCGTACGTTGCCGGAATAAACGCATGGTCGGATACCAAGGGCTGCTGGTTCGCTCCAGCATCCATCGCCAGTCGCATTGGTAAGGCAGGAGTGTCCAGACTGGAATCGCCATCGATCCCGCGAGATGCGCCATCATCGTGTCCACTGTAATCACTAGGTCCAAGGATCGGACTATCTTTGCGGTGGAAAGGACGGTGTGATTGTCGCGATAGAGGCTCGGGACGTGAGTCTGCAACCGTTCGAGATCGAACCTTTCCGGCCCTGCCTGTAAGCTAAAAAATTTTATGTGCGGGAGACCAACGAGTCGCGCAATAAGATGAGCCGGGATAGATCGCAAGGGATTGTAATTGCTCGAACTCCAGACGATGCCGACTCGCGGCGCATGTGCCTTACCGTTGGTGGCGGCGGCAAATTCGAAGGGTGCATGCAGATAAGGCACGCCGTCCGGGATGGCATCCACCGCTGTGCGAAAAATCCGGGGCAGTTCCACGACTTCAATTTGCCTGTCCCATGCAGGTTCAGGTTCGCCCCAGGTGAACACGCTGTCAGCAAGGCCGCTGAAGTTGAGCAGGTCACGAAGGCATGGCTGCGCTTCTATGACGACCGAACAGGCGCGTTCCCGTAAAAGCGGAGCGTAACGGACGAATTGAATGGTATCGCCCAATCCGTGGAGACATCGAATCAGAACGCGCTGCCCGTCTAAAGGCCGGCCATCCCAATAGCGGTTCGGATCAGGATTGCCGCGTCGCGTAATGCTGTCGCTCTCCTGCCACGCCTGCTCGAAGTTGCCTGTAAGCATGTGGCAGGTCCAACGTCCGGCTGCACACGCATCGGGATCCGAACCGGCTTCTTCGGCGTGATGAAAGAGGGCGAGAGCTTCTGAAACGCGCATGGCTCGAAGCAGTTCCTCGGCTTCGATCAACAGCGTTTCGGAGTCTATCAACGTTTCACCGTTTTATGCCCCGTGCCTCGGAACAACGGGCAGTATCAGAGCGGAAGGATAGTCGCGCTCATGGAAGACGGTCTGTCTGGCTTTGGTGGTTTTTGCCACGTCCGCATTTGGATCTGCTGAATTGAGATTCCTGTCGAACCGCGGGAAATTGCTGCTTGAGACTTCCAGACGAATACGGTGTCCGCTAAAAAAAACATAACTCGTCACACCTGCATCGACCGTTATTTGGTAGCGCGCGTTTCGCTTTACGAAAACGGGTTTGTCGAGAGAGAGACGATAACGCATGCGCTGGATACCATCGCAGACCGCGAGCGGCCGCCCGTCTGCCTGCACGTCTACCAGCTTGGCCGTGAAGTCAGTGTCGTTGGCGGACGTCGAAACGTAGAGCAAAGCTTTCACCTGGCCGGTAACTTCCATGTCTTCATTGAGAGGCGCGGAAGTGTAGACCAGCACGTCCGGCCGCTGCTCCGCGGCGGATTGCTCCAGCGGACCTGGAGGCAAAATTTTCGATTCGCAACAGATAGCTCCGCCCGCTGTGTGAACCGGATTCTTCGGATCGTACGTGAAGGTGTCGGGGGATGATCTACGGACCGGCTGCCGCGAGAGTGCTCCATCGCCGGCGCGGGTATTGGCATGGCCGCCGCTTGAAAGATAGAAGGGTGTGTCGCGCGAGCGCCCGAGCGGCCACTCGTGTTCTTCGCGCCAGACGTTAGGGCCCATAACGAAAATATGCAGCAGCGGCAGTTTCGACTCGTTGAGCGCGGGCGTCTTGCCCAGCCACCGATCGAACCAGTCTGCCTGGGTGCTCCGTATCGGTATCATCGCCTCCGGGCCGAAATCGCGCGTAGAAAATTTGAGGCTCGGATTATGCGCCCACGGTCCGATCCACGTTTCGACGTCTTTGTGAAGAGCGGAAAGACGCGTAAACATATCGAGGTCGCTTTCCACGTAGTTATCAAACCAGCCGCCTACCGAAAGAGCCGGCGCATCTATCTGCCGGACGCGTTCCCGAATGCTGTAGCGCTTCCAGTAAGCGTCATACGAAGGATGATCAAGAGCGGCTCGCCATACCGGCAGTTTCGCGCCGGTCGCGGCCAGATCGGCGGTTCGTAGCGGAAGATGCTCGATGTAGCTGCTGAAAAGAGGCCGGACCTGGTAAGGCGGCGTCAGATTTTCCGCAAGCCACAGGAGCCGGTGACCCAGTTTAAAAGCGCCGCCTGTCGAATAGAAACGATCTGCATACGCATCGTCGCCCGAAAACATCGGAGCAATCGCGGCGAGATGTGGATTTGACTGCACGGCGGCCCACCACTGAACCATGCCGAGATAGGAGCTTCCGGCCATGACGACGCGCCCATCGGACCATGGCTGCCCGGCGATCCAGTTGATCGTGTCGTTCCCATCGGGAGCTTCCTGCTCAAGGGTAGAGAAACTTCCCTGCGAGGCGTAACGGCCGCGGACGTCTTCGATCACAACGACGTACCCGCGTTGCAGAAAGCCGCGGTACGAGCGGCTCGACGGGCCTTTCCGGCTATAAGGCGTGCGAAAGAGGACGGCCGGCCAGCGCCCGGTGGAGCGGGGCAAAAATACATCAGTGGCCAGATGCACGCCGTCTCGCATTGGTATCGCCATCCCGAGCTGTTCTAAGCTTGCGGAGCTGGCGGGCGGCCTGGGACTCGGTCTGACGACCTGTGCTTGTAAGGATGCGAACGCCGCGAGGATCGCACCCGGGAGAATGACTCCCAGACGGCGCAAGCTCATGAGATTGATGGGGTCGCTTCGGCGGGCAACGGTTTGGGGCGAGGTCCGAACAACGCTGTTCCCACCCGAATGATTGTCGCGCCTTCCTCGATGGCGACTTCGAAATCGTCCGACATTCCCATCGAAAGCTCCGGAAGCCCATATTGCTGCCCGAACTGAGCAAGCTGCTGAAAATAGGGCCGCGAAAGCTCCGCGTCCTTCGACCACGGCGGAATGGTCATCAATCCGGTGAGTGTAAGGGACCGGCAGCGGCTCGCAGTTAAGATCAGATCGGGTATTTGCTCCGGGGAGGCGCCCGTCTTCGCCGGTTCGTCCGACAACTTTATCTCAAGCAAGATTTCGAGCGGACGTTTGCCTTCGGTCGCAGCAGCGTCCAATCGCTCCAGCGTTTTAACCGAGTCAACAGTCTGAATCACGCGGAAGAGTTGCGAGGCAAGCCGCGCCTTATTCGACTGCAAGTGCCCTATCAAGTCGAACCGCGCATCTCGTAAATCGGCCAGAGCTGGCTGCTTCTGAGCGAACTCCTGCACATAGTTCTCCCCGAAGTCGCGCAGGCCTGAATCGTAGGCGCGCCGGATCGCTTCAGCAGAGAATTTTTTCGAGACTGCCACTAGCTTTACGTCGGAGCGCTTTCGACCTGCTCGCTCCACAGCCAGACGCATCCGGCTTTCGACAGCGCGGAGGCGATCTGTAAAAGAGAGTTGTTGAAGTGGCAAAACTTTATGATAGGGGCTCTCGGCAGAACAGCGGCTCCCAAGACCCACAACAGATATTGTCCGCCATCCAATCCTTTCTTGCGACGTGCAGGGAGCCGGTTGTGCTGGATTTCGGCGATAATCCGATCCCGCTCGTGTCCGGTCAGCACGTGCTCGATATTCGCTCCGGCAAGCTGCTGATCGAAGCCTGGGATGAGACTCGCAGTTTGACGCGCCGTATTCTCTCGATCACGCGTAAGGGGACGGGCGCGCTCGACTGTTCCGTGCAGCGTTTTGGAGGAGCAACAGGTGCGTTGAGCTTTCTCGATCTCCACCGCCCACAGACGGCCGCCCGATCGAGCAGGGGTTCGCGGCAAAGCTTCGCCGAACAGTTCCGCCGTATGCTGCTGCGCCAGTTTCCTCAATGGGAGATCGCAGCGCTATCTTCCGCCATGGACCTCCGCCGGTCTTTCTCGGCGTCGTTCTCGCGAGCTCATCTCCATCGAGCGAATCAGCACGTTGCCGCGCTTGCCTGCCCGCGAATCGAGGATGAGCCGGAACTGATGTGCGCGGCACTGCTTTGGTACGACTACCTGCGCAGCCGGCTGGAACGCGACCAATCGCTCTCGCTTTGCCTCTTCCTGCCAGAGAATGCCGGGAACCTGACTGCCCACCGTCTTCACTGGCTCACCGGTCGCGAACTTCGAAGCCGTCTCTTCCGATTCAATGAGCACGGGATGGCCGGCGAAGTGGATCCTCAAGATCTCGGGAATTTAGAAACGAGGCTGGCCGCTCAGGTTGACCAGTGGCCCCTGCGGCCAGAACTCAAACCGGTGCTGGCGAATCTCAGTTTGCAACGCGGCGTAGGGTGCTGCTACGAAGCGAGTGGGGTCGTCAGCATTCGTTTCGAAGGGTTGGAGTTTGCACGAATCGAGCGAGACACGCTACTGCTGGGAATCGAGTCAAAAGAGAAGCTTGATTTATCTCAGATCGACAGAGTGCAGCAATTTATTTCTCACCTTTCCAATCTGCCGAGATCTGCAGCGGGGGCCGAAGGTGCGCTACCCTCGTTCCCGGAACGCTGGTTTGAGAGCGCTGTCAGGAACCACTTGCAGGCTCTCGATCCGGAGCTAGCGCCCGAGCCGTTGCATGGTCAAGTTCTAACCTTCGCCGGTGGCGAGCGAAATTTGATAGATCTGCTGGCGATTTCCCATTCCGGGCGACTGGCAATTATCGAGCTCAAAACGTCAGAAGATATCCAGCTCCCCATGCAAGGCCTGGATTACTGGATGCGGATACGCTGGCACGCCGAACGGAACGAACTGCAATCGCTCTTCCCCACCATTCCGGTAGCGAACCTGCTCCCGAAGTTGCTGCTTGTCGCGCCGGCGCTCGCCTTTCATCCGGCGAACGAAATTGTTCTGCGTTACTTCTCACCCGGTATTGAAGTCGAACGTATCGGCGTAAACTCTGATTGGGAGTTCGCTTTGCGGGTCGCTTTCCGGCTTCGGGGCGCTGACCTGCCCATTTCACACCAGAGGTAAACATGATCTTCGACGGACTGGCTAATATCAAGAAAGCAATCAGTACACTGAACCCGCACGAGGTCCGCGATATGAGCGAGCGGTCCGTGCGGGTGGCGCTGCATGCTCCGAACGGCGAATCGTTCAACCGTTTGGAGAACTTCTTTCTGCGCGATTTAAGTCCGGCCCGGCGGCGGCAGTCCGCGTTGCTGTTGACCCGAGCGCCCGTTTCCGCGGGCAGTCCACAACCGGACCTGCATGTCTATGAAGAAGGTTTAATTGCACCTGCACAGGCGGCGATTTTTCATCCTGATCGCCCCCAGCAATTTGTGACCAAGACTTTGGCGCAGTATCCTCAGCTCGGCGTGCCGCTCGCGAGATCGTTTCACCCGTTCCGGCATCCCTTCGTGGAGCGGGTTATCGCGAAGACGGCCAAAGAGAATACGTTGTTCTCTATAGCAACAGCTTTGCCCGACATCATTCCGAACGTGATTGAGCTGCCCTGGGCAATAGCTGAATTCGCCTCGGATACGGCGTTCCTGACAATAAACCAGGTCCGCATGGCATTCCTGATTGCTGCCGCTAGCGACCACGAGGTCGGCTACATGCACCAGAAATCGGAGATCGCCATGGTGATCGGCAGTGCCTTCGGTTGGCGCGCAATCGCCCGCCAGCTAGTGGGCAAGATACCTTTCGGAGGAGGCCTGATCGGGAAAGCTGCCGTGGCATACGCCGGGACAAAAGTTTTGGGCCTATCGCTCGACCACTATTACAGCATCGGATTTACGTACACACGCGAGGAGCGCGACAAGATCTATGCGGACGCATTCCGCCAGGGCAAGCAAGTCGCGTTAAAGATGCTGAAGTTTTTGCGCCCCGATCTGGCGGCTCGATTTGCCAAGGAGGCGGCCAGCGGTAGCCCGCAACCGGCTATCGTCCCGACGCACGTTCGCACTTAGCAATGGCTCTCGATCCGCTTACGGACGCTGAGGTCCGTGTCCTAGGGACGCTGATGGAGAAGGAATCGACTACGCCCGAATACTATCCGTTGAGTCTGAATGCGCTGCTCAACGGCGTCAATCAAAAGTCCAACCGGGAGCCAGTAGTCGCCTATGATGCTGAGACAGTCGAAGCGGCACTGGAGGGCCTTCGCCAGAAGCGGTTCGCGGTGTTTGTCAGCGGAAGCGGTCGTGTCGCCAAATATTCGCAGCGAGCCTCGGAGACTTTGAATCTGGGCCGGCGGGAGTCGGCTGTGCTGTGCACCCTATTTTTACGCGGCCCGCAGACTTTGGGCGAGATCAAAGATCGTAGCGAGCGCATGTTCACCTTCGGCGATTTAGCGGAAACCGAAAGCGTGATCGAGAAGCTGGCCGAGTGGCAGGGCGGCCCGTTGCTGACTAAGCTGCCCCGCCAGCCCGGCCACAAGGAACCCAGATACGCGCACTTATTTTCCGGAGAGCCCGTGCTCGATGCTTTCTCGGGCACTGAGCCGATCGCACCGCCTTCGAGAATCGCCCAGCTCGAACAGGAATTGCAGCAGCTGCGTTCCGACTTTGACGACCTGAAAAGCCGGTTTGACGCTCTCGAGTCCCAGCTTCGCTAAACATTGAAATCACAGCCCCAACAGTACTCTTTGCCTTCTGCTTAGTACTGAATGAAGGAATCAACTTCGAATTCGCCAGCATGGCTAGGTACCATCAGTTCCTAGGTGCCCGGTACTGACTGGGTAGATAAAGGAGGGGAATGATTTCTCCGCAGAATCGTTTAATTTTAGGCTTATTGGTGGGATGTGCTGCTTCAGCAAGCGCCCAAACCGCAACCGAGCAATCTCTTAAACAGATCGGGACGACTTCGTTTGCCGAGGCGAGCCGGTCTGATTTGTTCTCCTTGAGCCGGAAAGCTAAGGCGCTGCCGCCTCGAGAAATGCGCAAGCCTGACGTTGTCGCGGCCCGCAGAGCAAGTGTTGATCCAGCGGCTCGTTCAGCCGCAGATCTGTTTGCCGCGGCTGCCGCGCTTCAAAATCCAATTCCCAAGCCGCTAGACGTGATCGGAACAAATCCATCTTTTTTCGGGTTTGCTGGTTTGACTGCTCTCGATAGTAACAAGGTAAATGGTTTCGATTTAGAACCACCTGATCAGGGACTGGCGGTAGGAAGCGGATTTGTTTTTGAAGCCATAAATGATGTGTTCGCGGTGTATGACACAGCCGGCAATCCTTTTACCGCTCCCGTTTCGGCAAACGCGTTCTTTGGGGTTGCGCCTGATGCCGCCTCGCTTAGCGACCCGAAAGCGTATTACGATCAGGATCTTCAGCGCTGGTTTGTGACGATGTTAGAACTTGACGTAGACCCTGTAACGGGCAATCTGACCGGACGCACGCACGTCTACATTGCCGTAAGCACGAGCAACCTGCCCACAAACTTCAAAGTGTTCGCCATTGATACCACCGATAATGGAACGCTCGGCACTCCGGCTCATCCAAGCTGTCCTTGCCTTCCCGACCAGCCGCTTATCGGGGCTGACAAATATGGCTTCTACGTCAGCACCAACGAGTTCGGCTTATTTCGAAACGGCTTCAATGGCACCCAGATCTACGCGCTCTCCAAGGCTTTCCTTGCTGAAGGCGGACTCCCGACCGTCGTACACTTCAGCGCCCTGCCGCTGGCAGAGGGAATCGCTTATTCCGTGCAACCGGCAAACTCGCTACGCTATCGAACGGAGTCTAGCGGAGGTCTAGAGTACTTCCTCAGCAGTCTCCAGTTTACGGGCACTCTAGACAACCGGATCGCTGTTTGGGCAATGACCAACACTAGTTCGCTAACAGACCTGCACCCGTCGGTGAAACTTCGCAAGAAGATACTGACCAGCGAGGTTTACGGCATGCCGCCGCCTGCGGTTCAGAACCCCGGTCCTTATCCGCTGGGGACATCGTTAGGCAAGCCGCTGGAGTTAATTGAAACTAATGACGATCGCATGAACCAGGTCGTCTACGAAGATGGCAAACTTTGGGCAGGCGTGGACACAATCATAGGCGGAAGAGGCACGAACCCGGACGGATCACCGAATCTTACTCGCGCCGGGATTGCCTACTTCATCGTTGAACCGTCGATAGATAAGAGCGGAGCTGTAAGCGGAAAAATGAGCGCGCAAGGATACGTAGCGGCTCCTGGTTTAGATAGCGTTATGTTCCCCTCGATCGGCGTCACGCCTCCGGGTAAAGCCGCCATGACGTTCACTCTGGTTGGTCCCACACCGACTCAGCTTTTTTCAAATGCCTTCTATCCGAGCATGGCCTTCACGCGCATTTTCGGCAACAGCACTGGAAAAATTCGACTGGCAGCGGCGGGGCTCAATCCCGACGACGGCTTTAGCGGATATTTTGGCGGCTCTGGAGTTGGGCGATGGGGCGATTACAGCGCGGCGGTTGCCGACCTCGACGGCTCCATTTGGATGGCCGCTGAGTGGATCCCGGATACACCGCGCACCACCTACGTAAATTGGGGCACCTTTATCGGGCGTATCCCATAAACGACTAACATCGACAGTCAGTTGAAGAAGTCAGGAGATCCTCTCAGTCGCGTGGCTTCTTTTTCGTTTGTACCTCTGCCTCAGCCTGCAACGGCTCCGCTGATCAGGCTGTACACCAGAATCACAAGCACAATCGCAGTGATCGCGACAAACTTACGGTCCCGTTCGAGGGCGAATCCAACGAGCGAGAAGGCCACGCGCGCAACCGGAGTGGCAATGAGTAGCAGAATGCCAAGCTGGATAATCGACCGGGCGCGTAGCCTCCATGCACCGGCTAAAATCTCCGGTATGATCCTGTCAATCCGCGGCTGACTGTGGAAAGTTGCGTAATTTGCTGGATCGCTCCCGTGGCGGATCAGAAAAAGAATGCCGCCGATCAAAGTAGTTACACCGGAAATCAGCACGCCCGCTTTCAGCAGAACGCTAACATCTTCTTCGATAACCCGGTCGGTCATCTTCATACGGCGCCTTTTATTCCATTGACGATCATCTCAATCGCCACGGCGCCCACCACCACGGCGAAGACGCGGCGGAGCAGAGGAACCGAGAGCCGGCTCAGGAATCGAGTCCCTAGAATGGACCCGCCGAGCACGCCTAACATGACCGGCATGGCAATGGCAGGGCTCACGTATCCGCGGCTTAGATAGATGCTCGCGCTCGCAGCAGCCGTTACGCCGATCATAAAATTGCTGGTCGCTGTTGAAACCTTGAATGGGATCTGCATGGCTCGATCCATCGCAATTACTTTCAGCGAGCCGGACCCGATACCCAGCAGCCCGGAAATCGTTCCTGCCCCGAGCATGAGCGCAAAGCCCGTCTTCACTCGATGCACAACGTACGACTCCTCGCCCTCTGGCGTTCGATACGAAGAGTTCAGTTTCAGCTTGTCTCCGATGGGATCGGGCGGAACAGTTTCCGAAGAGCTCTTATGCGTACGGGCAGTCTGCCACGCGGACTGGAGCAGAATCACGCCGAATACGATGCTCAGAATCCTGATCGGAATGTGCGTTCCAAGATAAGCGCCAAACAAAGCGCCGAGCGTGGTGGCGACCTCAAGCAGCATACCGATACGGATGTTCGAGAAGCCGTCGCGAACGTACGCCGCAGCTGCTCCCGACGATGTCGCAATTACCGACACGAGACTGGCTCCAATGGCGTACCGGAGGTCGACGTGCAGAAAGAGCGTAAGTACCGGGGTGACGATGACGCCTCCTCCAAGACCGGTTAGCGATCCGACGAACCCTGCCGCCAGTGCAGCGGCAAAGACGATCGGTGTGAACTCTGCGACGGTCATTTAGAAACCCGCGACGATAAACATTTGATATAGAAGAGAACGGCAACCCACCATGAAGTCATTTCTCATATCACTTTTAGCGGCTAGCGCAAGTTTGGCACAGCAGGCGCAAACGCCCGTGCCGAAGCTTCAATCGCCCGAGGTTCAGGCAGATGGCCGCGTTACGTTCCGCTATTTTGATCCGCATGCGCAGCAGGTTACGGTGCAGCTGGAAGGAGTGAAAGCACCCGATAAGATGCAGAAAGATGCGGCTGGTGTTTGGACATTTACCTCCCCGCCGCTTACTCCGGACCTCTACGGATATGCGTTCGAGAGCGACGGCATTCATCGCCTCGATCCTTCCAATACGCGAATCAAGCCGAATCTGCTGAATTTGAGCAATGAAGTACACGTACCCGGCTCGGCGTCGCTGCCCTGGGAGGATAGCGGCATCAAGCATGGGATGATCCACCATCATTTCTACAAGTCCGGTGTTGTCGGCGATAATCGCGACTTTTACGTGTACACGCCTCCCGGGTATGATCCAGCGGCGGGCACGACGTACCCCGTGCTTTACCTGCTGCACGGATACAGCGATGATGCGAGCGGCTGGACCGCAGTGGGGAAAGCGAATCTGATTCTGGACTCGCTCATCGCGGAAGAGAAAGCCAAACCCATGATCGTCGTGATGCCACTGGGGTATGGCGCTCCCGAGATCCTGCATCCTTCAGGTTCAACTGGCGCGTTTCAGGACCCGGCGCTCAGAGAACGAAACTTTTCTCGATTCAGTGCTGCCTTGACCGACGAGGTGATTCCACAGGTGGAGCGTACTTACAAGGCTGATTCGCGCCGCGACGCACGCGCGATTGCCGGACTTTCGATGGGCGGCGCTGAGTCTCTTCTGACCGGCTTGAACCGGCTGGATCTGTTCTCCTGGATAGGCGCATTTAGTGCCGGAGGCTTAAGCAAGGATTTTGACGCAGCCTTCCCCCGCATCGACGCTTCCGTAAACGCGAAGATCCATCTGCTTTGGGTCGCGTGTGGAACGGAAGATCGCCTGATTAAGCCGAACCGCGACCTGGTGCTCTGGCTTAAGTCGAAGGATATTCACGTAACACCGGTGGAAACGACCGGGATGCACACCTGGATGGTCTGGCGGCGCAACTTGCTCGCATTCGCACCGCAATTATTCCAGGACAACATGCCAAACGGCACCGTCGAAGGCGCGCATCGGTAGGGAAGCGGCAGATCACCAAGAATTCCGGTCTGCCGCTTTTCAGGTTAGTGATTCGAATCGGCGGGTTTGGTGCTCGAGGTATCGGTGGTCTGTCCCGCCGCGGCCACTACGCCCTGATTCACCAGAACCTTAACTTCGACACGGCGGTTCATCTTCCGGCCATCAGCGTTATCGTTGCTGGCAGCCTCATGTGAAGTCCCCATGCCCGTCGGTGTAATGATGCGGTGAATAGGAATGTTGCCTTGCTGCTCGAGATATCGAGTTACAGCGTTCGCACGGTTCTCGCTTAACACCTGGTTGCGAGTTGCTTTACCGGTTGTATCTGCAAAACCGGCGACCTCAACCATGTAGCCTTTCTGAGCGATTGCTTTTTGGGCCAGGTTATCCAAATCTTTCTTAGCCTCATCGCTCAGCACAGCACTGTTCAGCTTGAAATAGACGGTCGCGGAATCCGTAGGCTGATAGTTGTCGAGGTTTGTGACTCGCTTGTTGACATCCGTAACGCCCTGGGTCGCCTGATCGGCTTCCCCCTTTACCTGGCCAACCTGCTGCTGAGTCTGTTTAGCCTGATCCTCCATCTGTCCGGCCCTGGTCTCCAGTTGGCCCGCACGCCCTTCGAGAGTACCTGCGCGGCCTTCTAATGTTCCGGTGCGAGACTCGATGGGCGCAACTCTCGTGTCGATCTGCCGGGAAGCCCTCATCGAATTCGGATCAAACACGACGCGGTTCGCTACCAGCTCGCCTCTTTCATTGCCTTTGCCCTCGGCTTCGATTCGAAGACCTGGGACCAGAGCGGTTGCATCCATAGCCGTCTTGCGATGGAACAAACCACCCTTCTTTAGCTCTATTTTGGTGCCATCGGTGACGTCGATAGTGCCAATCGAATCGTCATCAGTCCTGAGCTTGATGGTCTGGCCGTCGCGCGATACCACCACGCCTTGCACCTTAGCCGATTCATCAGCGGTGAATGTACGCGCATTCGGCGTCACCCCAAACATCAGGGTAGAAGAAACAAACAACGGAGCTGTAAGCCTCAATCCTTGTCGTACAAACTTTCCTACAGTTAGCTTTTTCATAATGATCCCCAAACATATATTTGGACGTTCGCTCTTAGTCCTGCGTTTTCACATTACAAATACGTAATAGACAGTAGACTATCCTCGATCGAGACCGTAACTTCTAAAGTCTCTCGTCCGCACCAGCAATACATCAGCTTCCATGCCGATCTTACAACTTCGGGTGAGCTGCCGTGCTGACACCTTTACAGCGGCGCCGCCCTTATTGCGGCGCTGCCCTTACTATAGTTAATCCTGATGGTGCCAACCTCTATCGAAACTCCGAGGCGTCACAAGCCGTTTTACGGGTGGTGGGTTGTTGCCGGCGGTTTCTTCACCTTCGGGATCGCAGTCGGCGTACCTTACTACAATCTTCCTTTTTTCTATGACTACTTCCAGTCTACGTTTGGCTGGAAGCTGGATCAAATTACGCTCGGTTTCCCGATCGCCGCCTTATTGACCATTTGGGCAGGCCCTCTCTTAATTCCGCGATTCAGTCCTCGCAAACTCCTAATTGCGGGTACGGGCCTTACCGCGCTCTCCTTCGTGGGTTTTGGATTGATGAAGGGCGCGCTGGCTACCTATTTCCTGCTGTACTTCCTGTATACAGTTGGTTACATATGCTCGGGGCCGATTCCGCATCAGTTACTGGTCTCCTATTGGTTTCAGAAAAAGCGCGGCAGGGCCATGGGTCTCGTGTACGTAGGCGTCGGGCTCTGCGCCGGCCTGGGGTCCTTCTTTGTCCGCTTTATGACCGAACGTTTCGGGTTTCGCATCGCTCTGATGTCGGTAGGAGGTCTGATGCTGCTCACCTGGCCGGTGGCCTTGCTGGTGATCCGCGACCGGCCGAGTGATCTTCAGCAATACCCGGATGGAGCGGACGAGCCGCCCGAGGATATTCAGCGGCCGGCTCACACGGTTCGAGAACTGCTCGGGAAAGGCTCGTTCTGGCTTCTCCTGATTGGCAGCGTGTGCTCGATTGGCGCGATTGGATGCATCAACACGCACATGAAATTTGTATTCCGGGATGCTGGCTTTTCCGGCCAGACAGCATTGAATGCAGCTTGGACAGCCGCCTCCGTTCTCATCTCCTGGATCAGCATCGCCGGGCGGTTGAGCATCGGATATTTCGCCGACATGTTTTCGAAGAAGCGAGTGATGACAGCCACATACTTCTTAGTTGCCGCTACGATTCTGTTGCTTCTGTCTGTGCATGCCGCACACCCGGCGTCGGTATACCTGTTCGCTGTGATTTTTGGATTCGCCATGGGTGCCGATTACATGCTCATCCCGCTGATGGCTGCCGAGCAATTTGGTATCAACAGCTTGTCACGAGCGATGGCCATCATCCTGCCGCTGAACACAATCGGCCAGACCTGGTCACCGCAGTTCGTCTCGTTTCTCCGGCAACGTCTTGGCAGCTACACGCTTCCGCTCGTGGTGGTTTTCGCAATGGCGCTCGTTGGCGCGATCGCGATTGCCATGCTTCCTCGATCCCCGGCCCTCGCGGAAAGACGGGCGCGAGTTTGATTCCCGCCCCGCAGCCGGTCAGGTAGGATGAATGTGGAGGAATGGCCGAGTGGTTGAAGGCGGCGGTCTTGAAAACCGTTAGCGTCGAAAGGTGCTCGGGGGTTCGAATCCCTCTTCCTCCGCCAGAAAACAAAGGGCTTAGCTGATTCGGATTATTGGTCCTAATGTGGTTTTGGAGTAGCTCGTACAAATCTCGTGCAAATCCCCTTAATTTGCCTTCCTAGATGCGTGCTTCTCGATAGCTGAGCGCAGCCTTTGCTCTAATATGTTCACTGCGTGCTGATCATCACCTGCAAGTATGTGTGCGTAGGTGTTCAGTGTCACCGAGGCGTTTGCATGACCCAAGCGCTCTTGAACGGTCTTGACGGGTACTCCTTGACGTAGCAGTTGAGATGCATGACTATGTCTGAGATCATGAAAGCGCACACCCTTCATCCCGATTTTGGCTGCAAAGTCTGTGTAAGCCGCCGTTAAACCGTCAGGCGGCCATGGGGAGCCGTCGGGCAATGCAATGATGAGGTCAAGGTCAACACGGTAATCACCACCAAACACTTCTCGGTTCTTATTTTGATGCATTCTGTGGGCATGAAGCGCGTCCGTCAGGATTGGGAGCATCGTCATCGTTCTTCGTTTTTTGCTTTTCGGGATTTTGAACTTTAGGCCCCCGCTACGCGTTTGCTCTAACGACTGCGCAACTATCAGGCGGCTCATTTCGAAGTCAATGTCTTGCCATCGCTGAGCCAGGATTTCACCACGGCGTAATCCGGTGCAGAGCGCATAGATAATTGGCATATAGAATTGTGTGCCGCTAGCCGCACTGATTAGCCAAGCGCTCTGTTCTTCATCAACAGCGGTCATTTCTTTATCGCTTGGGCTTGGTGGTTCCACCGCATCGCATGGGTTGGTGGACCGAAGCTGCCAAAGCACGGCTTGCTTAAGCGCATTGTGCAGCAAACGGTGAAAGTGCAGCACGGTTCTGGCCGAGAGTCCCCCCTGGCGTCGCTTCCTTCCATCTTGAAGCGCCCATGCGTAGAATTCTGCGAGCTGGAGCGGTGATAACTTTGAAAGGCATTGTCACACCGAGCAGATGTGATCCTGATTAGGTGTCAGGCAGCCTCTATCGTGGTTATCGGTTTCCGGAAGAAGTCATTTCTCAGTGCGTGTGGCTGTACTTCAACTTCGCCGTGAGCCTG
>JAABUQ010003586.1_pt1 | contig 28190 bp, 25 predicted proteins | sample 5560001 | NCBI WGS metagenome assembly JAABUQ01 (sample SAMN10711888, study PRJNA513371) | rock metagenome | isolation source: Antarctica rocks | place: Antarctica: Victoria Land, Finger Mt nord | collected 2015-12-18 | reverse complement strand
ACCAACGTCGACTTGCCGCTGCCCGAAACGCCCGTCACGACCGTCAGTGTTCCCAGCGGAAAATCGACATCGACGTTTTTTAAGTTATGTTCCTGCGCGCCGCGTACGCTGAGCTTCAACCCGTTCCCGCTCCTGCGCACCACCGGTGGCGCAATCACCGTATGCCCCGACAGATACTCGCCTGTTAGGGAAGCCGGGGTCCGCATGATCTCGCGTGGAGTGCCCTGCGCAATCAGGTTTCCACCCAACCGTCCCGCGCGCGGTCCCAAATCAATCACGTAATCCGCCCGCTCGATCGTCTCGGCATCGTGCTCCACCACCAGCACCGTGTTGCCCAGATCTCGAAGATGATGCAGCGTGTCGATCAGCCGCCCGTTATCACGCGGGTGCAAACCGATCGACGGTTCATCGAGCACATAAAGTACGCCGCGCAGTTTCGACCCGATCTGCGTCGCCAGCCGGATGCGCTGCGCTTCGCCCCCGGAAAGCGTTGCTGAAGACCGCTCCAGGCTTAGATAGTCGAGTCCCACAGCGCAGAGGAACTCCAGGCGATTTCCGATCTCCTCCACCACTCGCCCCACCACCTGCATCTCGCGCTCATTGAATTGCCAGCTCCGTACCAACGGCAGCGCCCGCGCAATCGGCATGCTCGTAAAATCCGCAATCGATTTGCCCTTCACCTGCACTGCGAGGCTCGCCGGCCTCAATCGCCTCCCCTTGCAATCCGGGCACAGCGTAGGCGACATGTACTCCATCAACCACTCGCGATACCCTTCGCTCGACCGCGCATAATTCTCATCGAGCGTTTTGAGAATGCCGGGAAACTTGCTGTTGCCATAGAGCAGCAGATTACGCGTCTTCTTGGCCATCTCCTCAAATGGAACGCTCAAGTCAACGCGGCACTCCTCCGCCATCTCCGTCAACGCGGACTGCATATACGAGGAGCTCGAACCCGGTCCTAAACCGCCATCAAACAGCGGCTTCGACGCATCTGCAATCACCTTCACCGGATCGAATGCCCACGTGCTACCCACGCCTTTACAGGTCTCGCAGGCACCATACGGGCTGTTGAAGGAGAACGAGCGCGGCTCGAGCTGCGGCAGACTCGTACCGTCATTCGGGCACGCCAGCTTCTCCGAGTAAAGCCGCTCGGGCCCATCCACGACAGCTACGATCACCAGGCCGTCCGCCCATTTCAGGGCAGTTTGAATGGAATTCTCAAGCCTCTGCTCGATGCCTGGCTTCACTACCAGCCGGTCGATCACAACTTCGATCGTGTGATTCTTGCGCTTGTCGAGCTTCAGAGGTTCATCCACCGTCCGCAACTCGCCATCGATGCGCGCTCGAAAGCCTCCCTTAGCAACCGCCTCCAGCTCCTTCTTGTACTCGCCTTTTCGGCCCCGTGCGATGGGCGCGAGAATCATGATGCGCTCGTTCTGGTTCAAGTTGAAAACCTGCTCCAGAATCTGCCCTGGCGATTGCCGCGCAATTTCCGCTCCGCAGACCGGACAATGCGGCACGCCCACCGAAGCAAACAGCAGCCGAAGGTAATCGTAGATCTCCGTCACCGTGCCAACTGTCGAACGCGGGCTGCGAGTGGTTGTCTTCTGTTCAATCGAAATCGCGGGACTCAGGCCGTCTATCGAATCTACTTCCGGCCGCTCCATCTGGTCCAGAAACTGCCGCGCATAAGGAGATAGAGTCTCGACATATCGGCGCTGCCCTTCGGCGTAAATCGTGTCGAAAGCGAGCGAGCTCTTCCCTGATCCGCTGAGCCCGGTAATGACCGTGAACGTATTGCGCGGAATCTCGACGCTAATATTTTTTAAATTGTGCTGGCGAGCGCCATGCACGGAAATACGATCCAACATGAAAGGGGTGCTTCTTCTATTGTCGGATAGCCGTTTTGGGAACCGCTAAGATCTACTGAGGAGAACAACCATGAAGGGCTTCAGGCAGTTCATGCTACGCGGAAACGTAATTGATCTCGCGATGGCTGTCGTGATAGGCGCGGCATTCGGAGCGGTGGTGACAGCGCTCGTGAAAGATCTTCTACCTCCGCTGATTGCCGCATTGATCGGCAAGCCGGACTTTTTAGCCATTGTTTTTACCCTCAACGATAGTAAGTTTCTGATCGGGGATCTCATCAACGCCCTCATCTCCTTCCTACTGATTGGCGCGGCGGTCTACTTCTTTGTCGTTCTGCCGGTGAACAAGCTCATGGCGCGGCTGAAGCGTGGTGAAGCTCCTCCCGATCCGACTACGAAGAGCTGTCCCGAGTGCATCAGCGAAGTGCCGGTCGCGGCCCGCAGATGTAAATTTTGCACCGCCGCGTTGGTGAGTTACAGGCTCGATACGCGGCTGTGGGAGGACTCGTACCACCTCTGACCTAAAGCAGAAAATTAATGAGATTGTAAACTCGTATTGGCGGAAGACATAGCATTGAAGCACCTCAGCCGGATCACAATCAATGACGCTCAATGCGGTGGTCGCCCCTGCATCCGGGGTATGCGCATTCGCGTAACCGATGTTCTTGAACTGCTAGGCGCAGGCGCAGGCGCGAGCTTCGAAGAGGTCCTCGATAATTATCCTTATCTCGAGCGCGAGGACATCCTCGCCGCAATCGAATATGCCGCCCGTCAAACAGATCACCCGATTTTGCGATCGGCGTGAATTTTATCGTCGAGAATCAGCTTCCGCCTGCACTTGCTCGTTTTCTTGAAACTGAGTTCAACGTGCAAGCTAAGCATGTCGCTGATCTCGGCGTTGCGAGATGCCTCTGATGCGCAGGTCTGGAACTATGCCTCGACAAACGATCTGATCCTCATATCTAAAGATGAAGATTTCGGGAGCATGGTCCTGCAGACACCAACTGCAAAGCTTATTTGGCTGCGAGTCGGCAACTGTAGGAAAACATTCTTGCTGGATTTATTTCCGCGAGTATGGCCCCGAATCATTGAGCGGCTCGAAAGTGGCGATTGTTATATAGAGATCCGCTGATTCGGCCCGCTACAGTTGTTCCCGCCTGCATTGTCGGAAGGTGCAGGTCCTCGCGAGCGGACCCGCTAAGATAGCGATGCGGTCCCTCTGCGCCGGCCTGCGCAGGAGATTCCGTAAACTTACCCATGGCAAAGAATTTCGGAGAGCTATCGGAACGCGAGATCCTGGCTCTGGCCGTCTCGCTCGAAGAGGAAGACGGGCGCATTTACGGTGAATTTGCGGAAGCTCTGCGCGAAAATTATCCATCCACTGCCCGCTTGCTCGACGACATGCAGCAGGAAGAATCGGGTCACCGGGCCAGCCTGATCGATCTCTACCGTCAGCGGTTCGGCGACCGGCTTCCGCTGATTCGCCGTCAGGATGTGAAGGGATTTGTCTCGCGTCCACCTGTCTGGCTGGTACGGCCGCTCGGTCCCAATGCCGTTCGAAAAGCAATCGAATCTATGGAAAGCGAGACGCAGCGCTTCTATCAACTCGCGATCGAACGCACAGCCGATGCTTCCACCCGCAAGCTTCTTGGTGACCTCGCGGAAGCCGAAGCGAAGCACTCCGCCACCGCTGAAGCAATGGAGCAGAAGCACCTTACGCCCGCTGGTCATGCCGGCGAAAAGGAAGCTTCCCGCCGGACTTTCGTTCTCCAATTTGTGCAACCCGTGCTCGCCGGATTAATGGACGGTTCTGTCTCGACACTCGCGCCTCTTTTCGCCGCTGCGTTTGCGACCCAGCGCGCTCACGATGCCTTCGTCGTTGGATTGGCCGCTTCAGTCGGAGCCGGAATTTCCATGGCCTTCGCCGAAGGCTTGTCTGATGATGGATCTCTTACCGGTCGCGGCCGCCCGTTAATTCGTGGCTGCGTCACCGGAGCCATGACGTTCCTTGGCGGGATCGGCCATACGCTTCCTTATCTGATTAACGACTTCCGCCTTGCCACAGGAATCGCTATGGGTGTCGTGGTTGTCGAACTTGCGATCATAAGCTGGATCCGGCAACACTACATGGAAACTCCCTGGATACGGGCCGCTCTACAGGTGATCGTAGGCGGAGTGCTGGTGTTCATCGCGGGAATCCTGATCGGAAAATCGTAAAACTCATGCCAACTGCAAAACTCATCGAGTACGCCGACGCGAGCGCGGAAGTTCGCGAAGTCTACGATGACATCATGGCGACCAGAAAAACCGATTCGGTGACGAACTTCTGGAAAACCATCGCCCAGAACCCTGCCACTCTGCGACGCACCTGGGAAAGCATCAAACAGATAATGGCTTCCGGCGGCGCCCTTGACTCGCTCACCAAAGAATTGATCTACATCGCTGTCAGTGCCACGAACCAGTGTGGCTATTGTGTCGCTTCGCACGGCGCCTCCGCCCGCAAAAAGGGCATGACTGAAGAAGCCTTTGGCGAGCTTATGGCGATTGTCGGCATGGCGAATGAGACGAACGCACTCGTGGCCGGCTATCGGGTGGAGCTCGACGAGCAGTTTAAATAACGCGCTATGTTGCTGGCCGAAGTCGTCGAGACCTCCCGGCGCATCACTTCCACAAGCAAGCGGCTCGAGAAAATTGAGCTCTTATCCGGTCTCCTCAAACGGCTAAACCCGGAGGAAGTAGAAGTCACGGTCGCCTTCCTCTCTGGAACCACGCGGCAGGGAAAAATCGGAATTGGCTACGCGACACTCCGCGCATCAATGGGCCCGCCCGCCGCGACCCCACTTCTCCAGATCCTCGATGTAGATCGCTTGCTCGACGAGCTCTCGAAAGTCCGTGGCTCCGGCTCGGAAGCGCGCAAGCGTGAACTCTTGAGCAGTATCTTCGGCCGAGCTACGGAAGCGGAGCAGAAGTTTCTCTCCGGGCTACTCGTCGGCGAGCTTCGACAGGGCGCTCTCGAAGGCATCATGATTGAGGCGCTCGCGAAAGCTTCGGGTATCGATGCCGGGCGCATCCGGCGAGCTGCCATGATGGGCGGCGGTTCTGTCTTCATCGCGCGCGCGGCCATGGAGCAGGGCGAGGCCGGCCTTAGTCAATTCGATATCGAGCTCTTTCGTCCCGTGCAGCCCATGCTCGCCCAAACCGCCGAAGATGTCTCGGAGGCTCTCGCTGAACTCGGTGGCGAAGCGGCACTCGAATACAAGTTCGATGGAGCACGCGTCCAGGCGCATAAGTCCGGCGGCGAAGTGAAGATCTATTCGCGTGGCGCGAATGACGTGAGCGCCGCGGTGCCTGAGATCGTGTCCGCCGTACGCGCCATTCCTGCGCGCGACCTGATCCTCGATGGCGAGGTGCTCAGCATCGATGCTGCCGGACGCCCGCTGCCGTTTCAAATGTCCATGCGCCGTTTTGGCCGCAAGGTCAATGCCGGTCAGCTCGAGAACGAGTTGCCCATGACGCCGTTCTGGTTCGATCTGCTATATCTCAACGGCGCGTCGACGGTGGACGCTGCCCAGGCGCAACGCTTTCGCGAGCTCTCGGCGCTCGTTCCCGGCGGCAATCTGGTTCCCTACCTCGCCACTTCCGGCCAAGACGCCACTGAAGACTTCCTGCACCAGGCCCTCTCGCAAGGACATGAAGGCGTGATGGCCAAAGCCCGAAACGCGCCGTATGCAGCGGGTTCGCGCGGCCAAAGCTGGCTCAAGATCAAGCAGGCGCGCACCCTCGACCTCGTCATACTTGCAGCGGAGTGGGGCAACGGCCGGCGTCAGGGCTGGCTCAGTAATCTGCATCTCGGCGCGCGCGATATCGAGAAGGGCGGATTCGCCATGCTCGGCAAAACCTTCAAAGGTCTTACCGACGAAATGCTCGCCTGGCAAACAGCGGAGCTGCAGAAAATCGAGATCGCTCTCGACAAGTACACCGTGTACGTCGAGCCGAAACTGGTTGCGGAGATCGCCTTTAACGAAATTCAGATCAGCGCGCGCTACGCGAGTAGCCTTGCTCTTCGTTTCGCCAGAGTGAAGCGCTATCGCCCGGATAAATCGGCGGCGGATTCAGACACGTTCCAGACCGTACAGAAGCTCGCCGGCATAACGTCTTAGTATTCGCCTCTTGTTCTCTGCCCGGCATTCGGTTACGGTAGAAGAACAAAAGGCGAACTATGAATCTCGCACTCAACTTTGGAGACTCCTCTTCGGCTGAAGAAGCGCTGGCCGTCCAACCGCTCTCCGCCATCCCGTCCTTGGTCGGCCGTTTTGAAAAATCGATGCTGGAAAACGAGTCGCCGGTTCGCGCGATTCGCCACCAGCCCGCCCGCGCGGCCCGCTATGCACCTTTTCCCGAGCGCCTCGACCCAAGACTCGCTTCGGCTCTCGCGTCGCGTGGCATCAGTGACCTCTATATCCGTCAGACAGCTTCCGTCGAGCACTCGCTCGATGGCAAGAATGTAGCGATTGTCACCCCGACCGCCAGCGGCAAGACTCTCTGCTACAACCTGCCGGTAATTCAGTCTCTGCTTTCCGACCCGGCGGCGCGCGCCCTCTACCTTTTTCCCACCAAGGCGCTGGCGGAAGATCAACGCCTCGAACTGCAGCGTCTAATCGAATCGATTGGGGGCCCAATTTCCTGCCATACCTACGACGGCGACACTCCGTCGGACGCTCGCCGCTCGATTCGGGACAAAGCCAATATTGTTCTCACGAATCCGGATATGCTCCACACCGGCATCCTTCCGCACCACACGAAATGGGTGACGCTGTTCGAGAACCTCCGTTACTTTGTGATCGATGAGCTTCACTTTTATCGCGGCGTGTACGGGAGTCACCTGGCAAACGTGCTGCGGCGGCTCAAGCGCATCTGCGATTTTTACGGTTCAAAGCCAAAATTCATTTGTTGTTCCGCCACTATCGCGAACCCGAAAGAACTGGCCGAGTCCATCACCGGGCAGCCGTTCGAACTGGTATCGGAGAACGGATCTCCCTCCGGCGATAATTATTTTGTCTTTTATAATCCGCCAGTTGTGAACGCTCAGCTAGGCATCCGCCGCAGTTATCTGCATGAGTCGCGCCGGGTTGCGCTCGAGTTCGTTCGGCAAAATCAGCAAACTCTTGTCTTCGCCAACAACCGGCTCGCCACCGAAATCCTGACCACGTATTTGAAGGATGCCTGTTCGCAGCTGCCGTTCTCGCACGAAGCTGTGAGAGGGTATCGCGGCGGTTATCTTCCCAAAGAGCGCCGCCAGATTGAACAGGGTCTCCGCAGCGGTAACATTCGTGCGGTGGTCGCGACCAACGCGCTCGAATTGGGCGTCGACATCGGTTCGCTCGACAGCATCGTGATGGCTGGCTATCCCGGTACGATTGCTTCGACCTGGCAGCGCGCCGGTCGCGCCGGACGTCGCAGCTCCTCGTCGATCGCGGTGTTAGTGGCTTCGAGCGCTCCGCTCGATCAGTACATTGTGGAGCATCCGGATTACTTCTTCGCTGCCTCTCCCGAAGAAGCCCACATCAATGCCGACAATCTCGAAATCTTCCCCAATCATTTGAAATGCGCGGCTTTCGAGCTGCCAATCCGCGATGACGAGCAGTTCGGAAAGCAGAACGTCTCGAAGCTTTGCCGGTTCCTTGCCGAAGATCTCGAACTGCTACACCACTCCGGCGATTGCTGGCACTGGGTCAGCGACAGCTATCCAGCCGATTCCGTCAGTCTGCGCGCCATCACCAGCGATAACTTCCTGGTCGTCGACATCACCGGCGACCATCGCATCATCGGCGAAGTCGATTTTCCATCCGCCCTGACGACGCTGCACGAAAAGGCGATCTATCTTCATGATGCCCGCCAGTATCAAGTGGAGAAATTGGACTTCGACGGGCGCAAAGCCTTCGTGCGGCAGATGGATTCCGATTACTTTACCGATGCGATCGTCTATACGCAGGTGAGCGAGCTCGCGCAGTTCGATCAGGCAGACGGCGCGGCCCACGGCGAAGTACGTGTGAAGCGGCAGGTCGTCGGTTTCAAGAAGATCAAGTTCTATACTCTCGAAAACGTGGGTGCGGGCCTGCTGTCTTTGCCCGAACAGGAAATGCACACGACTGCCTTCTGGCTGCACTTCCGCGATGGCTTCTTTAGTGACTTCGAAAACTTCTCCAAAGCTGATTTGCGAGATGCGCTGCACGGCCTCGGCAACGTCTTGAAGACGATCGGTACGGTGCTCCTGCTCAGCGATGCGCGTGATCTGTCCATGGCTGTGCTCGATGACTCGGCGGCCATGAAGATCACCTTCGAGCCAGACGTGGTTCTCTATGACAATTACCCTGGTGGCATTGGCCAGAGTGATCCGCTGTTTCGACGCCGGGACGAGCTCGTCAAAGCGGCGCTCGATCTCGCCTCGAGCTGTGCCTGCGCGGCGGGTTGTCCGCGCTGTGTAGGGCCGCACACCGAAATCGGCTCGCGCGGCAAAGAAGGAGCGATTGAAATTCTAAAGAAGCTGGCAGTCTGACGCTACGCTTTTTCCGCCTTATTGTTGTCGCTGTCTTCCGGGAACACGGCATATCCGGCAGGCGGCGGATAGAGTGCCTTCAGCGCCGCAAGCCGTTTCCGCAGATACCGGCTCGGAAGCTGCCGAGGACCAGTCTCCACATCGATGTCACAGCAGATCCCGTGCAAGTAAAGCGTAAGCGTGTCTATAAAGGACTGGCGCACGTAGTCGGCAAAGAGTGGGCTTTCGCGCTTGATGTTCGTTTGCCGCCGGAGCAAAGTCTGCTTTGCCTGCCAGCTGTCATCGTCCACTTCGCCGTGAACGCTGGCGGTGAGTTCATCTCGTATGAGCGCTTTGTAACCGGTCTCGGCTTCATTCGACCAGTTGTCGGCTACCAACGCCGCTAGCCTTCGATACAGACGGTAGTGATACTCGGCGACATCCTGCTCTTTGAGCGCAAACACCAGCACCGTTTCGTTTTCGAAGCTGACCTGCGAGGCCCAGGATTGGTGCCCTTCGGCTGGACGTTCGGCCACTACAAAATCAGAAGGCTTGTCGGTGCTCTTGCGTTTTTTTCTGGTGGTTTTGAGCGCGGCCCGCTCGGTCGAACGCTCCAGATACGGCACGAGCAAAATGGAGATGCGCGGCAGCATCGCCGCGAGCGAAGCCGGCAGCGCGGCCACCGGTTCTTCGAGGTATTCCTTGACTACTTCCTCGCTCATAGGCACCGAAGCGCAGAAATAACTGAAGGTATTGCTCAGGGGAATGACTTCGCCCCGAAAACGTTCCGCAAACTGCCCGACGCTCACTCTGGACAGACTGGCCTGAGCCGGAACGGCTGAATTCGGCTCTCGTTGACTGGGCATCTAAGTTACGACTCGATTCTAGCAAGGCGAAGAGGAACGAAAACCCCGCCAGGAGCGCTGAACCGTCTTCCGGATCGCTGCTAAAATCGAGAAAACACGAGTGCAACTTCTGGTCTCCGCGGGCGAAGCCTCAAGCGATATGTACGCCGCGGGCGTGGTCGAGCACCTGGCGCGTGCCTTTCCCCAGCTCTCTTTTTATGGTTGTGCCGGCCCGAAGTTGCAAGCGGTGGGCGTGCAGCCGGTCATCGATGCTTCGAAGCTGGCGGTAGTCGGCTTGGCCGAAGTGGTTGGTCATCTTCCGCGGATCTACGGCGAGTACCGCAAGCTCGTCCGATACGCACGGCATCATCCGCCGGTAGCGGCGCTGCTGACTGACAGTCCCGATTTTCACCTCCGCCTGGCGCGTCATTTAAAAAGGCTCGGCGTGCCTGTTTTTTATCTGGTTGCGCCGCAAGTCTGGGCATGGCGTCAGAACCGGGTCCGTGTGATCCGCGAGCTGGTCGATAAGTTATTTTGCCTTTTCCCTTTCGAAGAGCCCTGGTTCCGCGAGCGTGGCGTTGATGCAACCTATATAGGTCATCCGCTCGCGACCATGGTCCGCCCGCAGTTCGGGAAAGCCGAGTTCTTCGCGCGATACGAGCTGCCCAGCGGACGCAAGCTCGTGGCGCTTCTTCCCGGCAGCCGCGCTGGTGAGGCTTGCCGCCACATGCCTGTTCTGCTCGAAACGGTTGCGTTGCTTCGGAAGCGTTTCGACGCTTCGTTCCTCCTTGCTACCCCAAAAGGCTTTGAGACCAGGTCTGCTTTGCAAACTTTTCGGGAACCAATGCAAGCGTTAGCCATCAAAGTAGTTGAGAACGAGACCTGGGACTGTATCGGACATGCCGATCTTGCCCTTGCCGCAAGCGGGACTGTGACCGTCGAGGCAGCTGTGCTCGGTATACCCATGGTGACGTTCTACAAAGTGAATGCCCTGAGCTGGCACGCCGGACGAAGGCTGGTGAAAGTACCGTTTCTTTCCATGGTCAATCTGGTTGTCGGGCGCAGGATCGTACCCGAGTTGATTCAAGGGGAGATGACGGCCGCGAATGTAGCTGGAGCTGCGGGCCATCTGCTGGCGGACGAAGGCACCGCGGAACTGATGCGCCGCGAGCTGGCTGTAGTTCGAGAGATGCTGACGGTAGACGGCGATCCTTTGGGCCGCGCTGCCGGAATGATGGCAACCGCAATCTCGACGGGCGCGCGGGGACTCGACGAACGGTTGTTCGAGTGAGCGGGAGACAATAGAAGAAGATGACGCGCAGTTCGAGATGGCTTGTCCTGCTCCTTGCCTTTGCCGCCGGGGGCGCGGCGCAGGAGAAGCGCGGGACCATCGAGGTTCAGAAGTACACGATCGACGCCGAGGTGAATCCTCGTACGCAGTCGATCAACGCTACGGCGAAGATCGAGTTCACGCCGCTGGACAATATCAACGAAGCCAGCTTCGAGTTGAATAACGCGTTGACGGTTTCAAAGGCGGTGGATGCCGCGGGCAAGCCGCTCGCCACTTCCCGCAATACACAGGACTTCACGATTCATGTCAGTTTTCCGAACGGCCTGCAGAAGAGCCAGGCTTCGCAAATCTCTTTGACATACGACGGCAAGCTGACCGGGAACGAAGACTCTCCGGTCCCTGGTCTCAAGTTCGCTGCGCTTCACCCTGAATTCGGCTACTTGCTGTATCCGTCACGCTGGTTTCCGGTGAGCGGTTACACGGTGAACCGGTTCACTGCCGATCTGCACATCACGACCCCGGCCGACTACCGCGTGATCGGAGGCGGCGATGTGAAAAGCGACAGCGCCAAAAACGGAACGACATTTTCTTTTCACTCGGAGAAGCCGGGTTTCCCGGCTAGTCTCGCCATTGTCAAAGGCGATGGAACCCGGGTGAGTTCGCAAGGCATCACGTCGCAGATCTTTTTTCGCGGCGACCAGGCAGCAAGCGCGCAAGCTTACGGCGAAGAGACCGGAAAGGTCATGACGTTTCTTACCTCGGAGTACGGGCTGGCGCCACAAGCCAATCTCACGATCGTCGAAACCGAGTCTGGCGCGGTGAGCGGCTACTCGGCTCCGGGCGTAATTTTTCTTTCACCGGGCTCGATAGCAAAACAGGTCAATACCCGTGTTTTGACAAATCAGCTTTCGCGTCAATGGTGGGGCGTGCTTGTATCTCCTACCAGCAGAAATCATCTTTGGCTGGATAATGGCCCGGCTCGCTATTCAGAACTTTTGTATCTCGAGCACACTGCGGGCTCCGGGGTTGCAGAAGCTGAGATAAAGAACACCTACGTAGAAGCGCTGACGGTGAAAGATCCGCCTGTGCTTCACGCCGGACGTCTCGAAGATTACTCGCCTGAGTACTGGGCATTGACTGCGGCCAAAGGCGCGGCCATCCTTAATATGCTTCGCAGTGTCGTGGGCGATGCCAATTTCAAGAAGGGCCTCCACGCGTTCATCGACAAATACAGCTGGCAATCTGCCAATAGTGAAGATTTGCGCAAGGTGATGGAGCAGGTCTCCGGGCAGGATCTTCGATACTTCTTCATTCAATGGCTCGATTCAAGCGGTTCGCCTGAGTTCAAGCTCGAATATACGGTGTTTCGGACCCAGCAAGGTTTTAGGGTGGTCGGGAAGGTGAACCAGGATCTTGATACATTCCGCATGCCGGTCGATTTACGCATCGATACTGAGGGAAATCCAGAGGACAAGGTCGTCGAAGTGACGGGTACGTCGTCCGAGTTCAGCGTCGACACATTCGGCAAACCTCGCAAGCTTACGCTTGATCCGAAGCACGTGCTGCTCCGGCTTGACCCGAGCATGCAGATCGCAGTAGCTATTCGCCGTGGCGAGCAGTTTGTCCAAATTAATGACTATGCCAACGCGCTGCGCGAATATCAGCGCGCTCTCGAAGTGAACAAAAACAGCTCGCTGGCGCACTATCGGATTGGTGAGCTTTTCTTCAAACAGAATAATTTCCAATCGGCCGCCAATGAGTTCCGCTCGGCGATCAATGGCGACCTCGATCCCAAGTGGATGGAGGTCTGGGCGCACGTAAATCTGGGTAAGATTTTTGATGTAACAGGACAGCGGGATCGAGCGGTCAATGAGTATAAGCTCGCCATTCGGACGCACGACAATACTGGCGGTGCGCAGGAAGAAGCGGGGCGATACTCTACCCGGCCATACGAGCAGAAGAATTCCGAGACCTAGCCGCCGCTTCGCCGGTTCAACGAGTAATCCTAGGCTTCGGACTACGCTTCTGGCATCAAATATGGAGCTCTAACGGCAGCTGCGGCCACTAAGCTTTTGGGCAGGAAGCGGGGCTGTGTCGGTCCGTTTGGACATACTCTGCCTTCCGTCGATAGACGTGCATTGGGTGATAACCTGAAAGTGCGGTGAAAGAGGAGATTTTGGACGATACATTAAAGGAGTTGATGCAGGAGTTGGGAAATGCGATCAACGAGTCTCTTTCCGAATCAGACCGCATTGCGGGCGCAATAGGGGAGATCAAGCGCGCCGGATACGATGTGTTCTTAGTTCTCGAAGCGACAATTGGCTTCAACAAACGTGATGACGATGAGAGTGACTCCGATGGGGAAGAAGCAGGCGGGTCCAACGCTCCCGTGCATTTCGAATCAGCGGGCAAAATACGCCTCACTTCCCAGGATCAGAAGTTTTTGCGCGCTCTGAAGATCTCAGTCGAAGAAGAGGGGAAGTAGCTTCGGCCTCAGGGTTAACTGCTGCTCAGCCGAGTTCCTGATACACCTCATAGGTCTTGCGTATCGCATCGGCCCAAGTGAAACCGGAAGCTTTAACCGCGCCGCTTCGAATCAGTTCCTTGCGAAGATCCTCGCTATCAATCAGCCGGTGGAGCGCTCCGGCAATCTCGTCCACGCTCAGAGGATCGACCAGCAGCGCTGCACCCGCTCCTAGTTCTGCAAGCGCTGACGAATTCGCCGTAAGTACCGGAACATGCCAGGCCATTGCTTCTAAAACTGGAATGCCGAAGCCCTCGTCAAGGGAAGGGAACGCGAAGATCGAAGCGCGCGAAAAAAGATTTTCGAGATGCGCCTGCGTGACATACCCGGTGACCTCGATGCGCTGGCGGGAAGGACTCGCGGCGATTCTCTCGATAATTTCTTCCGCGCGATAACCCGTGGGCGCGCCGGCCAGGACGAGCCGCCATGGCGGCGGTACACTCTCGAAGGCTTCCACCAGGCGTTTGACATTCTTGCGAAGCTGCAATGCTCCAACAAACAGAATGATAGGCTCGCGCTGCTCTGGCGGAGTCTCACGCGGAGGAATCACGCCGTGCGGAATGACTCGAATCCGGCTAGGTTCTATTTTCAAGCAGCTGCTGATCTGATGGGCCGTAAACGCTGAGACTGCGATGAGTAGATCGGAGCTCTCAGCCGCCTGCTGGGCCTGTCGAGCAAATCGCTCCCTGAAATCTGGCGACGAATATTCCCCCGTGATGACGAAGAGGTCGTGAAAAGTGGAGACGACTTTCTCAGCCGGCCGCCTATCGACCCTCTGGTTGAGGGCGTGAAAGACATCAGCCCGCACGCCTGGGCCAAAAGGAAGTAGCATCTTTGTGCTCACATTCGGCAGCGTTGAATTAGGCGCGCGCCTGAATTGCTTGGGGCGATAGCAGTGGGTGAAGTGGTCTTGAGGGTGCGTCTCAGCTAAGCCGTTCAGAATGTGCCGCGAGTAAACGGCGATTCCCGAGGGCTGCGAATCGACGCTGTAGGTGGCATCAAGCGCGACACGCACGTCTTCATCTTTACAGACCTACTTACCGCGGCGATTTAGAGGCCGTATTCTTTCAACTTGCGGTAGAGAGTCGTCCGGCCAATACCGAGCAGGGCAGCCGCCACGGTCCGGTCGCCCTTGGTGTAGTCAATCGCGTCGAGGATTGCCTTCTTCTCCACATCGGCTAAGGGGATCACGCCTTGAGGCGCGGCGAAACTGCCCAGGTGCGTTTGCAAATGCGCCAGCGATTCCGACGAGAGCAGGTGCTGCTCCGCTTTCCGATTAGCAACCGTGGTGGGGAGGTCCGCCGCGGTGAGCCAAGGCCCGCTATTCATCGCGATCATCTGCTGGACCGTGTGCTCGAGCTCCCGGATGTTACCGGGCCAATTGTGTTCTTGCAGCGCCTGTAAAGTTTCGTCGGCGATTTGATGATCGCGTCCGTAGCGTTCGAGGAAATGCTCCACTAGGATGGGGATGTCCTCGCAACGCTCGCGAAGCGGAGCCAGCCGGATCCGCATCACGTTCAAGCGGTAGAAGAGATCTTGCCGGAACCGGTTAGCCTTCACCTCCTCGGCCAGGTCGCGGTTTGTCGCTGCGATGACGCGGAAATTCGAACTTCGCTGGGAGAGCGACCCGACCGCCCGATATTCTTTCTCCTGTAGCACTCGCAGAAGCTTCATCTGCATGTCGAGGGGCAGCTCCCCGATTTCATCGAAGAACGCGGTGCCGCCGTTCGCAGCGTCGAGCAAGCCGAGTTTCTGATTATGCGCACCGGTGAATGCACCCTTCGCATATCCAAACAACTCGCTCTCCATCAACGGGCCGACAAGCGAAGAGCAATCGACGACGACGAAATTGCCCTGGCCTTCCACGCCGTGAATGGCCCGAGCGACTACTTCCTTGCCAGTGCCGGTTTCACCGAGAATGAGCGCGGGAAATCTGGACCGCCCCATCCGTGTAACCAGCCGGTGCACCTGCTTCATAGCGGGCGAGTTGCCGATCAGCGTCGACAGTGGTTGAGGCGCAGAGGCGATTTTCGTTAGCAAGAGTCTTGAACAGGCGGAAAGAAGGGCTCGTCAGCTTAGTGCGGCAGGCAAAAAGAAACTCTCAAAGCGTGGTGCTCGCCGGCGGATTGCTCTCTACGGCCTGGACTCGTCGAGACGAACTACGAACACGTTGCGATTCTCGGCCGCAAGTACAATCGCGAGCTGTTGTGCCGCTTCGATCGAGGGTTCTTTGCCGACCAGCACGCGCCACAGCGGGGAAGCCCCTTGCTTCAAAGCGAGTTGTGCGTTGCCGAACCGCTCCGCATACTTCAGCCGCAGGCTTTCGGCGCTCTCGCGATTAGCGAATGCGCCGGTCTGCACGGCGAAGAAATCGTTGACCGGAATATCTTTTGGCGCAGCAATCACTTCGACGCGCACTTCTCCGATGCCCGGGCCCAGCAAGCCGATCGTGCGTGCCGCCGCTTTTGAAAGATCGAGAAAGCGGCCGCGCACAAATGGGCCGCGATCAATCACTCTCACGTTCACCGTCTCGCCGTTGGCCAGATTCGTTACCTTCAGCCAGGTGTTGAACGGCAGGAGGCGATGTGCGGCGACTAATTTTTCCATATCGTAAATTTCACCGTCTGCCGCGGGACGCCCATGATACGGCACTCCGTACCAGCTGGCGATGCCTTGCTCTGTATACCCGACGGGCACCGGACTGGCCGGGCGGGCGCGCTGTTTCGGAGTTGCGTTTGGAGGCTGGCCCGCTCGTGCGATTGTTTTGCTGCGGTGCCTTCGAGCGCATCCTGACGGAGCGATCGCCACTAAGGCCGTGAGGGCTGCAACAAAAAAAGCTCTGCTAGTCATCGCCGGAATCCTGGCCCGCCCGCATACGCGGTTCTCATTCGCCATCATAATCGCATCTATAAAGATGACGCGAGAGACTTCGTTCCGGCTGCCAAAACAAATCAGCATCTCCACGTTTGAAGTGACAATTCGTCCGCTCGTCCTCGCTATCGAAGCCGTTTTGATTTTTTTTCTTGACTTCTCTTGCGAACAATCTTATATATGGATCACGCTGCGATCTGTATAGATTGCAAATTTACGTTTAGGGAGAATCACCTGATGAAGAACGCAACAAAGAAAGCCACTGCTAAGAAGGCCACCAAGAAGGCCCCGGCAAAGAAGAAGAAGTAACTCTAGTCCCGCGTTAGCGGGAATTTATTCACACGCGCCCCCGGCATCTGTCGGGGGCGTTTCTATTTTGGTTGTCCCTCAATCAGCTTGGCAGGTTCAGCAAGCGAAGAGTATGTGTATTAGGCGGCGAAGTTTATGCCAATGAAGGCGGAGCAGCTCGGCAACCTTGACAACGTGGGCGACGTCCCGCTAACGATCCGCGCGGAATTGGACAGGAAGCGGATCTCGGTTCGCGAGCTTCTCGATTTACAGAAAGAGAGCGTGGTGCTTCTGTCGCGCCCGGCGGGTGAAAACGTGGACCTCTATGCGAGCGAGGTTTACATCGGAAGCGGAGAGATCCTGGTGATTGGCGGGGGATTGGCCATTCGACTGGCAGACATCGCGGGGGGATCTGTGCCGAACGCAGAGACGCGGGCAAACAACGTATGAATACAGAAGAAGTCACGCAGGGCGAGTCTCCCATGCTGGAGAGGCTGCTGGATCTGGAACTGCCGCTGGCAGTTGCGCTCGGCCGCGCTGTGCTGCCCATTCAGGACATCTTGAAGATGACTTCGGGATCCCTGATCGAATTGGACCGCGGCGTTGGAGATTACGTTGACCTGATGGTCCATGGAACACTCGTCGCGCGTGGCGAGATCGTCTCGGTCAAAGGCAATTACGGAGTTCGCATTAAGGAAATTATCAGCCGCCAGGACCGGCTGGCGCTGAAGAGTCAGCCTACCTGATTCACGAGAGTCCCAATCGGGGGGATTGTGATGCGAATCACGTCGCCTGCTTCGAGCGTGAACGAATCCGGCGGCACGATGCCGGTTCCGGTTAGCAGGAAACAGCCGTGCGGAAAGCTATTGTCGCGGTAGAGGTATTCCGCCAGCAGTGGCAGTTCTCGTTTGATGGACTCAAGTGTCGTTGAACCCTGAAAAACCGCTTCCTGGCGTCGTTTAATTTCGAGTTGAATCTCTGTTGTCTTCGCCAGCGGGCTGTTTGACACTAGAATGCAGGGCCCGAGCGCACAGCTCCGGTTGTAGACTTTCGCCTGCGGCAGATACAGCGGATTCTCGCCTTCGATATCCCGCGAGCTCATGTCGTTTCCGATCGTGTAACCAGTTATGTTTCCTCCGGGGCTGATAAGAAGCGTCAGCTCCGGTTCCGGAACAGACCACTTTGCGTCGCTGCGAATGGCCACGAGCTGATTGGGACCTACCACGCGGTGCCGTGTCGCTTTAAAGAAGAGCTCCGGGCGCTCTGCACTATAAACACGATCGTAGAAATCGCCGCCGCCGGACGACTTTGATTCCTCCATACGCGCATCCCGGCTGCGATAGTAAGTGACACCGGCAGCCCAGACTTCCTGACTGCCGATCGGAGCGAGAGGGTCATCTACTTGGGCATTACTCTGCCCGACTTTGCCCGAGATCAGACTGCCTAAAAAATCAAACAGATCATCACGGGCAAGGAGTGCGTTCCAGCTTTGTTTGGCGGATTGAAATAGTGCGCCAGCCTCTTCGATGACAGGCCCCTGAGGCGTGCGGTACAGCTTCATGCTAACGGACTTGGAAATCAGCCCGGCAACCGCGATCGACCCAAATTCCCCGCCGGTCGTAGCCCCAGGTCGAGCCCCGGACGCAAGGCGATCCGCTGCGCTGCTTCACGAGGACCACGTTGCGGGCCGCGCCGATTGGGCAGTACTTTCGGCGTCCATCCTCAGAGCTGCAGTTGACAAGCTGCCCAGGACCTCCCATGCCCGGCCCACCCGGTCCAATGCCGGGACGCGGCGGACGAATCATTCCGGCGCGCCTGAGCACGAAATCGGCCCGGCAGCCACGGTCAACCCAGATCCCCCGCCGGTCGTAGCCCCAGGTGGAACCCTGCTGGCAGGGCGAACCGCTGCGCTGCCGTTGCAATGTGACGCCGCCTCGAGTATCGGCTGCGCAGTAGTTGCGTTTGCCGTTCTCCGACGAGCAGGTGATCATCGTCTGAGCGGACAAAGGAACAATCGAGAGCGCCAGAAAACCTAAAGAGACGAGAACCGGGACCTTGAGGAGTGACATCGCCAAATTCTAGCAAAGGTGAAAGAAGAAGGTTCGACGTACCATACGGGAGAGGCTCGACCTCCTTTTTTCTATCTTCCATTCGCAATGTCCAAGCTTCGCGCAAATCAGCTCACTAACACTCATCCCATTCTGAAAACAATGTTGACGGCTCTGCTCGCCGGCACTCTGGCGGTTTGCATTTGGGCTGGAACCGGCCGCCAGCTTACGCCGATCGAACAGGCCCGGCTCGATCCGAATGCTTTGCCCAACGAGCTTGATCGCGGGACAGCCGGCTTGTCGAGGTGCCTGGCCGAGCTGCGGACCAGAGCCAGCATGCTGATGGTAACGGCGCATCCGGATGACGAGGACGGCGGCATGCTCGCGTTTGAGACCCGGCAGGTAGGCGCTCGCACGGCGCTGCTCACGTTGACGCGCGGCGAGGGTGGCCAGAACGCGATGTCGACAGACTTTTACGACGCTCTTGGCTTGGTTCGCACCCAGGAGTTGCTTCAGTCGGATCGCTATTACGGTGTCGATCAGTATTGGGGAACAATCATTGATTACGGCTTCTCCAAAACTCGCGAGGAGGCGCTCGAAAAGTGGGGATACGAGCGCGTATTGTCGGATGCGGTGCGGGTGGTCCGCCTCACCCATCCACTGGTGATCACATCGGTATTTGCAGGAGCTCCCACAGACGGCCATGGCAATCACCAAGTGGCGGGTCAGATAGCCCAGGAGGTGTTCAACGCCGCGGGCGATCCAAACTGCTTTCCGGAGCAGATCCGGCAAGGGCTGAGACCTTGGAAGCCGCTCAAAATGTACGCCCGCGTGCCGTTTTTTGCGCCCACGAAAGAGAAGACTATCTACGATTACGCGACCGATAAATACGTTCCGATCCGGTTCTACGACTACTTGAACAAAACCTGGATCAATAAAACCCCCTCGACCGATCTTACGATTTCGGAGGGAAGACTGAACCCGCCGACTGGCTTAACCTTTCTGCAAATCGGGCGTACGGGCTGGGGTTTCCAGAAGACGCAGAATGGCGGTGCGACTCTTCCGCCGCCCGGTCTCTACTCGGCGCCTTACCACCGCTACGGCTCTCGGGTGGAATCAAGCGGCACTGAGAAATCATTCTACGACGGCATTGATGTGTCGCTCGGAGGCATTGCCTCGCTCGCCGGAACGGGCGACATCGCATTTCTGCAGAAGGGCTTGGCACAGCTCGATGCAACGGTGAAGGAGGCAAAGGCGGACTACCGGCCAAATGAACCGGAGCGTTTAACCGCGACTCTGAGCGAGGGACTGAAGCTAACTCGAACCCTGCTCGAGCAAGTTCGCAGCAGCGGTCTCTCTGAGACTGGAAAGAGTAACGTTGCGTTTGAGCTTCAATGTAAGGTCAAGCAGTTCGAGAGCGCGCTGACGTTAGCTCTGGGACTGTCGTTCCAGGCGACGATTGCTTCGGAAAAGGAATCGAGAGGTCCCTTTCCAAGCACGCCAACGACGTTCACCATTGCGATACCGGGTCAGCATTTTTCGGTTCAAAGCCAATTACTGAACGGCGGGTCCCAAGCTGTCGATGTGAAGTTTGTTGCTCTCCAGCCCTCAGACGGCAAGGATTGGGGCATATCGGCGAAGGAGAACATTCCTGCTGAGTTGACCGGCGGCAAGGAGCTGAAGCAGACGTTCTCGATCAGCGCCCCGGCTGATGCGGCGGTGGTCAAGCCATATTTTCGAAGACCGAACGAGGAACAGCCATATTACGACCTGACGGACGAGCGGTTCCGGAATTTATCGTTTGCTCCTTACCCGCTGTCTGCTCTCGCCCGCGTGGCTTTTCGAGGGGAGGAATGGGATCTGGCGCAAGTAGTGCAGGCGAATTCCCGGGTCGAAGGCCTCGGCATCTTGCAACAGCCGCTGCTAACGGCGCCTGCTCTCTCAGTCGCAATGTCGCGAGTGGCCGGTGCAGTCCCTCTCGGCACGACCTCGTTTGCCTTTACCTGCAGCTTGCATAGCAACGTAAAAGGGCCGGCCAAAGGCACGCTTCGCTTGCGCCTGCCGGCTGGTTGGCGCGCTACTCCGGCGGAGTATCCCTTTGCGTTCGGCCGTGACGGAGACGGAGAAACGTTTAAATTTCAGATTGCGCCGGGAGCCATCGAGACCAAGCGCTACGAGATCCGCGCGGTTGCCGAGTATCAGCACAAAAATTACGAGGAAGGATACCGGATGGTCGGATATCCAGGTTTGCGCCCGTATCCGTACTATCAGCCTGCAACGTATGAAGCAGCCGGTGTAGACGTCACGACAGCCCCGGGCCTGCGTGTGGCGTATGTACCGGGAACCGGCGACGACGTTCCGCAAGCGCTGGGAGATTTGGGTTTGCGCGTGGTGGTGCTCGGAGGAAATGATCTTGGAACTGCCGACCTCAGCGCATTTGATGCCATCGTCCTGGGAGTAAGGGCATACGGCAACCGGCCCGAGCTGCGCGCCGCCAATGGGCGCCTGCTGAATTACGTGAAAGAAGGCGGCGTTCTGATCGTCCAATATAATCTGCAGAATCTTGATGACGGCTACGGCCCTTATCCGTTTTCGCTCGGGTCGAATCCTTCGAAGGTAGTGGACGAGAACTCCTCGATCCGGTTTCTTGATCCCAGCCACGCTGCCTTGAATTGGCCGAACAAGATTACGGCGGGTGACTTCGCGGGCTGGCAGGAAGAGCGGGGTCACGGGTTTATGGAGAAGTGGGACGATCGCTACCAGACCCTCTTCGAAACACACGATCCCGATCAGCCTCCCCAGCGCGGCGGCCTGTTGATTGCTGCGTATGGCAAGGGCCTGTATGTGTATGATGCTTTCGCGCTGTACCGGCAAGTACCGGTGGGCGTGCCGGGCGCGTACCGCATTTTGGCCAATCTGGTCAGCCTCGCGAAGAACCCAGGGCTGCACTCGTCTCTGGCGGGCGCAAAAACCAGATAGCCTTTCTGTTTCGTAACTAAAGAGACGGAACTAGCGAATCTTCCATTTAGAAGTCACAATCCATCCAGGTAGGTATTCATGCCGAAACGAAGCAGCGTTTTATTCTCGATCGTGCTCTTGGCCGCTTCAGGTGTCCTGTTGCGCGCCAGCCACTCTTTCCCTGAACCGGCCGTTGACATTCCCGCAGCTTCGGCGACTGGCAATGAAACCGCGGTGTTGGCCGGCGGATGTTTCTGGGGCATGGAAGGTTTGTTCGAGCGCATCAAGGGCGTGAAGAAGGTTGTCTCAGGCTTCGCAGGTGGAGAGAAATCTACCGCTCACTACGAAACCGTGAGCACCGGCAAAACGGGCCATGCCGAGTCCGTGCAGGTCACCTTCGATCCGAAGCAGATTACCTACGGGCAGCTCTTGATGGTGTATTTTTCGGTCGGCCACGATCCGACGGAGCTGAACCGCCAGGGGCCAGACTCGGGAACGCAGTACCGCTCCGCTATCTTTTACACGAACGACGAACAGAAGAAGGTTGCGGAAGCGTACGTAAAGCAGTTAAACGCCGCGAAGGTTTTCTCACGCCCGATCGTTACGCAGATCCTACCGTTGAAGGGTTTCTATGCAGCCGAGGCATACCATCAGCATTTCCTCGACAACAACATGACCTACCCCTATATCGTGTACAACGATTTACCAAAACTGAGCGCGTTGAAGAAGCAGTATCCCGAGTTCTGCAAGCGCTAGCAGCCTACTGCTTGGCGGCGGCTTCGGCGGCACTGGGAGAACTGGTCTTGATCTCCAGAATGCGAACCGGGCGCGGCGTGGTGTCGTACTGGCTTAGCTTTTTCAGTTCGCTAGCGAAAGTCTTGTAGCGCGCCTGCACCTCGTAATCGTTGGTAAAGGCAAGATCTTCAAACTTGTAGCGGCCGTCCTTTTTAGTAAAGAAGCTTGTTGTCTCGTTTGTTTTCTTGTCCGTCAGCGTCACCATTGCGCCCTCGAGTACCTGGCCGTTTTCGTCAGTGACCTGACCTGTTACGGTGCGGCTCACGGGCGCTTTGTCCTTCTTCGGAGGCTTCTTATTGCCGAACGTGGCGGCATCGGCGGTATGCATGTTGCTGCTGTCCGATGGCTGCTGGGCGAAAGATACAACTGCCAGCGCCATCAACGCAGCTATCAAAGACTTCATTTCTCACCTCAGAGCTTTCGATTCTTTCTTTCATGCTAACAGTCAGTGCGCGAACCGCCGGGCGTTTGTAATTTGCAACATCCCTTGCGTATGCGCTTCTAACAGGACGTGAAAAGAGTCGCTCTTTTATGTAGCGTGCTTGCGCTTTGCCTGGCAGGCACTCCAGTAGTCTTCGCTCAGAGCGGAGGTGCTGAAGAAGTCATCAAGATCGATGCGCAAGCGCCGGCTAAGCCCTTCCCTCATTTTTGGGAACAGGTGTTCGGTTCAGGACGGGCGAACTTGACCTTACGGGAGAGCTATCGGCGTGACTTAAACGCCGTGAGAGAGCATACCGGATTCACTTACGTCCGATTTCACGCCATCCTCGACGACGAGAACGGAGTGTACGACGAGGACGCTCAAGGGCGGCCCGTGTACAACCTCTCCTATGTTGACCAGATCTACGACGGCCTGCTCGAAAATCATGTGAAACCGTTTGTGGAGCTGAGTTTCATGCCTCGAAAACTCGCGGCCAATCTCGCGCCGCATCCTTTCTGGTACAAACCGCTTCCGTCGCCGCCAAAAGATCCGGCTAAGTGGGCGGCCTTAGTAGAGGCGTTTACAAAACATCTTGTCGATCGCTACGGCAAAGAAGAAGTGGAGCAATGGTACTTCGAAGTCTGGAACGAGCCGAACATCGATTTTTGGAACGGCGAGCCGAAGCAGGAGACTTACTTCGCCTTCTATGACGTGACGGCCAAAGCGCTGAAACGCGTGGATCCCTATATACGCGTGGGTGGCCCGGCTACCGCGCAAGCTGCCTGGGTGGACGCATTCATCGCGCATTGCAAGAAGAACAATGTCCCGTTCGATTTTGTCTCCACGCACGTTTACGGCAATGAAGATTCGAAGGACGTGTTCGGGCGGAAGCTGCCGATCAACCGGCGGGATATGGTGGGCGCATCGGCGAAGAAAGTGTTTGACCAGGTGAAGGCATCAGCGGATCCGGACACTCCGATCATCTGGTCCGAATACAATGCGACTTACATGAATCAGCCCGAAGTTACGGACAGCGCTTTTATGGGTCCGTGGCTTGCGAATAACATTCGCGAGTGCGACGGGTTGCAGAGCATGATGTCTTACTGGAGTTTGTCGGATGTATTCGAGGAACAAGGCGTTGTCAAAACTCCTTTTTACGGCGGCTACGGATTGATTGCAGAACGTCACCTACCTAAAGCTGTGTTCTGGATTTTCGATCTGTTACACAACTTAGGCGAGCAACGGGTGATACTTCAGTCCGACAACGCGCTGCTTACCAAGAGGGCCGACGGCAGCTTCGTGCTGGCGCTTTGGAATTACGCCGAGCCTGGCGAGAATACAGGCACGAAAACTTTTCGACTGAGTGTTAACGGCTTAGAAGCTAAAAGATACCGGATGCGCTATGTCGCCCCGGGCCATGGTTCCGTTTTAGAAGATTGGAAGAAACTCGGTTCGCCGGTGTCACCGACCCCCGCTGAAATCAGAGCGTTGCGGGAACGCTCCCGATTGCCCGAAGCCGAAACTTTTCCCATCGACCGGCCCATTGCCTTAGGTCCTGAAACGCTGGCCGTAGTAGAGGTGAAGCCCTAGAGTCTCGTCAGGAGTGCAGCAGGTCGCTCACGACCAAAAACTCATAACCCTGATCTTTAAGAACGGGAACGATCTGCTTCACTGCCCGAAGGGTCTCCGACGTGTCCGGCCTGACCTTGGTAGCGCGCCCATCGTGCAGGCAGATGATACCGCCTGGCGAACAATGCCGGAGAACGTGTCGCATGATCTTCTCCGCGGGCCACCGCCAATCATGGCCGATTACGGTCCAAAGAACATTCAACAAGGCAAGTTTTTGCTGAACCGCCCGCATCCCAGCCCAGCGGAATCCATAGGGCGGCCGCAGGACCATGGGAGCAAGCCCTGTCTCGAAGGTAATTACTTTCTGAGCTTCGGTGAACTCACGCTCTATAAATGACTCTGATCTGAATAGCAGCTTGGGATGCGAGTAAGTGTGATTCCCCAATTGATGCCCTGCCGCGGCCACTTCGCCCGCTACTTTGGGTAGCCTTCTGACATTCATCCCGCACTGAAAGAATGTACCAAACACTCTCTCTTTATCCAGATACTCAAGGAGCGGCAAGGTTCCTTCACTGGGGCCATCATCAAAAGTGAGTGCAATCGATCGCCCTCTCCCCGGACCCCGATAAACAGAGGGGCCGAATAACTGGGACGACTTTGATACGCTGCCATAAGCAGCCGCAGCGGAGATGCCACCCATGACGGCACCCGCCGTAAAACCAGTAAGCGTCGAAGCTCGCATCTACGTCCTTAGACTAACATCTACAAAAGCTATTAGTATGCCGACCAACACTGAGCTATTCGCTAACTCGATTGCGGGGCGGCGCCGAAGCCTGATACTCATCCCTTACGCGTTCGACGTAAGAAGAAAGAAGCTGTTCGACGCGTTCCCGGGAATCCGACTTCACGATAAACCCGATATGGTGCTGCTTGTTAAGCCGCCAAACCAACTCGGAGTCAGTGAAGTTCGAAGTATCCGGCCACTCTTGCCGGGCGAGGGACACTAACAGCCCGGCATACAATTGGTGCTCTGCTTGAAGATTATACTTTACGCTTCTAGCAGAAGCTACCTCCAACTTGGCCCATTCGGCCCAGAGATTCACGCCGCTCGCCTGTTCAACGAGATCGGAGATATGAGCACCCCCGACCCGCGCCGAGGTTTCGAGAAAGTAGTACGAACCGTCATGATGCGCGCGAATGAACTCAGTGTGGGAGACGCCGTCAATCAAGCCAAAAGCCTGTAAAACCCTTGCATTCATTGACCCGAGCTGTCCAAAGCTGTTGCTTTCCCGGTCTAAAATCCGCGTTGTGAAAACGCCACCGCCGGTCGTGAGTTCAAGAGGGGGCGTGCCATAGGCACTCGCGATGGAGAAGACCAGTTTGCCTCCAAACCAGATGGAATCGACGTGAAAGATATCCCCTGGAACAAACTGCTCCAGTACGAAATAGGGTTGCTCGTCGCCTAGACTGTGGATTCGATCCCACACGTCCTGTACGGCATAGAACTTTTTAGTGCCTATGGCACCCGCCAGTAAGCGCGGCTTCAGCACCCACGGTCCCGGCACCCGCTGCAGGAAGCTGTCAATTTCCTGGTAGTTGAAGGTGGCGGAGAACTCCGGTATCCGAATACCGAACTCAGCGGCGCGTGTGCGCATGGCGAGTTTGTCGCGAAAGTAGCGGCTCGCCGATTCGCCTAGACCGGGCAGCCGCATGTGCTCCCGCAAGAGCGCAGCTTTCTCGACGTCAAAATCGTCGAGCGCCATTACTCTATCTATTTTAGTTGTTCTCGCCAGATAACTAACGCCTTTCAGCATGTCCTGCGTATCCCACTCGTGCTCGTGATCTTGCATGTAGAAGATGTCGTCGAGACTTTCGAGCGGCCATTGCGCTTTGTCTTTGAGACTGAGAGAAGTAAGTAGATAGATGTGGCAGCCCTGCCGCTTCAGCTCCTTGATGGCCTGATGCCCTTTTTCAAAACTGGCAAGGCAAAGAAAGGTGAGCGGAGCGGAGTCGTTGCCCGTTTCGGAATTTGCCATAGACTGAATCAAGCTATCATTTTGTTTCGAGGTACCCGTCGTTCTGCCTACCGGCTTGACAGCACTTTGCGTCACAGTGAGATTGGTTCAGGGGCGGAACGAGCCCGAACTGCATGCTCCTGGCTGCCATGTCCTCGCGTAACTATCACGCGCTTCGGAGCGAAGGAGTTTGTGGATGACAACGCTGAAACTGAAGCATCTGCGGGCGGTCCGGTGGTTCCACTGGATCAACTTTCCGCTTCTGGCTCTGATGATTTGGAGCGGGATGCTGATCTATTGGGCCTATGCGCCGTACCACATAGGGCCGATCCGGTTTTTCCCAAACTGGTTTTACTCAACCTTTCACCTCGATCACAGCCTGGCGGAGGGCATGCTTCTGCATTTCACGCTGATGTGGCTCTTCGTCGTCAACGGGATCGCTTACGTTGCTTACACGTTTTTCTCGGGGGAATGGCGCTATCTGGTGCCGCGATCGTTTTCCGCGTTTCGTGACGCCTGGGATGTGCTCCTTCACGATCTACACTTGGCCCGGGATTTGCCGCCTCAGGAGAAATACAATGCGGCGCAGCAGATTTCGTATTCGGCGATTGTGTTGATGGGGGCAGGATCGCTGATTACCGGCCTCGCGATTTACCGGCCCGCGCAACTTGCCTGGCTGACCGCCCTGTGCGGAGGGTACACCGTGGCGCGCCTGATTCATTTCATTCTGACGATTGGCTACGTTTTATTTTTCGTCGTACATGTGGCGCAAGTGGTCCTCGCGGGATGGAATAATTTCCGGAGCATGGTGATGGGGTATGAGCTCGCCGATGACGCCAAGTAATCCTCACAAACCGATTGTCGTAGGGCCTGATGAGGCGCGGCGGGAACTCGCGCGTCACACCCGGCGCGGATTTCTGGTGGGCGGAGTGGCGGCTCTGGGCGGCTGGGGCGCCTATGAATGGCTGACGAAAGCAGGGCAAGAAGATGGTGCGCCCTGGCCGCAGCGCCGCGTGGTTGACTGGAACCAGAAACTCTCTGAGGCGTACTTGAGCGCCCGGCATTTGATGCCCACGTATTCCGCGGATCAGATTACGTACTTGAAGCCGAACGGCGATTACGGACTCGACGGAGAAGTGGACAAAAGCAGTTGGCGGCTGCATGTGGTAACGGACGGGGTTACTCCGCTTGCGCTTCGGATGAGCGACATAACCGCGCTCCCGAAGGTGGAGATGATTACACGCTTCTGTTGTATCGAGGGCTGGAGCGTCGTCACGTCCTGGGGAGGCGTTCGTTTTTCGGACTTCACGCGGAAGTTTTTCCCGCCAGGGCGAGAACTTCCACCCTACGTGTACATGGCGACGCCGGACGAAGAATACTATGTCGGTCTCGATAAAAAGAGCGCCATGCACCCGCAGACGCTGCTCGCGTACGAGCACAACGGAAAGCCTCTGACCAGTGAGCATGGAGCGCCGCTCAGACTCGTGATCCCGGTGAAGTACGGTATCAAAAACATCAAGCGCATCGGCTCAATCCGCTATGGAGCGGAGAAGCCGGATGATTATTGGGCCGAACAGGGTTACGATTGGTTTGCAGGTCTCTGATCAGTGCCCGACGCCCCTCTATACACAGGAACATCTGGATTCGCATACCCTAGCTGGAAGCCCGGATTTTACCCCGCCAAACTGCCCAGCTCTCAATTTCTGAGCCACTACGCATTGCGGCTAAACGCGGTCGAAGTGAATTACACGTACCGGCGGATTGCCTCCGCAGCGACGTTCGAGAAATGGATTCAAAGCACGCCGGAGGGTTTTTTATTTCTCCCGAAGGCTCACATGAAAATCACGCACTCGCTGAAGCTGGAGGACGCCGAAGAGTTTACGCGCGTGTTCCTCGAGTCGCTCGAACCGTTACGGGCTGCCGGCCGGCTAGGGCCTGTCTTGTTTCAGCTGCCGCCTTCTTTCAAAATTGATGCCGAGAGGCTGGCGCGGTTTGCCGGTGGGTTGCCGCGGGCGGTTCGAGCAGCCTTTGAATTTCGCAACGCTACTTGGTTTGAAGACGGCATTTACAAAGTCATGACTGAGGCGAACGTGGGGTTGTGTATCGCCGAGAACGAGAATCTGGAGACTCCGCACGTCCTAACCGCTGATTTCGTGTATTTG
>JAABUQ010003585.1_pt1 | contig 28195 bp, 29 predicted proteins | sample 5560001 | NCBI WGS metagenome assembly JAABUQ01 (sample SAMN10711888, study PRJNA513371) | rock metagenome | isolation source: Antarctica rocks | place: Antarctica: Victoria Land, Finger Mt nord | collected 2015-12-18 | reverse complement strand
ACGTTATTCACTCTTTCCACAGGCGCGACGGCTACGAAGAAGAACTAAACAGGGGAATCCAAAACACGCCGCAAGGATCCACTTAAGAAACCGAACTTCTCGTCCAGCAAAACGGGGCCACCTCAATTCTCGCGAAGCGGTCTCGGAAAAGCAGACCGTAAATGCCTCTCGGCATCGGTCTTCTGATGTTTCAACGCATCGTGATACTGCATAAGCTCGCGGAAATGTACACGATGCTTTATCTTGTCCCACGCCGGCAATCAAAAGGAATACGCAAGCTCGTACCGATAACAGTCACGTGGCTTGTGAAAGTCGTGAGCGCGGCACACCGACTTGGGCGGCTCAGTTTGCCAAGAGAAGAGGTAGTTTGGCGGACGCTGGGTCCGTGAACTTCTTGAGGCGCTCTAGCTCCCCGATCACTTCGCTTTCCGTCCCTGTCAACGACTTAACTTGCCTTGTGAAGAAATCAAGGCGCGCGCCGGCCAGCCAATTGCTGAGGTCATCGCTTGCCGACCAATGCTGTCGGTTTGCGAGATCGGTCGACATCATTCGTAGCCAATCCACAGGAACGTCCGGTGCCGGGATAGGGGCGCAGAGGCGATTCTTTTCCGCTTCATCTTGATAGCTGACCTCGACATGAGCGATGAACGCCGCGCTGAACACGGGCTGGCATGTCCGCACGAATTGCAGAGTGATACGTTCGCGCTCAAACACCGGCTTGGACGGCTGATTCGTAATGGCTGAGGCGGAGCAGTCGATATGCAGACAGTCTTGGTCCGTCGCAATGACGCCTCGCTCGAGTACGATTCGATCTACTTCGATCTGGGTTACCCGGCCTAGGCGCACGATGTTGTGGATGCTGCGGAGACGTTCGAGTTCGGCATCGCTGACAACCGCGCAATGGTAGCCCGTCGGCGGGACGGCAGTATCGATCCGCCTCAGTTCACCGCACGCCTCCAGCCGAGCGAACACGTCGTCGATCGAATGCGCTTCGGCCAGTGCCTCAACCTGATCGGCGGAGCTGCGCGCCACACGCGGGAAGAAGTCGGCGCCGGACTGGATGTTGCCCCGATTCAGCAACCAAAAATCGCGGGGCATGATCCAACGGATATGGTCCGGATCGGCGCCGTTCTCCAGCAGCCAGAGGCATGCGTCCATGCCGGTCTTTCCCGCCCCAATCACGACATAAGCGGCGTGAGCATGGGCGATACGTGGTAGCTCGTTCGGCGGTAAGCAGGTCATACCGGAAGCAACGCTATACCGGGGCGGCCGCGTGGACGGCACCGACGGCTGCAAATACCTCGCGTCGACCACCTTGCCCGCCTTCGCCAAGCGCTGTTCACCTGAGAGCAGGGACGTGACCGACCCGTCGGCTCCAACGTCGCTCATCGGAAGACACTGGACGCGCCCGGACGGCAGAAAGCGCTGCTGCATGACCTGATCGAAGTGGTTCAGTACCTCCTGTCCCGAAGCCAGCTCGTAAAAGCCCTTGTTGAGCCCCACCGCGTCTTTAACGCCGGAGCCTAGCGGCCACGAATTGACCCCGTAAAAGGCAGACGGTTGATGTAGACGCACGAATGGATAAGCGTCGTTCCAGTGGCCGCCGGGTCTATGATGCCTGTCTACAAGGGCGATAGTCGCCTGCGATTCGCTGATAAGTGCGTCGGCGAACGCCATGCCGGAGGCGCCTGCCCCAATAATCAGGTAGTCGGCTTCAATCGGTTGACCAGTCATTGTATTTCCTTATGGCAGATGAGTTCTATAACGGCGTGGCGCACTGCGACGAGTCGTTACAGTTCAATAGCAGAAGATGGGTGGCGAGCATCTCTATGTTCGCGCTTAATGTAAGCCGGCATGTCCCGCGTTATCTGGAAGTCCGCCGTCGAGGCGGTATTCGCGTCGGATACTATCCGCGACGCGTTCGCCGATGACGGCGCACGGAGCCATCGTGTTTCCCGTGGTGACGCGCGGCATGATGGAGCCGTCTGCGACCCGCAGATTATCGATTCCATAGACGCGTAAATTTGCATCGACAACCGACATCGAGTCGCGACCCATCTTTGCGGTACACGTTTGATGATGGAAGGTCGAAATCGAATTGCGGACAAAGTCTTCGAGCTCTCGACCTTGCAGATTACCCGGCATCACCTCGCGTTTTGCATATCGGTGAAATGTCGGCGCGTTGCCGATTTCCCGGCAGAGTTCGATGCTCCGGATCGCAGCGGCCAAATCGTCAGGATGATCGAGGATATCGTCCTCGATTTCGATCGGGTCAACCGGGCTCGGTCCGGTGAGATGTAAGCGGCCGACGCTTTGGGGATGGACGATACCCGGTCGTATGCCGTATGAGGGGCCTGCGCTGCCGACGGCGTGATCGAACATCGCATATCCACTGCTCCGAGTCTGACCATTACTTTGAACCATTTGAATATCGGGAGTATCGAGATTCGGGAGGCTTCTCCAGAACAATGTCGATTCGAACGCGCCATTGCCCGGCGCCATAGGCTCGACGTATTCCCAGACGCATCCGTTGATCAAAAAGTGATCTTGAAAATTTCGTCCGACGCCGGGGAGATGCTCGAGCACGGGAATACCGAGACGCCGCAACTCGAATTCGTCCCCGATCCCTGATTGCATGAGGACCTTGGGCGTGTTGATTGCGCCCATCGATAAAACGATCTCGCATCGGACGCCGATGTGGCAGAGCGTGCCCTCGATGACGACGTCGACGCCGGTAGCGCGCTTGCCCTCGAACGTGAGACGTACGACGAGCGCACCGGTGAGGACCGTCAAATTCGGACGATCCATAAACGGAAACGTGTAGGAGCGAAAGAGCGAGAGCCGACGGCCGTTCCGTATTCGAACGTCAAGGATGGAAGAGCCACCGTCGCCCTCCATCATCGCACCGTTCTGATTGCCAAACGTCGCAATGCCGATCGACCGTGCAGCTTCGAGGAAAGCGGGCGCGATCGGGCTGGGGTCCGGAACAGGCTGGACGAACACAAGTCCACCCGTTCCGCGATGGTCCGGGTCCGGTATGCCGTGCCAATCCTCGATGCGCCGATACAGATCGAGCACCGCTGCGTACGACCACCCATCGTCGCCGGCTTCCGCCGCAAAATAATCCCAGTCGTTTTTATGACCCCGCGACCAGACCGACACATTGATGCTCGAGCCGCCGCCTAGAACTTTGCCCATGTTCATGGGGATCGCGCGCCCGTTGAGATTCGCGTTGGGGCGGGCTGTGAAATTCCAGTCGCGTTCGCTTCCAAGATTGGACGACCACTGCGCCGCATCCGTGACGCTTGGAACGTCGTCGGAAGCGCCCGCCTCGAGCAGGAGCACGCTGACATTTGAATCCTCGGCTAGTCGCCGCGCGACGACCGAACCGGACGAACCGGAGCCGCAGACGATAAAATCGAACTCGGTTTTGAGATTCGCGGCGAGCGCTTCTTGATTGCGCCGTACGCGTTCGGCAAAAGCCGCGTCGGCGTGTCGATCGCCGTTGACTTGGTGAGCCATACTACGCCGCCGCTTTAAGGACGCGGCGCGGTCGTTCGGGCGAATTGAGCGTCGCTGCCGGCTTGCGACCCGCGTCCACGTCGGCGACGACGCGCGCGAGATACGAGACGGTGCCGTCGAGCATCATGTCCGTCACGCCGGCGATGTGCGGCGTGACGAAGACCTGCGGTAGAGCGAGCAGCGGATTCGAGGACTCGGGCGGTTCCTTTTTCAGGACGTCGAGACCAGCCGCAGCGATGTGCCCGCCCGCAACGGCGGCGGCGAGCGCATCTTCGTCGACGAGCAGTCCACGCGAGACGTTGACGACAATGGCGCCGCGCTTCATCGCCGCAAGCGCGCCGGCGTCGATCAGATTTTCGTTCTCCTTTGTACCAGTAGCGCATACGACGACGTAGTCCGCGTTGCGAATCGCGTCGCGAATCCGGTTTCGCCGATAGACGACGACTCCGGTCCGTGCCCGTTCCGGACGGTCGTCGACCGCGATAATTTGCATCTCGAACGGCTGAAGTCGGTCGACGATCAGCCGACCGATGGAGCCGAGGCCGACGATGCAGACGCTTTTGCCGAAGAGCGATGGGCTGATATGCATCATCGGCTCCGCGAGAACGTTGCGCGATGCGCCGATCATAAGAAACACGGCGAACTCCGCGACCGAAACGGCATTGCCCGTTTCCCCGGACGGCGCGGATGAAACCCAGATGCCGAGGTCGCTTGCGGCGTCGACGTCGACGCCCTCGTATCCCGCGGTGACTGTCTGAACAAATGACAGCCGCGGCTGGCTCGCCAGCAACTCGCGGCCCACGTCTCCTGCGACGAGCAACATGTCGAGATCGGATGCCGGTGCTGGATCGCCCATCTCTCAAAGGAAGTAATCGTGATGCGCGAGTTCCGGTTCGAGCCGCTCCGTCAACGCTCTCAAGAACGTACTGTCGCGGCGGAGAAAGGCTATCTTCATTCGTTCGTTCCCATAACGTCGAACACGTTACATGATTACGCCTCGAGCCGACAGCGACGAATGGGCGTCGATGCCCGGACAACTCCCGACGGCAGAACGGGTCGGCAGACGATCAGTACAATTAACGGCACAAACCGTCATCGTCCGCGTCCTCGTCCCGTTTACCCGGCGATGTGCCAGGAAGTGCATAACGCATTACCGGACCGCAAGCAGGCTTGCGCATCGAGTAGCGTTAGGTCGCCGAAGAGAACCACGTGGAGATCCGCGCGAATTCATCCGGCGTTAGCTTATGTTCATTGCCTCGCCGACACGGCCTAAATGCGGGCCGCACGCGAAGGACCGACGACGGGCGCCGTGCATTCCGGATGCGCTTCCTTGAATGCAACAGGCCGTGCAATCATGCGTTAATGTGTCGGACCGGGTCGTTGATAGGCGTTTAAACGATGCCTACGCGAACTCCGTCAAGTTGAAACGGACGTCGAACAGGTTACGTGATTCCGTCGCGAGCCGACAGCGACGAATGTGCGTTGGCGGCCGCCCGGCTCCCTCAAAGCAGAGATGTGTCGGCCGTGTCGTCGTCCCGTTGACGCGCGGCGCTTTTTCCCGCTAAAATTGCTTTCGGCGTGTCCAACGGTCGACTCGCGTCGACAGCGAGGAATCGATGAACGAGCCAATTAGCGGTGAGCTGGCAAGTCACGCCGGTCAGGCGATTTACAACCCGCTTACCCTTGCGCTCTACGACGTCGTCGTGTTGGGATTGTCGAATCCGTTAATCTGGCGCTGTGCGACGAAGTGCATTCTCGAGCTCTACGACCGCTATGCTACGGACGATCACCTCGACGTCGGCGTCGGCAGCGGCTGGTATCTCGATCACCATACGTTTTCGCATTCGCATCCGCGAATCGGGCTTCTCGACCTCAACCCGAACTCGCTTCGTACCGCGGCGACTCGCATCGCCCGATACGAACCGCAAACGTATCGAGCCGACGTCCTCGCGCCGCTGACGCTAGAAACTGCGCCCTACGCGTCGATTGCGATGACGTACCTCCTTCACTGCCTGCCCGGCACGATGTCCGAGAAGAGCGTGGCGTTCGATCACGTTCTTCCCTTGCTCGCGCCTGATGGCTGTCTCTTCGGCGCGACCCTGCTCACGGGAGGCGTGGACCGGTCCATCGCCGCGCGTGCGCTCATGGCGGCGTACAACCGTCGAGGCGTGTTCGCGAACGCGCACGATACCCTCGATTCGCTTACGGCGAACCTGAACCGTCGATTTCGCGACGTCGCCATCGAAACGGTCGGCTGCGCCGGGCTATTTCTCTGCCGCACGCCTCGACGCGAGGAAAGGCCGATCGAGAACGTCGATGGTGCAACCCCGAGCGCAAACGCTAGCGCGCGATAAGACGGCCCCGGCGGCGAAGTGCAGACTTCGCTCGAGTACTGTCGGCACTACTGGACGTCTAGCGCGCGAGCGCTGAATTCTAGCCTTGCGCAGTAGGACGGATAATCATTTCGTTCACATCGACATCGGCCGGCTGCTCGAGCGCGAAGGCAATAGCGCGGGCGATCGCGTCCGGCGGCATCGCAAACTTGTCCCGTGACGCTCCGAGCTGAGCCTTCATTTCCGGATTTGTCACGTTGTCCGCGAAGTTCGTCCGCGTGTAGCCGGGTGAAATAATCGTCACGCGCAGCTTGTCGCCGGCCTCCTGACGCAGACCCTCGGAGATAGCTCGCACGGCGAACTTCGTGCCGGCATAGACCGACTGGTTCGCGACGACGCGATGTGCTGCTGTCGATGCGATATTCACGAAATGGCCGAACCCCTGCTTGCGGAAGACGGGCAGCGCTGCCACGATGCCGTATAGAACGCCTTTGATGTTGACGTCGATCATCTGCTCCCAATCGTCGACGCGCAGGTCGTCTAGGGGGCCAATCGGCATGACGCCGGCGTTGTTGACGAGGGCGTCAATCTTGCCGAAGCGGTCGCAAGCGAGCGTGACGAGTTGGGGTAGGTCGTTGCGCCGGCTGACGTCCGTGTACGCGTAGGCCGCCTTGCCGCCCGCTGCCGCGATACGGTCAGCGAGGTCCTCAAGAAGATCTGCCCGGCGTGCGCCCAGTACGACTTTTGCGCCGCGCCCAGCGAGCAGGAGCGCCGTCGCCTCGCCTATGCCGCTGCTTGCGCCCGTGATTGCGACGACTCTGCCTTCGATGTGTAACATGAACGAAGTCTACGCAACGTTGCCCGGACAGTGAATGCTTGAAAGTCCGTATAACTTGCGCCATAGTACGGAGGTGAGTGCTGATCCGTTTTCCGACGTCCTGAAATTAGCGAGCGCCGAAGCGGTAATTTCAGGCGGCTTAACGGCGGGAAGGGCATGGGCGATCCGCTTTCCGCCTCCCGAAAAACTAAAATTCTTTGCCATTGTGCGGGGCACTTGCTGGCTGACGATCGACGGCCGGGAAGATCCCATACGCGTTGAACCGGGCGACGTATTTCTCGTGTCACGGCTCGCCTTCGTTCTCTTGGGCGATATGGCGGCCATCCCGGTGGACGCGAGCGATGTGTTCACGCCCGCGAGCGGCATGTTCGCGCAGCTCGGCGCTGGCGATGACTTCTCTTTCGTAGGCGGCCACGTTACGCTCGACGCCTTAAGCGGTGGTTTCTTTGCTGATGTCCTTCCGCCGCTCGTTTACGTTCGAGCCGTCTCACCGCAAGCAACGGTGCTACAATGGTTGCTCGAGCAACTGGTACGCGAACGGGCGTCGGACCTTCCCGGAGCGAGCGTCGTGTCGGAGCAGCTTGCGCAGCTGATGTTCGTCCAGATTCTGCGCGCGCATCTCGACGATTCCGGGTCATTGCCGGCCGGATTGCTGCGTGCACTCGGTGACGCAGGGATCGCTCCCGCCATACGCTTGATGCACGGCGATCCGGGCCGACCTTGGAAATTGCAAGAGCTCGCAGAGTCGGCCGCCATGTCTCGAACAACGTTCGCGTTGCGTTTCAAAAACGCGGCGGGCGTTACGCCGCTGACGTATTTGCTGAACTGGCGCATGCGCCTCGCCGAGCGTGCGTTGCGCGAAGGGAAAACGACGGTCTCGGCTCTCGGGGAGTCGCTCGGTTACACGTCCGAGAGTGCCTTCAGTAACGCTTTCAAACGAGCGATCGGCATCGCGCCCGAGCGTTACCGGGATGCGCGGCGACGTACAGCCGCCTGAGCCCGCGCCCGACTTTGTGGCTGAGGACGCAATTCTCGACGAGAATGTGTTTGCGCGCCGTCCTAGCGACGAACGCCGGCGTATCACGCACGTAAATTATGGCGAAGCGTTGACTGCGACGGCCCTTGTAGCCGTGAAAGTGTGCGATCGCCCGGGAGGTTATGTCCCGCGCGATCGAGCAGTTTTTTAGCGCACATACGACGGACAAGTAGGCCAGCTTACGCGCCTTGGAAAGGAATATATGTCTCTACCGCACTCCTAGGCGAAGCGGCAAAGGAGAATCTTTATGCCGTCGGAGAGCATGACTGGTCGTTATTCGCTAGCGGTCGCCGCCGTTAGCGCGTTCTTCGGGCGTTTCTACGGCGGTGACGTCTTCGCTAGCGATGACGTTGAAGAAGAAGCCGTGCTCTTCCGAGTCGGCGAAATGCGAAAGACGGTAGCCGTCGCGGCGGACTTCCTGGAGTTCGATGTCGATGAGATTCCCGAAAAACTTGCGGCCTGGAACGTGGCGCACCTATCGCGCACCCTCGAACGTGGCTGCCGTCTCAAGGTGACGAGCGAAGGTCCGGAAGAAGAGCGCGACTGAGCTAGTGCAAGCACTAGACCGTTGCAGCGACAGCTGCTACGGTTGATAAGCCGAGACACTACCGTGCGCGCGGCAGGAGGATACGATGCAGGATCCGCCCCCGGAAGATACCGCCTTCGAGCCGGGAACGCCCGAAACGGACGGACCGTTGCGAGAATTCTCCGAGCGGCTCGGACTCGATTACGATGCCGTCGTCGAGCGCGCCAAGCGATGGGTCGCCGAAAACCCGATCCCGGCCGATCTCGGCCCGGAGCCCTTCAACGTCGGGAAGCCGCGACCGCCGGTCGACTGACGCCTGCGCGTCGTCATCGCCGGAAGCGCGACGTTCGTTCCGTTCCCGCTAAGGAACGGGTACACTAGCGGTATGGAAAAGCAGTTCAGTCGTTTTGCCCGTGCCGTCGAGACAGGCTCTCACCACCCATCAGTACGGTCCTCGCTTTCGCGTTAATCGTCGTGTGGGCATGTACCGGGCCGTTCGTACATTTTACCGATACGTGGCAGCTTGTCATCAATACGACGACGATCGTTACCTTCCTCATGGTGTTTATTTTGAATAATTCGCAGCATCGCGATACGGTCGCGATGAACGCCAAGCTGGATGAACTCCTCAAGCATCTCGAGGGCCCGACGGAGGACTTGCCGGCATCGAACAACAGACCGATAGAGGCGTCGAGCGCGCTGGAGAACGCGTTCGTTCTCAAGCCTGATTCAATGAAGGTCTCAGCCCGTCGATAGGCAGGATCGATATGCTTGCGCGCTAGCCTCTCTGTTGCTATGCTTGAAGCCCCCCCGACTTTAAGCCTTCGAAGGATGTACTTTTGTTTCGTCGTCTAGGCGCTATTACGGTGGCCGCAGCATGTGGGTGGGCCATCCCAGGACCTGTTTGGAGTGCTACCGCATGGGACCGCATTGCCGGCGCGCACGGCGATGCGGCGCTGCAGAATGGAAAGGTCGTTCCGTTGTCCGGTGTGCTAGTGGCGGGCAGAAACCCAAGCCCCGGCGGCGTTTCCGGCCCCGCTGCGAACGCATCTTCCTCACAATTCGCCGGTTCCGGCGTCGTCCTCGTCGACCGGTCGGCGTTCGGTCCGCGTCCTGCCAACGAGCCCGCGATTGCCGTCGATCCGAGCGACGGCAACCATCTCATCGCCTCCGCGAACGATTACCGATTCGGCGATTCGCAAGGTGGCCGTTATTCTGCCCTCGCCGGTCCGGCTTCGTTCGACGATGTAAACGGCGTGCTGCAATTTATTAGTAGCAGTCCTTACTATTACAATGCCTCGGGCGACCCCGCCGTCGGTATCGACCGTTTCGGCATCGATTACTTCGCCGTTCTGGCTTTCGACCGCACCGTACCGGCCGCGCGCAGCGGTGTTTTGGTGGCACGTTCGCTCCCGGCCGAGCTCGGAAAACTCGTCGATGTCGCAGTACCGGTCGATCAGCAGCCGGCTACGTCCGCGTTCTTCGACGATAAGGACTCGCTCGGCGTCGATAACGTCGCGAGCTCGTCATTTCGGGGTTCGGTCTACAGCTTCTTTACGCAGTTTGCTCCCAAGTCGAGCCCGATCCTCGGAAGCTATTCGCGAAATCAGGGCGTCTCCTTCGCAAAGCCGACCCTCGTGTCGAAGCCGGCGTCCCGGGCGCTCTGTCCGTCCGACAAGGGCGCTTGCGCCGACGATCAAGGTTCGTCGCCGGGCGTCGGGCCGCACGGCTACGTCTATGTCGCTTACGAGAACTTCGACACGCTGTCGAACGTCAATCAAATTTTTATCAGTGAGTCGAAAGACGGTGGTGCGACGTTCTCGCCGCCGCGCAAAGTCTCAGATTCGGACGACATTACGAATCCATATAAGACGTTCCGCGTTAACAGCTTTCCAAATCTCGCGGTGAATCGCGTTACGGGGCAGCTGTATGTAACCTGGAGCGATCAACGCTCCGGATCGCCCGTCGTATATGTCACGACGTCGACACGCGACATCGGTGGTCCGTGGAGCAAACCGGTCAGCGTGAACGGCGTACGTTTTGGAAGCTTTCAGTTCTTTCCGGCCATCACGGTGCAGCCGTCGACCGGCGACCTCTACGTTTCGTACTACGACAACCTCAAATATCCGCAAAGCAACGTGTACGACTACGACTATCGCCGCTTTTCGGCGACTCTCATCCCTGAAATTGCGTCGACTCGCGTATCGCGAAGTCCGATCGTGGCGAGTCTCGATTTCACTGGAGGGTTCATCGGCGACTATACGAGCGCTGCCGCGCGGGGTAGCGGCGCGCAGCTGATTTGGACCGGGACCTCGACCGGGCGACAGGATATCGAATCGGCGTTCGTCCCCTGACGGCGAAGGAACGCGAACCCGCGCGTCGTGTTCCCACCTGCGATGCGACAAACGTTGGGCGATGATCCGGGCTCGATTCTCGCCGCGTACGATGCCCAGATGCGTGTCGCTCCGCCACACGATCGAAGCGTCGCCTATGAAACTGTAGGTGACGTGGTGCGTGCGACGGGCTGTGACGAAGGGTGTATCGTCTACTCGAAGCTCGATGCATCGAACGCCGAGGCGGTTATCAGTCGCGAGATCGAGCACTTCGCGGCGCTTGGGCGTAAGTTAGAGTGGAAAGTGTACGCTCACGACCTTCCGCGCGACTTAGGCGCACGTCTGTTAGCACGGGGCTTCGAGGCCGACGAACCCGAGACGCTTATGGCTTTACCGCTGACGCAGTCGATTGAATCGGTCGCGAAGATCGATGTGCGTCGAGCCGGCGATCATCGTCGGCTTCGAGATTTGATCGCAGTGCACGACGCCGCATTCGGAGAAAAGAGCGACCGATTATTCGAAGCCCTGAGACCCCGACTGCGCGATCCGATGTTACAGCTGTTCGTCGCTTATGAGGGCGAACGACCGGTATCGGCGGGCCGGCTCGAGCTGCCCGAGAACCGATCCTTTGCAAGTCTGTGGGGTGGAGGAACGATTCCCGAAGCTCGGGGATGCGGATTTTTCCGCGCTTTGGTTGCGATTCGAGTATCCGAGGCTCGCCGGCGCGGTTACCGGTACGTCACCGTCGATGCCCGCGAATCAAGTCGCCCGATCTTGGAGCGTTTAGGTTTCGTGAAGCTCACGACTATTACCGGTTATGTCATATAAATCCAACCCTCGGCTACGATCGATCGCACGACGAAGCAGCCGTGTTTCGCAAAGTAAAGATGCGACGTTAGGATTCGGGCGTCGTCCACTCGCTTTGTCGCTTCCCGAAACGAAACGAAAGGCCAGTCATGAACGCTCAATCTAGACATCGCCTACGCGTTAAGCCTGGCGATCGGCCTTGCGACGACGCTCGCGGGATCGTCGCCCGCAGGTTTCTCCTCCCTCACGACCGGAGCGGCGAGCGGTTCGGGTTTTTCCTTCCATCGGTCGTGGTTACGGCGCAGCTGCCGAAGTACTACCAATTCTACGCGGAATTCGTCGGCCAAACGAAGCTCGGGCCCGAACAAGGCGGTCGAACGTTCACCGACTTCGCTTGCAAAAATTGCTCGGCCCTTCTTTCGAACTCGACGCCGAATACGGCGTAAGCTTCACCCGGTCAACGGCTCGACATTTAATTATCTTGGGGTCTGTGCGGGTATCCGGGTTAGGTAATGCGCCTTCGAGTGCGCGGAAATATTACCGGCACCGTGATTCCTCGCCGGCGGCGTGTCCGTTCGCATCGCACGACGAACGGCCATTTCAATCCTCTGCTTGCAGCATTTATTCAGCGAGCTTTAGAATGAGCTCTGTATACTCGACTCGACGCGCACGCCGGCACCGCGCGAAACCCGCTCGGCTGATGAAGCAATGACGAAACGCAGTTCGCTTCGTAAATCGATTCCGAACCCCGCAGGCCGTCTGTGGCCGCTGACCTTACTCGCGCTTGCCGTGGTGGCGATCGTCGTTGCCGGTCTCGTCGCACTTCCTAGTGCGCGAGGTGTTACGACTTCGGTGGAAGTCAAGATCGTGGGCATTGCGCTCGCCGTCGGTCTCGACGTTCTTGCACTGTCGATTGCCGTCGGCATTACGCGGGTGCCCTGGAGATCACAACTACGGCTCGGCCTCGCTTTTTCTGCAGCCGAGGTGGTCATGCAAGTGGTCGGTTACGGAATCGGCACCGGCGCGGGCCGCGTCGCCGGCACCATCGCTGCCTATGTCGGATTCGCCGTGCTCGCGGGCGTCGGGGTGTACATGTATCGAGAAAGTTACGGGGCAGAGAAATCGACCTTTAGAGTCGATTCAGGTTGGGGTCTGGTTGCTGCCTGCGCTTCGATCAGTCTCGACTCGCTTGGGATCGGCGTGTCGCTGCCGGGCGTCCCGCTTCCGCTGATTCCCTTACTCGCAACCGTCGCCGTCAGCACGAGCGCTTTCACGGTCGTCGGTCTCGTGTTTGGAGCGCAGCTGGGCAACCGCTATAAGCGACTCGCGGAGCGCGTCGCGAGCATCGTCCTGATCGCACTTGCCGTGTATTTTACCGTTCAACATCTTCTCGGGTGGGGAGTTTAACGCCGCTGGAAAAACTCCAATTGTTTTCGCCGCAGCAACGCGTCGTTGAAGAAGGTGCCGAACGGCAGCAAAGACATGAGGGCCGTCCGTAGCACTTCATCCCGGCGCCATCCGCCGTCCGAGACCGTGCCCCAGAGAGTCAAAAGATAAAGTGTAAACACGGCACCGTGTATCGGACCTAGCAGCGAGACGTATTCCGGCCGGCCTGCGAAATGCTTTAACGGCACGGCAATCGCAATGAGACAGAGCAGCGTCGCTCCTTCGATAAAGCCTAGAACGCGCAGGCGCCGGAGCGGCGATCGGAGCAGCATAAGATGATTATCTTCCAGGTCGCTATCTAGCGGATGAGTGGACGCCACCAGGGCGTCGCGGTTACCAATAACGCGAAGGTGAGTGTGAAAAGCGCGGCCGCACGATGTTTTGACGAGCCTGTGTCAGGTCGCCTCAGCGTGATGTTTCCAAGATGAGCAAAGAAAACGGCTAGAAGCATTACACTAATATGAAAGACGCCAAAGAAGACGGCCTCGCGGTTCGTCAGGAATCGCGTATCGTGGAAGGCGGTTTTCGTAATCGGGCTCAAACCGAGATACAGCACGAAACCAAGGAAGAGTTGAATGTCGATGGCGCCGACGAAGAGAGATGAGAGACGTCGTACCGACGACGGCCAGCGGCGCTCGAAGTACGGTCTCTTATAGATCGCCGCGACCGTCGACACCGCGACGAGCATGACGATCCACCGGAACGTTCCATGAAACGTCAGCACGAATCGATAGAGAGCGTCTTGCATCGGTGCTCGCTGTCTTCAGGCCGCTATGGTTGTGACGAGCAGATGGTCGATGGGCCGTCGATGACATCGTGCAGCCGGATCCCCGCGTGCTTCACTCGGCCGTCAGAACGAACGGCGCGACATAGAGCCGGTTTCCACCTCGGAACTGCAACCAGATTTTAAACGTCCCGGCTTCCGGAACGTTCTCGTGCAGCATCATATCGGGCGACGACCTTTGCGCGGGCGCAAGCGGTGGTTTCATCATCCCGGGCATAGCGTCCGGCATGTCGTTCGCCGTTTGGGCAAGCTGCATGGGGTGTACATGCGCGTATGAAAGATCGTTTGTATTGATCAACACAGCGTGCGCCAGCGCCCCTAGGTACGGATGCAGATCGTCAGCTGGAGCGCCATGCTCTGTGATGCGTACCGTGAGTCGACTTTCGGCAGCAGCACGCAAGTGAGTCGTACTTAAGGAGACACGGTACGGTCCGATGCTTACCTCCGAGCCGGTCGGCGTCAGGTCTCTCACACGGCTGCGCGATGAACCGACCTGCAGGTCGTAGCGAAACACCTGTTGTCCGATCCCGCTCGGCTCGCTATCAGCATAGACGTGATAGAGGCCCTCACTCGGGAAGTGGACATCGACGTGAAAGTGACCCGCGGCATCGAGGTGCGGATGCACGTGCAAGAACGTCGTGAGATCATCGCTGACCACGATCAGGTGCAAATACTTCGTCATGTCGACGTCGTAGCGGTGAAGAGGCTGCGCTGAGCCTTGCGTTAACCATAGGTCTAGGCGCTGATCGAGAGCGGAGGCGCCGATCTCTTTTGCGACAAGCCGGCCCTGTGTGCGAGCTGTTCCGTTCTGCAATGCGAAGGTTCCGTCTCTCGAGACTGAAGGCGCAGATACTCCTAGTGCTACGGTGAGCATGATGGCGATGAGCGCAAACATGGTGAGTCGAGTCTCCAACGGTTGAGGGTGGCGAAGCGCTCGCAGCGAGCGGCATAGGCGTGGCTTTCGAGATGCGCTATAAGCTTCCGCAAAACGCGTCTGCAGCACCTCGCGCTGCACGCGCTCGCAGAGTCGCGCGCGACAGCCTGCCTGACGATCGTTATGACCCTTGAGGCGCCGTGCGCAAGCATTTTCATAGCATCGATGAACGCGCAACCAGGGACAAGCGGTGAAACGGACGACTAGCGACGCTTTCCAGCCAAAGTCAGTCTCCCTCGGTTCGAAGCGGTGTGACGACCCGGCGGGGCGGACATGCGGAATCGATCGGGAGTTGGCGAGAACCCGCTGAAGATTGGCGATTTCGCCGCTCGTTGCGCGGAGTTCGACATGCAATGCTTTTTTCACATTGCTTTACCGGCGAAAGGTTCCGCCTTCACATGCTGGCTCAGATCGTACTTTTCGACGGATTCGATCCGCTCGATGTCGTCGCACCGTACGAAGTCCTTTGGGCGGGCGGCGTGGTGACGGGCGGATCACTTTCCGTCGCACTCGTATCTGCCGAAGGGGCACGCGAAGTTATCTCCGGGTCAGGCGGCCTCGTATTACGCGCAACTGCTATGCTCGATCCGAATCGTGCCGGCATCATCGTCGTGCCGGGCGCCTCCGGCCGCATTACGGAACCGCTGGACGGAAGCACGCCGAGGACCGTACCGGCGATCCTGGCGAAAACGGTGACGACCCGTCTTCCGGTGCTCATACAAGCCGCGCTTGCGAATCCGGCGGTGACTGTGGCCACGGTCTGCGGCGGATCGCTTGCGCTCGCTATGGCGGGATTACTCGACGGCCGACATGCCGTGACGCATCATCTCGGCATGGACGTGCTCGGCGCGACGGGCGCAGTACCCGTGCATGCGCGCGTTGTCGACGACGGCAACCTCGTAACGGCAGGCGGAGTCACATCAGGCTTGGACCTTGGGCTGTATATCCTCGAACGAGAATTCGGTCCGCGCATCGCACTTGCCGTCGAAGAGCTGTTCGCGTACGAACGGCGTGGAACGACGTGGCGTAGCAGCGGCCTGCCGGCGATGGCGATGTAGATGGACGCAGATCGTATGTCGATCGCGGGTATCTGGGACCTCGAGATTGTGACGCCCATCGGAAGACTTGCAGTCGTGCTCGATCTGTCGGAGACGGCGAGTGCGCTCGCGGGGACTGCCCGGGGCGCAGACGAGACAGTGCCGCTCATCGAGCCAACGTTGACCGGCAATCGGCTTACGTGGAAGCAGTCAATTCGAAAGCCCGTACGGCTCAATCTCAACTTCGATGTCACGGTCGACGGCGACAAGCTTGCCGGCACATCGCGAGCCGGAAAGTTGCCGCCATCGCGTGTCCTCGGAACGCGGCGAGCTGGCTTAGAAATTTAGTGCAGGCAATACATCCGTGTCTTCGTACCGGACGGCTCCGAGACGGTTCGGATTGATGCCGAGCGCCTCCAGAATGGTCGGTGCGACTTGCGTGGTTTCGATGTGACGCGTAATCGTCGTCCGGGTCTGCCCCACATAGGCGACCAGGAGCGCGACGTGCGTATCATCATCGCGGAAGCCGCCATGTTCGGCGATTTTCGTCCCGCCGGTGTAGATGACCCCGGGATCCGGCTCGATTGCGAAATCCGGTGCGCGGGGGTCGCCTATGGGGCCGAAACCCTCGGGCATGTGATTTCCGGTAAAGACGACGCCGTGCTCGAAGCCGGCGGGCGACGCTATCGACTGCAGGGCGTCGAAGGCGCTCTCGACATTCTGTTGCGAGCGGTTTTGCAGCCAGATGAGTGCGAGATCGTCGGTTTGAATAAAACCGTTCCCGAGGTTCTTCGCGAGCGTCGTCCCGAATATCGCGGGCGGAATACCGCGACGGAGGCGGCGGTCGATAGGCTGCTGCCCATGTTTTGCGGAGATGACGATCAGCGTCGTATCGGCGAGACCGCGTCTCGCAAGTTCGACCAGCATTTTTTGCAGCGACGCGTCGGTGTGCCCGAGCGCGTCTTCGAGCAGTGGCGTCGGCGTACCGAGCGCGTCGAGGTAACCGCCGGTGCGGCCGCTCGTCGGGTCGAGCGCGAGTTTCTGACCGACGCTGACGGCCTGGAAGTTCATGCCGAAGAGCGCCGGCGTTCCGATGCCCGCGAGTCCGCGCGCCGATCTGCCTTCTATCTCGTTCAGGATTGCGGCAACCTTGCCGTCATCGTACGCCTCGGTCTTTACGAGCGAACCCGTCGTGCCTCCGGCCGCGATTTCGCGGTTGTACAGATCGTCGACGCCGCGTCCGGACGGTCCATTTAGGATCTCGTAGCTCTGTTCCTTATCGCTCCAAGCCGTGCGTCCACCGCGCGACTTCACAACCTCGAAAACAGTGTTGACGCGCAGATAGTCGTGCGGGAAGACTCGACGGCAGAAGCCGTCGCCGTCGAGACGCTGCGTGAGCGCGGCCGGGTTGACGCCGCCGCCGCCATCGATCACGTTCGCATTTTTGTCGATCGACTCGTCGAAGGCGACTTCCGTGCCTCGCGGTCCGGAACAGTTCGAGTTCGGCGGGAAGAGCGACCGGTCGAACGAGTCTTCGTAATAAACTCCGGTCGATTTGGGGTGGCCGCCCGTCGTCAATGCGAGCAAACCGGGGAACGAGTCCGTCGGCACCGCCGCATGTGCGTCCGCATACGTCACACCGGAGCGCGAGAGCGTGGCGAGCGCACTCGCCGGATGCGTCGCTACGTAGCGCCGCAGGTCGACCGCGTGCATGCCGTCGATGCTGATAAGCAAGACGTGTTGCGCGCAGCGTTTGCGCTCGCGACGACCGTCGTCGCGCTCGCCTGTCGCACGACAGCGATGTCCGCGATCCGGTCGCACGAGGTGTGATTGCGGTGCCGGCTCGAAGAGCGCGCCCGCACCGAACGCCGGCGCAGTCGAAGCACTCGACGCGCAGACGAGAGCGAACATCGCGCTCGTCGCAGCCGCGCGCGAAACGTATCTAAAGGAAGTGGACACGTGATGTTCTCCGTTCTAAAGAATCGCAAAGCACTCGGACGCGCTACGATTGCACAGGCGCATCTCAGCCTACGAAAAGCGACGTTGATAGGAAGATTATTTGCTGGGAGAATTAACGGATTTACGCCGCAGGGTATCGGCGCTTGTCGCCTCCTGCGCGATTCTCTATTGCGAAGTAACGAACAAGAGCCCATGTGGAGCTTGCGGCCCCCGAACGATCGACGTCATAACGCCCGATGCCGGTTCAACTTTAAGAGCATCGTTGCGCCGGCGCTATACGCATCGACCTGAGTGACACCACCGTCGATCCGGTAGATCGTGTTCGATGGAGTGTCGGCAAGTAGCAAGAACGTCGGGCCGCCCGGAACGAATCGAGTGTCGTCGACTTGCTGCGGTGCTCCGGACAAGGTAAGCGGCACGAAAAGAAACAGGCGGTAACGGCGGCGGTTGGAGTGTGAGCGTTGTTGTCGAACTCGGGCGGCCCGCGAGCGCGAAAAGAAGTGGAACTTGGTTCGTACCCGTCTTACGCATTACGGCCCAAGCGTAGTCCGCTTAGGTTAACAGAACTTTAAGAAGGCGGCATCGCTGCGACACCGCGGTTGGTTCCGCAACGTCGCGCCGCGACCTTACTTAAATGCCGACACGCCGCAAATTTCCTTACCGACGACGAGCATCTGCATGTGGTCAGTGCCTTCGTATGTAAACACGGCTTCCATATCGGCAAAATGGCGCGCCACGTGGTATTCGAGCAGAATTCCGTTCCCGCCCAACAGATCGCGTGCGTTGCCGACGACGTCGCGCGCTTTTTGGCAATTGATCATCTTCGCTAGGGAGGCCATGCCTTGGGTCGCTTTTCGCTCGTCCATCAACTGGCTGAGGCGCAGGCAGAGCAGTTGCATGTTGACGATCTCACCGAGCATGCGTACGAGCTTGTCTTGAACGAGCTGGAATGAAACGAGCGGCTTACCGAATTGCTTACGCTCTTTCGTGTACGCTAGGGCATATTCATAGGCGGCAGTCGCGTGTCCGATAGCTTCCCATGCTACGGCATACCGAGTCGCCGTGAGCACCTTCGCCGTATCCCGAAAAACGCGCGCTTTTTCGAGCCGATTCTCGAGCGGAATGCGAACGTCGTCGAGCGTGACCTCGGCCTGCCACACCGCGCGTTTCGCAATTTTACCCTCGATGACGACGGCACTGTAACCCGGAGTACCTTTTTCGACGACGAAGCCGCCGACTTCGCCGCTTTCGTCTCGCGCCCAGACCACGATCAGATCCGCGAACGAGGCGTTCCCGATCCACTTTTTCGCGCCGCGCAGCACCCAGGAGGTGCCGTCCCGGCGAGCCGTCGTTTCCAGACCGATCGAATCTGAACCGTGCGTCGGCTCGGTGAGGGCGAAGGCTCCGATTTTTTCCAGACGCGCCATGCTCGGGAGCCAGCGTTCCCGTTGTTCCTTCGAGCCGAGAATCGCGATCGCGCCCATCGCGAGCCCGGAGTGCACGCCGTAGAACGTGGTGATGCTGGCGTCACCTCGAGCCAGCTCCTGCGCAACGAGTCCCGCGCCGACGAGCGAAAGCCCTGGGGAGCCATAACCGCGGATCGGGCCGCCGGTAAGGTTGAGTTCGCGCAGCTTCGGAATGATCTCGAACGGGAACTCGGCTCGGTCCCAGTATTTGCCTGCGATCGGAATAACCTCGCGATCGACCCAGCTCCGAACCTTGTCGCGAACTTCCCGTTCTTGCGGCTTAAGCAGTTCGTCCACGAGATAGTAGTCCGTCGGCGGCGGAGTGCTCGGCAGCGAGAATTCACGAAACTTCTCTGCAACATTGGGTGTGCCGTCGGCCGTGGTCATAACGTCCTCCTAAGTTCACGTAAACGCTGCCGCCCACATGCTCTGCGAATTGTCCGCGGATAAGAATACCCACGCAAGGTCGCGGATCACATCTAAGTGGCGGACCGCTAATGAAAGGTGCCTTCGGCGGCGGATGCGGCGCTCTCGGGGCGACGCGTTAAAGGCCGCGAACAGTGCCGCACGGTCCGCTGGGCGCTCCGAAGGCGTAGGGACGCATTTTCGACGTCAGCCGGCGATCTTTAAGGCGGCGCGGGAAAGATTCACGATAAGCTCGTGCGGGCTCAGTTGCCAGGCAGCGGCGAGGGCATCGAGATCCGACTCGTCATCGAGAAAGCGATAGCTCGGGCCGAGCATCCAACCGCGCAGCGTCGTATACTGCAGGCCGACCGAAATGATCGGCCCGCTGCCCATTGCGGATTGCGTGAGTCGGCATATCCGGCCCGAACGACGCTGATGTCCGTGTCGATAGCCGTGTTTCCGTAACCGGCCCAGGGCATTTCGCCGGCGCGATAACGTCGAGCGATAGGCGCGCAGTACGTGATGGCGCAGCGGTTCTGCATCGCTCCTCCGAGCCGGGCGCCGAATAAGCCGGCACCGACCCGCACCATTCCCTGCGCCGCTTTCATCCCGAGCGCGCCCGTACTCGAGACATCCTGCGAAACGACCCGTACCTTGCGCAACTCTAATGCTGCCTTGCGGGCGAGAAGATCGCGCTCGGCAGCTTCCACTCGATCGGGCGATACGACGTGCGTCCACAGTTCGACGCCGATACTGCACCCGGCCAGCGCGTTTTGCATCGCCTCCCATTCACTGTCGTTCGGCGTGGACCATCCGGCAGCCCGCAGCGTGCCAAGACGGATCAGCGGCGCACGCAACGTCCCCTGTATGCGCAGAACGTTTCGCAGTGCCTCGACCGTCGAGATATTGGGTATGCCGCCGGCACGCAAAATTTCTTCTAAGGCGTCGTCCGGAACATCCCCGAGGAGCCGTATGGGCAGAACCGTGCAAGCTCGCAGGCGCCTGAACTCGTCGACGTCGGCGACGAAATACGAGTCCACGATGTCGTCGAGCATAAACGCCAGCCTGCCGGCGCCCCAGCCGTAACCGTCGGCCTTCACCACCGCTGCCACGGGCACACCGTTGCACCGTAAGCCCGCGCGTTCGAGCGCAGGATCGCCGCATCGAGCGTTGCATGCGGCCGCATTAAACTTCGTCGGACGGCGCGCTATCAGGCGCTTTCATGGCAAAACGCAATATGGCGCCGCTTCCGCGTCTCGCGCAGGCGAACGTGTCTCCGTGCGAATAGACGGGCGGATGAAAATATCTTCGCGCTACGACGACCATCCACTTGCCCACGACGTGAACGGCGAACATCGAGCGCGGCTTTCGCGGGTCGAAGCGGGGTGCAAACGCATTGCCGACTCGACGGGCGCACCGCTCGCGCTCGCTTTGGCGATCGTCGCGCAGGCGGTCTGGATCGTTGCCGGGATTCTCACCAAGTTCGACCCGTTTCCATTCGTCTTCTTGCTCACGTGTTCCAACGTGCTGCAGCTTATCCTCATCTTCGTCCTGTCAGTCGGCCAACGTCAGTCGGCGAGTCACGCGGAGTTTCGCGCGGAACACGATCACGACTCGCTATCGCGATTGCTCTACCATCAACAAGTTCAAGAGTCGCTCCTGTTGGCGATTGCAGCGAGGATCGACGTCAACGTCGAGAAGCTGGCAGCGATGGTCTCGGAACTCGCCGTTTGACGTCTGTGCGACTGCCGTCTCGTGCTCACTCAAGAACGGTGAGTGCCTTAGCTCGCGTCTCGAGCGCCGCCATCTCGGCGTTCGTCGGAGCCGGTGAGAAGTGCACCTTAACAACGCGCAGCATGGCGGCTACGGGCACGGCTAGGAACGTTCCCATCGCGCCGAAGAGCGCACTCCCGATGAGAATCGATACGATGATGACCACTGGTGACAGCGATACGTTCGCCTTCATGATGCGCGGTAAGATGAACGTGCCGTCGATCTGCTGGATGATGCCGAACAAGACAGCGACGCCCACTGCGTTCTGCCAGCCGTTATAGCCTAGTGCGAGCAGCACCGAGGGGATGAAGCCGGCAATAGCGCCGAGGTATGGTACGAGGTTGAGGACGCCGGCCGAAACGCCGATCAAGAGAGCGTACGGCACGTGCATGATCCATAGCATGGCTGCGATCAGGATGGCGACGATCGCGCCGTCGAGAACCTGGCCGCGAACGAACGCGCCGATCGTGTCGCTCAGGTCGTTAGCGATCGCGAGCACTTTGGCGCGAGCGCGCTGCGGCACGAAGCCGATTACTGCCCGCTTGAGTTCGCTCGTCTCGAAGAACAGATACACTGCGAGAATGGGCACGATGATGATGGAAAGAGCGACCGAGACCGTGGATAGCAGGACCCCGAGGACGCGCTGTGCGAGCGCTCCGGCGTACTTCGACAGCGAGGCGCCGGCTTGCGACGGAAGCGCGATCAAGTAGTTTCGTACCTCGCCGGGTAGCTTTGAAAAAAGGCGGTTGTTCGGGTCGGCGATGTCGCGCGTGAGTCGCTGCACGAGCGCCGGCCCCGAGACGATCAACCCTCGCGCCTGCTCGGCCAGTGGTGGCACGACGATATACATTGCGCCGACGAGGAGCGCCGCGAAAGCGAGATAGGTTACGAGCACCGCGGCCGGCGCCGGCATGTAGCGCCGCAGTCGCGCAACGACGGGCAAGATGATGTACGCGATGAGAACCGCTGCGAGGACGATGACGCCCGCCGAGCCGAGCTTACGGAGAAACGTCGCAACGGCAAAGACGAGTGCGAGCGAAACGACGACGACGAGAAGTACCGCGAGGACCCGCATCGCGCGAGGCCGACCGGTGCCGTTTTGCCGTAGCATGGACACGCTATTCGCTCATCATACGTAGCTTTGCGTTTTCACTGAGATGCATCGACAACACGTATCGCTTTCCGAGATGCGCGTGTTACATTAGGCTTAAGCTTAAACTCGGTTCGCCCACCGGATGCGATATGGCTGCGAGGACGCGCGGGAAGGCTCGGCTAGGTCGAATCTGGATTTAGGCATTTCGTAACACGCTACGCTCCGCGTGAGCGGTAGAGGACTTTTATGAAGAATTTGGTTGCGCTCGCCTTCGCAGGTCTGTTGCTAGGAACGGCTTTCCAAGCGGGTCTCGCTATGGACAACATGCACGGGTCAATGATGCACGGGTCGATGATGACGCCCTCGTGCGCCGCCGGTGACCCCGTCGTCGGAGTCAACACGAAAACCAAAATGTACATGTCGAAATCGCAGATGAAGGCGAAGACGGCGGGCATGTCCATGAGCGAAAAGCAGTCGATGATGATGAAAAATCACATGAAGATGATGTGTAAATCCAAGGCTGACGCGATGGGCGGCAAGATGATGATGTCGAAACCGATGTAGTGGTTGCCGCTAGTTCGCTTGCGAGGTCACCGCGAGCCACGCGGCCACGCGCTGCGTTGCCGCGCGGACGGCGCGCGTGAGTTCTTGGCGACCGGCTAAGTCGCCCCAGAGTTGGCGTTCGAAGCAGAAAGCGGCGACGGGATCGGGTGTTGCGAGCAACTCGTGCGTTGCCGCCGGGTCCATGACGCCGTCTTGATAGGCGTCGGGCAGCTCGCCCCGGTCCCAGCGCTGGAGAAAGCAAAAGAAGAGCGCGGGCAACATCGCCGTAGCGTCGAGCGCTGCGCCACGGGCGAGCAGCTCTCTGAGGGTTGGCGCGATAAAACCCGGGACTTTCGAGAAACCGTCCGCGGCGACGCGCTGGTTCGTATCTTCGATGTATGGATTCCGGAAGCGCTCGAGCACGACGTCGCGGTAGCGTGCCAGGTCGAGCGGGCTCGGGGTCAAGCACGGAATGACGTCGTCCGTAATATACGCATATGCCATATCATGGATCGCAGGAACGGCGGTCGCTTCATGAATGAAGCGCAAGCCGATGAGTGTCCCCGCCCAGGCGATGCAGCTGTGGCTCGCATTTAGGATGCGGATCTTTGCTTCTTCGTATGGGAAGACCGAAGCGACGAGTTCCACGCCGACGTTTTGCCACGCGGGGCGCCCTGCGCAGAACTCGTCTTCGATCACCCATTGAACGAACTTCTCGCTCATCACGGGAGCGCGATCGGCGAAGCCGGTCGCCGCAGCTACGCGCGGCGCAAGCTCCGGCGGGGGGCGCGGAGTGATGCGGTCGACCATCGAATTGGGTGCGGTCGTGAACTCCGTGACCCAGCGGCGAACGGCATCGTCGCCGCGGCGTTCGAGGAATTCGAGCAAACCGGCCCTGAAGCGGTCGCCGTTACTGCGCAAGTTATCGCAGTTCAGCAGCGTAACGGGACCGGACTCACGCTCCGAACGGGCGCTTAAAATGGCGGTGATCGCGCCGTAGATCGTGCGCATGCCTCCGGCGAGGTCCGCAGCAAGATCGGGATTTGCGATGTCTAGGCGGTCGTGCTGGTCGAGGTAATAGCCGCCCTCCGTCACCGTGAATGAGATGATGCGGGTCCGCGCTTCAGCACCAACCTCGATTACCTCACGCAGATTTTCGTCCCAAGCTATGACGCGACGGATCGAACGGATCAGCTCGTATTCGCGCTGTCCGTCCGGCGTGACGGTTTCGAGCGTATACGCTCCATCTTGACGCGCGAGATCGTCTAACAGTCCGGCCATCTCGGGGCGAATGCTCGCGGCCGCAAGCGACCAGCCCGAATCGCCACCCTCGATCAAGCGATGCAGGTACCAGGCTTGATGCGCACGATGAAACGAGCCGATCCCCAGATGGAGGATCACGTTCGGGGCGTCCGCTCGTGTTTGTTCGCTCGGTGTCTGCACTACGAGCGGCAAATTGACCACCTCGCCAGAACTTCCTCGGCCCGTTTACCCGGCCGGTGTCGGCGGCGTTGTCGAGTTAAAAGTCAAAGGAGAGTACGTTTCGCTTGCTCGCCCGGACCATACCGCGTTCCGTCGCGGAGCTCGCGCTCAAAAACGTATCGCGAGTCGTCGTCGCCGCGGTCGTTGCGTATCTCGCGGCGCAGGCCATGCGTGCCGCAAGGCTTCTGGTCCGTGGTCACGGCGATCGTCGTCATGCAGGGAAGTTTGGGCGGCACGCTCGGAGCCGGCGCCGACCGCATCATAGGAACTCTCGCCGGTGCGGCCTTCGGCATTCTCGGTGCAGTTCTCGGCGCTGCGCTGCCCCTGCCGGCGTGGATCGTCTTGGCACTTGCACTGGCACCGGCGGCGTTCTTCGCCGCCTTTCAACCGTCGCTCCGCATCGCGCCTATGACGGCAGCAATCGTCGTGCTCGTCGGAAACGGCGGCGAGGTATCGCTCCGGACGGCATTCACGAGGACGCTCGAAATCCTGTTAGGAACGCTGATCGGCTTGACGACGGCGTATCTCGTTTTTCCGACGCGCGCGATCGTAATGATCCGCTTGCGAGGCAGCGAGCTGCTCGAAGTGCTGGGCGCGCTTGTCGAAGCGCGGTTAACGCAGGCCTCCTCTGCCGACTGCGACGCGCTGAGCGGACGCGTCCGCTCGCTGCTCGCGGCTCTAGAGGTCGCGGCGGTCGAGAGTGCTCGCGAACGTCGTATGCGTCTGTCGGTCACGTCGCCCGGTTCCTTCGTCGTGTCGCTGCGCCGGCTACGCAACGATGTGGCGTTGCTCGGACGTCCGGTGGTCGCAAGCGAAGTGCAGCCGCGCCACGCGGATGTCGCGCGCGCTTTTCGCGCGTATTTGCAAGCGGCTGCAGCCCGTTTGCGCGAGCGCGGGCCGGCGCCGCAGAGCGCATCGCTGCGGGCGCTCCTCTCGCACCTTCCCGGAGGGAACGCGCTCGCGCTTACGCTGGGCGTACTCGCCGACGACTTCGAAACGCTAGCTGCCGCGATGAAAGATATCGAGAGCTCGCCAGGCTGATTACACTGCGCGCTATCCGAAACGCACGAGCGGGACGATTGGGTTCAGGCGTGGCGGCGCAACTCCCACACGGGATGGAGCTGGAGTAATAGGTCGTGGGGCGCAACGTCTTCGAAGGTCCTCACGGGCACGACGGCTCCGTGCCGCCATACCGCGAGCGGGATCGTCCTTTCAAGTAGCGGTGGCCGCACCGTGTCGCCGTACTGCTGCTGGACGACCCCGTAAGCGCGATTCCCGAGTGTAATTCGCCCGCGTACGCCTGCGTCGTGAGCCAGTCCGGCGAAGACCGGTGCCGCAAGCGCGGCCGTTCCGTACGTGCTTTCGAAGCCGAAATGACGGCGCATCGACGCTTCGAACGACGCGTGCTGCACGCGCATGATGACGGGGATGTCCACCACCCGCGCTCTGGCAGCGAGCGCGACTTCCAGGTTCATCGTATCGCTCTGCGTGAGTGCGACGACCGCCGCTGCCTCCGTAACGTTACACAGGTCGAGCGTCGGCTCGTTGGTCGCGTCGCCCGTTAAGAGATCGAAGTGCCGGGCTCGCGAGCGCTCTACGATCTCCGGCCGCGGCGAAGCCTCGATGACGACGACCTTGCAACCGAGGCCGAGCAGGTAGTCGATGACGCTCGAGCCGACGTTGCCGGCACCGCACACGACGATATGACCGCGCCGCGAAATCTGCCGTAAGCCTTGTACCGCAACGTAGCGAGCTTGCGTATAACTTGAGGTCAGGATCGCAATAAAAATCCCCGTAAAGGTAAGTCCGGAAAGCATCAATAGGACCGCGATCGCTTCCGACAAAGGCTCGTGATGCGGAATGATATCCCCGTAGCCCGTCGTGGTCATCGTCTCAAAAACGTAATAGGCTGCCGAGGCCGGATCGAGGCCGAGCGTGCGAATGAAAAAAGCCGCTCCGAGCACAAAGATCACGCCCGCAACGAGCAGCGTCTGTCGCGCGACTCGATCGACTCGGGAAAGCGCTCGCAGCAAGTTTTTCGGACGGCTCGTACGAGCGCCGTTAGCGTGTCTAGCAACGTGGCGCCCGAGCCGCGGTCGGACGATTCCAAAGACGATGAGCTGATCCTGCGCTCTCAAGCGCGGTTCTCGCGGCGGCGCGAACTCTCCGTTGCAGCACAGTACGCGCAAGCCCGAATCCGACTCGGCTTGCGCGAGGGTCCGGCCCTCCAACCCGAGATCGTCTGCGGATCTGGCGAAGAAGCCGACGAGCGGTCCGTCGATATCGGGAAACTGGAGCCCGTAGAAGCACGCGCGATCCGCCGCCGCGCTGGCGTACGTCGCGGCCGAGTGCGACGCGAGCGAAATGACGGAACAGTTCGGCAAATTTTGCTCGATCTTGCGTCCGAGGGTCCGATTGAATTGGCGTAAGACGATCCGGATAGCCGCGTTGAGATCCCGTGCGGTCAGAACGAGTTGAAGGTTGAGGTGATCGTCGTCGGAGACGGCGATGATGACGTTCGCCTCGAGGATCCCCGCCAGCAACAGCGCCTCGCGATCGTCTCCGCTACGCTGCACGAAACCCGCCCCGCAGCGCCGCACGCCGTCGGCAAGATCGTCGTCGCGCTGCCATAAGACGATGACGGCGTTGCCTTCGATCTCCACGAGCTCTTCGCAAATGCGACGCGTCAACATGTCGCCGCCGACGATCACGATATGCGTCACACGGTACGCTCCTTCAGCGGCCGCGCTAAAAAGCCGTTAGCTGTTTCATGATACGAGCGGCATGAAGCGGGCGACCCGATTCGCGAGCTCGTTTTTTGACTGCTGCTACGTGCGTTAACGCATCTACGCTCTAGCGGCGGCGACGACTCGTGCTGCTGGCGGTCGGTCGCGGACGAACGGCGCCTACCAACCGCTGGCTAGCGTCTGACCCACATTGACTATTGCTAGCCTCCTGATGTCTAATAAGTAATGAGGGACGAGGCGCACGAAACGAGCCAAATCCGGGCGGCCGTTCTTGCCCGGCAGCGCTCTTCGGAGTTCTCGCTGCATATCGACGTCGCTATCGATGCGACTATCCGCCGAAAGACGGCTTCTAAGCGTGGTAAATAAGACACTACGGCTTGCGCCGGTCCCCGCTCAGGCGACGAGCGAGAGCGCGGCGAGCGTCAGCACCGAGCAGTTGTATCGTTTTCTGGTCGAAAGCCTGACAGAGTACGCCATCTTTGCGGTCGCACTCGACGGGCTGGTCGTCAGCTGGAATTCCGGGGCCGAACAGGCGTTCGGCTATAGCCGGGACGAGATGCTCGGAGCTCCGTTTTCAAAGATATTCACTCCGGAAGACGCGGCGAACGGCGCTCCGCAAGCCGAACTTGCCGCGGCAAAACTACGTGGACGAATCGATTGCGATCGCTGGCACGTACGCAAAGACGGCAGCCGGTTTTGGGCGACGAATACCGTGCAGCCCTTGCGCGACGGGAGCGGAACGCTCTCCGGCTTTACGAAGATCGTGCGCGACATCACGGACGCCCGGCTTGCCTTCGCTGCGCTTCACGAAAGTGAAGAGCGCATGCGCATTCTGCTGGACTCCGTTGAAGATTACGCGATCTTTTCGCTGTCGAAAACGGGCCATATCGAGAGCTGGAACGCGGGAGCCGAGCGGCTGTTCGGGCACTCGGCACAGGAAGTGCTCGGCGAATACTTTTCCGTGCTGTACACGCGCCAGGATGCTGCGCTCGGCATTCCCGAAGACGAGCTCCGTCAGGCCTCCAACTGCGGTACGAGCTCCGGCGACCGCTGGCACATACGCAAGGACGGCTCGCGCTTTTTTTCGGCAGGTAAAATGTCGCGCGTGCGGGCCGAGCAGGGCGGCGAAAC
>JAABUQ010003584.1_pt1 | contig 28202 bp, 25 predicted proteins | sample 5560001 | NCBI WGS metagenome assembly JAABUQ01 (sample SAMN10711888, study PRJNA513371) | rock metagenome | isolation source: Antarctica rocks | place: Antarctica: Victoria Land, Finger Mt nord | collected 2015-12-18 | reverse complement strand
GGCCGATGAGGGGGAAGGCGAAGAGGGAGATGGCGCCGAGGGCGAGGATGGCGGCGATGGCGGTGGAGGTGTCCTGCTCGTCGGCGTCGATGGCGCCCTGGGTGGCGATGATGGCGGAGACGCCGCAGACGGAGGAGCCGACGGCGAGCAGGGTGGTGAGCTTGGGGGAGAGATGGAAGCGGCGGCCGAGCCAGGTCATGAAGGAGAGGGCGAGGAGGAGCTCGACGGCGACGAGGCCGAGCGAGATGCCGCCGAGTTTGGCGATGTCGCCGAGGATGAAGCGGGCGCCGAGGAGGATGATGCCGGCTTTGAGCCAGAACTCGTAGGTGGCGACGCCGGCGCGGAAGAGGCGTGGGAGGCCGACGGTGTTGGCGATGAGGACGCCGAAGAGGATGGCCCAGAGGACGTACTCGATGTTGGGGAGGGTGAGGTGGTGGGCTTTGCCGTAGCGGTTGATGAACTGCTCGGTCCATTTGCCGGCGAAGCCGACGGCGGCGAGGAGGAGGACGCCGGGGACGAGGTCGAGGAGGCGGGTGCGCTCGGGGAGGCGGCTGGCGGCGGTGGCGGCGAGGACTTCGGTGGGGGTGGAGGACATGGGCGGCTCCTGGGGCGGCTACTGGGGGCGGCTGTAGCCGCTAGCTGTTAGCTTTCGGCTCGGTGGTTCTTAGGTATCGGCTGGCTGTTCTGAGTCGTCAGCAGGGCGTTCGAGCTGAGGTCTACCAGGGGACGGACTTGATGAAGCCGAGGCGGACGACGAGGGCCAGGGTGAGGGAGAGGAGGACGGCCCAGACGTCGAGCGAGAGGCGTGGCTTGGTGGACATGGAAGGCTCCGGGGAAGACGGCCTGACGCGCGGATGTCGCGCGTGTGGAGGGGATCGAGAAGGGACGGGATCAGGGGCTCGGGATCAGGGGGACGGAATCAGGCGCTCGGGGGTCGAACTAGCGACAACAACAGAGCGATGGCATGAGGTGCAGCGGCGCGGACTGGCGGAAGACCTTCATGCTGGGGGTAGTGTACACGAGGCTGAGCTTCAGACGCGGTTGGGCGTGATGGAGTTCCGGTGGGAGTGGGGCGGCGGCAGCTCCGTCAAAGGGGGGATCGAGGCCGGACGCAGGTTCGTGTGGAGTTCGAGGGAGATGCTTCCGTCAGGCTCAGCCGAAGGAGCGCCGGAGTCGGCGCAGTTGGTAGTTGTGGTGGGTGAGGTGTGCTGAAAGGAAGCCGAGTGTTTGCGGCAGCGTCATCCAACCGCAGACGGGGTGCCGGAAGATGCCCATCGGAAGCAGAGGCGCAGGAAAGCTGTTGACCACTGCGTGCAGATGCTCTCTGGTGGAGGCCCAGTGCTGTTCGATCTCGGCTAGATGAAGATGTTTCTCGGGGAGGATCGCCGTCGCGGTTGGTGGCGTTTTGACCCGCGATGGAAGGAGAAAGAGACCACGGAGCAGAAGGGATTGAATCTGGTCCCGGGTGGACGGTCTGCGAGGCGCGGGCTCGGGGATGGTGTCGATAACGGCGTCCAAGATGCTGTGCTCGACTTTGTGGAGATGATCGAGCACCTCGAGCGCACTCCAACTATCTTCGGCGGGCTTGTTGTTGAGCTGCGCGGGTGGGAGGGACACGAGTTGAGTGAGAAGCGAGCTTTTTTGGGTCTCGAGACGGTCGAGGCGGCGTTGGAGATCGTTGCTCATGGTGCAAGGCCTCTGGTGCAAGCGTCTCATACCGGGCGAAGGGGAGGGAAGGCAAGGGGCGATCAGCGGCCAAGGGTGGCGGCGATAAGGCCGAGGACGACGCCGTAGAGGGTGCATTCGAGCTGGAGGGAGGCCAGGGTTCGGTCGGGGTGGAGGGGGAGGTGGAGGAGGTTGGCGGCTCCGCCGGGAACGGGTCCGCCGCGCTGGGCTGTTGAAGCGGTGAGATCAAGGATGCGGGTTTTGCCGGTTCGGAGGTCGATGCGCGGGGGAGGTGGGGCGGAGGCGTGGGTGAGGAGATGGTCGATGGGGAGGTCTTGCTCGATGGGCCACCAGGTGTCGGGCGAGCGGAGGTTGAGGAGGGAGGTGGAGCCGTCGGTGTAGAGGACGGTGACGGTGCCGTGGACGGTGTGGCTGGCCTCCGGGAAGGTGGTGCCGGCCATGAGCAGGTAGAGGATGCGGGCCTGTCCGGAGAGGGCGAGCTCGATGCGCTGCTGGTCGGGCTGCCAGAAGGAGAGAAGGCGGCAGTTGGGTTGGGCGGGGTCGGCGGGGGTGGTGAAGGGGATGTTGAACGGGGAGCTCCGGCTGGTGCTTACGGCGTGCAGCGTGCCGTTGGCGGAGCGGAGGCCGGTGTCGTCGACGGTGGGCGCGGGGCCGGAGCCGCTGCCGACGAGGTGGTCGGGGAGGGAAAGGGAGCAGAAGGGGGAGCGGGGGGCGGTGTACTCGCGGCCGAGGATGTCGGCGATGTGGTTTTCGAGCAGGGCGGAGAGGTCGAGGGGCTCGCAGGTTTCGGGGGCGGGGACGGTTGACGGGGTGAGGAGGTTGGTCGGCTTCGCCCGGGATGACGCGGATTGGGGGAGGAGGGCGGTGGAGGGCGGCGGCTCCGGGAGGATGTTGAGGGGGAGGGGCAGCCAGTAGCGGCAGCTGCCCTGGCGGATGGGGAGGAAGACGGCGTGCTGGCCGGGGGTGACGGCGACTCCGGAGAGGAGGCAGACCTGAGGGTCGTCGAGCTGGGCGGCGGTGGCTCCGGGTGGGAGGGCGATGGTGTCGCCGAGGCGGTAGGTGGCGCGTGGGGGAGGATCGATGGGTGCGTTCCCGTGCCAGCGGATGTCGATCTTCCAGGCGGTGGCGGCGGGGAAGTTGGTGAGGATGAGGCGGGGGGCGCCGGTGGCGTCGGGATCGAAGGCGAAGGGGAAGGCGAGGCCGTTTGAGAGGACGACGGGATCGCTGGTGGTGCGGGCGGGGAGGATGAGGGTGAGGGCGACGGGGTGGGGGAGGCGGCTGGTGATCTCGAGGGTTTCGGAGAGGCCGGAGCGGCGCCAGGCGAGGTCGATGCTGGGGTGGTGGAGTGCGGCCTCATTCCAGGCGGAAGGGAAGCCGGGGCGGATGGTGAGGGTGGCGCGGAGGAGGTCGGGGAGGATGCCGAAGAGGCCTTCGACGAGGGCGCGGGCGGTGGCGCCGACCGAGTCGCCGAGGTCGCGCTGGGTCTCTCCGCGGTGGGGGTCGAGCGGGGAGGTGCCGTGGAGGTTGCCGGGGCAGAGGCCCTGGTACATGGAGTCGAGGAGGTTGCCTTGGAAGAGGTCGAAGGCCTGGTCGGGGAGGCCGGCTTGCCAGAGCGCGAGCGCGAAGTGCATGTTGTCGGCGAGGTGGATGGAGGTGGTGGAGAGAGGCGAGGGGAGCCAGTCGGTCGAGGGCAGCAGGAAGTGGCTGCCGGGGGGGACGCCGTCGCCGTGGACGGGGAGACGAGGCAGTGCGGAGAGGCGATCGGTGGCGATCTGCCAAGCCTGGCGGGGGTTGGCGAGCTCGGCGTCGATCGCGAGCGATGCGGTGCAGAGGGCGGGGCTGGTGAGCAGGGTTCGGGGAGGGAGGAGGTCGCGAGCCTCGGCGAAGGCGCCAGCCTCGGGCATCCAGAGGAGCTGGCGCATGCTCTCATGGATCAGGTCGGCTTCTTCGTCGAAGGGCGCGGCATCTTCGTCGATGACGCGGGCGAGGGTCGCGGCGGAGCGGTTGAGGAAGTAGTTGTACGCGGTGGCGTGGGTGGATCCGCCGCCGTTGCCGTGGAGGGGAACCGCGGCGGGGATGCAGGCGTAGGCCTCGTACAGGGGAAGGGTTTGGAGGTTGGGAACGGCGTGGGGATCGGGGCTAGCGTAGGTACGGCGGAAGAGGCGGTACTCGCGATCCATGTGGCGGGTGAGCGCGGGCCAGAGCTCGCGTGCGAGGTCGACGTCGCCGGTCCAGCGCAGGTGGCGGAAGAAGGCGTCGAAGAAGACGAGGTTCATGTTCGCGGGGGTGCCGGAGAGATCACCGTTCGAACGGAGGAGGGCGTCTTTGCGGGTGAGGTGGGTGCCGGGGTCGGCGGGACCGGTGACGGGGGCGTCGGGATCTTGCGAGGCGGGGAGCGGGGTCTGGTTCTGTCGGCTGGCCCAGAAGCGGAGGTTGGCGCGCATGCGGTCGTGGCTGCCGAGGGCGTCAAGGGCGTAGGGGCCGCGCCAGCCGGGGAGCGGGGACCGGGAGGCGACAGCGCCTTGCAGGAGGCATTGCCGGGACTCGTCCCAGAGGGCGTCGGTGGCGTGGACGAGGGCGCCGGCGGCTGCGTCGAGGAAGGGATCGGGGGTGGTGACCCGGAAGCGTTCGGAGAGGGTGGCGAGCTGGCGGATGCGATTTGCAAAGGCGACGGAGGGATCCCGGGGCGGCGGGGCGGGAGTCTGCGGGGTGGCGGCCGGCGGGGGCGGTTGGCCTGAGCTTTCGCTTAGCGCCTCCCTGGCGTTTTCGAGGCTTGCCGCTGCGGGGGCGGTCTCCCGGATGAGGAGGTGCAGGGTGGGGCTGTGGGGGTCGAGCGGAACGGAGCCGACGAGGATGGGCTGGAGGGAGTCTTCGGAGGTCTGCTGGAGGGCCTGCCAACCCGCGTTCCAGTGGACGGCTTCGGAGAGATGCAGACGGGCGCCGGGCGGGAAGGTGAGGTGGAGGCGGGCGGCTTCGCTGACGAGATCGGCGGTGGAGGCGTGGAGAATGTAACTGTTTTTGTTGCAGTCTTCGGGCTGGAGCTGAAAGAACCGGCCCACGGGTTCGATCTCGCAGCCGATGTCTCCGCCGTCTTTGCCCAACCGGCCGCTGACGCCGCCGAAGGCCCAGGTGAGGAGGAGGTCGGAGGGGGTGTCGCGAGCGCTCACGGTGAGATGAAGACCTGCGCCGGCGGCTTCGGTGAGGAGGTGGAGCTCGATCGCGCCCTTGCCCAGGAGCGGGTCCCGAACGGTGTAGAGCATCTGGCCGGAGAGGTAGCGGGTGACGACCTCGTCGGCTTCCGAGAGCCACTTCGAGCCGGACGGGCGGTGGAGGCCGACGCGGAGGTTGCCGCCGTGGCCGGGAAGGTAGAGGGAGAACTCGGGGAGGTCTCCGGCGTCGACGCGGAAGGCGTTGTTGGGGCCGTAGAGGGGTCGATTGAAGAACTCGCGTCCGTTGCGGATGCGGAAGGCTCCGGCGTCGGGCGTGTAGCGGAGCGGGCGGGCGGTGCTGCCCTGGAGCAGAGGCTCCGGGGATGTTTGCGGGAAGGGTTCGGGAGGGGGCGCGAGGCTGCGGGAGGTTGGAGTTTGCGCCAGGGATCGGCGCCGGGTGCTTACGGACAGGACGGCGGCTGCGGCGGATGCGGCGAGGAAGCGCCGCCGGGTCCAGTCTGGGATAGGTTCGGGGGAGGCTGCTGGGAAGGGGTCTGGGTTGGCGTCTGGGGGAGCGTGCATCGGGGGAGGTCGCGCGATGGAAGGGCTAGGTTGATGGTACGGCAGATCCTCTGATGGATGAATGGCGGAGAGGGTAGGCGAGTAACACCTCCGTGGTAGAAAGTTGCGCGCAACCGAGCTACTGAATGGGGGTTCAGTGAGGTGTGGCTAGGAGGTCGTTATGAAGCTCTCAAGCGTGAACGCGATGATGGTCAAAGCGATGGCGATCGGGCTGGTAGCGGGCGCAGTTGCAATGGTTGCGCCGGCAAAGGCGGAGGCTCAACAGGTGGTGTTTGGAGCTCAGTACGGGGCTCCGTACCCCCAGGATTACGGCGATGAGCGGGGCGACCACTACCGTCATGAGCAGTGGGAGCGAGAACGGGAGCGGGAGGCGGCGATTGCGCGGCATGAGGCTTGGGAGCGGCGCGAAGCCTGGGAGCGTCACCAACGGCATGAGGAGCACGAGCGCTGGGAGCATGCCCGTGACTACGATCGTGGGGAGGGTGGATACCGCACTGGAGGCTACGGATACGGTGTGCCGCAGGGGTACTACGGACGGTAGCGCCGGTTGGAGTTGATGCGCGACGAGGTTCCAGGGCCGGCGGGAGAATCTTCCCGGCCGGCCCTGATGATTTCAGCTGTGGGTTAATCGAACAGGTGCTGGTAGTAACGATGATCGAGGTCCGCGCAGCCGCGGCAGACGGGTCCGGTCTCCTGCTCGAGGAAGCGATCGTAGTTGATGCCCTCGTTGCAGACGGAGCAGGTGACGCGGGAGCCTTTGAAGCCGGGGAACTCGCTGCGGGGCAGAGAGACGGCGACCCACTGCTGGCTGAAGAGGAGATCGTCGGGCATCTCGCGATAGGCGAGCATCTGCTGCGGATTTTTTTCAAGGTGCGGGTAGAGCTCGGCGGCCTTCTGCTTGGAGGACTCAAGGGCGCTGACGCGAAGGGCTTTGAAGCGGTCTTCGCCGAGCGGGAGGCTCAGGTCGACGAAGGTCGCGGCCATCTTTCCCCAGTCGCGTAATTTGAGGGCGCGCTTGCCGAGGCGGCAGCCGGTGACGACGCCGATGGCATCGGTGGCGCAGCGATCGATCTCGACGACGGTGACGAGGCGCTTGCGGTCTTTGCCGCGGGGCTCAACGATGCCCAGGCGGTTGCAGGCGAGCATGGCCATGCGTACGCCGAGGATCTGGCCGGCGCAAAGGTGGCCGTGGGCGAGCTCTGCCTCTTCAAGAAGATCGTCCAGGGTGAGGGCGGAGGGCATGACCTGATGGTATGCCGCGCCCGGGAGGATGTCGCGTGCCGGGTTGCTTGATGGTTGTATTCGAAGAACTAGCTCTCGTCGTTGTCGCCCTCTTCGACGATGGAGGTGGTTCCGAGGACGTCGACGGTGAAGGGCTCGCCGGCGGCTGGGCGGAGGGTGACGCGCATGGGGAGGCGCTGCCACTGGGGCTGCTCGCAGACGGCAGGGGCGTGGTCTGCCTGGGGCCACTTGCCGATCTGTTTTTGCGCGACGGGCTTGCGCGCGCCGAGCTGCGCGACGATGCCGAGGAGGCCGCCCTTGGCCGTTTGCCCGATACCGCAGTAGGCGGCGTAGTCGCGGAACCAGACCACATTCGAGACGGAGCTGTCGAAGCTGGGGAGATGGAGAGCGGTGATGTGGCCGGAGACGCGATCGACCAGGATCCAGGGTCCGGGCTGCCAGACCCAGCGGGCGGCGGAGTCGGACGGGAGCGAATCGTTGATGCGGAGGGCGCGACGGACGACGAAGCTGCGATCGGTGACGTCGTGGGTGTCGCCGGTGGTCCATTCCTTTTGGCGGCCGTCGACGACGAGGGGGCGGACCTTGAGGGTGGAGGTTTCCTCGCCCTTGGTGTCGGGCGTGGCGTCGGCGGGCGTGAAAGGCACCTTGCGGATGGAGCCGAGGCTTACCGAGTGGACCTTGGGCGAGGCGGCATGCGCGGACGCAAGGGCAAGGGAGCCGCTGAGCAGAGCGGCGTAGAGCAACGTGAGCGGAGCTTTGCGGAGAGGATGGGAGGTGTGGGACAGGAGGCGCAAGGTGTTCCTCGGGGCGCGGAGGTGCTGGTGGGACGATGCTACGAGGAGGACGCGGGTGAGCCAATGGCAGGGGGGCGGGTGCGGCTACAACGAGTTGGGGATTGCTGAAACTGATGCCGGATGCCGGGACGTGGGGGCGCGAGGTCCGGAAAGAGCTTTCGATGTGCTATTTTGCGGACATATTGCACAGGAGATAGTTGGGTCGGGGGCGCTGAAAGTGCGCTCTCCGAGTAGTATGGTGGAAACAGCGGCCTGCTTCTGCGAACGCACCAGGACGCCGCGGACAACTCCCAAGGATTTAGGAAAGGAAACAAGAGCTATGTGGAAACCGAACCAGCCCGGAAGCCCGACACCCGCAACTCCTGAGCCGGCTCGTCCGGCGACACCGGCGAGCACCTTTGAGGCGACGAGCGCACCCGCGCCGCGTCCGACGACGGGTGCCGGCACAGGATCCGCGGCTGCACCCGCGACCGGAGAACAGGCGACGATCGGCAAGTCGCTGGTGGTGAAGGGTGAGTTGACGGGATCCGAGTCGCTCTACATCGACGGCAAGGTCGAGGGCGCGATCAATCTGCCGGGTAACCGGGTCACGGTCGGCCGCAACGGCCAGGTCGCGGCGAATATTGTGGCGCGCGAGGTGGTGGTGCTGGGCAAGGTTCGCGGGAACTGCCAGGCCAGCGATCGCGTAGATATTCGCAGCGAGGGATCGCTGACAGGCGACGTGATTGCAGCACGCATCTCCATCGAGGACGGTGCCTTCTTCAAGGGTGGCATCGACATCCGCAAGCCAGGATCGGCTGACACGAAAGCACCTGCTGCCGCAACGGTGCAGGAGCCGGCTACGGCCAGCGTTTAGAGTCGCGGTTCGAAGGGAAGGCCCCGGTTTTCAGCCGGGGTCTTTCTGCGTCTGCCGAACGGCTTGATGCGAGGGATCCGCCGTGACGGGCGAGCGGAGAGACCCTCAGAGGTTGCGGACGACGGTAAAGATCGCCGCTACGCCGAAGCCGAGGCAGAGAAGGATGGAGCGGGTGGCGGGGCTGAGTGGAGGAGGGGACCTGTGGGTGGGCGAGACGCGATAGAGCGCGTAGGCGAGAGCGGCGGGGAGAGCGCAGGTGGTGAGGGCGTTGAGATGGAGGGCTTCCGCGAGGTGACCGCGAAGCAGAGCGGCGAGGGCCCGGGTTGAGCCGCAGCCCGGGCAGAGCAGATGAAGAAAGGTGTGGATGGGGCACTGCGGGTAGAAGGTGGTGGTGGATGGCGGGAGCGAGCGGAGGGTGATCGCGATGAGGGCGGCGGCGATGAGGGTGGGCGCGATCCATAGCCACGGGAGTTCGCGGGGACGATGATCGGGCCTGGCCATGGCGAAGGGAGCCTCCACGGGGTGACTACGGTCGAAAGCGAAGACCGCGTTTGATGTCGTTGACGCGGTTCATCTGGGATTGGAGATAGATGCCGCCGAAGAAGAAGGTGAGCACCGGGTTGAGACGGAGACCGATTGGGTCGACGGTGTTGAAATGCTGCTCGAGCTCGGAGCGGAAGATGAAGCGGGCGATCAGACGGACGACCCAGCAGCTGATGGCGACCAGGCTGTAGACGCCGAATCCCCCGCCGGTGTGCACGCCATAGCTGTAGTGGTGGCCGAGGCCCAGTCCATGCCGTCCCGACATGATGCCAAGCGCCTGGCCCATGACGGCCTGGGTGAGCAGAAGGACGGCGGAGGCGATGTAGAGCGGGAGGGCTCTGCTGCCGGGCGAGACTCGTTTGAACCAGGCTGCGAGGATGATGTTCCAGACCATCTGGAAGAGGCTGCAGGTGACGAGGTCGAGAAGCAGGACGAGCGCCCAATGGAGGTTGGGCGGATCGGCGAAGGGCGTGTTCGAGCCCGAAGGAGCGCCTTGCCGGTAGGGCGACGAGACCGGCCCATAGCCGGAGTTTGCCGCGGGAGCCGCACCCCGGGCGGCGAGGAGCTGGGAGACGGGGAGCCAATCGGGCATCTCGTCGCTCTTTGCGAGATCGGTAAGCAGGACGTGGCCGGAGGCGAGGTAGCGCTCGAGGTCCTCCATGGTGTAGGGACCGTACGTCTGACCGTTCCGCGCAATCTGATAGTGCATGCAACACTCCTGGGATCAAGGGAGGAATGGGGATCAGATGCGATGTAAACACGGGGATGGCTCGGAGACAAACCATTTCTGGTGTGCCGGTATGAGGTTGCGCCACGGCCAGCGGACCGAAGCGCTCCGTGCTTTGGTGATGGTCGTAGCGAGGAGCCTGGGCCACGCTCGCGGTAAGCCGCGGGTTGGGTCCGGGCCCCCTCGCTAGAACTTCGGGAGCTGACTCACGTTCCAGCCGCCGCCGAGAGCTTTGATAAGAAGGACGCTCGCGTCCATGCGGCGGCGCATGATGTCGATGTCGTTGCGTTCGTTGGTGAGCGCGGCGGTTTGGGCGGTGATGACCTGGAGGTAGGTGTCGACGCCGCCGACGTAGCGGTTGTTGAAGATCTGCTGGGCCTCCTGGGCGGCCGCGGTGGCCCGGCGCTGCTGCTCGGCCTCATCGGCGAGGATACGGAGCATAGAGAGGTTGTCCTCGACCTGCTGGTAGGCGGTGAGGGTAGTCTGGCGATAGCTGGCGGTCTCCGCGTTGTAGCTCTCGTACGCCTGGGCCGAGATGGCGCGGCGGCGGCCGCTATCGAAGAAGGTCTGGCCGAGGGTCGGACCGAGCGCGTAGATGAAGCTGGATCCGTTGAGGAGGTTTGCCGCGGAGGTGCCTTCAAAGCCGACGAGGCCGGAGAGGGCGAGCGAGGGGAAGAAGGCGGCGCGGGCGATGCCGATCTGCTGGTTGGCTTCGGCGGTGCGGCGTTCGGCGGCGGCGATGTCCGGGCGGCGCTCGAGGAGTTCGGACGGGAGGCCGGCGGGGATGGAGGGGGGCTGCGCCTGAAGTGGCGAAGAGGGAAGCGTGAGCAGGGCGGGTGGATCGCCGACGAGGACGGCGATGGCGTGCTCATACTGCGCGCGGCGGATGTCGATGTCGGCGGCCTGTACCCTGGCGGCCCGGAGCTGGGTCTCGGCCTGCGAGACGTCCGACTTGGCGGAGACGCCTCCGACGAAGCGATTGTTGGTGACGCGGAGCGCTTCCTCGTACTGGGCGACGGTGTCGTTGAGGAGCTTCTTTTCGGCATCGGCGGCGCGCAGTTCGAAGTAGTCGAGGGCGAGCTCCGCCTGGAGGGAGAGGATGACGTTGCCGTAGTCGGCTGCCCTGGCCTGCGCCTCTTCGCGGGCGATGTTGACGGTGCGGCGGATGCGGCCGAAGAGATCGAGCTCCCAGCTCACGTCGAGCGGAAGCTGGAAGTCGGCGACGCCGATGTTCGCGGAGGCGCCGGCGGAGTTGACGTAGGGGCGGTTGGCCGAGATGCGCTCGGCGCCGGTAAACGGAGCGGCGCCGATGGTGGGGTAGAGGTTGGACCGGTTGACGCGGATCTGGGCGCGGGCGCGCTGGAGGTTGGCGTCGGCGACGCGGACGTTCTGGTTGCCGGACAGGATGCGGGGTTCAAGAGCGTTCAGGCCGGGGTCGGCGAAGACGGTCCACCACTCGCCTTTGGGGAGCTGGTCCGCGGGCTGCGCGGTGTGCCAGGCGCCGTCCTCCTTGTAGACCGGCGGCGGCGCCTCCTTGAAGGTGGGCGCCGTGGGAACGCTGGGCCTGACATATCTGGGTCCGACCAGGCAGCCAGAGAGGAGCAGCGGGAGGAGGAGGGAGATGGCGAGCGCCGCCCGAATTCTGCTCACAGCTGCGCTCCAGACTTCTGCGCTCCGACGTGAACCTCCTGCCCTTCGGCGAGGGAGTCAGACGGATCGAGGATGACCTGGTCGACGGCCTGGAGGCCGGAGCGCACCTCGACGAGGGCGCCACCATCGTGCGTGATGGTGATGGGGATGAGGTGGACGCGACCGTTGCGGACGACGCCGACGCGGAGACCTTCGCTGCGGAAGAGCAGGGTGTTGGACGGGATGGTGAAGCTGTTAGGGTGCATCGAGGTTTTGAAGTGGACGAAAACGTATGCGCCGGGAAGGAGCTTGCCAGCCGCGTTGGGGACGTCGACTTCGACGTTGAGGGTTCGCGAGGCGGGATCGATGGCGCTGGAGTTGCGGGCGATCACGCCTTCGAGCGACTCACCCGGGTACTCGTCGAGCGTGAGATAGGCTTTGGCGCCGTCTTTGATGTCGGCGGCGTAGATCTCCGGTACGGCGACGTAGACGCGAATCCGCCCCATGGCGGCCATGTGGAAGAGCTCCTTGGGCGTGGAGCCGGCGGATCCGGCATCGATGAGCGCGCCGACGTCGGTATTGCGGGCGGTCACGATTCCGTCAAAGGGCGCGTAGACGTTTTCAAACGACTGGAGCTGCTGGAGGCGGCGAACGCCGGCGTTGGCGGCATCGACGGCGGCTGCCTGCGCGACGGCGCCGCCGGTGGCCTGATCGGTCTCCTGTTTGGAGACGGAGTTGGACTTGAGCAGATTCTGGTACCGCGCGGCGGTGGTGTTGGCGAGATCGAGGTTGGCCTGGGCGCTCTTGAGGTTGGCCTGGGCGACCTGGAGCTGCTGGTCGACCTCGGGAGTTTCGATCTGCGCCATGAGCTGGCCCTTTTTGACGCGGGAGCCGATATCGAAGTACCAGCGCTTGAGGTAGCCGTTGGTGCGGGAGTAGATGGGCGTGTCAGTAAAAGCCTGGGTGTTGCCGGGCAGAGCGATCTCGGGCGTGAGGCGCGCGGCGACGGGATGTGTCACCGCCACCGTGGGGATGGAGCTCTCCTCCGTGTGCTGCTGGAGAGTGTGCTCCGCCGCGGCACGGCTCAGGATTCCAGCGGCGATCACACCGATGAGAAGGATAGCCACGACAGCGATGGCAATCCAGGCACCCCGTGAAAGCCCGCGTCGCGCCGCCGTCGCAGCGGGCTCGGATCGGGCAGTTCCTATGGGGGATGTCGTGGTGGTGGTGTTGTATTCGGTCGGCATAGATCTCCAAAAGGTGCGCGAATCACGATCAGACGCCGCTGGCGACGTGCGCGGTCGAGGTTGTCTGCGAGGCAGTGACAGACTTGCGCCGGCCATGCAGGAGACTGAAGACGGCGGGAACGAAGAGCAGCGTCGCCACGGTAGCGCAGAGAAGCCCACCGATCACCGCGCGGCCCAAGGGTGCGTTCTGTTCCCCGCCCTCTCCCGCACCGAGCGCCATCGGGATCATGCCGATGATCATGGCAAGCGCGGTCATCACGACCGGCCGGAAGCGGGTTGTGCCGGCTTCAAGTGCCGCCGTGATGGCGTTGCCGTGGCTTTGCAGCCGCTCCTTGGCGAACGACACCACCAGAATACTGTTCGCGGTGGCGACACCCATACACATGATGGCACCCATCAGCGCGGGAACGCTGAGCGTCGTACGGGTGATGAAAAGGAAGAGGACGATACCCGCAAGCGCGGCGGGCAGGGCCGTAATGATGATGAACGGATCGAGCCACGACTGAAAGTTGACGACGATCAGCAGGTACACGAGCACGATAGCGAACGCGAGACCACCGAGCAGACCGAGGTACGAGCTGCGCATGGTTTCGATCTGTCCGCGTACCTCGACAAAGCTGCCGCGAGGCAGCGACTTTCGGTGTGCATTGACTACCTTATCGATAGCCCGGCTGACCGCACCAAGATCGCGGCCTTGAACGTTGCCGTAGATATCGAGTGTCCGGCGTATGTTGTAGTGGCTGACGATGGGCATCTCGGTTGTGCGGGAGATGCTGGCGACATCGGCGAGAATTTCAGGTTTGGCGGCGCCCGCGGACGCGAGCGGTATGTTACGCAGGTCATTCAGCGACTGGATAGTGTACTGCGGAGCCTGGGCCACCATGTTGTAGTTCACGCCATTGCGCGTATTCAGGAAGAACATGGGCGAGAGTTGCGAACTGCCGCTCAGGATGTTGACCAGGCTGCCTCCGATGTCGCGGAAGCTGTAGCCTCCCTGCTGCGCTTTCGTGCGGTCGACATCGATGCGTAGGGCAGGGTAGTCGTCAGGTTGCTGGATGCGGAGGTCAGCCAAACCGGGAACCTTTCGCAGATTGGCCAGCACCTCGTTCGCGACCTTACGATTGCCGGCGATATCTGCGCCATCGAACTGAACGTCAATCGGGGAAGGCAGACCGAAGTTGAGGATTTGCGTCACGATATCGGCAGGAAGGAAGTAGAAGATGTTCCCCGGAAACGCGGACGGGAGCACGGAGCGCAGTTTGGCGACATACTCAGCCGTGGGGCGATGCTTCTCGGTCAGAGAGACAAGGATATCGGCGTCTCCGGAGCCGAACAGACCAGAGGTCGCATGCTGGAGGTTGAGTGTGCTGTACGGAAGGCCGATGTTGTCGAGGATATTGTCTACCTGATTCGCAGGAATGGCGGTTCGAATGCGCTTTTCTATTTCATCGCAGAGCCTGGCCGTCTCCTCGATACGGGTTCCGCTGGGTGCCCGGACATGCAGGATGAACGTGCCATTATCGGTGGCCGGAAAGAAGTTCTGCCCAAGAAACGGAATCAGGAGAAAGGTGCACAGGCAAAGGATCACAAAGACGGGAACAAAGACGATTCGAGCAGCAATCAGCCGTTCGAGCAGGGTTTGGCAGTTGCCGCGCAGACGCTCGAAGCCGCGATTGAAGGCTCGTTGAAAGCGAGCCAGCGGATTGCGCGAGAGCGCGACGGCGTGATCATGCGCCTTGAGCAAATACATGGCCATGGTCGGTACCAGGGTGAGCGAAAGGATGTAGGCGGCGAGCATCGCAAACACAACCGACTCAGCGAGTGGGACAAACAGATATCGTGCGACTCCCGAGAGGAAGAACATAGGGAGAAAGACGATGCAAATGCAGAGCGTGGAGATCAGAATCGGTATCGCAATCTGGCCGGCGCCCTCTTCGATCGCCTCGATCAAGCCATGCCCTTCCTCCATGTAGCGCTCGATATTTTCGATGGTCACGGTGGAATCATCGACCAGGATGCCCACGGCGAGCGCCAGTCCGCTTAACGTCATGATGTTGATTGTCTGCCCAATGAGGCCGAGCATGATCACGGAGGACAGAATCGAAAGAGGAATGGAGACGGCAATGATGATGGTGGAGCGCCAGGAGCCGAGGAAGAGCAGGATCATCAAGGCGGTCAGGAGCGCGGCGATGACGGCTTCGCGAATGACGCCCAGCACCGAGCCACGGACAAAGATCGCCTGATCTGCAAGAGGCTTTATCACCAGTTGCGGCGGAAGCGTGGAAGCGATGCGCGGAAGGAGGGCGCGGATTCCGCTCACAACCGACAGCGTGGATGCCGTGCCGGACTTGAGAACGGAGATAAGAACGGCTCGATGCCCGTCCTGGCGAACGATGTTGGTCTGCGGGATACTGCCGTCCGCTACGGTGGCGACATCCCGAAGAAAGATGATGACACCTTTCGAGTTGCGGATAGGCAGATTGCTGATTCCGGTGATCGTCTCCGGGGAGGAGTTCACGAGGATGTCGTATTCATCCTGACCGATTTTGGCCGTGCCGCCCGGCTGCACGACGTTCTGCGACGCCATCGCAGTCAGCACGTCCGAGGGTGAGAGGCCCTTGGCCTGAAGCGCCTTCGGGTCAAGATTGATCATGATCGAGCGCTGTTTGCCGCCGTACACGTTCGGAACGACCGCGCCGGAGATGGTGGTGAGCTGGGGACGAATAAAATTCAGTCCCAGATCGTTCAATTGCTGCTCAGAAAGATCACGTCCAGAGAGCCCAAGCTGAAGAATCGGCACAGAGGACGCTGAGAAGTTGATGATCTGCGGCGGCAGCGTCCCCGGCGGAAGCGAGCGGAGAATAAATTGCGAGGCGCTGGAGACTTGGGAGTTTGCCGTGTCCAGTGAGGCGCCGGGCTGCAGGTAGACCTTTACGACGACCTGCCCACGTACCGTCGTGGACTCGATGTGCTGGATATTATCGACAAGGGTCGTGAGGGTCTTCTCGAACGGCGTCGTCAGCCGGCCTTCCAGTTCTTCGGGGTTCAGGCCGGTGTAGGCCCAGGCGATCGACACGACCGGAATATTGATGTTCGGAAAGATGTCGGTCGGCGTCTGCAGGATGACTACAGGCGCGGCGATAAGGATCAGGATGGCGAGAACGATAAATGTATAGGGCCGGGTGAGGGCGATCTTTACAAGCCACATGGAAGCACCATCCTCGCTGAACGTCTTTGCAAGAGTGTCACTTCATTATCAGACACCCAAACGCGGTATTTGGTTTTCACAGTTATTTCCGCTTGCAAGCAACGGAATAACCGATACTTGATTGCGGGTAAAAGAAGAGTTCATGGAATTAAGGCATCTCCGATACTTCTGCGCGGTCGCCGACAGCGGCAGCTTTAGTGAGGCTAGCCGAAGTCTCCACGTCTCGCAGTCAACGATCAGCGAACAGATCGCGGATGTGGAAGCGGAGATCGGGGGTCCGCTGCTGGACCGGAGCTCCCGGAAGACGCGGTTGACGCCCCAGGGTCTTATCTTTCTGGCGGAGGCGCGCAAGACGCTGATTGCGGCGGATCGGGCGGTCGACATCACCCAGCGATCGCTGCAGGGCAAGGTTGGAACCCTGTCGATCGGCTTCTTTCTATGGGGTGCGGGCGGCTTTTTTCCTCGACTGATCCGGGAGTACCGGCGGCTGCACCCGGAGGTGCGTCTTTCGCTGTTTGAGATGGATACGCCGGCGCAGATGGAGGCTCTCGCGGCGGGCAAGATCGATGTGGGCTTTACGCGGCCGCTGCAGCCGCCGTTCGACCGAAGTCTGCACTCGGAGCTGCTCTACATGGACCCGATTGTGGCGGTCCTGCCGCGGGATCATCCGCTGGCGAAGAAGACGCTGAGTGTGACGCAGCTTGCGGCGGAGCGGCTGGTGCTGTGTGAACGCAGGGTGACGCCGGCGCTGTTCGACAACATCCTGGGGCTCTGCACGTCCGCTGGGTTTTCGCCGGAGATTGTGAACACCTCGGCAACCTGGGCCGGCGTGCTTACGCTGGTGGAGTCGGGCGAGGGGGTGTCGCTGGTGCCCGCGGGTGTGCGTCACCTGCGGACACGCGGTGTGGTCTTCCGCGTGTTGAAGCCGGAGACGGTGCGGGTCGGGCTCTCGATGGCGTGGAACCCGCAGAACGAGGGCGTGATTCAGCAGAACTTCCTGGCGCTGGTTCGGGCGAACAAGGAGCGGATCCAGAGATCCGGCGGGAACTAGGCTGGGGTGATCTCAAGGATGGCGCCCTCGCCTGCCTCGAGGACGAAGGCGCCGCGCACCTCTCCACCGGCTCCGTCGAGGAGGGTGGTGAGCAGAACGCGGCCGCTGGGAACCTGGACCTCCTGGGGCTCGCCGGTGAGGTTGAGGACGACGTGGAGCCGTTGCTGATCGCCGGTGCGCCGGTAGGAGAGAACGCCGCGGTCGGCGCGGATGTCGGAGACCTCGCCCGCGTGTAACGCCGCGGACCTGCGCCGAAGCTGAAGAAGCTGGCGGTAGAGGGAGAGCACGGAACGTGGCGCCGCAGCTTGCGCGGAGACGGCGAGCTCGGCCGCGTTTGCAACGAGGGGGAGCCACGGCGTGCCGGTGGTGAAGCCGGCGCCGGCGCTGGCGTCCCACGGCATGGGTGTGCGCTCGGGGTCCCTGCCCATGCCGATGCCGGGCTGGTTCTTCTCGGCGGGGTCCTGAACCAGATCGGGAGGGATGATGGCGTTGGGGAGGGCGAGCTCGTCTCCGTAGAACAGCGTGGGGGTGCCGCGGAGCGTCAGCAGGAGCATGGCGGCGACGCGCACCTGAGGCTCGCCGACGCGGCTGGCTAGGCGTGACTGGTCGTGGTTGCCGAGAACCCAGTTGGGCCACGCGCCCGCGGGAAGCAGACTCTCGTAGTCGCGAATGAGCTGCGCGATGTCATCCGCGCGCCAGGGTGTCTGGATGAGGTGGAAGTTGAAGGGGAGGTCGGCGCCGCGGTGATCGGTCGCGTTCGGATCCGCGCCGTAGTAGGTGACGAGTTGGCGAAGCGGGAGGTAGATTTCGCCGATCAGGAGTCGCTCCGGATACGCGTCGAGGAGCGAGCGCATCTGCTGGACGATGGCGCGAGTCTCGGGGCGATCGGAGGTGTACAGGGGAAGCAGGCTTCCGTAGGAGTTGCCGCCCGGCTTCCAGTCGGGGTTCTCCGGGTTGGAGCGGAACTGGTCGTCTTTGATCAGGAGCCAGAGGACGTCCATGCGAAAGCCATCGACGCCGCAGTCGAGCCAGAAGCGCATGGCGGCGTAGATGGCTTCGCGAACCGCGGGGTTCCACCAGTTGAGATCGGGCTGGGCGGCGAGGAAGGAGTGCAGATAATACTGGCCGGTCTGCTGATCCAGGGTCCAAGCGGGTCCGCCGAAGTGAGAGGTCCAGTTGTTGGGAACGCCGCCGTCCGCTGCCGGATCGCGCCAGAGATACCAGTCGCGTTTGGGGTTCGATCGGGAGGAGCGGCTTTCGAGAAACCATGGATGCTGATCGGAGGTGTGGTTGGGGACGAAGTCCAGGATGAGCTTGAGGCCGCGGCCGTGGATGGCGGCCAGGAGCCGGTCGAAGTCTTCGAGGTTGCCGAAGATCGGGTCGACGCCGGTGTAGTCCGAGACGTCGTAGCCGAAGTCGGCCATGGGCGACGGGTAGAAGGGCGAGATCCAGATGGCGTCGATGCCGAGCTCGACCAGGTAGTCGAGACGGGAGAGGATGCCGTTCAGATCGCCGAGACCGTCGCCGGTCGAATCCTGAAAGGAACGGGGGTAGATCTGGTAAATGACACCATCCTGCCACCAGAGCCGCGCGATCTTCGCCATGAGGTTTGGATGCGGAAGTCGGCAGGAGCAAGGATGGCATCCGGCGCGAACGGTCGGTCGGGGGTTGCTTTGGGGTTGGTCTGGGGTTTCTCTGGATTGCTCTGGGATCAACCGTCCGGCGGTCTGCCTTACTTCTTGGGAGGTGTGGCTCCGGAGGGTGGGAGGGAGTTGAGGGTGGGAGGCGCGGTGCTGGAGGGGTTCGTCTGCTTGACGAAGTCGGCGACCATCTGGCGGAGTTGCGGCTCGATGGAGCTCATGTGTTGCTGGGTGATGGCCAGTGACTTGGCGGCGACGTCGGGCGACTTGTTGAGCATGGTCTGACCGGCGGGCGACTTGTAGAAGGTAAGGAAGCTGTCGACCTCGGGCTCGGTGTAGGTGTCGCTGTAGAGCTTGATGTAGTCCGGTTCGATGACCTTCCAGCCGATGGTCTGCTCCACGAGACCGTTGACGTGGCCTTTGAGATCGGTGAACTGCTTCTGCTGCTCGGGCGTGGGGGTGGCGCCGAACTGATGTGTGCTCAGGCCCTGCATCTGCCGGTCGAGGTTGCCGAGGATCTGCTTGGTCACCTGGTCCACGTGAAGCAGGGTAAAGAGCTCCTGCACTTTGACGCGCTTGGTGGCCTCGTCGGCGTGCGCGAACGGGGCAAGCGGGAGAAGAAAGAGCAGGGAGACGGCGAGACGCTTCATGAAAGAGAACTCCTTGGGGAAAGTGTACCGGAGTGGGTGGTTCGCTGGACGGGCGGGGCACGGTGCGCCGGGGGCGTTGTGGACGGTGAACGATCGAGGGTTCTGGCCCCGCACCGATCTACAAGCATGAGCGAGGAGCCTGCGCGAGCTGCCGGGAGAGGGCGGCAGCGAGGCGGGTGGGATCGGCGCCCCTGGCAATCCCCGAGTCGGCCGGTTCTGGTCTGAGGATCCGCCGTGGCAACCGCTCTTCCTCCCCTGCTTATACTGTCTGCATCAGGAGCGAACCTTGTTACACCTCTTGCAGCGACACGCATTGCCGATCAAGGCTCAGCTGCGCGCGTCGTTGGTGCTGGCGTACGCGATACCCGCGGACTTGCTGCAGCCGCTGCTGGCTCCCGGGCTGCGCCTGGATACGTATGGCGACTTCGGGTTTCTGGCGATCGCGCTGGTCGAGACGCGCGATCTCCGCCCGGCATTCCTTCCGCCCGGCCTGGGCTTAGATTTCTTCTTGGCCGGATACCGCATCTTTACGCGCTACCAAACTCCAGCTGGCCGAACGCTGCGCGGTTTGCGCATCCTGCGCAGCGATACGGATCGCCGGTCCATGCAGGTGTTCGGGAATCTGCTGACACACTATGGCTACGAACTCTCCCGCTGCGAGGTGCGACGATCGGAGGAAACCTATGCGATCGAAGTCGGCACACGGAAGGGTGACGCAGACCTCCACGTGGAGGCCGATATTTCTGGCGATGCTGTATCGCTGCCTCCAGGGTCGCCGTTTCCCGACTTTCGCGAGGCGCGCAAGTTCGCTGGGCCTCTTCCCTTCACCTTTGATTACGAGCGGGAGACCCACTCCATCCTGCGCGTGGAAGGCGTGCGGCAGCAATGGAATCCGCGGCCGGTTTCGGTGACCGTGCACCGGAACACCTTTCTTGAGCAGGAGAGATTCCGTTCGAGCGGAGCGGTTCTGGCAAATGCCTTTTACCTGGAGAACGTCCCGTACTCCTGGAAGCCCGGCGTTCGCGAGGCTCTGCCATGACCGCCTCCGTCGCGCAGGACAGCTTTGCGGGGGTGGTCAAGATCGTCCGGTTCAACATGCGCTTCTATGCTGGAAGCGCTTTGGGCGTGCTTGCCGCGGGTGCGCTGCTCGCGTTGCGCGTGCTGCCTCGCTGGCTCGAAGCGGCCGTGTGGAGCGGGGCGGCCCTGATGGCGTTCTGGACGCTTAGCTCCCTGGTGGTCTCCTGGTACGTCTACGATCACGCGGGGGTGACGCGCTGGGCCTGGATACCGGAGCAACTCCCGATCGCACCTCGGCGATGGGTGAATATCCACGCGGGCCTGGACGAGTCCACCTTTGCGTTGCGGCAGACGTTTTCCGGAAGCGAAGGCGTCGTCGTCGACATCTACGACGCGGCGGAGATGACCGAGCCCTCGATTGCCCGGGCCCGCCGCCTGTACCCGGCTGCGCCTCCGTTCCTGAGTGGTCGGTCCGATGCGTTGCCCCTGCCGAACAAGGACCGGGATACCGTGCTGCTTCTGTTTGCCGCGCATGAGGTGCGTGACTTTGCACGGCGCACACAACTCCTGCGTGAGACGAAGCGCGTCCTGGAGGACGGGGGACAGGTGATCCTGGTGGAACACCTGCGTGACTGGAAGAACTTCGTGGCGTTCGGCCCCGGCTTTCTCCACTTTCACTCTGGGCGGGACTGGCGCCACAGCATCCGGGAGGCTGGGCTTCGCGTCGATCGAGAGATCGCAGTCACGCCGTTCGTAAGCTGTTTTGTGCTGGGCAAGGCGGAGGCGTGAAGCTCAACCGGGCGGAGCGGCTGCTGGTGAACAATGGGGCGCGGGCTCTGGTGCAGCGCTTCTACGAAGGTCCGCTGCTTCGCCAGCTGGGCGGCTCGGTGGAAGGCGGACGTGTGTTGGAGGTGGGCTGCGGACGCGGCGCAGGCGTCGAGTTGCTGCTGCGTCAGTTTCGCGCAGCGCAGGTCTGCGGCATCGATCTCGACCCGCGCCAGATTGAACGTGCGCGCAGGCGGCTTGCCGGAAGCTACGAGGGACGCTTGCATCTGGAGGTGGCCAGTGTCGAACATCTGCCGTTTGCCGGGGGGAGCTTCGATGCGGTCTTCGACTTCGGCATGCTGCACCACGTACCCGCCTGGCAGGCCGGCGTTGCGGAGATCGGACGCGTCCTGAAGCCGGGCGGCAGGTTCTTCTTCGAAGAGGTAACCCGGGCGGCGCTCGGACGTTGGATCTACCGCACGTTCCTGGAGCACCCGGTCGACAACCGCTTCAGTGAGGCTGAGTTCCTGGCGGAGCTGGCGCGTCACCACTTTCAGCACACGATGTCGACCCGCAGGATACTGTTCGGAGACATCTTCCTCGGAGCGGCAAAGCTGCGCCTCGCGTGAGAGGGATCCGCTTCGTTTCGGCTGGCGCCTTCGATTCTGTCGATTTCGCGGCCGTGGTCGCCTTTGGTTCGTGGAAGCTGTTCCTTGGTACGCTTAGGTTTCGGCCGCGGGTCTCGAGGCCGAGGGTCTGTGGGTGCCTATGAGGATTGCTGTTGCATGGCGCGATGTGCGTGCGTTGAGCTTCGCCCTTCTGCTTGGCTCGAGGATGTGCGGGGGAGCGGCTTCGCTTTCCGCCCAGACGCCTGCTACGCCGGCTGTGCCGGATTGGGCGCGGCCGGGATCGCCGACGCATCGCCAGGTGGCGCCGCCGGCAGACTTCCATCGGCCGAGCAGGACGACCGAGACGCCGATCGGTCAGTTTGAAGGCCAGAGCGACGTTGGCTCCGCGGTGGTGCCGGGCGGGTCGAGCTATGACGCCGGCCTGATGCAGTACACGATTCAATCCGCCGGCTATAACATCTGGTACTCGCGCGACGAGTTTCGCTACGTGTGGAGGAGGATGTCGGGAGACGTTTCGCTGGCGGCGGATGTTTCTTTTCCCGACCCGAAGGGCTACGACGATCGAAAGGCGGTGCTGGTGATTCGGCAGAGCCTGGACGATGACGCGAAGGAGGCGGTGGCTGGCGAGCACGGCGGAGGCCTGGTGCACCTGGCGGAGCGGGCGAGCAAGGGAGCTGCGATGACGGATACGCAGTTCCGGTTTGGCGGAACGCTGGCAGGGGTTCTGCCAAGGCGGATCGGCATCGAAAAGAGGGGCGACGAGATCGCGATTTTTCTCAGTCTGAAGGATGAGCCGATGCATCAGTTCGGGCCGCCGATCCGCTTGCACTTTGATGGGCCGTTTTATGTTGGCATCGGCTTCTGCTCGCACCTGCCCGACCGGTCGGACACGGCGGTGCTCTCGGATGTGCTGCTTGAGAACGCGGCGGGCCGGGTGCGTTGAACGGCCGGCAGAGTTCGCAACGAGGGGCGCGCGTGTAGGATGCCGAGCATGAGGGCAACCAGCATGAAGGTGCTTTTGAGACGGCCGCGAGTTTGGCGCGCGCCGATGGCGATCGCGATTTGTCTCCCCATGCTGCCGCAGCTGCGCTTGCCGTGGCTCCAGGCGCAAACATTGGCGGTGCGGACGGGAGCAACACAGACGGGAGAGTCCGGGGAGCACCTGCGCAGCCGAATCTTCTGGTACGACCTCGGCGACGGCGCCTCGCACCTCGTCTACACGGCGGACGGGATCTGGGAGGCGCCGAACTGGTCGCCGGACGGAAGCTACCTGATCGCCAACTCCGGCGGAGGCGTCTACAAGCTGGTGTTGCGGAAGGATGGCACGGCCGAGCCGCAGAGGCTGGCGATTCCGGCCGAGTATGCGTGCAACAACGACAAGGCGCTTTCGCCGGACGGCAAGCGGCTGGCTTTTTCGGCCACGGTGCGGGGCGGAAAGGGATCGCAGGTGTTTTTGTCGGACGCGGATGGCAGGGACACGCGGCTGATCGTGTCCGACACACCGAGCTACTTTCATGGCTGGTCGCCGGACGGAAAGACGCTGGCCTTTGTGGCGCAGCGCAATGGCAGCGGCCAGTACGACATCTACGGTGTGCCCGCGGCGGGCGGAGCGGAGGTGCGGCTGACGTCCGATGTGCACCAGGACGATGGGCCGGATTACTCCCCGGACGGCAGGTGGATCTACATCAACTCCGATCGGTCGGGCAAGCAGGCGGTGTGGCGGTTTCCGGCTGGCGGTGCTGGCCGTGACGATGCGCATGCCGAGATGGTGGTGAATGACCGGCTCCAGGACTGGTTCCCGCATATCTCCCCGGACGGGACCAAGCTGGTGTACATCGGCTACCCGGCGGGAACGCCGACGCACAACCCGCGCGACGTGCGGATTGCACTGAAGCTGGTGGCGGTGAACGGAGGCACGGTGGTCCCGGAGCAGAGGACGCTGGTCGAGGGCGTGGGTGGGCAGGGCAGTATGAATGTGAACTCGTGGGCGCCGGATTCGAGGCGGTTCGCCTATGTCACGTACGAGGCTCTGCCGTAGGCGCTTGCCGGCGAGATGGTGGGCGCGGGATAGGTGGGAGTTGGTATGCTGGCGGCGGATGCGGTACGGACGCGCGACGGAGGAGGTCGGGGATGAAGGTAGTTGCATATTGGATGCTGCTGGGATGGTTGTGCGTGGGCGGAGCAGGCAAAGTGCTGGGGCAGGATGGTGGGGGGAGGCTGGTGAATCCGCTGAAGAGCTCCGGCCCGGACCCTTGGGTGGTGATGCGGGACGGCTGGTACTTCTACATGAACTCGACGGGGAGCAACCTGACGATCTGGAAGACGCGGCGGATCGAGGATCTGGCGAAGGCGGAGCAGACGGTGGTGTGGACGCCGCCGGCTGGGGAGATCTACTCCAAAGAGCTGTGGGCGCCGGAGCTGCACTGGCTGGGGGGCAAGTGGTACATCTACTTCGCGGCGGATGCGGGGCACAACGAGGACCACCGGATCTACGTGGTCGAGAATGCGTCGGAGGATCCGACCAAGGGGACGTGGACATGGAAGGGCAAGGTGGCGGACGCGACGGACAAGTGGGCGATTGACGCGTCGATCGTGGAGCCGACGGAGGCGACAGGAGGGCGGATGTACATGGTGTGGTCGGGGTGGGAGGGCGACAAGAATGGGGTGCAGTCGATCTATATTGCGCGGCTGAAGAATCCCTGGACCATTGAGGGGAAGAGGACGCGGATCTCGACGCCGGAGTTTGCGTGGGAGAAGGTGGGGGACCTGGATGCGAGCGATGGGCGGACGGTGCAGGATCTGCCGCACGTCGACGTGAATGAAGGGCCGGAGGTGCTGGAGCACGGGGGCAGAGTGTTTGTGGTGTACTCGGGCAGCGCGTGCTGGACCAACTATTACGAGTTGGGGATGGTGAGCGCGGCGGCGGGCGCGGACCTGCTCGATGCGGGCAGCTGGACCAAGGCGCGGGAGCCGCTGTTCTGGCAAAGCCCGGAGGGTGGAGCGTTTGGGACGGGGCATAACGGCTTCTTCAAGTCGCCGGACGGGAAGCAGGACTGGATCATCTACCATGCGAACCCGAAGCCGAACCAGGGGTGCGGCGACATGCGATCGCCGCGAGCGCAGACGTTTACGTGGAAGGCGGACGGGACGCCGGACTTTGGCCGGCCGGTTGCGCTGGGGCAGGCGATCGCGGCTCCGAGCGGAGAACGGTAATTTCCGACAGGCGTAGGAAGGGAAAGAGGCTGTAGGAGATAATCCGGGTATGGTGAGGCCTTGTTTTCTGGTTATTGACCGGGAGTACCCGGGAAGTATCTCCACGCGCAAGCTGGTGATCGAGACGGCGAAGTTGAATGTGCTGACGGCATACAGCGCGGTGGAGGCGCTGCGGATGCTGGAGATGTTCCCGGCGGTGAGCGGGGCGGTGATCGACGCGGGGACGGAAGGGATGTCGACCTCGGAGCTGGTTCGCGGTTTGAAAAAGCTGCAGCCCAAGCTGCCGGTCATCGTGATCTCGGCGCCTGGGTTCGAGGAGTGTGCGGATGCGGACTACCATCTCGAGTCTTTTATGCCGGCGGAGTTGCTTGAGCTGTTAAAGACGCTGCAGCCGAAGGAGGCGGAGGATATCGAGAGGCGGAACGAGGAGTTGAGCCGGGAGCAGGGAAGTGCGTAGAGGGATGGAGGAGGTGGAGGATTCGGGGGCCGGACCTGCTCGGGGCGCTCCAGAATCTTCTGGGGGCAGCCTATACTCGGTCGCATGTTAAGAGTGATGGTTCTTTGGGGCGTAGCGATGGGAGCGGTTCTACCGGGTGTGAGTGGACTGGCGCAGCGCACGGCCGAGCTGCTGGTGGTGAACCAGGGTGACCGGACGCTGAGCGTCGTGGATCCGGCGCTCGGGAAGGTGGTTGCGAGTGTGCCTGTGGGCGGAGTAACAGGACACGAGGTGGCGGTGACGCCGGATGGCGCGACCGCGTTTGTGCCGATCTACGGGGACTCGGGTGTGGGCAAGCCGGGAACGGATGGGAACTCGATGGCGGTGATCGACCTCTCCGCGCGAAAGGTGCGGGGAACGGTTGCGTTCGGCCATGGGGTGCGGCCACACTGTGCGCTCTACGACGCCAAGCGAGGTCTGCTGTACGTGACAACGGAGCTGGACCAGACGGTGTCGATCGTGGATCCGCGGACGCTGACGGTGGTGGGAGCGATTCCGACGGGGTCGGCTGAGTCGCACATGTTGGCGGTCTCGCATGATGGCCGCCGGGGGTACACGGCCAACGTCGGGTCGGGGACGGTGTCGGTGCTGGACATGGAGGGCCGGCGGACGGTAGAGGTGATTCCGGTGGCGCGTGATGTGCAGCGCATCGCGATCTCGAACGATGACGGGATGGTGTTTACGGCAGACCAGGAGAAGCCGCGGATGGCGGTGATCGATACGGCGACCAATAAGGTGTCGCGGTGGGTGGCGCTGCCGGGGATCGGGTACGGAGCGACGCCCACCAAGGATGGCCGATACCTGTTGATTGCGCTGCGGGAGAGTGGGGCGGTGGCGGTGTTGGACCTCCACACGCTGGCGGTAGTGCGCCGGTTGGATGTGGGCAAGGGGCCGGTTGAGGTGCTGGTGCGACCGGATGGTCGGGTGGCGTACATTTCGTGCTCGCCGGATGCGGGTGTGGCGGAGCTGGCGATCGAGGGGGAGGTGAGTTCATGGAAGGTAAACCGGGTGGTGCGGGCGGGGGTGGGCGCGGATGGGCTGGCGTGGGCGGAGCGCTAGGTCGGCGGCCCCTGCTCGGGCCGCGAAGGCAGAGCGTCCGAGGGAGGCCGGTGCTTGCGGGAGCGAGGTGGGCTGGGGCGCTTCGGCTTGGGCTGTGCCTTGTGCTGCTCAGGGGGGCCGGTTTGCAGGCGGAGGCGCATCCGGAGTGGACCACGCCGATCGCGCCGTTCCGGATCGCGGACAACCTGTACTACGTGGGGAGCCGGGATCTCGCGGCGTATCTCGTGGTCACGCCGGCCGGGGATGTGTTGATCAACTCGAACCTGGAGAGCTCACCGCCGCAGATACGGCGGAGCGTGGAGCAGTTGGGGTTTCGGTTCAGCGATGTCAAGGTGCTGCTGATTAGCCATGCGCACTTCGACCATGCGGCGGGCAGTGCAGAGATCAAGCGCATGACCGGAGCGAGGTACATGGTGATGGACGACGATGTCCCTGTGGTTGAGAGCGGAGGCGCGAAGGACTTCGCGTACGGACGGAGCGGGACGCGGTATCCTGCGGCGAAGGTGGACCGGGTGCTGCACGACGGGGACGAGGTCCGGCTAGGTAGGGCGGTGCTGGTGGCGCACAAGACGGCAGGCCACACGCGCGGTTGCACGACGTGGGCGATGCGGGTGATGGATGCGGGCCGGCCGAGGGACGTGGTGATTGTGGGCGGCTGGAGCGCGAACTCAGAGTTTCGGCTGGTGGACCGGCCGGGCCGGCCGGCGTCGTACCCAGGGATCGCGCGGGACTTCGAGAGGACGTTCGCGGAGTTGGCGAGGCTGCCGTGCGACCTCTTTCTGGGCGCGCATGGAAGCTACTTCGGCATGCTGGGGAAGCTGGAGCGGGTGCGGTCGGGAGAGAAGGATACCTGGGTGGACCCGACCGGGTACCAACGGGCGGTGGCGGACCATCGGCGGGCGTTTGAGGCGGAGCTGCGGCGGGAGGAGGCTGGGCAGCGCTGACGTCTTTTTGGCGCGTGCGTGGTCGTCTGGGGTTGGGATGGGCGTGCTGGTCCGGCGGCGAACGCCTAGAGTGCGACGGCGAGGTTGTGGACCAGGTGAAGCATGGGACGGAGGAGCATGGGGTGCCCGTGAATGGCTGCTCCGAGGGCGAGCAGGGCGAGGTTGAGGGCGGGGAGAAGGGAAACGTCGGTCGGGTGGCCGGGCTTCTCTGACTTCGTGGACGGGAGCAAGGGACGTTCTGGGGAGCGCATGCCCTGGTGAGAGCACGTACGGGGCCAAGCGCGGCTGGCGCCTTTCACGGCAATATGGCGCGGACGTTTGCCCGTGTAGGAAGACGTTTTCTTACGGAAGTGGAAGTTCCGGTTCGCGGAGTACGGAGTTCAGGAAGGGGAAGGGTCGGCTTCGTCGTCCTCCGGGATGGGGTGGCGGTCCTCCGGGGCGTGTCTGTCATCTCGGGCGTGGAGGTTGACTCTTCGGATCGGTCCGCGCGGGTCCGCGTCGATCTCCCGTTCGACCTCGGGGAGGGCGAGGCGGAGCAGGTCGACGGAGGCCTTTGTGCCAAGGATGTAGACGATGGTGGACAGGAGGCGGGTTCCGTGGGCGGGCTGGCCGGAGGGGCTAAGCGCGAGGGGGCCGAGCTGGTGCGGCTGCGCGACCGTGGTGACGAGATTGCGGACGCGCGTCGGGTCGATGCTGAGGGCAGTGACCTGCTCAAAGGCGAGCTGCTCATGGCTGGTGAGGGTGGCGGCCAGGTCCTCCAGGGAGAGGTTGCCGGAGACGGGGATGGTGCCGGGCATATGGGTTCCTTTGGCGTTGTCGTAGGTGGCGTTGTAGTAGGTGGCGCTGTCGTGGGTGGTGTTGTCGTGGGGAAGCGGCGTCAGGGAGCGAGGACGTCGCGGATGGCGTCGGCGAGCCGTCCGGCGAAGGCAGGGTCATGGTCGGCCAGGAGCATGGCCCCGCGGAGGCTGGCCAGCAGGTCGTCGGGCGAAGTTTCGCCGGGCTTGGCGGGGAGACCGATGCGATCGAGAACGGAGCGGAGGTCGGCGGCCGCGCGCTGGCGGACGCCGTCGGCCTT
>JAABUQ010003583.1_pt1 | contig 28203 bp, 31 predicted proteins | sample 5560001 | NCBI WGS metagenome assembly JAABUQ01 (sample SAMN10711888, study PRJNA513371) | rock metagenome | isolation source: Antarctica rocks | place: Antarctica: Victoria Land, Finger Mt nord | collected 2015-12-18 | reverse complement strand
AACTCATGTCTCACCAGATTCACCATAACATCATGGGCGACATGGATAAGAAGTTTACTCCTTCGGTGAACGCCGACTTTCATGTGATCCTAACGGCCGCGATGCACGACCTAAGGCATGAGTACGGTATTTCTGCCGCTTAGGCCATGCGTAGGCAAAATCGGGAGCGGATAACCGGCTACACCCGTCCGCGTGCGAGCTGCACCGCTATCCAGACGTACCACACGCCTTGCGCGCAGAATACTGCCATTAACGTGTGCGGCTTGAGAGACGGGCCGCTCGTCACCAGTACGGAGACGGTCAGCACTGCCGAGACGAAGCCGACAATTCCGGCGGTCCGGCTCTCGCCCACATCATGTGCGAGATCGAGCGCGACCATGCACCGATTGCGATCGCCATGGCGACGATCGCGAACGCAGTCAACACGTTAACGGCCACGCCGCACGCCGCGAGCGTCGTAACCGCGGCATCTTGTGCCGCCGGTGAGGCGGCGACGAATCGCGCGGCGATCTCCGGGAACATAAAGCCGTCGATCAGTCCGGCAGCGAACAAGCCGCCGATCCCGACGGCGAACTTACCACTCCGGCAACGACCGGTTGGCGCGTGAGTCCGCGACGCAGCGCATAGCTCGCGAATCCGGTGAGCAGCGCACCGAGCAGGAGGAGCAATGTTCCGTGCACGAGCCAATCGCGCACGCTGAGAGTGCCGATCTCGCGGAGTTCCGACTGCGGAGCGGGACGGCCGCTGATATGCGGGTGCAGCGCCAACGCGATGATCGCGAGCAGCACCGCGCCGGCGACCGGGCCGGCAGTCCGCAGGATAGCTCCTCGTTCATGTGTCATCCGCTACGCTTAGCACGGTTGCCGTCGATGCCGATGAACGCCCAGCAGGCGTTGTCCGAAAGCAGACAGCGTGCCCATGATGTCCGGAAAGGGGCGCCGCCATTTACGCTCGCAACGGTTCGCAGCGCCAAATCTCCAGGACGCGAGCGATGCTGCTGGGCTCGTTCGACCGGCTACTGCTGGCACGCGGCTACGACGACCTGAGCGTGCGCGAGCTCACGGCGGCGGCCAATGTCGGGCGCTCAACGTTCTACGAGCACTTCGAGGGCAAGCACGATCTGCTCGAACATAGCGTCACCCGCCCGCTCGCGCTGATCGCCGAAGCGGCAACGACGGCCGTACCGTCCGACGCGCTGCGAGACATATTGACGCACCTGCGCGGCGCATCGGGCCCTCACTGGCGCCCTGCTGCAGGGCTCGACGCGTCCAATCATGATCGGCGTGCTCGCGCGCAACCTCGAACGGCACCTTACGGCGTTGGCCCGCCGTTCCGCCGCGCCACCGATCGCTCCGCTCGAGTTCCTCGCCGAGTCGCTTGCCCACGCGCAGCTGGGAGCGGTGGACGCATGGCTTAGCGGCGACGGTCGTTACGACGTGCAGACGGTGGCGTGCGTGCTACACGCGACGACGCGTGCCGGCGTCGCCGCGATGTTCGCGTCGGGCGGCTAGTCGTAGAGATTGAGGGTTATTGGCAGCGCCCCTCCATTTTGGCGCCGACGTCAAAATGAATCTGGTCGGGACGATCGGCTGCCATCGCACGAGCCGACCCGCGTGATGCGATGGGCAGAAGGGCGCGAGCCCAAACATCACGCTAGAAGCGTGCCGGCGAGGCGGACGCTAGTGCAGCTTCGGTCGTGCAGCGTTTCGTGAGAAAAGGGCGTAGTCGTCATAATGTTTAGCAGATTCGGCCGACAGCAGTGTACGGTAGAAAGCAACGCTTGCGTCGAGATTGCGAGTCGCGAGGGTGAGGTGCATTTTCATGCGAGCACTTTCACGGGAAGAACGGACGCAAGAGCGGCATCGAGCCGTTCGCGCGCGCCAGAGGCGAGCGAGTAGTAGCCCCAAGTGCCGCGGCGCACCGAGTCGACGAGATCGGCATCCTTGAGGATTTTCAGGTGGTGCGAGACAGTCGACTGGTTCAGTTAGAGACCCGTCGTAAAATCGTAGACGCACACTTCGTGCTCGGCCCGCGCCAACGTAACGAGGATCGCGACGCGTGCCGGATCACGGAGCGCCTTGAATAGCGCGGCCTCCTCGGTGAGATCACGCTGATAGACTTTCGTTTCCGGACAGCACCGGTGCATCGACATGCATCGATACTACGCGGTTGGATCGGTTCTGGTCAATGTAATGTATAGGTGCCCGACTTAGCCAGAGATCTTTCCACCGAACGGAGATGCTGCCGAGACGCGGCACACTGCCATGACTTGATCGCATTAGACACAGCGGTTTCGCCGCTTCTGGCGGTAAAAGCACCGGCGTGAAAATATCTGCCTTATTCCTAGCCCTTTGCTCGGGTCCGTCGGGCTTCAGCCGGCGACGGCGACCGGGCCGGCCGTCATTCTCGCCACCACGACAAGCACGCAGGACACCGGGCTGCTCGAGGTTTTGATCCCGGCGTTCGAACGATCGGCCGGCTACGAGGTTAAAACCATCGCCGTCGGCACGTGCGCCGCGCTCGCGATGGGCGAGAAAGGCGACGCCGATGTGCTCCTCGTTCACGCTCCCAAAGCGGAAGAACAATACATGGCCGACGGCCGCGGGCTCGATCGAAGACTCGTCATGCACAATAGCTTCATCGTCGTAGGGCCGGCGTCAGACGCGGCCCACGTCAGCGGTGCGGCAAGCGCCGTAGATGCGTTCAAACGCATTGCCGTGGCCGGCGCACTTTTCGTTTCGCGTGCAGACGACTCCGGGACGAACATGAAAGAACTCGAGTTTTGGAAGGCCGCCGGCATCACACCGCAAGGCGCGTGGTACATCAAGTCGGGAAGCGGGATGGCCGACGCGCTCCACATTGCCTCGCAGAAGGCAGCATACACGCTGACCGACGATGGAACGTACCTATCGCAACGTTCGACGCTGGAGCTCACTCCCGACGTCCAAGACGTCAAGGATCTACGAAACGTCTATCACGTGATCGTCGTAAAACCGATTACCGGCCGGGTGGGAAATCTAGCGGGTGCCCAAGCGTTCGCGAGGTACGTGGTATCGCCGCAAGGCCAGCAGCTTATAGCGTCCTTTGGCAAAGAACGCTACGGGCGACCGCTGTTTAGCGCCGACGCTGCGCCAGTCCCCGCATTGGAACATTAGGCTGACGCGCCGTGCTCGAGATAGCGGCGCGATCAGTCGGTGTCTCTCTTGCGGCGACGATTATCGCAGCGTGTTTTGCAATTGCTGGCGCAAGCTGGATCGTCTACGGCCGCTCGCCCTGTCGCATGTTTCTTCTCGGCGTTTTTAACGTTGGTTTAGGGTTACCACCCGTTGCGGTTGGCCTGGCCGTCGCGTTTACGTTCTGGCGCAGCGGCCCGCTCGGGTCGTTGGACCTGCTCTATACACCGGCGGCGATGATCATCGCGCAAACGATCGTTATTTCGCCGTTGATCGGGACGCTTGCGGTGCTTGCGCTTCGGAGCGCGGATCCATCGCTGAGCAATCAACTCACCGCGCTCGGCGTCTCCGCACGAGCCCGCCTCTGGTTACTCTCAAGGGAAACGGCGCCCGGACTTCTCGCCGCAACGTTAGCCGGTTTCGGGCGTGCGATCGCCGAAGTCGGCGCTGCCCAAATGACTGGTGGCAATATCGAAGGACAAACGCGCGTGTTGACGACCGCGACGATGCTCGACGTCGGTAAAGGCGAGTTCGGCGCGGCCTTCGCCGATGTCACGGTTTTGCTTGGAATCGTAGCCCTTATCGCCGGTGGCGCGCTCGTGTTGCAAATGCGATGGCGATAGGTGCGCAAAAAGTCGTTGCGCAGCGCGGCCGATTCCGGCTCATAGTCGACGAATTCTACGCCGACGAGAGTGGGACGGCGTTGCTTGGCGCTAAACGGATCCGGAAAAACGACGCTCTTGCTCGTCCTGCAAGAGCTTCTGCCCTACCGAGGTAGCGTTGAACGAACCGGCCGATGTGCGGGCGTGTTTGCGCAGCCGGCCGTTTTGCGGGGATCGGTTCTTTGGAACGTCGAGGTCGTTGCGCGCGCGGCGATCGGGCTTAACGAGAGAGCGGCCGAGGAGAAAGCTAAGACGATGCTGTCGAGCGTCGGGCTTACCGGCGCAATGCACCTCGATGCGCGAAAACTCTCATCGGGCCAGCGCCAGCGTCTGGCATTAGCGCGCGCCCTCGTCGTCGAACCCCAGATTCTCTTCCTCGACGAGCCCTTTTCGAGCGTCGACGCTGATGGTCGGCCCGCACTACGCAAACTCATCGGCGAATTCGTGTCGCAAACAGGTTGCACGTTGGTGCTCGCAACACAGAACCTCGCCGACGTCGTGGGTCTCTGTAAAACAACGGTTCTGCTTGAGGCCGGTCTGGCCGTCAGCTGGCTCGACGCGACGGCGATCGGCACGAGCCGCCATCCGTATCTGCAAGCACTGGTCGCAGAATTTCAGTTGCACATCGCACCTTAAGCGGGAGGGGAGGAGACCGCGATTTGTAGCGGCAGAACGATAAGCATGACGCGCCGCGTGGGGTACACATTGGCGAGCGGAAGGACCATCGCGAGTCAGAGCGCCAGACCGATCTGCGACAAGGCGGGCAGTAAGTCGTCGAGGTTGTGCGGTTCCATCCGTTCGGGCGTACGATGCCCGATCTAATCACCGCGAAGGCTCGATGGTTGCCGAATATCGACCAACAACGACCGGCCTCGCGCACGAGTTCGACGATTGGACGCCTGCACGGACGTGATTGCGAACGCCAACTCGGCACGGGTCGACGCGACTTGAGTCGCCGAAGAGGATGACGCGACGGGCATCGAGGTTCACGACCTTCGACTTCGAAACGGGCACTCCAATGCGGAATCAGCATCGACCATAAGTGAAGTACGGATGAAAATGACGGGCCGGCGTGGCAGGTGGAAATGGCTGTTCGTCCTGCCCTTTGCCGGGCTGCTGTTCCCGTCGCTCTATGCGCGCGCCGAACCGTCCCTGTTCGGATTTCCGTTTTTCTACTGGTACCAGTTCGCATGGATAGCCGGCGGTGCGCTCGTAACCGCGCTCGTCGCACGCCTCGAGGCTTAAGACGTTGCCGAACTGGATCGCACTGAGCGTTTTCGTCGCGCTCTTCGCGCTCGTCACGGGGCTTGGTTTCTGGGCCGCAAGGTGGCGGCGCGGCGACCTCACGCTCATCGACGAATGGGGCCTCGGCGGCCGCCAATTCGGCGTTTTGATCACCTGGTTCTTGCTCGGCGGCGACCTGTATACGGCCTACACCGTCATCGCCGTTCCGGCGGCCGTGTACGCGATTGGGGCCGGCGGCATCTTCGCATTGCCGTACGTGGTGCTGACATATCCGCTCGTCTTTCTGCTGATGCCGCGGCTCTGGAACGTGTGCAAGCGGCACGGTTTCGTGACGACGGCGGATTTCGTGCGCGGCCGCTACGGCAACGCGCGACTCGCGCTCGCGATCGCCGTGACGGGGATCCTGGCTACGCTGCCGTACGTGGCCTTGCAGCTGCTCGGCATGCAAGTCGTCATCGCGGCGATGGGTCTCGGCGGTGGATCCGGTCCGCTCGCCGAGCTTCCGCTGATCCTCGCGTTCCTCGTGCTTGCCGCGTACACGTACACGAGCGGGCTGCGCGCGCCGGCCGTCATCGCTATGGTGAAAGACGTGCTCATCTACATCGTCGTAATCGTTGCCGTGATCGTGATCCCCATCCGTCTTGGCGGGTACGGCCGCATTTTCTCCCTAGCGGACGCACACTTTGCGCTGCAGCGAGCTGCGACGCCGCCGGGTACGGGTTCGCTGATTTTAAGCCCAAGCGCTTACTGGCCGTATGCGACGCTCGGGCTTGGGTCGGCCTTCGCACTCTTCATGTATCCGCATTCAGTAACGGGTGTGCTCAGTTCGGCGCGCGGGAGCGTTATCAAGCGGAACACGATTTTGCTTCCCGCGTATTCCGTGCTGCTGGGTCTGATCGCACTGCTCGGCTACATGGCGATTGCGGCGAACATCCAGGTCGCAAAACCGAACGATGCGGTTCCGGCGCTGTTCAATGCGATGTTTCCCTCTTGGTTCGTCGGCGTTGCTTTTGCTGCGATTGCCATCGGTGCGCTCGTGCCGGCGGCGATCATGTCGATCGCAGCAGCCAACTTGTGGACTCGTAACATTTACATGGCGTACGTTCGGCCGGGTGCGACCGCCGCGCAAGAATCGTCGAGCGCGAAAATCGCTTCGTTCGTCGTGAAGCTCGGCGCGTTGCTGTTCATCATTTGGGTTCCCACAGCGTTCGCGATAAATCTCCAGTTGCTCGGCGGAATCTGGATTCTCCAAACGTTTCCGGCGCTCGCGCTCGGGCTGCATCGCCGGATCTTCCACGATGCGGCGCTACTCTGGGGCTGGCTTGCGGGCATGCTCGCCGGAACGTCGATGTCGTTCTCGCAAGGCGTCAAGCCGACGTTTCCGTTGCACCTCGGCGGCACGACGATCAGCGCCTACATCGGGCTCGACGCGCTGATCGTCAATGTCGCCGTCAGTGCGGCGCTAACGGTTATCTTTGACCGCATCGGCGTCGCGCGAGGCCGGGACGCGACCGCAGAAGCCGACTATGAAGCGCCTCCCGAACCCGTCGTTCCCGAAAGCACCCTCGGCACGCCGGAACTCGCTTAAGGTGGGGACCACCGCAGTCAAGCAGCCGGCTTGCCGGCAATGTAGCAAGTATCAACTGCACCTGGAGCCGTACGTCGAGCGATAGTCACGTACAGAAGAATCGATGCCCCGACGTGATAACATAGCGGAAAAGCAGTCTACTGGGCAAACGCCCCCGTTTGGCGTCAGTAAACAGCCGGAAGCGACGTGTCGGAAGAATCGTCGAGCGAGTGAAGTCATTTCGAAGCATCAGATTTTGAAGAAGCGGCTATTACCGATGCTCGCCTCCGCGATGTTTGCCGTCGCCGGCGCTGCCGGGGCGCAGACGCTCTAAACGCCGTCGCCGGCCGCGGCGTTATCGCCCGCGCCGCTCTCTCCGCCACCCGCATCGCCTACGCCGCTCGCTCCGGCGTCGCAAGCTCCCACGCCGATGCCTACCGCTTCATTGCCGCCGGCGGGCGTCATTCCCGCGGCCGTGTCGCTCGACATCACCGGAACGCCTGCGGCCGGCGCCGCATTTCTCGAAGTGCAGATTCGCGCGGCACTCGATCGGCTGATTCGGCCGAGGCTGCGCTTCGGTGCATCCGTGAGCTACGGACCCATTGCTCCGTGGCCTTTGCCGGCACTCGTGGCGGGTTCGCGTGCCGCGGCAAACGTGACGGTGACGATCGTAGGACGCGACGACAGCGCTCCCCTCGCGGGCGTGACGCTGGTGACCCTCAACAGCGTCGCCGTCCCGCCGGTGGAACCGGTTATGCTGTTCTTGAGTGACGATCCGGAATATCTGCGCGGCGAAGGACTCATCTTTCGCGGAAATGTCGATGTTGATCGGCCGGTGCGATTGTACTACTATCAGTCGAATCTCGGGCTGCCGCGCGACGTCGATGTCGTGCTCACGGCGACGGCTCCTTCGCGCGTACAACTGATTACATCCGAGTCGGGTCCGGATCGCGACGTCATGAGCGTCGGACATGACGTAACGCGTGATTTTCTCCAATACGAACGAGCGAACGAAGGAAGCGTCGTCGATGTCGTGCCCGGATCGCCGTTCATCGTGCGGCATGGCCTGCTTTTGCAGAAATGAGCTCATCGCCGGAGCCGTCGACCTTCACGTTCTGAGCGGAAGTGCCGTCACCGTCTCCGTCGTCGCGTCGGGCGCGGGGAGCGCCTCGGATACTTATCTTGCAGGGCCGCGCGTTCCCTACGATGGTCATCGTAGGCACGGTCGGTTCGACCTCACGTCATACGGAACGATCGTAAGATCGTTCACCGCCGGTGGGCCGCCCGTAACGGCGCAATACGGTGGCAGAACCCCGACGCCCGCTAATCTCGATTCAAGCGACGACGGACGCGACTATGGAGACTATGGCGTCATTCGCCACATCACGTTCACGCTCGACAACCCGACTGGCGATCCGCATCGCGTCTATCTTTACGAGAAGCCGCTGGCAGGTTCGGTACGCAGCACCTTCCTAGTCGATGGTCAACTCAAGGAACTCGATTGCGTCCGTGCGGCGGAACCGTATACGGTAATGACGTACGACTTGGCTCCGCACTCCACGGGCACCACGTCCACCGTGACGATGACGGACGGCGGTTCGTACTATCCGCTCGAATTCGGCGTGACCGAAACGCAACCACAACCGAATACTCCGGCCTTCGGCGCGCCCGACAGCTGTTCGCCGACGGCGACTTCTGCGCCGCAGCCGGCGACCGAATCGTCGCGGGCGAGCCGCTAACGCCGGCCACTTCAACACTTTTCGATAATGGGGTTGATCCTTGGCAGTGTGTTCTCACGCGGGATATAATGCTCTAGAAATTGTAGCAGCGACGCCATCGCGCGGAAATGGTCGACGATCGCGGCATGCCTTCATGCGTCGCATCGAAGCGGCTTAGATCACACCTGAGTCGCGAGCGGGCGCACGACGATTTCGTTCACGTCCACGTCACCCGGCTGCTCGATCGCGTACTGGATCGCGCGGCCGATTGCGTCCGGCCCAATCGTCATCTTGCGATAGGACTTCATGTTCTCGCGCGCCGTCGGATCGCTGATCGTGTTCGCGAGCTCCGTGTCGATGACGCCAGGGTAAATGCAAGTGCAGCGCACCTTGTTGCTCTCCTTGCGGAGGCCTTCCGAGATCGCGCGGACCGCAAACTTGGTCGCGGCATACACCGCGGCCGTCGGCTGGACCACGAAGCCGCCGACCGATGAGACGTTGATGACGTGCCCATGGCCCTGCGCGTCCATACGCGGTAGCACTGCGGCGATGCCATTGAGAAGACCGCGAATGTTAACGTCGATCATCCAATTCCACTCGTCGGTCTTGAGCGCGAGCAGGGGGGAGAGCGGCATGACACCGGCGTTGTTGACGATCACGTCGATCTGACCGAACTCCGACGCCGCGAAGTCGGCGAAGGCCTCCGTATCGTCGAGCTTGGTGACGTCCAGGGCGCGATAGCGAACATCTCCACCCTGGGCTGCAAGCTCCTCGGCAATGCCTTTTAGCTTGTCCGTGCGACGCGCGCCGAGGGCGAGGCGGGCGCCACTCGCGGCGAGTACGCGGGCTGTTCCCTCGCCAATGCCGCTCGAGGCCCCGGTTATTAGGACGACTTTCTGATTGATCCCTGCCATGCTGAATCTCCTAGGTTGTTTTCGAATGGCCGTCTTTGACGGGACGATTGTGTCACGCGAGGCGGCGGCGCCGTGAGCATGATGATCCCATTCTCTTGCACGATTCTTCCAAAACGATCGCCGGCGAGGGCCCCGTCGCGCATCGTATCCGTGATTCGCGATGTTACGGACGTATGCAAGAGCCGATTGACGACGTCCGTGAGCTCATCGCCCGTCACTGCGTTACGAGGCGGGAACAGACGCCGATCCGCGGCCTACTGCTGCTTCGAGACGAAGAACCGAGCGCGCCGGCGAACACGATGTATCGGCCGACTCTATGTGTCGTCGCGCAGGGGCGTAAGCAGGTCGTGCTCGGAGAGCGCATCTTCCAGTACGACTCGAGTACGTATCTGATAGCGACCGTCGACCTTCCGGTGAGGGGTTGCATCCTCGAGGCCAGCGCGGATCGTCCCTATCTCGGACTCACATTGGATCTGAGTGCGGCGCGCATTGCGGATCTGGTGCTCGATCTGCCGCCGGCCTCGCCGGCGCACGAATCCCGGGCCGGTCTCGTAGCGAATGGCATGGGTAACGAGTTACTCGACCCGCTTGCCAGACTGCTGAAGCTTCTCGACCGGCCGCAAGATGCTGCGGTGCTCGCGCCGCTCATCGAACGCGAGATCTACTACAGGCTACTACAGGGTGAGCAATGCGACGTTCTCCGGCAGCTCGCAACGGCGGACAGCCATCTCTCGCATATCCGCAAGGCGACTGACTGGCTCAGGTCACACTACGCGGAATCGATCAGCGTTGAAGCGCTGGCGGAGATGGCCGGAATGAGCGTCACGTCGTTCCACCGTCACTTTAAGGCGATCACCATGATGAGCCCGCTGCAATATCGCACCCGGATACGATTGCAGGAAGCCCGGCGTCTGATGCTTACGGATGGACTCGACGCGCTCTCAATCGGACTTGACGTCGGCTACGAAAGTGCGTCCCAGTTCAGCCGCGAATATCGCAAGATGTTCGGCATGCCGCCGGCCGCCGATGCCGCGCGCCTCCGCCAGGCCGTAGCGATACGGGCGTGAAGCGAAACCGCATTGCAACGTTGGTCACTCCACGGGCGGCGGCGAAGTCAGCGGTCTTAGTAAGCGACATAACGCCGCTTATGCTCAAGACGGCTGCCAATCCGGGCGGCCTGCTATTTGGGTGTCAAGTGTTTTCAGAGACCGACTTGACCGAGGATTGAGGTCCGACCTTAACGTAGCGTCGCACGGTCCTACTATAGGCGGAGATCCGAGAGGCCGGGGTGGTCGTCCGGCCTAGCGAGCGCCGCATCCCAATAAAATTTCCGATCCGGCTCGGCGATCGGCAAGTCGTTTATACACGCATATCGCTTGCGCATCAGTCCGCGCTCATCGAACTCCCAATTCTCGTTCCCAAACGATCGGTACCAATTCCCGCTATCGTCATGCGACTCGTAGGCAAACCGAACTGCGATGCGGTTGCCGTCGAACGACCACAGCTCTTTGATCAATCGGTAGTCGAGCTCGCGCGTCCACTTTCGAGTTAAGAACGCGACGATTTCGGCACGTCCCCGAACGAACTCCGATCGATTACGCCAGAAGCTGTCTTCGCTGTAGGCAAGCGCGACGCGCGCCGGATCGCGCGTATTCCAGCCATCCTCGGCCGAGCGCACTTTAATGAGCGCCGTTTCGCGAGTGAAGGGGGGAACCGGAGGTCGCGAGATATCCATTGTCAAGCACTAGCTCCCATCAGCGTCGAAGATGCACTGACCGCCTGACATATAGCTTGGGAATTACTTTTAAAGGTCGGCCTGTGGAACTAATGCGGCAAATGGCGTCGGCTCCGCCGGCGCTTTGGTGTCGTCTTCTCCGATATCGCGACCGAACCAAGCGGTGTCATGCCAGACACCCCTCTTCCATCCGACTCGCTTATAGATGCCGATCGGTTCGAATCCGGCAGCGCGGTGCATGGCGACACTGGCATCGTTAGGAAGAGCAATTCCGCAAAACGCACGGCGAAAGCCCTGGCGTTCCAAAATGCGAAAGAGATCCGTGTAAAGTTTGGAACCGGCTCCGCGACCGTGGAATCGCTCGTTTACGTAAACGGACGTGTCGACGGACCAACGGTATGCGGCCCGATCGCGATGCTTTGTTGCATACGCGAATCCAACGACTTGCGCGCCGTTCAGCGCTGCGAGCCACGGCGTCAACCGCATCGTCGTGCGAATTCGCTCCGCCATTTCCACGCTGGTCGGGGGCACCTCTTCGAACGATGCTACCTCCTGCTCGACCGACGGAGCGTAAATCTCGGCGAAAGCCGTGGCGTCACTAGTTTGAGCGGCGCGAACAGTGCACTCCGTGAAGAGCGGCGTTAGAGAAGCCGCAACTGCGCAAAGACGCTCGACATCGCTTGGCCCAAACGCATCGACTTTCATCGATTCAACATCAAGAGTGCCGACGACGCGATGGCGCTCATCTTTGATTGGTACGATGAGCTCCGAACCGGTCGAATCGAAGGCAGTGAGATAACGCGCATCAGACGCTACGTCGCTGGAGAGAACCGGCTCCAGTGTCGCAATCGCCGAGGCCGTGAGACCGGCGTTCCTCGAAAAACGCGGATATGCCGGCACAGCTCCATCGCTTGCGCCGAGCAAGATCACCTCGCAGGGTGTAACGTCGTATAAACCGGCCCAGCGGTAGGGTCCGCTATCGCGAATCGTTGTCGCGAGTTGCTCAGCCCTTTCTTCGCGAGTCGACGTAAGCGGCATTTTGAGCGATGCGACTCCGTCAGACGCCGGTCCTTCGCACCCACGCCGCACCGTGGTCAGTCCGAAGGTTGCATCGCAACGATACGATCTCAATCGAGATAAGCATCGCCCACACGGTCGTCGTCTACGCGGCGACGACGCGTCCGAGCCGGCGTTCGAGGCGTTCGAGCGTCTGGTAGGCGGCGAGTGTCTGCGCAAGGCTCGATTTCGGTTCGCGGCGGTCGCGAATCGCGGCGAAGAACTCGCGATCTTCGAGTTCGATGCCGTTCATCGAAACGTCGACCTGCGTGAGGTCGATGCTGGCGTTCTTGCCGTCGCTCAGCTCGTCGTAGTAGGCGAGGTACGTCCCCGTATCGCCGATGTAGCGGAAGAACGATCCCAGCGGCCCGTCGTTGTTGAACGAAAGCGAAAGCGTGAGGATCGCGCCCGAGGGTACTTTGAGCTGGATGCTCATATCCATCGCGATGCCGAGCGTCGGGTGAATCGGCCCCTGAATCGCGTTGGCGATTTCCGCGATCTCGCCCGTCTGCCACTGGAAGAGATCGACCGTGTGACAGGCGTGATGCCAGAGCAGATGATCCGTCCAAGAGCGTGCTTGGCCGAGTGCGTTCGTGTTCGTACGGCGGAAGAAGTACGTCTGAACGTCCATCTGCTGGATCGCGAGTTCGCCGCGTTCGATTAAACGGTGTACGAACTGGTGGCTCGGATTGAATCGCCGCACGTGTCCGGCCATTGCGATCGTCCCCGTTTCGCGTTCGACGGCGAGGAGGGCTTCGACGTCTTCGAGCGAGTCGGCGACAGGGATTTCGATCAGCACGTGCTTCCCCGCGCGCATGCATTGCTCCGCTTGCGTCCGATGGATCTGTGTTGGCGATGCCAGGATCACGGCATCGAGCCCGGGTCGCGCGAGCGATTCGCCGAGATCGGTCGTCCAATGCGGAAGCCCGAATCTTTCGGCGACCGCCTGCGTCGATTCGGATCGGCCGCCGGCCAGCGAGACGACGCGGACGTCCGGAATGTTGGCAATCGCTTCGAGATGCTTGACGCCGAAGGCGCCTTGTCCGGCGAGCGCGACGTTGATCATGCGGGCTCCTGACGGTTTTCCAGAATGAGGTGGCCCACGGCCGTATTCGAGGCCGGGACGTGATAGAAGCGGTGCACTTCGCGCACGTCGTCGTCGAGTGCGCCGCGCATGATGAGCCACATCACGAGCTCGATCGCTTCGGAACCCGCTTCGCGCACATAGTCGATGTGCGGTCGTCGCGCGAGCGTCTGCGGCGACGCGACGAGTTCGTCGAGAAACGCGCGATCGAAGGCGCTATTGATAAGCCCCGCGCGCGGGCCTTGTAATTGGTGCGACATGCCGCCGGTTCCGAAGATAGCGACGCGTAGCGGCCGGTCGAACGATTCGACCGCCCTGCGAATCGCCTTCCCGAGCATGTAGCAGCGATGTCCCGTCGGCGGCGGATATTGCACGACGTTGACGGCGAGTGGAATGACCGCGGCGGGCCAGCGCGCAGGCTGACCGAAGAGCAGCGACAGCGGAACGGTGAGCCCGTGATCGACCTGCATGTTGTTGACGATCGTCATATCGAATTCGTCGAGAATCGTCGCTTGCGCGATGTGCCACGCCAGTTCGGGATGGCCGATCACGGTCGGCACCGGTCGCGCTCCCCAGCCTTCGTCCGCGATTGCAAATTCGGCCGCACAGCCGAGCGCGAACGTCGGTATGATGTCGAGCGAGAACGCGGATGCGTGATCGTTGTACACCAGAAAGATGACGTCGGGCGCGAGTTCGGCGATCCAGCGCTTCGAGAACTCGTAGCCCGCGAAGACCGGTTGCCAATAGGCGTCGCCGCTCTTGCCGTTGTCGAGCGCCGCGCCGATGGCGGGTACGTGCGACGTCGCGACACCCGCGACGATCCTACCCATGCGGTGCTCGCCCTTTGCTACGGTTGCCCTCGACGCTGCGGCCACCATCGAGCATCATCCGCGCGTACTCCTCTTGGGTCGACCCCGTCATTTTCGCGGCGAGTTGTTGGAACGACAGTCCGTCCGTCGCGCCGATTTTGGACGTGTAGTAGATGTTGCCGCCGAGTTCGAGCATGCGATTCCAATCGCGCGCAAGCACGGCGTCGCGCTGTTCGGGCGTCATCGCGAAGCGCGCGAGGTATACAGCTTCGTCGGCCTTGAACGCGGCGCGGTTGGCCGCGTTCATGAGCGACATGCAGAACATGTTGAGGTGATAGCCTTGACGCGACCGCTGCGCGTCGAAGAGCGTCGTACCGGGAATATCGTCGAACGCGTCGTCTGCCATCACGCCTCCTCGGGCCAGTACAGCCGCAGCGGGTTGTCGATGAGGAGCTTGCGCTGCAGCAGCGGCGTCGTCGCGATACGCGGGATGAACTCGACGAGCTGCCCGTCGTCCGGCACGTGCGTTTCCATATTGGGATGCGGCCAGTCCGTGCCCCAGAGCACGCGGTCGGGATACCGCTCGACGAGGTCCCGCCCGAACGGCACGACGTCATCGTAGGGCGGTCCGCTCGGCGACAGGCGTTCGGGACCGCTCGCCTTGACCCAGACGTTGGGCTGCGCGTCCATCAGCGCGAGGAAGCGCCGCCACTGCGGGTGGTCGAGCCCGAGCTCGACGTCGGGCCGGCCCATGTGATCGACGACGACCGTCGTCGGCAGCGACGCGATGAACGGCGCGAGGCCGTCGAGTTCGGGCGCTTCGAAATAGATCACGATATGCCAGCCGAGCGGCACGATTTTCTCTACGATGCGCTCGTAGTGCGCGCGCGGCGTCGCATCGACGAGCCGTTTGAGGAAGTTAAAACGGACACCGCGCACGCCTGCCGCGTGCATCGCCGCGAGCTCGTCGCTCGAGATCGCCGCATCGATGACGGCAATGCCGCGCGCGCGCGCGCCTGCGGCGACGAGCGCGTCGACCATCGCCGCGTTATCGATCCCGTGGCAACTCGCTTGGACGATGACGTTGCGCGCGAAGCCGAGATGATCGCGCAACGCGAAAAGCGCGTCTTTGGGCGCGTCGCGCGGCGTATATTTGCGCGTCGCAGAATACGGGAAGACGTCGCCCGGGCCGAAGACATGACAGTGCGCATCGACGGCGCCCGTGGGCGCCACGAACGACGGCTTGCGCGGCGCGGGATGGTAGCGATCGAGATCGAGTTGCACGAGTGCTCCTACGTCGCGACGGCGAGCCCGGCGACTGCTGCGAGGCGTGGATAGACGCGTAGCGCGTTACGCTCGAAAATTTTCGCGCGCGTGTCATCATCGAGACCGAGCGCGTCGATGTAGCGCTTCGTATCGTCGTAGTGATGGCCCGTGCGCGGATCGATTCCGCGCACCGCGCCGACCATCTCCGACCCGAAGAGAATGTTGTCGATCGGGACGACGTCGAGTAAGAGCGCGATGCCGGGCCGATGGTACACGCACGTATCGAAGAACACGTTCCCGAGCAGACCGTGCTCGAGCGTGGGCCGCCCGAGATCTTGCGCGAGCCCGCGATAGCGGCCCCAGTGATACGGAACCGCGCCACCGCCGTGCGGGATCACGAAGCGCAGCGTCGGGAAGTCGCGGAAGAGATCGCTTGTGATGAATTGCATGAACGCCGTCGTGTCGGCGTTGAGGTAGTGCGCGCCCGTCGCATGAAAATTCGCATTGCAAGATGAGCTCACGTGCACCATCGCGGGCAGGTCGAATTCGACCATCTTTTCGTACAGAGGATACCAAAACCGATCGGTTAGCGGCGCGGAGGTCCAGTGACCACCCGACGGATCGGGATTGAGGTTGATGCCGACGAACCCAAGCTCGTTCACGCAGCGCTCGAGTTCCGCGATGCTCGCCCCGAGATCGGCGCCGGGCGATTGCGGCAGTTGCGCGACGCCGGCGAAGTTACGCGGATACAGTGCGCACACGCGTGCGATGAGATCGTTGCACGCGCGCGCCCAGGCGATGCTCGTTGTCTGCGTGCCGATGTGGTGCGCCATCGCCGATGCGCGCGGCGAGAAGATCGTCAGGTCGGTGCCCCGCTCGCGTGAAAACTTCAGCTGCGCACCTTCGAGGCTCGCGCGAATCTCGTCGTCGCTAACGCGCGGCGCGAGCGGCGATGGGAGCGTCGCGTCGGCGAGTCCCGCGATCTGCCCTTGGCGGAACGCCTGCAAGCCCGCGGGCGCCGTCGTGTAGTGGCCGTGGCAATCGATGATCAACGCGCGTCCTCATTCCAAATCTCGCCCGGAATCAATAGCTCGCCCCGCATCAGCGCTCGCGCCGTTCGCAGGAGCGCGGAGCGTCGGACTTCCATGCCCGTCGGGCCGACCGCGAGCTCCATCTCGACCGTGAAGAATCCCGTCGGGTGTTCGATCTCGAGCGTCTGCATGCTCCGCCCGGCCGAGCCGTTCGCGTGCGCGACGTCAGCCGCAATCGACCCCGGCAGCGCGCACGCCGTCGCGACGCTCACGGCGCCGAACACGCCGATCGCCTTGTGTACGCGATGTGGGATGAACGTCCGCGTCGAGACGGCACCGCCGTTCTGCGGCGCGGCGATGAAGCACATCTTCGGGACGTTCTTTTTCGTCACATCGCCGAGCGCCATGGCGCGTCCGGCCGCGAGCCGCACTTCCTCGACGCGGGCGCGCAGCGCCGCATCGGCTTCGAGATCGGAGGGCGATTCGCGACCCGTCAGTCCGAAATCCGCCGCGCGCATCACGACGACCGGCATGCCGTTATCGATCAGCGTCGCCTCGACGCCTGCGATCGTATCGCGAACGTTGCCGGTCGGCAGCAGCGCGCCGCAACTCCCGCCGGCAACGTCGAGAAAGTCGATGCGGATCGGCGCGGCCGTGCCGGGAACGCCGTCGATCCGCGCGTCGCCATCGTAGCGAACGCCTCCGTCCGGCGTCTCGACGTGGGCGACGGCGATCGAGGCCGTATTGAGCATGTGCACGCGAACGTCGGTCACCGGCGGCGTCGCACGCACGAGGCCGCGCTCGATCGCGAACGGGCCGACGCCCGCGAGCATGTTGCCGCAGTTCTGCGAGTCGTCCACGCGCGCTTCGCCGACGACGACTTGCAAGAACAGATAATCGACGTCTGCGTCCGGTCGCGTCGACGGCGAGACGATCGCAACCTTACTCGTGAGCGGATCCGCGCCGCCGACGCCGTCTATCTGACGGGCGTCGGGCGAGCCGAGCGCCGCGAGCAACACCCGGTCGCGGAGCGCCGGATTACCCGGTAAGTCGCTGGCGAGAATAAAAGGTCCCTTCGACGTCCCGCCGCGCATCAGCGTGGCCGCAATCGCCCGTTGCTTCACGTGCCGCCGGCGGCGAGTACCACACGCAAATCGTTGATGTCGAGCGATCGTTCGCCGTGCGCGTAGCGTACGCGATTCGTGCGCTCGGTGTCGATTCGCTTGCGCGAAGCCGCGACCACGTCGCCCGTGCGTGCGCGTGGGATCGTGCACGCGCCGTCACCATCGAGGACGACGAGGTCGCCCGGTGCGATTGTCGTGCCGCCCACGACGACGGGAACCTCGAGCGCGCCGACAGCCGTTTTCGTCGCGCCGCGCACCGAGACCCAGTGCGCCCAGATCGGTAGGCCCATCGTCGCGAGGTCGTCGGCGTCGCGTACCGCCGCGTCGACGAGTACGGCCGCTGCCCCCGCGGCAATCATCTGCGTTGCGAGCAGGTCGCCGACGAGCGCGATCGAGCGCGGTTCAGGCATCGTGAGCACGACGACGTCGCCACGCTCGATGCGCTCGATGACCGCATGCACCATCAGATTGTCGTCCTGCCCGCAGCGGACGGTCCGCGCGGGGCCGGCAGCGCGACTTCCCGGGATCAGTCGCCGCCAGGGCACGTCGATCAGGCCCGTCCTGCCGGCCGCCTCGTAGATCGTGGCGACGCCGAGCGTGGCGCATTCTTCATAGTCGATCATCGTCTCTCTCCCGGAGCGCGATTATCACAATTCGCGACGAATGTCGTAGCGCCGCCCAGGAGAGGCACCCGTTGGGCGCCAAGAATGCTGCCAATCATGGCGCCGATTTTCCACGAGACGAGTTCCGATCCTGCGCGTGGGCGTACCGCAAGCGACGTCGCGGAGTCGCTGCGACGCGCGATCGTCGCGGGCGAACTCACCCCTAACGAGCGTCTGGTCGAACTCGATCTCGCGCGCGACCTGGCGACGAATCGCGCGCTCGTGCGTGGCGCCCTCGCCTTACTCGAACAGCAGCGGCTCGTCGTTCGCGAGCCGAATCGCGGCGTTCGCGTGCGGGCCTACACGGCCGAGGAAGCCGCCGAAATCCTCGAAACCCGCGCGATGCTCGAGGGACTCGTCGCGCGCCGAGCGGCGCTCAAGCTAGATGCGGCGGGCGAAGCGGCTCTAGGCGAGATCCTCGGCTCGATGCGCGCCTGCCGCGACGCGGGCGATCTGCTCGCTTACTCGCAACTCAACACGCAATTCCATCGCACGATACTCGAAATCGCCCGGCACGAGACGGCGTCGATGTTGCTCGCGGTCTTGCAGACGCAAGCCGTTCGTTATCAGTTCCGCACGGTGCTCGAGCCCGGCCGCATCGGACGTTCGCTCGTCGAGCACGAGGCGATTTTTGCCGCCTTGTGTGCGCACGACGACTTGGCGGCCGAGCGAGCCATGCACGCGCACATCCGCGCGGTCGTCGAGACGGTCCGCTCGATCGGCGGCGCGTCGGGCGCGCTCGCCTCGATGTAGTGCCGACTGCTTTCCCCGCGCGTTTGCGGCCATTTTAGGAAACAATCTTCGACCGTTAGGAGAATCGTCTTGTCGCTAAAAACTTCTCGCCGCGACTTCGTCCGATCCGCCACGCTCGCCGTCGGAGGCGCGTCGCTGGCTGCCTATTCACCAGCGCCGTGGACAACTGCGGAGGCTGCAGAACCGCTCAAGGTGGGCTTCATTAGCCCGCGCACGGGCCCGCTCGGCGGATTCGGTGAGTGCGACCCGTATGTCATTGGCCTCGCGCGGAAAGCGCTCGCGAAAGGCGTCACGATCGGCGGGAAATCCTACGCGGTCGAGATCATCGATCGCGATACGCAATCCGATCCCGCGCGCGCTAGCCAACTCGCGAAAGAACTGATCAACAGCAACGGCATCGACTTCATGCTCGTGACCTCGACACCCGAAGTCGTGAACCCGGTCTCCGATGCGTGTGAGGCTGCGGGCGTACCGTGTCTCTCGACCGTTATGCCGTGGGAAGCGTGGTACTTCGGCCGCGGCGCGAAACCCGGCGCGCCGTCGCCGTTCAAATGGACGTACCACTTTAGTTTTGGTGTGAAAAATTTTCTCGATTCGTACCTCTCGAATTGGAGCAGCATCCAAACAAATAAGAAAGTCGGCGTCCTCTATCCCAACGATGCGGACGGCAATGCGATCCGCGCGCACCTCATCCCCGATCTGCGCAAAGCCGGCTACACGATCGTCGATCCGGGCGGTTACGAGGATGGCACGACCGACTTCTCCGCGCAGATCGCGAAGTACAAAGCCGAGCAGTGCGAGATCTTCAACACGTTCCCGCTACCACCCGACTTCGCGACGTTCTGGCGCCAAGCCGCGCAACAGGGCTACACCCGCATGGTGAAGATCGCAGCGATCGCAAAGACGGGCCTCTTTCCCTCGAGCGTCGAGGCGCTCGGTTCGCTCGGCGACAAACTCTCGGGTGCGGCGTATTGGCACCCGGCGTTCCCTTACAAATCGTCGCTCACGGGCCTCTCGTCGAAAGCCCTCGCCGACGGCTACGAGAGCGCGACGGGCAGGCAGTGGAACCAACAGGTCGGCGCGTCGATGTCATTGTTCGATGCGGGTTTCGCCGCGCTAAAAAATAGCGGCGCTCCGAAGAGCAAAGCCGCCCTTGCGAAAGCGCTCGGGAAACTCAAGACGACGACGATCGTCGGCGTGGTGGACTTCACGAAAGGTCCCGTGCCGGGCGTTGCGACGAGTAGCGAGATCGGCAATCAGTGGATTAAAACCAAGCCGGGGAGCAAGTACCCCTTCGAGATGGTCCTCACCGAGAACGCCAACGACCGGCACATTCCCATCACCGCGAAGCTCCTTCCGTATAATTAGGGTGACGGACGTTCTCGTCGCGAGCGGCGTGAGCAAGCGCTTCAACGCGTTCGTCGCGGTCGATCGCGTCGACTTCGCGCTCGGCGTCGACGAGGCGGTCGGCATCGTCGGTCCCAACGGCGCGGGCAAGACGACGCTGCTCAACGTGCTCGCCGGCGCCTATCCGCCCTCGAACGGTACGGTACGCATCGACGGACGCGACGTCTCGCGTCTCGACGCGGCGTCGCGCTGTCGCCTGGGCATCGCGCGCTCGCATCAGGTGCCCCGGCCGTTCGCTGAGATGACGGTCTTCGAGAACGTCTTCGTCGCCGCGTCGGCGGGCGGCGGCATCGCAGGGACGCGCGCGTACGATGCGAGCATCGACGCGTTGCGGCTCTGCGGCATGCTCGCTGTCGGCAATCGCAAAGCTGCCGCGCTCGGCCTCCTCGATCGCAAACGCCTCGAACTCGCGCGCGCTCTCGGCACGGGGCCGACGGTGCTCTTACTCGACGAGATCGGTGCCGGGCTCACCGATTCGGAAGCGAACGAACTGGTCGCGATCGTGCGCGAACTGCGCGGTCGCGGCATCGCGATTGTGTGGATCGAGCACATCTTGCACGTCTTATTGCAAGTCGTGACGCGACTCATCTGTATGGATGCGGGCCGCGTGATCGCGCAAGGCGTGCCCGACGAGGCGCTCAAAGACCCGGCCGTCGTCGAAGCCTATCTCGGAAGCGCGGTCGCATGATGCTATCGGTCGATGCGCTCGAAGCGCGTCACGGCTTGCTCGTCGCGGTGCGCGGTGTGACGTTCGCGATCCGCGAACGCGAGATCGTGGCGCTCGTCGGCGCGAACGGCGCAGGAAAAACGACGCTGCTGCGAACGATCGCAGGCATCCACCGCGCCTCTGCGGGGCGCATCGCGTTCGACGGTTGCGATGTGACGCAACTGCGCGCGAACCGCCGCACGCGCTCCGGCATCGCGCTCGTGCCCGAAGGCCGTCGCCTCTTCGGAAATTTGAGCGTCGAAGAAAACCTCCGCGTCGCGGGGCGCACGGGCCGCCCGGGAGCGTGGAATTACGAAACGGTGCTCGATGCGTTTCCGATGCTCAAACCGCTCGTCAAACGCCGCAGCGGCGATCTCTCGGGCGGCCAACAGCAGGCGACCGCTATCGGCCGTGCACTGATGACCAATCCACGTCTGCTCTTACTCGACGAGGTGTCGCTCGGACTCTCGCCGCTCGCCGTCAACGTCGTATACGAATCGCTGCAGACCGTGATCGCCGGCGGCGCAACGATCGTAATTGTCGAGCAAGATCTCGGCCGCGCCCTGCGGACGGCGAGTCGCGTCGCGTGCATGCTGGAAGGCAGCATCGTGCTCGACGACGCCATCGCGAACGTCACGCGCGAGCGCATCATCGAAGCATACTTTGGCTTGCGCCGGGCGTCGGGAGCGCGCGCGTCGTGATGTGGCTGGATCAGATTCTCCAAGGCGTTTTCCTCGGCGGCTACTACGCGCTCATCGCGTGCGGCCTCTCGTTCATGTACGGCGTGCTACGCGTTATAAATCTCGCACACGGCAGCCTCGCGGTTCTCGCCGGCTATCTCGTCTGGCTTCTCGCGGAGCAATTAAAAATCTCGCCGTTCCTCGCGATGTTCGCGATTTTACCCGTGATGGCCGCACTCGGCTGGCTCTTGCAACGCAGCGTGCTCGAACGCAGCCTCAAGTCGGGTGCACTCACGCCGCTCCTGAGCACCTTCGGGCTCGCGGTCGTCGTCGATAACCTGCTCTTCCAGCGTTTCGGCGCCGATACACGTTCGCTCGCGCCGGGTATCGGCGATCTGTCCTTCGCGAGTTGGACCCTCCCGGGCGGCATCGTCGTCGGGCAACTCGCGCTCCTGACGCTCGTCGTCGCCGTCGGCTTACTCGGCGGCCTGGAACTCTTTCTCAAAGGCACGCCGCTCGGGCGCGCGATTCGCGCGACGGCCGAAGACCCCGATACGGCCGAGCTCGTCGGTATCGATTCACGCGTCGTCTACGCGTCGGCCGCGGCGATCGCGATCGCGACGGTCGGCGTCGCGGGCACGTTTTTGGGCCTGCGCGCGACCTTCGATCCGTATACGGGCGTCACGCAGTTGATCTTCGCGTTCGAAGCGGTCGTGATCGGCGGTACGGGGTCGCTGTGGGGAACGCTCATCGGCGGCATCGCGCTCGGCGTCGCGCAAAACGTCGGCTCGCAGATCAGTCCGCAAGGTTTCTTGATCGGCGGTCACGCGCTCTTCTTTGCGGTTCTCGCGCTGCGCTTCGTGCTCGCGGGTCGCGACCCGCGAACGTTCGTCACCGCGCTCCGAAGGAAACCCGCATGATCGGCACGGCAACGATTTTGGTGCGGCGTTGGAACGCCGTCTCGATCGCGGGCGTGAGCAGCCTCGTCGGACTCGTCGCGATCCTTGCGTTCGGTCCGGCGTACCTCGGCCCGTATCTGACGGATCGGCTCACGACGCTCTTCGTCTACGTGATCTTGGCGACGATGTGGAACGCGCTGGCAGGTTACGCGGGGCTCGTCTCCGTCGGCCAACAGGCCTTCTTCGGACTCGGCGCATACGCCGCAATTCGGCTCTCGCACGAGGGCACGCCCGTCTACGTCGCGCTCGCAGTCGCGCCGCTGATCGTCGGCGCGCTCGCGCTCGTCCTCTCCCCGCTCGCCTTACGCCTGCGCGCGGGCGAATTCGCGATCGGCATGTGGGTCTTCGCCGAGCTCGCGCACCTCATCGTCAATCTCGACGGACTCGTGCAGGGCGAAACGGGGACATCGCTGATCGCGCTCTCGGCATTCGGTGCCGTGGAGCGACGCGCCTATACGTATTGGCTCGCGCTCGCGATCATGACGATCGTCGTTGCCCTCGTATTCTTCTTATTACGCAGTCGTACGGGTGCGTCGATTCAGGCGATCCGCGATAACGAAGAGGCCGCGGCGTCGGTCGGCGTGCGCGTGATGAAGACCAAGCGCTTGATCTTCGTGCTGGCCGCGATCGGCTGCGCGGCCGCGGGCACGCTCACCCTCGCGACGCTCGTAAGCTTTCAACCCAAATCGTACTTCAGCGTGCAATGGACGGCGTACATGTTGTTCATGACGCTCGTCGGGGGCCTCGGCACGTTCGAGGGTCCGATCCTCGGTGCCGTGGTCTTTTTTATCATCGAGAGTCTGTTCGGCGGCGCCGGCGTGTGGTATCTCATCGCACTCGGAGCGACGGCGCTCGTGTTCTCGCTCTTCCTCCCGCGCGGTATTTGGGGCTCGCTCAGCGCGCGATTCGGGCTCCACCTCATGCCAGTGGGATACCGGCTTTTCTTTCACGACCGAACCGAATCGAAAGGATAACCCATTGTTCATCGAGGCCGCGGTCACGCGCGCAAAACACGCGCCGATGTCGCTCGAGATCTTGGAGTTGCAGGAGCCGCGCGCGGACGAGATTCTCGTGCGGCTCGTCGCGACGGGCGTCTGCCACACCGATATCGCGATGCGCGATCAAGCGTACCCGGTGCCGCAGCCGATCGTGCTCGGTCACGAAGGCGCGGGAATCGTCGAGCGTGTCGGAGGGTCCGTGACGCGGGTCGAACCGGGCGATCATGTCGTGATGAGCTACGATTCATGCGGGCGCTGCGCGAGTTGTTTGGCCAACGCGGCAACCTACTGTCACGGTTTCTTCCCGCATAATTTTCTCGGGTCACGGAGCGACGGTTCGACCGCATTATCACGTGAGGGCGAATCGATCCACAGCCACTTTTTTGGGCAGTCGTCATTCGCAACGCATGCCATCTGCCGCGAACGCAACGTCGTGAAGGTCCCCGAAGACATCGCACTCGAACTGCTCGGACCCCTCGCGTGCAGCATTCAGACGGGTGCCGGTGCGGTCATCAACGCGCTCAAAATTGGAACTGGCCGGAGCTTCGCCGTTTTCGGCGCGGGTTCGGTCGGACTGAGCGCCGTCATGGCGGCGCGCGTCGCCGGCGCGACGACCATCGTCGCGGTCGACATCAAATCCCAGCGCCTCGCGCTCGCACGCGAACTCGGCGCGACGCACACGATCGATGCGTCGAAAGAACAACCGGCCGAAGCGATCGTCGCTTTGAGCGGAGCGGGCGTCGATTACACGCTGGAGACGACGGCACTTCCGCACGTGATACGCCAAGCCGTCGAAAGCCTCGCGCCACGCGGCACGTGCGGCATCGTCGGTGCGTGCCCGGGCGGGACGGAGATGACGCTCGACGTGCTGCATATCATGACGGCAGGACGGACCATTCGTGGGATCGTCGAGGGCGACGCGGTTCCGCAGACGTTCGTCGCGACGATCATCGAGCTCTACCGTCAGGGACGCTTTCCCTTCGACAAGCTCGTGACGTTCTATCCTTTCGACCGTATCGACGACGCCGTGCGGGATTCTGAAAACGGAAGCGTCGTGAAGGCGGTCGTTCGAATGGGCCGAGGTTAGGCCGCTAACCTCCGGTCTCGCCGGCGATCTTCGGGAAAGCGAAGATCGTCGGTTCTTTTATATGCGCGGTCCGGCGCTAGTTGTTACCGACGTGTTGGATCAGTTTGATCCAAAATTTGTTGCCGATGGTACGGTTCTTGACGCCGACCTCGTGCTCCCATTTGAAAGCTAACAGCGTCTTCGCGAGCGAAACGTGGATGTCGGGTCCGAAGGAAAAGACGCTGCCACGAAATCCGTCGCTTCCGACCCGCTGCCCGTTCGCGAAGTCGTCCGTCGTCTGCCGGTAGTAATATCCCGCGACGCCGGTAAACAGCCCGTTGCGGGCGTAGCCGACCGCGTAGTCCGTATGGAATTCGTTACCCGAGGTATAATTCGTGGCTGGGTTCACGGTGTTGATATCGTACATCAGCTTCGAATCGAACTCGAAGTTCTTGGCGCCGGTATACGTGAACGCCACCACCGGCTCGAAATTGAAAGTAGTTCCGGCCGATATTCGCAAGACGCCCTTCTTGAATTCACCGGTCGGAAGGTTGATTTCCGGCGTCACCACCACGTGGAACTTCGCGTTCTGGAACGACAGCAATAACGGATCCACGGTCAGATCCCCAAAACCGCTCTTGTGTTGATGCAACCCCGCCGCGCTCACGTCGAGTACCACGTACGGCAAGATGAACTGTTGCCCCACTTGAGCGCCGAGAAATTTTTGCGAACTCCAGTGGACGAAGCGAAACGCGTTCGCAAGCGCGTCGACGCGAAACGCGGGGATGAGGTCGTTGCCGGCGTTACCCAGCAGATGTTGCGCTTCGTAGTAGTTATCGTAATCGATTACGTAGTATCCCGGCGGCGGCACCGCCGCGGTCAGAAAGCTCTCTGCTCCGTTGGGGTAGATGCCGCCGCCGGTCTCCGTCGCAACGGCTTTCGAACCGAGACCGAGTGCGCAACTTATCCCGAGCGACAGCGCCAAGCCTAAGAATCGCTTCATAGAATCGAGCCCTCATAAGCAAGATGTGAAAAGCGCGAACATCACGCTCGCGCTATTGAGCGCGCTAGAAAAAAAGCGGCACGTCGAACGACTCCGCCGCAGACGACGCTCGAGCGTCCGCTGAGACGAAAGATTCTTTTGCTAAAACGCGGCACCTTTGTAAAAGCGGTAAAGATCGACGATTCGGTTGATGTGACAACCAACGATTCGGACGATTTACGTTATCGTTGACCCGTCAACTCAAAAAGATCTGATACGCCTGGGTTATCAGAGCATCGCAGGAGCCGCCCGCGCTGATGTCCGATGTTGCCGGTACGGTCGGCATGCCGCGAGAGCCGAACGCAGGAAACGTTCTTCCGGTAGTTAATCGTTGACGTGACAACTCACTCGTTATGACTCGGTGGTGTTCCCTTCACGCGTCCATCGAATCGACGTTATCGTATAACCGATTCAGGAGGCTTACGAGCGTGCGTCGCTCCGCGCCCGAAAGGGGCGCCAGAAACCGTTTCTCACGTTCGAGCGCGACTTTCATGATGCGGCTGTGTAATCGTTTACCGCTCGACGTCAAGCTCGCGACTTGGTCGCGACGGCCGGTCGCCTTGGGGAATGCAATCAGACCGCGCTCGTATAAGACACCGAAACTCCGGCTGACGGCCGCCTTATCGAGAGCCGTCCGATCGCAGATTGCGCGTGCGGTGCTACCGGAAGCGCCCGCTAGTTGCGCGAGGATCCGCCACTCGATGATGCCGACTCCGTATCGCTCGCGATATAATGCCGATGCGCCGCGGGACAGTTTGTTCGATAGATGATTGATCAGCCCGGGAACGTAGCGCGTCATATCCAGCATAAGGCCGCACATCTTGATCGCCGCAGGCTTCTCCTGCGGAAAGGAAGCGTACGTGAGTTCCAGTCAGCTGAGACGGAAAGTTGGTTAGCATGAATGCGACGCAAGGCGCCCTTCTCGATGCGACAGTCTGGGACGGTCGGGTCTTCGGCGACGGGTGGCAGACGCTCGGCGCCACGACGACGGTCGTGGAGCCCGCGACCGGCAAAATTCTCGGGCGCATCGGCAGTGCGAGCCCGACCGACATCGTGCGCGCCACGAATGCCGCGAAGCGCGCGCAACTCGCCTGGGCGGCGGTTGCCTACGAACGGCGAGCCGAGATCATGCGCGCCGCCGCCGCCGCGTTCGCCGAGGCGACGGAGGAGATCGTCGATTGGGTCGTACGCGAGAGCGGTTCGACGGTCGGCAAGGCGCACGTCGAAGTCGGTAACACGATCAGGGCGATCTACGAGGCGGCGAGCCTCCCGTCGCAGCCCGTCGGTCAGGTCCTGGCGAGCGCCCCATCGGTCATCAGTTTCGCCAAGCGCGTTCCGCTCGGCGTCGTCGGCGTGATCTCGCCGTTCAACTTTCCGCTCTATCTGGCGATGCGTGCGGTCGCGCCGGCGCTCGCCCTTGGGAACGCGGTCGTACTCAAACCCGATCCACGCACTGCGGTCTGCGGCGGCGTCACGATCGCTCGCGCGTTCGAAAAAGCGGGACTGCCGGCGGGTGTCCTGCACGTTTTACCGGGCGACGGCGATGCGGGCGAAGCGCTCTGCAGCGCACCCGACATCGCGATGATTCAATTCACCGGTTCGACGCGCGCGGGCCGCATGGTCGGCGAAACGGCCGGGCGCCATCTCAAGAAAGTCTCGCTCGAACTCGGCGGCAAGAACTCGCTCGTCATTCTCGACGACGCCGATCTCGATCTCGCCCTCAAAAATGCAACATTCGGTTCATTTTTTCATCAGGGTCAAATCTGTATGTCGACCGGGCGCATCCTCGTGCACGAGAAAATCGTCGCGGCGTTCACCGAGAGGCTCGCCGCGCACGCGAAGACGATCCCGGTCGGCAATCCGGCGGCCGCCAATGTCGCGCTCGGCCCGATTATCGATCGCAAGCAGCTCGACGCTATCACCTCGCTCGTCGCCGCGACGGTCGCCGCGGGCGCGTCGCTCGTCGCAGGCGGAACGTCGACCGACCTTTTCTACCAACCGACGGTGCTGGCAAACGTGCGCCCCGGCATGCCCGCCTTCGATAGCGAGGTGTTCGGACCGGTTGCGCTCGTGACGTCGTTTGCGACCGACGACGAAGCGGTCGAACTTGCTAACTCGACCGACTATGGGCTCACGGCCGGGATCGTGAGCAAGAACGTCCCGCGCGCGCTCGCTCTGGGCGAGCGTATTCGCACGGGCATGTTGCACATCAACGATCAGACGGTCGTCGACGATATCATCAATCCGTTCGGCGGATCCGGTGCGTCCGGGAACGGCACGAGCGTCGGCGGCACCAGTAACGGCGACGAGTACACGCAGTGGCGTTGGATCACGATTAAAGGCGAGCCGCCGTCCTACCCGATGTAACGTCGTACGAGCCCGCTCCGCTTGGCCGGGAACGGGTGAAGTCGGCCGTACGCACACAAGTCGCCATCGTAGGCGCGGGCCCCGCGGGACTCATGCTCGCGCACCTCTTGCGCGCGTCGGGCATCGATTCGATCGTCGTCGAGTCGCGTAGTCGCGCGTACGTCGAGGGGCGCGTTCGC
>JAABUQ010003580.1_pt1 | contig 28220 bp, 2 predicted proteins | sample 5560001 | NCBI WGS metagenome assembly JAABUQ01 (sample SAMN10711888, study PRJNA513371) | rock metagenome | isolation source: Antarctica rocks | place: Antarctica: Victoria Land, Finger Mt nord | collected 2015-12-18 | reverse complement strand
TTATATAAAGATATTTAAAATTAAATTTTTTTTAATAATATTTTTATATTTATATTTTTTATAATTAATTTAATAATGAAAAATATTTAATAATAAAAAGTTAAAAATTATATTTTGTTCTTTTTCTTTTTCTTTTTCTTTTAATTTTAAATATTTTTATTATATAAAATAAAATTTATAATAAACGAAAAATTTAATTATTTAATAATAAATAATAATATTCTTCTTTTATTAATAAATTATTATTCTATTTTTATTATATATTGATAATTATTTATTATAATTTATAATTATAATTTTAATATTAAAGTTTTATTAATTTTAACATAATATTATTATAATTAATAATTATTAATATATGATAAAAATAAAATAATAATTTTTAAAAAATTTGTTTTTTTCAATAGTAAATAATCTTCGGATGGTAATAATTTACATTATTGTAAATAATTAAGTTGTTAATTAAGTAGTTGGCCAACCACCTGCAGTATTATGTTGAATAGCCAATTGTCAATTGGATTGGCAATCCAACGTCAGTTGGTTGGCCAATCAACTGGATTAGTGTTTCAACTGCCACAAGCCCCGTGAGTTGCCTGACCGAGGCAGTGCACCTAGAGAGACTCCGCTCTTTCAGGGACCTTTAGGGGAATCGCTCAAGTTGCTTTGAATTACAACATGTACGAAATGCCTTGTGGACTCAAATACGTAATTGCATTCCAACGTCCTCATATGATTTAGGATTATGGCTGTTAAATCGAATAACATAATATCTTATATTTAATAAGCCATTCTTCCTCAACGCTTTGGAATCGAACGCAGCATTCTAGTCATCTTTTTCTTCTTTTTCATCGTCACCTTCATCGTCTTCTTTATGAAATACTTACAGTCCAAAATGCAGTACAAAGCCGCTAGTCTACTGATCCTTGCTTTTCTTTTTTCCATCGCCAATGTTGCAGTCTCTTTACCCAGAAACAAAGCAACTACAACCAAAAATTCTCGGTCCAACGACACTCCGAATGATGGCGTCCTAAAGTCTATAGACTTACAGTCCCTCAGTTCAGGTAATTAAACAAATCCGCTTCCAGGCTATCATGATTAAAAGAAGATATAGGTTCAGTCCATTCAGCCAGAAAAGACACCGCAGACTATTATGACAATAATCCTGCCCTTCAGAAGAGAGCTCCCGATCCAGTAGCTGAATACACCGTAGCCGAGTTTCGAACATGTTAGTAACCCACCGGGAAAACGATATCCCGAGTCAAACTAATATCGTCTTGTCCTCCTCAGTCCTCGAAAGACTGGACGCAAAACTCATGAGCCAAACAATTGTAATAGCCCACGGCGGCTACCCCTGCGTCAACGTCCTCCACAGCCGGCCAAAAACGCATGACATCGATTTCATCCTGCACTACGATACTCCCTCCTTCACCCAAACCCTTTCAACTTTACAAATGCACATTGCCGCCGTAGCCTCGGAAATGTCCATTGCAGCAGACTGGATGAACAGCGATGGTGGTGGCTTCCTCGGCGCGGATCTCTTCACCGTGAGTAGGAGAGCCGTAACGCAGGGGATACTCCTCTTCCCCGGCACCTATTTGAAAGTCTACGCCGCAGAGTGGAAATCGCAACTCATCGGCAAACTCAACCGCATTACAAATTGGGAAATGCAGCTCGAATTTAGCCGGCCGAGAGATGCTTCAGATGCTGCGGCGATGCTGACGCAGTTTCCTCAGCCGAGAAATCGCGCTTGGCTGAGGCGTCTGCGTGCTCTGGCGCCGAATGAGTGCTCTGTTGCTGATATTACGCAGTATGGCGTTCCCAAGGTTAATGAGGCGTATGCACAGATGTATTATGGTCAGATTGGGATCGATTTGAGTTCTTGATGGTGTCGAAAAACAATAAATGAAAATATGGGAAAGAAGAGTTTGTTAATTTGAAAGTATTGGAAACAATTAAATCGTATTGTCGTTTTTGCAATCTTGTTAACTTAAAAAATTTCAATTGTTTTATTTATTTAGAAACGCAAACTATTTGTATATAAAATAAATATTTTATATTTTAAATAAATAAATAAATAAATATATTATATATATAATATTTTTCAATAAAAATATATAAAATTAATTACTTTTTTAATAAAAACATAAAAATATATTTGTTATTACATTTGAATAAATTTAATATTATTGAAAATATTATATTAATTATTTCCAACATAAACGTAAAATTAATATAAAATAATATATAAATTTAAAGTTTTGTCGTTATTAATATTTTATTTTAAAAAAATTATAAAAATTTAATTTTAATATAATTGTTAAAATTAAAAATAAATATATTTTTTAAAAATTTGTATTTAATTACATATAATAATTGTTTTTCAAATATTAAAATATATTTAAATAATTCATTATAAATGGTTAGGAGTTCAAATTTATTAAAGTAAATTATTAATTATTATATATTTGAATAATTATTATAAACGGTTTATATCGTAATAAATATATACGTTATAACGTACGCTAACCCTATTACCGCTTTTAAAAAAGATTTTTAACTTTGTTTATATATTTATTTTTAAGAATATTATCCTTTCGCTTATATTATTTAAATTAACAATATGGTTAATAAATAATACCGATTCGTTATTTTAATTATTTAATATCTTATTTATTACCTTTCGTTCTTAAATAATCGATTCCGGAAAGAATCTTTTTATTATATTTATATTTATATAACGGCCGGAACGATTTTGAATTTTCTTTTATTTAAAATAAATTCTTTATTAATAAAGCTAATCGTTATTGTTTAAAAGATATATCGAATTACGTAACGAATTTGATTCGATATTAAAAAGGTTTATATTATCCGCTTTTTTATTATATAGGATTAATATTTAATATCGGAAATTAGATTCGATTTTTTTAATTATTTATTCTTTTACTTCGGTCGCTTTTAAAATGAAATTTAATTATTCTTAAAAGCTTATTTTTCAAGAAATTAATATTATCAAAATCGTCTTTATTTTCCTTTTAATTAATTAAAAATATTTTTTTATATTTGAAGTAAATTCTTTATTTATAATCCGAAGATTTTTTATACTTTTTTTTATAAATCCGAATTCTTTCTTTCCCCTTTGATTTCGAATCCGTTTATATTTTATTTAAATAAATTATTTCTATCGTTTATTTAAAGTTATTTATTTAGGTTAAAATTTTTTTTTTTAAATAAATTATATTTAATATTTACTTAAAACTATTTATTTGGGTTAAGCTTTTTATTTTCTTTTAATAAATTACGTTTAACGCCTTCTTAAGATAAAAATATTAATATTTTCTTTTTTGTTATTATTCACCCTTGTTAATTATTTTCGGATTTGGGATCCTAATAGAAGTCGAATCGGATCCTTATTAAATTAGCGTTATAAATTAACCAAATCGAATCCAATTTTAAATCGAATCGGATTCAAATTAGAATCGACATAAATTTTAATAAAAATCGAAATAAATCTTAATAAATATCGAATTTTTATACGAATTTAATCGTATAATAATATATTAATATTCGCTTTTAATTTAATAATTAAATTTTATTATTATTACTTTATTCTTATTCTTTTTATATTTACCGTAATTATTAAAAATAAAAAATTTTATAACTAATAATCCTATCGTTTATAATTTTTAATATAAAATTCTAATTTATAAGCGATATTAATATAAAATCTCGATAATAATATTATTAATAATTAGCCTTAAAAACTACTTTAATATTAAATACGGTAATGTTTTATTAAAATATCGTTAAATATATATTATATTATTCAAAACCTATTTTTAAATTTATATTAATATATTAATATTTATTAATATTTTTCGCCTTTATAACTTTCCGATCCCTTTTATTTAATATTATTAAAATAAGTTCGTATATTATTAATATTATTATATTATTTTGAATTTCGATAGCTTTAAATCTTATTATAAGAAAATTTATAATTTCTAAATAAAATTAATAATTAAATAAAAAATATACAAATTCCGGATTAAGAATTTATAATATCTTCCTTATAATTAAGCTTAAAATAATAATATCTTTTATTAATATATTGTTATTATTAATTATAAATAATAATATTTTTAAATTATTATTTGCTTTATTGTTTTATTATATAAGCGGATAAGTTAGGGTTACTCGCTTATTAGGCGAAGGATTTGGCCGTTTGAAACCTATTAATTATCGATTATATAATTATATTTAACGGTAATACGATAATAGGCAATTTTTTACGGTTTCGTATAATGAATTTAATCCTGCGGTTTGTTCGTTTACCGCAGTCGCTATTTATATATTATATATTATTAATAATTACAATTTTACAATATTTAAGATTCGGTAATTATAAGCTAATTATTATTTTTAATTAAGTTAATTAAATTTGCAAAAAGGCGTAATATATTTTTTAATTAACTTTATTACTTTTTAAGTTAATAATATTATACCCTTTTATAACTTTAATTAATTATATTAATATAATACTCTTTATTATTATTAATTATTACTTATATAAAAAAATAATAAATATAATAAATATAATTTTATATTATAAATTAGAATTTTAATAATTATTAAATATTTATTTTATATAATAAATACATTTTTATAAGAAGTTTAACAAACTATATAAGAGTTTATTAAATTATAATAAAATAATTTAGAAATAATTAAGATTAATTACTTTTATTTATTCTTAAATAATAATTAACTTTATAATATTAATTCTAACCTTTTAATTTCTATATTATAATAATTTTATATTAATATAATAATAATATTATTATTAATATAAAGTTTTAATTTATTTTTAATAATTTTAATTATTAATATTACTTTTACTTAAAAAGCCAAAACTTGTTATTATTAATTAATAATATTATATACTTTTGAAATAATAATTAATTTATTTTACTTATTTGAAATTTTAAGAATAATATTTCTTATTTATATTCCTAATTATTATATATAATTATTATATATTTATTAATTATATTACTTATTTTTAAAAATTTAATAAAGGAAATTTATTTAATATATAAGAATATTAACTTTTTAAAATAACTATTTGGAATTATTTAAATAACTTTATAAAAGCTTTTATATATATAAATAAGAATAATATATATATTATAGAAATAAGTTAATAAAGCTTCTTTATTTAATAATAATTATATAATTTGCAAAAAAGTTAAAAGCTAAAATATTAAATTTAGCTTTATTAATTTAATATTTTATAATTACCCTTTTAAATAGGCTCGGGATATTAAATTTATAATATTTAATTATATAAATTCTAATAGAAATATTATTTAATTAACAATATTATATTCTTTTACAAATATAATTAGTCCGTTCTTATTAAATATTAAATAACGCTTTAATATCTTTTTATATATAAATAATTTTATTAATATTAAATATAATATTTAGAAATATTATATTAATAAGAAAACTTTATTTGATTATTTTTTCTATTCTTAATTATTAAATTTTATTATTTTGCTTTTTATTAATAAAATATAATTTATTAATTATTAATTAAAAGATTTTAATTTATAATTATAATATAATTTATAATTCTCTTATATACTTTATCAAACCGAAAGGGCAAAGATTTCCGATAACTTTATTATAAGAATTTAAAAACTAGAGGTTAAAAAGGAAAAGTTTATTATTTTATAATATTAATTTCCTTTGTTTTTTTAAGTTCTTTTCCCCCCCTTAACTCTTTTTATATTTTTACTTTTTCTTATTATTTATTTAACGTATTCAGAATATATTATAATATTTCTTATATTTGTTTTATCGTTAATATATTAATATAAGTTAAACTTGGATTTAAGAAAGTTATAGGAAATATAAATTAATAATAAAAATATTAAAATTATAAAAAGGCCCTTAAAGAGCAATTAAAGACGGCTAGTTTATTTAATTTATAATCTCCTTATTTTTAAAGGTAAAATTATCTTATATACTTACTTTCCTGTTTATAAATATATATTAATTCTTTATAAGTCTTTAAAGGTTTAGATCCTCTTTCCTTTTTTATAAACCTTAACTTTAATATTGAATAATTAATTATATTATTTATTTTATTTTTAGCCCTTTTTTAAACTTATTATTATATTTAATTAAAAATTCTCTTTATATTATAACCGCTTCCCTTATTAATATTAAATTTATATTATTTAAATCGCTCGAAAACCCTTTCCGTAATATCGTTTTTAACGCTAATTATATAAGAAGATTAAAAATTTCTTATTAAACTTATTAATTTAATTAAAGACTTATTTAAAGTCTTTTTTAACGATAAAATCGATTTTGCCTTACTTTTAATTATATTATAACTTAAGAATAATATTAATTTTTTTTCGTAATTAATTAACTTTAATAGCTCCTTTAATCGCGTAATATTTATTTTTATTTAATTTATTAAGATTTATTTCTTTAATTCCTCGCTTAAGGTTTTTAATATTATATATTATAAAGGGCTCCTTTTGTACTGAACTGGTATCTTCCGAATCGATTCTGATACTAATTGCTTTTAAGGTAAATTGGATTTAGGATCGATTTATATTATTTTCTAATCAATTTGCTTTGGACCGGGAGGTTAATTTATATTACTTTTTAATTTATTTATATTTTAATAAAAGTTAATTTATATCTTAATAAAGGTTAATTTATATTGGTTTTTCGCGTTATTATTTTCCCCTTTTAATTATATAATATATTTTTAATTTCCTATTTAATTATTGCTTCTCCCGATCTTTTATCTTTTTTCTTTCTTTTATATTTTTCCTAATTTTCGCCTTTGATTATAATAAAATTAATTATATATTATCTGTAACCTTCAATTCTTATTTATATTTAATATTAATATAGAATTTCAATATAATACTTATAATTTTATAATTTAAAAAATTATTTGAATACGAATTATTTTAATTTCCCGAAACTTGTTTATAATAAATATATTATTTAATTTTAATATTTCAATTTAAATTATATATCCGAATTAACCTTTGATAATATCTTTAAATTTATTAACCTTTTTATCTTTTATATTTAAATTTTCTATAATAATTATATATATTATTAATACCTTTATATCCTCTAGCGTTATAATATAATATATATTTATTATAGAAAAGAATATAATTTTGTAAGCTATTTAACCTCGGGTTAAAGCCGGAGTCGATTTTATATTACTAATTATTATAAATATATTAAAGAGGAAAATTAGGATTCCAAAGTTATATATTAACGGATTATCGTATTTAGTAAAAGGCAATTCTATTATTATATTAATTTAAATTTTATTATTTCTTTATTTATTCTTTAGATCTCTACCTTGCCCTTCCTAACCCTAAAATATATTTATATTATTATTATTAAGGTCTTTATTTGCTACCGGTTAAATAACGCTTAATTAATATTATTTACGATAATTACCCTGAATCCGGCAAAGTTATATACTTCGGAAATTAACTTATAACTCGAATATAATTAAGTTATTTATTATTTATAAGATTTTGTAATAGAAAGCCTCTTCTTTTTAATCGATTTCCTCCGTTATAATAAAGAAAGGTTAAAGCGAGTTTGCCTTATATTTAACTTATTAATTATTATTATATGTAATTCCTTTTTATATTAAAAGATTAATATTTTTGATTAAATTATAATTAATATTATTTTATAATAGCAAATCGATTTACGTAGTATAAATATTTATAAAATAAATATAAAACAAAACCCTTAACTAGAAAGGGCAGGATTACTTAGAATATTATTAAAAGTATTTTATTAAAAGTATAAAGGTACTAGCGATCGCCTTCTTCGATTACTAATTATATAAATAGTTTAATAAAAATATTATTATTATATTCTTTGCTATTTTTAATATTAATAATATTATAAGGAGTTTTTATAAATCTATTATTATAATTCTATATCTTATTATATTTATTAAAGAAGCTTAGTTAATTATAATTTAAATATCCGTTTAAGCAAAAAAGTTAAAAATAATAAAATATATTTATAATTACCTTTTTGAGTTTTAGAAGAATATTTTATTTAATAATTTATTTATCTTATTCGCCTAAATATTATACCTTTATATTTTTGATTAGCAGTTATATAATTATTCTATTAATATCAATTATATTACTTAGGGGAATAATTGTAATTACTTAAATTTTAAAGATATTCGGTTTTCCCTTAACAGGTTTAGCTAATTCGTTTAAGGGGAAATCCGTAGGTTTTAAAGCCTTCTAGCTTAACTTACCTTATTTTAAAGGAACTATACCTTTCAATATATATAAATATTTATATTTAAATTCGGAAAGTTAATAAATAACTTAATAAAAAAAAATATAAAATAATCCTTCTTTATAAAGCCCGAAAACTAATTAAAAGGATAGCGATCTTAATTAATAAATATATTATTAAGCTCGGACCTTTTATATTAATAGTTTTTTATAACTGGTTTACCTTTAAATAATATTTTAAATAAAAAGGTAATTTAAAATTAATAATATATTATTAAATATTTAAAAGTATATTACTAGTTCTTCCTATTGCTTCTATTATTAATATATATTTTAAAAAGGTAATTATTATAAGATATAAAGTTATTTAATTTATATATCTTTAATATTATTTTCGAGAGAAATTATAATATCTTTATTAAATAAAAATTAATTAGTTTCGTTATTTCCTATTATAAAGGGTATAAGTTTAATAATATTATTAAAATTATTTATCGCTATTTCCCCGAAGCTATTAGTTAGGTTTTGGTATAATATTTAATTTTAATTTATTTATTTATATAATAATTAATTAAGTTTTATCTTATTTTATTTGGTTATTTTGCTTTCCTTTAGGCCGTAAATATAAATAATTTATAGAAATTTAATCGCTTATTATAAATATTTATCGATTAATCCGCCGTAATTATAAAATAAGATTACTATTTAATTATTACGACTTACTATTATATTATTATTATAATATTGAGAAAATATATTTTTAAAAGTAACTATTTCAACTAATAACTAGACTAGGACTATATAAATATTATTAATTAATAAGCAAGTTATATCAACTTTATTATAAAGGCGCTTTATAATTATTTTATAATCGAATAATTTAAATATATTAAAATTTTCCGTAAATATTATTATTAAATTAGTTTCGCTTAATATAAATTTATTTAATAATTCGATATTGATTTCCCTTCTATATTTTCGGAAATAACTTATTAAATTAATATTATTACAAAAGAAGTTGCAAATATTACCGAAGAAAAGGTAATAAAAGAATTAGTAAAGAAGATTGCCTCTGCAGCTATAAAAGAAGTTATAAATATTACTAGAGAAGAAGTAGTAAAAAAGTTAATAGAAAAGGTTACCTTTATAATTATAAAAAAAATAATAGGAATAATATTAATAAATATATTATAAATTTAATAAGTTTTATTATAAGCTCTATTATTAATTTTATTAGAATATAAAACCTTTTCTGTAAAAGATATAATTTTGCCTTAAATTAAAGCAAAAGGAGGATTTAACTTAAATAATAATATAAATTTCAATAATTCTGATTTTGCTAAATCTTTATTAATTTTAGCTTTATTATCTTTTTTATTACCTTTTTTTATATTATCCGAATTGATTCTTTTTAGGCTTAATCCTCCTACTTCCCTTCTTTTATATATCTTTTTCCTTTAATAATAGCCTTTAGCCTTTAGGTCCTTTAATATCTAGGCTAGTTTTATACCCCTAGAATAATCGCTTTTATTAAAGTTTATTAATAAATAGAAAGTAATATCTTTAAAGATTATACTGACTTAAAATTATTTAGGTTAAGATAATTAATATTACAAATAATTTTATTTTAGAAAATTTTATTATTTATAGCCTTATTCTTCCTTTTGAAAATAATATTATTTATAATATTATTTATAATTTTGAAAATAATATTGATTTCTTTTCAGAAATATATTATTTCTTTAATGATTCTTATAATATATATAATATCCTTTAACTAAAGAAGGCCTTTTAGTAGCCGAATCTTATATATATAATAAAAATAAATATAATTTTAATAAAAATTTTAATATTAATTCTTTATAATTTAGAAAGAGCTATATTAATAAAGCCTAGATTATTAATAAGAAATATTTAACTTTATCTTAAAATAAAATTATAAATAAAGGAAAAAAAGTAATTAATAAAGTTAAAATATTATATATTACAAGAAGTAGGAGTTAAATAAGCAAAAAATTTAATTTATATAAAAATACCTTACTTAATAATAATATAAAAAGTTAAAATTATTATTTTATATTATTTATAAATAATATATTAAATTATTATATTAAAATTACTTAAATAGCTTTTATATTATTTATAAATAATATATTATATTATTATATTAAAATTGCTAAAATAGCCTTTTTATTATTTATAAATAATATATTATATTATTATATTAGAATTATTAAAATAACCTTCTTATTATTTATAAATAATATATTAAATTATTATATTAAAATTATTAAAATAAAGCTTATTTAATATAAATAATATAATACTTTTAATAGCTTTCTAATAATAATAAACAGTTATTGAATAATATTCTTATAAACTATATTAAACGCGACTTTAATATCCTTATTAAGATATATCCCTAATTTATTTATAAGCAAATTTCTATCTTTTATTATAACTTAATATAAATTAATCGATTAACTTAAAAAATCAAATAATAAAGCAAAATATTTTTTATATTTGAATTATAAATACCGTTTATTGTTTATATCCCTTTTTATTAATATTATTATTAAATTAATATTTTTAAAAATAATTAAATATTTATAAGCTTTCGACTTAATTACTTCGATTCCTTATATATTCTTTTTATATTTATTTAATATAATATCCGATCCTTTATATTTTTTAATAATTTACTGTAATTATATTAATATATCAATTTTATATTATAATTAATTCTTATTTATTTACAGGATATATTTGCTTATTTCCTCTAATTTCGAGCCTAAATTAATATTATTATAATTTTACTATTCGTTAACCGATTTAACTTATTATTGCCGTTATATTCTATATTATTACTTTTACCCTTATAGTTTATTATACCCTTTCTTTAATCTATTTTATTATTATATTTTATAACTTAATATATTTCGAAGCTAATCTGTTCCTATACGCTTAACGTTATCTGCGAATAAACCTATATAATATTAATAAAGAACGATACCGGGCTAGATATAATTAATACGGTTTTCGTATATAATATTATTTCTTTATACTTTTACTTCTATTTTTTTCCTATTTTATAATATTATACTTTGTACTATTCGTTTTTAATTGCCGGATATTTTACTCGTTATTTTTTAATTATTTTATTATATTAATTTTTATTCGAATAGTCTCTATCCCCTTCCGAAGCCTTTGAAATATTAACAAAACTAATTATATAATAAGGCCTTATTAAAAGATTTCCGAAAATATATTAATTATTTATTATTTATAAATAATATTAGCTTTTTTTATTATTTAAATTATCTTCCCTATTTTATTATTTTAGCTATAAATAATATCCGCTATTTTGCTTATTATTATTATTTTAATATTTATTAATTTCTATTAAAATAAGGGGAAAGAAAGATATTATTAATATTAATTTTATAAATAAAACCTATATTAAATAGAGAATAATAGAATCGCAAAAGTTAAAATATAAGCTCGATATCTTATAAAGAAATATCCTTAAGGTCAAGATTGTTAATTAAAACTTCGAATCTAATATTAATTAGCTTATTAAATATTTAAGTTTCCTTTCTATTATATCTTTAGCTAAATTTATATTAATATTAATAACGAATCGAAATTTCCTTCAACCCTAATTATATAAAAGGAATATAAAGTTTTAAATCTTAAATAGAATAAAAGATTTATTATAGGCAATTAAAATTATATTTAATATTATTACGAATAAGGAATCTTTATTATTATATTAATTTTATTAGCTTTTTCCCCTCCCGAGGGAATATCTTTTCGAAAGCAATTATCGTAGTTATATTTTATAAATTTAAATAATATATCGAATTATTACAAGTACCCCTGATTACTTCTTAGATAAGGTATTAAATATATATAAAATTAAGGGGTATTCTCTGGAGGACTGGTATTATATATATAATATATATTATTAATTTAAAAAGATAAATATTAAATTAATATATAATATTATAAGCAAAATATAAAATTATATTATTATTATCCCGGAATTCCTAATAAATAAAGAATTAAAGTTAATAAAAGAAAATATAATTATTAATATAATAAAGTTATTTATAAAAAATATTATTAATTAATAATTAATAGATCTAGGAATATATTTTATTATTATAAATAATAAGGAGTTTGTTAATTAAACAAATCGTTTATCTTTTAATAAAACTTAAAAGTAATATAATATCAATCTTATTATATATAAGAGTAACTTTAATACTACCTTTTAGAAAATAGGAAAGTTAAACCTCGCCGCCGTAAACGGTTAAAGATAATATATTTAAATATTATTACTAATTTAAGAAGCCCTTATTATAAACTTTAGAAAGAATATTAAGGTTTTATACCCGCCCTTAAATACCGATCTATTATTAATTATATTTATTAAAGATATTTAAATATTTACTATTAAAGAACTTAAGCGAATAATATTAATAGAAAACATATTTATTAATCTTATAATTTAAATAATAATAAAAGCGCAAAACAAGACTAAATTAAAAAATATAAAAGATATAACCTTTTTTATCTGATTTAAATTCTAAGGTCTTTAATTCAATTTGAATAAAGTTTCCGTAAATATCCTAATATATAACGAATTATATATTATATTAATATTCGATCCTAATTAATTATTTATCCTCTTTGTTATTTTTAAAAATAAAAATAAAAAAAAGGTATTAATAAGGGATATAAATAATTATAAAATATTAAAAATATATTAAATAATATTCTTAATTTAAAAGCGGCTATTAAAGGTTTCTAATTTAAAAAGGTAATTATTTGCAAATAATATAAAATTCGATAAGATAATTAAAGTCCTTAGTTATTTTATTTTGAATATTTATATTATTAAAAATTTCCTAATTTTAATTTTTAACTTTACTTTAATATTATTTATAGATAACGTTAAGGCTATCGAAGATAATATTTTTAATATAAATAATATTCCTAACTTAGCTATAAAGGAAGAGGAGGAAATAAATAAAAAATAAAAATAAAAATAAAAAATAAAAAAAAGAAAAAGATAAAAATATTTTAAAAAAAGCTTTATTAGAAAATAAAATAATTAAAATTAAAAAGCTTATAACTATTATTTCTATCTGTATTTATTATAATATTCTGATTTTCGGCCTTTCTAATATTATTAAAATATAGAAAAACGAATAGTATAAAAGCTTTAATACCTTAAAGAAAATTAAATATTTTATTAGCTCCTTTAATACCGGGTTATTAAAATTCCGATTTAAAACCCTAAATACTTATATCTTTAACCTCCTTTGCTATTTTTATAAACTAAAAAATAAACTTAAAATTTATTTAATTATTATTATCTTTTTTTATTTTATCTAATTATTCTATTCCCTCTAATTTATTAAGGGAAAATTAGCTAAGAAAATAAAGGGCTTGTAATATAAGCAAGGTTCGGAAGATAACGATATTACTTATAAAAAAAATATATTCGCGGAAGTTGTCAAAGAAAATATAAAATATATTTAATTATATTATTTTAAAGTTTAAAGCCGAATTATTTATAATAAAGCCTAAAAATTGAAATTAAACCGTATTTATATATATATTTCGATTGCTTTCTTTAATTTATTATATATAAACTTTCTCTCTGATACCCCGATAGCTAATAAAGTTAAAAACTTTTATAGCTTTTTCGACCTTATATAAAACTTTGATTATAGCCTTATAACCAAAAAAAAAGAGGATAAAAACCCTTATATAAATTTTTCAATCGAAGATTACAATTATATTAAATAAGAAATTAATATAAGGATAATATTTATAAATAATATCCGATAATATTTTTAACTATTAAATCCTATTTTTTTTTATATTTAAAATAGTTTTATAATAATTAGGGAATAAACCGATTTTAATATTATTAATCGGATTATCCTATTAATCTTAACTATCTTTTAATTATAAAGAATTATAATTATATAAATATATAATATTTACAGGGAAATTATTTATATTAGCTAAGATATCTTTTTTGTTATTTAGAAAATAATCGAATTAAAAATAAAATCCGTAAAGTTTAAAATTTATATTTATATTTATTATATAATTACCTTTACCCTTAACAAAAGGGTAGACAAAAAAATAATAAAAGGTTTCTATAATATATAAGATTATCAATATTTATATTATATTATATTTAATATCTAGCTAGATAATCTCTTTTAATAAGTAGAAATTAATATAATTAATATCGAGATTATTTATAATAACCTATTTAATAATTATAAGGTTTTATATTATTTTAAATTAATACGCCCGGTTTCTTTCCTTCTTAATTACGATTCGAAAACAAAATTCGTTTAATATAATATATATATAATAATCAAGTTCAAGTTTCTTACGGTATTAGTATATAATATTTATAATTATTATTAACATAAATTGATTATTTTTATTAATTAATTATTAATATAATAAATAATAAAAATAATTTTGTTAAATATTAATTTCAAAGTCTTAAGAATATAAGCTTAATATAAACTTATTAATTAAAATAATATTATAAACTACTTTAATAACTTTAAAAGATATAATTAAATTCTGATTATTAATATATATATTTCGGCTATTATATTGAATCTCTAACAGGATTATTAAAATATAATATTTATAAATATATTTAATAATATAAATATTATATTTTAAAATAATAATAGAATTAATTAAATAGGCTAAGATTATATATATTATTTTTATATTATTACTACCGATTATATATATAATCAGATTATTTAAGCAACAGTATATAAGAAAATAGTTAATATTATCGTTAATTAAGGGAATATTCCTATTACCGATATAAAAATCTTCGATATTTATAAGGAATATAATAAGAATATAAATAATATAGGAATCTATATCTAACTTATTATATATAAATATATCAATTTTTATATTATTATTTTTAACTAGTAATTGTCCAAGTTTAAATAAACTAATATAAAAAATTTTACCGTAAAAGATCAGTTATTTATAAAATATAAATAGAAAGAATCTTTAGGCCTTTAAAAGAGCAAATATAAAGTCCTTTAATTAAAGAACAAAGGTTATTTAGAAATCCTAATTAAATATAATATTTTCTTTATAAGCAAATATAAATATTATTTATAAATAACTTCGGGCTAATTATATATAATAAATAAAAAATAATTAAAAATAGTAAAATAGGCGGAAAAGGACTCGATTATTAAGATTAAATATATTAATAAGCTTGCTATTATTCCTATTCGTAAAAGGAAATATAATATTATTACTAATATTATTAATAATAATATTATACCTTTTTCTTTAAAGTATAAATATCCTATTTATATAATACCTTTTATACCTATTAAGCGTCCTGTTACCTTTAATAAATTATATATTAAAATTTCCTATAAGTTTTCTACGCGTATTACCTTTTTTAATAAAAAAGACAAGGAAGGTTGGTATATCCGTATTGCTTATAAATAATATCGAGCTTATTAATTTTATAATAGATTATAATAATTAATATATAAAAGATCCTTTTTTAAACCCGGATCTAAGTTAATCTTTATTCTTTTATTTATATTATATATAATAAGTTAAGCAAACTAATTTACGATTAGCCTTTATTTCTATATTTTATTTCCCCTTAAGCTCCCCTAAGAGTTCTCTTTTACCGCCCCCTATCGGCAGCGATATCGGTAATAAGGCTTCTCCTTTATATTAAAGTATATTTGTATTAATAAAACCGGTTTAATTATAACTCTTAAGTTTAAAGAAATTATTTAAAGTTCTTAATTAATTATTTTAATTAAACGAAAACGCCGGATAACGGATCAAATATTAATCGATATAGTTAATATTATTAAAAGATAAACAAACTAGGTCGATATTATCTTAACCCTTAAAGATAATTATTTTATTATTTATATATTATATATTATAAATATTATTAATTATAACTAACTATTTAATCAGAACCTTTTAAGTTAAATATAATTCGGATAATATATAAGGTTCGGGACCCTTATTATTATATTATAAATAAATAAATAAAATTAATATAATTATAATTAACTATTTAATAATCTTATTTAATATATAATTTATTCTATTATTAACTATTAAGGTTATAAATATTATTTATAAATAATATCGGGCTTTCTTTATTTCTGTTCTTAATAAGCTATATTTCCTAGTTTATTAAATATTTCTATTTTCTAATTATAAACTGTCTTTATAAACTTATTATAATTATTAAATATCGAGTATTTAATCCTTTTAATTTTCTTTGAATAAAATATAATAAAAAAATATAATTTATAAATATTTTAAATAAATTTTAATATTCAGAATTTGAATTCCAATAATTAAATATTAATTTATATTATTATATATATTATAAAGAAATACTTTTATAGTTTTATATTAATATTTCTATAATATAGAATTCTTCGAATCTTATTATAATTTCCGAATTTATTTATTATATTTATTAATATAATAAAATATAAGTTTTTAAAAATATTCTTTAAATATTTAATTAAATATTATTTTTATAATAATAAATTTATAAATAAACGGAATTTAAATAATATAATTTTAATATTTTCTTTAATTCCTTATAAATATTTTATATAATAGATTTAACTTAAAAGGATTTATTAATATTATTTATATACGAAATAAAATTATTTAATATTTTTTTCTAAAATTAAAAAGGATAATTATATAAATCAAAAATAAATAAAAACGGAACCTTCGTTTTTATTTATATATAACTTAGAATTCTTTAATTAAAGTAATAATATTTTATATTTTATAATTTATAAAATATAAATTATTAATTATATAATATTTTAGGGTTTATAACTTTATTATTAATCTGTTTTTTATAATAATAATATTAAATATTTAATATATATTAACGAACCGATTATATTAAATTAATAAATATAAAATCTTTTGAGTATTCGCAGCTTTTAAGATATATTTTATTAGAATATAATAATACCGAATTCCTTACTATCCCTTAGTATATTAATTAATACTTCTATTTTACTAACCCTCGATATATTAATTAATATTAATATTTTATTATTATCTTGCTGAATATAAGAATTATTTATTAATATTTAATTTTTATATTATTTGCAAATAACTTTTTATTTATTTATAAATAAATTTCGGCGAGCTTAATTAATATTAATACTATATCCCGTTATTGCCTTACTTTGCTCTATTTTATCTCTATCTTTTTTTTATCTTATATTATTATAACTCCTATATTAGTTTTTTTATTACTGCCCTTTTTTATTATTATAATTCGGATTTAAAATAATCTTATTCTTTATTAAAATAATATATTACCTATTTCCAAACTTTTAAAATCGATATTAAATTGATTTTATAATAAAACTCCGGTAAAATATATATAGATTTTATATTAATTACTTTATTTATAAATAATATTTACCTTTTTTAAAGTTAATATTATATTATAATTAGCTATTTTTATTATATTCTATATATAAATCTAGACGAAGTATTTAAATATCTTAGCAAAGTAAAATATCTTATAAATTCTAATTAATTTTTAAGATATAATTTTAATAATAATAAGCTAAAGGAAATATACTTTTAAATATTAATCCTCTACCCGGATCTTATTATTCTATTTATTTATATATAACTTTTTGAAGATTAATTCTTTTTAATATTTATAAATTATATCGGCTTTATAAAATTAAATTACCCGAAAAATATAAATAAAACGCAAAATATAATAAAGCAGTTAAAAAAGGAATTAATAGTCAAAGCTAATAAAATAGTTCTAAATTATAAAATAATTCTATTTAAGGTTTTCGCGGGATCAAAAGAGAAGATATTAAGCTTTATTTAATAAAACAAAACGCGAATATAAATATATACCCCGAAAAGAGCTAAAGATTTCGATAAATAATAAAAGAAAAATTCGGCTAGGCTCGATAAAATAGTTTAAAAATATATTTTTATAATTATAATTAATAAATCCTTTTAAATTAAATACAAATATATTAGCAAGCCTTTAAGTCCTTCTAAACGCTAGGCTAAAAGTCCTAAATCCGAGGCTTTTATACGCTTTAATAATAACTTTATACTAGGCGAAAATATCCTAAGGTATAATTCCGGTAATTCCGATAATACCAACGATACTGATAACTTTGATAACTCCGATAACTTTAATAACTTTAACAATTCCGATAACTCTAATAATTCCGATAATTCTAACGATTCTGACGATTCCGATAATTCCGATAATTAAAGAATAATAAATAACGAAATAGGTAATATAAACCAGGAAAAAGGTATAGGAATAAATACTTAAAAATCAGGATTAAAACGAATAAAAAGATAATATTAATAGGAATTAAATATTTTTAATTTCTTTATAATTAAGTTTTTAGAAATAAATCTTTATATAAAAATTATAATATTTATTCCCCCGATATTATAAATTAACAGAGGAAGTATAGATTAAGGTTAATATTAAATTAGGTATAATATCGCGCTTATAAACAATTAAAGTTATTTATAAATAATATTAAGTTAATTAGGTATTTAGGATATTATATAAGTTATAATTCGAAAGGTAATATAAATTGAATTAATTTGGGATTAAATTTCAAATTAAAAAGGGGAGTTAAATAATAATTTGCCTCTTAGAACAAGGTTATAAAATAAGCGTAAATACTTTTATTAAAAAAGCTAATTTATTTATTAAATATTTAATATATAAATATTACTAATTTTATAAAAATTATTTATAATATTATATTAAATTTTATTTTAAATTAATTCCAAAATACCTTTCCGATAACCTATTTATTTATTATATAATTTTATTTTATATTAAGACTTTTTATTATATTTATTAAAAAATATTTCTATTTAATATAATAATTTAATATAAATAAGACTAGCTTTGTTTTCGTTATTACAAATATAATAAATATTTTATATTTATTTATTTAAAGCTAATTTGCCTTATATATAAATATAAGTAATTAACTAATATTTTGAAGTTATATTGAATATTTACGGAATTACCGGTTAAGCTAGCTTTAATATATTTTATAATATTAATTAAATTATTTAAATCTTTGTCTCTTAGAATATATTATAAAAATTACTTTTTTATTCCTAATTATAGCTTAATAACCAAAACCGTATAACAAATTAATATTTTTATTATTAATAATCCGAACTATTCAAATCTTTATTCTTTAAGTATATTATAAATATAGCTCGATAGTTTGAAATTATAATTTAAAGATCAAAGCTATATAATTACCTACCGACTCTATTATTAACGGTATAATAGTTATATAACGCCTATATTATTAATATTAATATTAAAGATTTATAATATTTTTGTAAATAATTACTCCCGATATTCTATTTTAATTAGGTTAGTATAGAATATTATAATACTTTATTTATATAAAAAGCTCAGGAACCTATAAATATTCTCGTTTTATTATTTTAATTAATAGAATTAAATATTATTTATATATACTTTCTTAATAAATAATTTTAAAAGTAAATTTAGCTTATATTCCAAAATCGATTAATATTTAATAAAAAGTTTATAATTAATATCCTATTTAAATCAACTTCTTAAATATTATTCCGATCGGATTCTTAATATAATTCCTATTATTTATATTATTTATAAATAATATTAAATAAACCGCTTTATATTTCTTATATAATCTTTTATATCTGGTTTTAAACCTTCTTTTCGATTAGAACTCTAGCTTTTATAGGCTTTAAATATATATAACGCTATATAATTTATTATAGGCCTTATAGGCAAACAAAGTCTTTATCCTATTAATATTAATATAGGTTTGATTAGTAAAATTAAAAGAAATATTAAAATTAATATTTATCGAATAATAGCTATATATTATTTTTCGGGTATTTATTCTCTAGCTAAAAATAAATAGCAATTTTATATAATATTCTACCGAAAGTAAATAATATAGGAAAACGGAACTATCAATATATTTATATAAAAAATATATTGAAATAGCTTATATTATTCAAATTAAATAATAATTAGCTTACTTTAACCCTTTATATAAATTGCTTTAAATATTAATATTACGAAGTTTATTATCGTTTTTAAGCCTTTAAAAATTATTCGGAGTAATAATATATTCTCAAATAATTCTTATAAGTACCGGCTTTATTATAAGAAATCGGATAAGAAAAAGAAGTATTTAAACTTATTTAAATCTTAAATAATTATAATAAGTAATAACTATACTTGTATATTAAAAGAAATTACTCGCGGTATTGTTAATATATTCAGCCTTTAATAAATTCTTTATATTTTCTAAAGACGAATTATAAAAGCAAAGGGAATATAAATAATAAATTTATTAAATAAATAACTATTTAAATTATTAAATATTAAAAATTATTAAATCGAGATTTTTAACTTTCTGTTCAAATTCGAATTCTATCTTATAATTATATTATATCTTCTTTGTTATTATTCGCCCCCGTTGAGTGTTTTCTTTTTTTAAGATCCTATTCGAGGTCGAATTGGATCCCTATCGAATTTATACTAATTCTTAATCGAAATCGATCTAATCCTTAATCGAAATAAATCCTAATAAGAGTCGAAATCGATTTAATTTTTAATCGAAATAGATCCCGATAAGGGTCGAAATTAATCCTAATCAAAATCAAATTCTCGCGTAAATCTAATCGCGCGAGAACGCGTTAATATTCGCTTTTAATTTAATAATTTATTTATTTTATTGCCGCTTTGTCCCTTTCCTTCCTATATTTATTATAATTATTAATAATAGAATCTTTTATTATTAATAATCTGATCGTTTATAATCCTTAATATAAAATTCTTATTTATAAATTATATTAATATAGGATCTTAATAATAATATTATTAATAGCCGGCTTCAAAAACTACCTCGATATTAAATACGGCGATATTCTACCGAAATATCGCTAAATATATATTATAATATTCAAAAACTACCTTTTAATTTATACCGAAATATTAATATCTATTAATATTCCTTATTTTAATAACCTTTTGATCCCTTTTATCTAATATTATCGGAATAAATTCGTTTGCTATTAATATTATTATATCGTTTTGAACTTTAACGGTATTAAATATTATTATAAAAATATATATAATTTCTAAATAAAATTGACAATTAAGTAAAAAATATACGAATTATATATTAAAACCCTCCGATACCTCCTTTATAATTAAGTTTGGGATAGTAACGTCCCTTACTAATATATTATAATATTTAACTACGGGTAATAATATTTTCGAATTATTATCTACCTTATTATTCCTTTATTTTATCCGCGGACCTTTACTCTACTTCTTTTAACCTTATAGCAGATTTACGCGACCGCCTTAAGCGTCTTTGTATATAACTAGTTAAAAAATATTTTAAAAATATTAATTAATATTATTATTTTAGACTTAATAATATTATACCTAACCGAAGTTAATTTATAACTCGAATATTATTATATTATTAAGTACCTTTATAGCTTCGAACTAAATAGCCTCCTTTTGCTCGTTAATCTCCTTTGGCTAAATAAAGGGGTTTATTAATAGATTTACCTTATAATTAATTCTTTAATTATTATTATATAAAATTTATTTTTTACTAAAAAGATTAATATATTCAATTAAACCTTAATTAATATATTTATTAATTATAATAATTAAATAGAAATTCTCTTATAGGTCAAGTTATAATAAAAGACGTAAAACTAATATATAGGAATTTAAAAGAGGTTCCTTTATTTTATTATTTAAGCCTTCTATTTAAAGGACAATAAATTTAATTTCTATTTATAATTAGCTTAGCTCCGATAGCTAAAATAATATTTTTAGGAAGCTTAGATAGCAAACAAGATAAAGGATCTTTAAGATAAAGATAGAAAACGTCGGATAATAGGCCTTATCAAAATTATTAAGAGCCTCGCGGTTGCTTTCTTTACTTATAAATTTTATATTAAGTTTAATAAGAGTATTATTGTTATATTTATTGCTATATTTAATATAAATAACTACGTTAAAGTATTTTATAATACTCTAATAATAATGCAATATCTCGCCGTTTTTATTAAAGGGACTTAGTTAATTGCGGTATAAATATTTCTTTAAGCTTAAAAGGTAAATTAAGTTTAATATACCGTTTCCTATCTCCGCGAGATCCGAGATAAGTATCTGCTTAATATATCTTATATATTATTTATTTAAGTTTTACGTTTGTATAAATATAAATAGCAATTATATAATAATATTATTAATATTAGCTATATTATTTAATCTAACGACCGGAGCTCGCTAAACTTTAAAGAGATAATATTTATTATCGACTATTTCTATACCTTTATTTAAGAGGAGATTAGCTACCTACAAAATACTTTAATTATATTAATCCTTTTATTAAAAAAGGCTCCGTTTCTATATATATAAATATTATATATCGACCTTTTTATTTTGGTTGATAATTTAATTAATAATATTAAATAATAATTATTCCTCTAAGAGCCTTAGAATTATTTAAAGAGATATAATCTTTAGTTGATAAACCGGTTATTAAGCTCTATTAGCTAATATAAAAAGTTTTTTAAGGCAGGGTTTATATAGGGGACCCTTTTAGACTAGGAACCCGCTTAAATACTGCAGCGGATTAACAAATATATCAAGGTATATTAGGATTTTCTATATAAGCTTTTCCTAATAATATATATTCTTAGAGGGCAGCTTTTATAAAGTACCGAATTCTTAAGCTTATATTTCCAAAATATCTTATTTAGGAGCTATCGGAATATCTTTATTAAATAAAGAGTAATCAACTTCGTTATTATTTATTATAAAGGGTATAATTTCAAAAATATTATTAAGATTATTTATCGCTATTTCCCGAAATCGTTAAGCTAGATTCTAATATAATATTTAATTTTAATTTATTTCTTTATTAAATAATTTGCTTAATTTTATTTAATTTTATATATAAGCTCCGCCTTCTTTTAAGCCTTAGACGATAACTACCCGTAATATAGCGACTATTTTTCGCAGACCTTCGGCGCCCGATCTATTATAATAATAAAATATAATTATCGTTTTATAATAATACCTTATCGCTATATTATTATTATCGTATCTAGAGAATTTATTCTTAAAGGGAGTTATTTCGACCGATAATTAAATTAGGGTAATATAAATATCTTAGATAAATAAGCCGGCTATTATAATATTACTACTAGGGCTCTCTATAGCTGCTTTATTAACAAATAATTTAAATATATTAAGGCTTACCGGAAATATTATTATTAAATTAATTAAGCTTGATACTAGCTTCTCTTCTAGCCGGTTAAGGAGAAACTTAACCCCCTAGCCGAAGATATATTAATAGAAATAGCGATCGAGGCGGTAACAGAGGTCGTATAAAAAGCAGCTATATAACTTAAACCGGAACTTATAATAGCAACTTTTTTATTAACTTTAATAATTCTAACGGTTTTATCAGCTTTATTATTAATTTTATTATTAGTTCCTTTATTAATTTTATAAATTTTATTATTAATTCTATTATCAGTTCCCCTATTAGCTTTATAAGCTCTATTACCCGCTTCGCCGTAAGTTCTGCTGGAGACGGTAGGCGGTATTATAAGAATAAATATCTCGTACAATATAAAAGTAAATAAAGGATTTATATTTAATAATAAGATAATATTCAATAACTCGGGGTATAAGGAAATCTCGTCTTTATTAATTTTTATAAACCTTTTATTATTATTTTTCCCCTAGCTGGTAATTATACCCCTATTTAGGCCTAGCTTATTTACTTCCTCCCCTTTACGGTTCCCTCTTTTTTAATAGTAGCCTTTAGCTTTTAGGTCCCTTAATATCTAGGCTAGCTCCTGCGCCCTTAGAATAATCGCTTTTATCGGGGTTTATTAATAGGTAAAAGGCAATATTTTCAAAAGTTATATCGGCCTAAGATTATTTAAATTAAGATAGTTAGTATTACGAATAGCTTTATTTTAAAAGGTTTTATTACCTATAGCCCCGCCTTTCCCTTTAAAGGTAATATTATTTATAATATTATTTATAGCTTTGAAAATAGTATTAATTTCTTTTCGGAGATATATTACCCCCTTAGCGATTCTTATAATATATATAATATCCCTTAATCGGAGAAGGCCTTCTAGTAGCCTAATTATATATATATAATAAAAATAAATATAACTTTAATAGGACTTCTAATATTAATTCTTTATAATTTAAAAAGAATTATATTAATAAAGCCTAGATTATTAGCAGAAGATATTTAACTTTATTTTAGAATAAAACCGTAAACGGAGGAGGGAAAGCGGTTAACAAAGTTAGAATATTATATATAACGAGAGGTAGAAGTTAGGTAAGCGAAAAATCTAATTTATATAAAAATACTTTATTCGATAATAATATAAAAAATTAAAATTATTGCCTTATATTATTTATAAATAATATATTAAATTATTATATTAAGGTTGCTTAAATAACTCCTATATTATTTATAAATAATATATTATATTATTATATTAAGGTTATTCAGATAGCCCCTATATTATTTGCAAATAATATATTATATTATTATATTAAAATTGCTAAAACAGCCCCTTTATTATCTATAAATAATATATTAAACTATTATATTAGGGTTGCTAAAATAGAGCCTATTCGGCGCAAATAATATAATATTTTCAATAGCTTTTCGATAATAATAAGCGGCTATTAAATAATACCTTTGCAAATTATATTAAATACAATTTTAATATCTTTATCAAAATATATCCCCGACTTATTTATAAGTAAGTTTCTATCTTTCGTTATAACCTGATACGGATTAATTAGCTAACTTAAAAAATTAAATAATAAAGCAAAGTATTTTTTTTATTCGAATTGCAAATACCGTTTATCGCTTATATCCTCTTTTATTAATATTATTATTAAATTAATATTTTTAGGAATAGCTAAATATTTATAAGCTTTTAATTTAATTACTTTGATCCCTTATATATTCTTCCTGTATTTATTTAATATAATATTCGATTTTTTATATTTTTTAATAATTTATTATAATTATATTAATATATTAATTTTATATCGTAATCGGTTCTCGTCTATTTATAAGATATATTTACTTATTTCCTTTAACTTCGAGCTTAGATCAATATTATTATAGTTTTATTATTCGCTAACCGATTTAATTTATTATTGCCGTTATATTCTATATTATTACCTTTATTTTTACAGTTTATTATACCCTTTCTTTAATCTATTTTATTATTATATTTTATAACTTAATATATTTCGAAGCTAATTTGTTCTTATATATTTAATATTATTTACGAATAAACTTATATAATATTAATAAGGAATAATACCGGGCCGGATATAATTAATATAGTTTTTGTATATAATATTATTTCCTTATATTTTTATTTTTATCTTTTTTTTATTTTATAATATTATACTTCGTACTGTTTGCTTTTGGTCGCCGGATATTTTACTTATTATTTTTTAATTATTTTATTATATTAATTTTTACTCGAATAGTCTCTATCCCCTTCCGAAGCCTTTGAAACGTTAACGAAACTAATTATATAATAAGGCCTTACTAAAAGATTTCCGAAAATATATTAACTATTTGTTGTTTATAAATAATATTAACCTTTCTTATTATTTAAATTATCTCCTTTATTCTACTATTTTAATTGTAGATAATATTTATTATTTTGCTTATTATTATTATTTTAATACTTGTTAATCTCCGCTAAAATAGGGGGAAAGAAAGACGCTATTAATATTAACCTTATAAATAAGATTTATACTAAATAGAGAGTAACAGAATCGCAGAAGTTAAAATATAAATTCGATATTTTGTAAAGAAATATCCTTAGAGTTAGAGTTATTAATTAGAATTTTGAATCTAATATTAGTTAGCTTATTAGGTACTTGGGTTTCCCTTCTATTATACCTTTAACCAAATTTATATTAATATTAATAATAAATCGAAATTTCCTTTAACCTTAATTATATAAAAGGAATATAAGATTTTAAATCTTAAATAAAATAAAAGATTTATTATAAACGGTCAAGATTATATTCAGTATTATTACGAACGAAGAATCTTTATTATTATATTGATTTTATTAGCCTTTTCCCCTCCCGAGAGAATATCTTTTTAAGGGCGATTACTGCGGCTATATTTTATAAGTTTAAATAATATATCGAATTATTACGAATATTCCCGATTACTTCCTAAACGAGGCGTTAGATATATATAAAATCGAAGGGTATTCCTTAGAAGATTGGTATTATATATATAATATATATTATTAATTTAAAAAAATAAATATTAGGTTAATATATAATATTATAAGTAAAATATAGAATAATACCGCTATTATCCCGGAATTCCTAACGGATAAAAAATTAAAGTTGATAAAAAAAGATATAATTATTAATATAATAAAGTTATGCTTAAAAATTAAAATTAAATTATATTTATATATATATCTTAGTTACTCTCCTTAATTTATTATATATAAACCTTTTCTCTGATACCCCGATAGCTAATAAAGTTAGGGATCTTTATAACTTCTTCGACCTTATATAAAACCCTAATTATAGCCTTATAATTAAAGAAAGAGAGGACAAAAACCCCTATATAAATTTTTCGATTAAAGATTATAATTATATTAAATAAAAGATTAATATAAAGATAATATTTATAAATAATATTTAATAGTATTTCTAATTATTAAATCTTATTTCTTTTTATATTTAAAGTAATCCTATAATAGCTAGGGAGTAAATCGACTTTAATATTATTAACCGAATTATCTTATTAATCTTGATTATCTTCTAATTATAAAGAATTATAATTATATAAATATATAATATTTACGGGAAAATTATTTATATTAACTAAAATATCCCTTTTGTTATTTAGAAAATTATCAAATTGGAAATAAAATCCGCAAAGCTTAAAGCTTACGCCTATATTTATTATATAATCGTTTCTATTTTTAACAAAAAGGTAAATAAGGAGATAATAAAGGGTCTCCGTAATATACGGGATTATTAACGTTTGTATTATATTATATTTAATATTTAGTTAAATAATCTCTTCTAATAAATAGAAGCTAATACGGCTAATATCGAGATAATTTATAATAACTTGTTTAATAATTATAAGGTTTTATATTATTTTAAATTAATATATTCGGTTTTTTCCCTTCTTAATTATAATTTAAGAACAGGATTCGCTTAATATAATATATATATAATAGTCAAGCTTAAGTTTCTTGTAGTATTAGCGTATAATATTTATAACCGTTATTAATATAAACTGATTATCTTTATTAATTAATTATTAATATAATAAATAACAGAAATAATTTTATTAAACGTTAATTTCAAAGTCTTAGGAATATAAGCTTAATATAAATTTGCTAATCAAGATAATATTATAAACTGCTTTAATAACCCTAAGAAGTATAATTAAATCTTAGTTATTAATATATATATTTCGGCTATCGCGCTAAATCTCTAGCGGGATTGCTCGGATATAATATTTATAAATATACTTAATAATACGAATACTATACTCCAAAATAGTAGCAAAATCAATTGGATAGGCTAAGATCGTATATATTATTTTTAGGGTTAGGGTTAGGGTTAGGGTTAGGGTTAGGGTTAGGGTTAGGGTTAGGGTTAGGGTTAGGGTTAGGGTTAGGGTT
>JAABUQ010003579.1_pt1 | contig 28224 bp, 28 predicted proteins | sample 5560001 | NCBI WGS metagenome assembly JAABUQ01 (sample SAMN10711888, study PRJNA513371) | rock metagenome | isolation source: Antarctica rocks | place: Antarctica: Victoria Land, Finger Mt nord | collected 2015-12-18 | reverse complement strand
CAGTTCTTCTGGTGACAACTGCTTGAGGCTTTGCAATTCTACAGTTATCGGCTTTGGTGCATCACTCATACAGCTAGACTACTAGAAAATGGCTCTCTGTCAAGTCCTCGACCTGAATCCTTACCACTCCCGTAGGGCAGAAGGCACTGGCTTAGGACTCGCAATCAGCCGTAAAATCGTGGAAATGATGGGTGGTGAAATCAAAGTCGAGAGTACCTATGGAGAAGGTAGTAAGTTTTGGTTCGATCTGGATTTACCAGAAGCGATATGGATTGAGTCAGAACCGTCCAAAGACCAAAACGTAATCGGCTACCAAGGCAAGCAACAAACAATCCTGATTGTTGATGACCGTTGGGAAAACCGGGCTGTAATTGTCGATCTATTGGCACCCATTGGTTTTAAGCTAGTTGAAGCAAGTCATGGGCAAGAGGGTTTAGAAAAAGCCAGAGAATTTCCACCCGATTTAATTATTACTGACTTGACGATGCCTGTGATGAATGGCTTTGAGATGACTCAAAGTTTGCGCGAGTCGGAAGAATTTAAAGATGCATTGATTATTGCCTCCTCTGCCAGCGTGTTTAGCTTTGACCGCCAAAAAAGTAGAGAAGCAGGTTGTAATGATTTTCTTCCTAAACCTGTGCAAGCCTCAGAGCTACTTGAGCAATTGCAGAATTATTTGAGATTGGAATGGATTTATGAAGCTAAGCAGGAATTAATCCCTGCTCAGGAGTCCACCCAGATTGATGAAATAGTTATTCCCCCCTCAGAGGAACTCACTGGCTTATATAAAGCAGCTAAAGCTGGCTATATTTCAGAGATTCAAGAGGAAGCCAACCGCCTCAAACAGCTAGATTTTAGATATACAACCTTTGCTGAGCAGGTTCTTAAGCTAGCTGAAGAGTTTGACGATCAAGCTATTGTTAAGCTAGTTAAACCAGCTTTGTCAATTTAAGGAAGCATTGCCACGAGAACCACCTTGCTAGCATCTAGCAGAACCTTTAGTCGCGCCTCAAATCGTCCCTCAAACCCTCTCCTTCGTTAAGCATTTCCGGTGCTACAGCAGGGTTACTGAGCATTTCCTCTGGGCTGAGTTCCATCAGGGCATCGTCCATGGCAGGTGGTTGTTTAATCCTTTCAATCTCCTCCGCAAGCTCTGGAGTTGCTGGATCAAGTTGTTCATACTTATCTGCTTGATTAGGAGCTGTTTCACTGCTCATGATGATTTCTCCAAACATGTTTGAACCTACGTACCTCAGGCTAAACGCGTCTGTTGCGATGCACACACTATCTTGAGGATTAGATTGGTTTTCCCTCATCTCTTATTCCTCACCCCCTTGGTGACGGATACTATAGAAAGCGTAAACACTTCTGTATTCTTCGTTTCATTACGCTAACTAGGAAACAGGCAGTGCCACCACAAAAGCCCCACACTACCGCTCAAATAAAACCTTCGAGATTTTCTCGGCTTTCTAGCCTGGCAGCGCGAAATCCCTTGGTGATTTCACGCTTGGTTATACCCTGGACTATCGTCGGAATTGTGAGTGGCCTCTTCGCTGGCTTGTAATGGTACGTCCTAGAACAGATGACTCGCAGACTGCAAGTGTATGAGGGTCCTAGCCTTCTAATAGTGATGCCGCTAGCCGGTTTGGTTGTCGGCTTAGTGATTCATTTCCTTGGAAATCCTGGTGAAATTGCTGTGATTGTCGATAATATCCACTTTCGCGGTGGACGCCTCGATCCTCGCAAAAATCCTGCCATGATTCTGGCTTCCCTTGCAAGCATTTCGGCAGGAGGAAGTGCAGGTCCAGAAGCACCCCTTGTACAGGTAACAGGCTCGTTTGGCACTTGGTTGGCAGACCGACTGAGAATTGAGGGCGAAAATCTTAGAACCATGAGTCTTGCAGGTATGGCTGCAGGCTTCACAGCCCTATTTGGCTCACCCCTTGGCAGTGCGATGTTCGCACTGGAGATTCTGCACCATCAACACATTTTGGAGTACTACGAAGCATTGCTGCCAGCCATTGTTGCGAGTTGCGCTGGGTATGTGGTCTTTGCACTGATTACCCATCTGGGAATTGCACCAACCTGGCATTTTCCCCAATACCACCTAGACAACATTGACGATTTTGCCTTGGCTGTCCTGTTCGGAATTATAGGAGCTGCGGCAGGATGGCTATTCATGGGCATTTTTCGAGCCTGTGATCGCCTGTTTGTCCTGATTCCAGGACCAATTTATCTGCGGACAACACTGGCGGGATTAGTACTGGGTAGCATCGCCGCCGTCTTGCCGCTGACTCGTTATTTCGGCGATGAACAGCTGAACGAAGTTATTACTAGCAACTTTCCTGCTGTTTTCCTCTTGACTATCGCTGGTGCCAAATTGGTGACTGTCAGCTTTACACTTACGGGTGGATGGCGTGGTGGGTTTATCATTCCCATGTTTTTTACTGGCGCATGTGTGGGCAAAGCCATCGCCGTTTTGCTCCCTGGACTGAATCCTGTCCTTGCGATGATTTGTACAATGGCAGCGCTGAATGCAGCGGTGACGCGAACGCCTGTAAGTACAACTTTGCTCTTGACGAAACTGACCGGATTCAGTCCTTTAACGCCAATCCTCTTTGCTAGTTTAATTGGATTTTTTCTCGCTCCCAAAGCTCCTTTGATTAAATCTCAGCTTAAGTCTCATCCGGAAGAACTGGCTGATTAAAGCAGATGGACTCTAGAGAACGACTTGTCTCTAGAGCCCATCTTACTGTTTAGTCTGCCTAATTAAGCAGGAACCATTGCTTTCTGAGACCTCATCCAATGGCGATGTTGAGCGATCGCCTGGATAAATTCATCACTCGCCGACTTCAATCCGGCTTGGTGACCGGTGACAACCCCTGCATCCGCTCGCACCCCATCCTGTGACAGATTCACTCCCGCCAGGTCACCCGACGATAGCAATTCGACACCTTCACTCGTGGCGGCGATCGACTTACAGTGCTTGAATGCCTCATTGATGAAGTGAACCGCTTCGCCTTGCTGCTTGAGCAGCTTAACGCTTTGAGATCCACCTGGCACATACACCGCATCGAACACCACAGAAGCACCTGTTATGAAGGTCATCTCAACCGGAATCTCCTGACCGTCATCCCCCTTGATCGTGCCACCATGGGGAGCAACAACTTTCGCCTGGGCACCCTCCTGCTGTAGTGCCTGCTGGAACGTCAGCAGTTCGTGAGCATTCACGCCATCCGCCGCTAGAATCGCAATCCGGCGACTCTTGATCGTCTTTGGCATCTTCTCCAATAGGTGCTGGATGCTGAGCGCCAGAGATTTCTGCCCATGATTTGGTCTTACTTCAACCGTAGGAGCAGGTAAGCCCAGTCCTGCGGCAACGCGCTTGGTAAACTCATGATCTATCTGGTTGAACAACTCCAGCATCCGCTCTTTGACAGCTTTGTTCATCACTTTGCCAAGCTCAAAGTGTGCGGCTTTGACCAAGTGTTCTTTCTCCGGTTCAGACATACTGTTCCAGAACAAGGTTGCCTGACTGAAGTGATCTTGGAAACTGGGACTGCGTTCCCGGATTTTATGCCCTTCCACGCGATCCGCATAGCTAACAAAGCCACCCAGATTTTCAGGAGCCGTCATCGGGCAGCCCCCACCAAGCGAATTCGGGTAGTAGTTGACCTTTGATGTGGGGATGTTGTATTGCATGACCCCATCCCGTTGGTTGTTGTGGAACGGACAGACGGGGCGGTTAATCGGCAGATTGGTAGAATTTGCACTCCCCAAGCGGTGCATTTAGGCAAGTTTCTGCAGGCAACTCCAATATCCTCAAGAAGATGCTACGCTGCCTCCTCCAACTAAAGGTGGGAATGCCTTACGTCACCGAACAGGGGTGAGGGAAAGTGTCGTCTCACCCGGCAAAGTGGTAAAATGTGATAGGATTATACTATAATTCATCACTCTTTGGAAGCTAAGCAGAACTTATTGCCCTCTTTTAGGCTTTATCTGCCAAAATCCTGCATTTTTGGAGTTTTTCCACAGTATGACCTTTTCCCAAGAACGGATTATCCCTACGGATCTGCGAAACGAAATGTCCCGGTCTTACCTGGAATACGCCATGAGCGTGATTATAGGTCGGGCACTTCCAGATGCTAGGGATGGTCTCAAACCAGTACATCGGCGCATTCTCTACGCCATGCATGAGCTTGGCTTAACAGCAGACCGACCGTTTCGTAAGTGCGCCCGTGTGGTGGGGGAAGTACTGGGTAAATATCACCCCCACGGCGACACCGCAGTGTATGACGCCTTGGTGCGAATGGCGCAGGATTTTTCCATGCGATCACCACTAATTAACGGGCATGGCAACTTTGGCTCAGTGGATAACGACCCACCAGCGGCAATGCGATATACAGAATGCCGCCTGCAAGCCCTGACTGGCGATGCCATGCTACGCGACATCGAAGCGGAAACAGTAGACTTTGGCGATAACTTCGACGGTTCCCAGCAAGAACCGCTGGTACTACCAGCCAGGATCCCCCAGCTATTGCTGAATGGTTCAGCGGGGATTGCCGTGGGGATGGCAACCAACATTCCACCCCATAATTTGGGCGAGCTGATTGATGGATTGGTAGCGCTAATTTACAATCCCGAACTCACAGATATCCAGTTAATGCAGTATATCCCTGGTCCCGACTTTCCTACAGGGGGGCAGATTTTAGGCACAACTGGGATTCGGGAAGCTTACACCACTGGTCGCGGTTCGATCACCATGCGCGGGGTGGCTGAGATCGAAACCGTTGAACAGCGGGGACGCCCCGAACGGGAAGCAATCATCATTACCCAGCTACCATATCAAACCAATAAGGCGGCACTGATAGAGAAGATCGCCGAGATGGTTAATGACAAGCGGCTGGAGGGGATTGCAGATATTCGGGATGAGAGCGATCGCGATGGGATGCGGATTGTAATCGAACTCAAGCGCGATGCCTATCCCCGTGTCGTCCTGAATAACCTCTACAAGCAGACGCCCGTACAGGCAAACTTCGGGGCGAATATGCTGGCTTTGGTCAATGGGGAACCCCAGCTACTCACGCTCAAGCAGTTCCTCAACGTCTTCCTAGATTTCCGTATTGAAGCGATTACCAGACGCACGCGCTATGAATTGCGTAAAGCTGAGGAACGAGATCATCTGCTTCAAGGTCTACTGATAGCGTTGTCAAACCTGGATGCGATGATTGAGCTGATTCGCCACGCTGCTGACACTCCCACAGCACGGCAAGGGTTGATGGAGTCCTACGGACTATCTGAGGCGCAAGCAGATGGGATTTTGCAGATGCAACTGCGGCGTCTGACCGCCCTAGAAGCAGACAAGATTCGCTCCGAACACGAGGAATTACAGACGCAGATTACTGATTTGCAGGATATTTTGGCGCGACGCGAGCGCATCCTGGAAATCATTGAAACTGAAGTTACCCAACTGAGAACCACCCACGCAACACCGCGACGCACAGTCATTGAACCGGCTGAAGGTGAGTTCAACGATGCTGATTTAATCGCCAACGAAAAAGCGGTGATTTTGCTGACCGAGCAGGGTTATATCAAACGGATGCCAGTCAACACTTTTGAGGCACAAAACCGTGCGACTCGCGGTAAGGCAGCTGCCCGCGTGAAAGAGGATGATGGAATTGAGCATTTCTTGACCTGCTGTGACCACGATAGTGTTTTGTTTTTTAGTGCCCGTGGCGTGGTCTATTGCCTCAAGGCGTATCAAATCCCAGCTGGCTCTCGCACCAGTCGGGGTGTGCCGATTGTGCAAATGCTGCCCATTCCCAGGGATGAGAAAATTACCTCCATTGTCCCAGTCACTGAGTTCACCAGCGATGAATATCTAGTGATGCTGACTAAGGGCGGCTACATCAAGAAAACGGAACTGGCAGCATTTAGCAACATCCGGGCGAATGGGTTAATTGCGATTTGCCTGGAAGAGGGCGACCAGCTTAGATGGGTGCGACGCGCTAGGGTCGAAGACAGCATTCTGATTGGCTCCCGCCAAGGCATGGCAATTCACTTTAGAACCGATCATGAGCAACTACGTCCCCTTGGTCGTGCCACTCGCGGGGTGAGAGCGATGAAACTGCGCCATGGAGATGAACTGATTGGCATGGATATCCTGCCTGGTGCAATTCTGGCGAATTTGACCACAGTTGAAGCAGATATTACAGAAGCCGAAATCGAAGAGATCGAAACCGAAGAGATCGAAGAGGAGATCGAAACTGAAGTAGCTGTACAAAATAGCCAAGGACCGTGGGTGTTAATCATCACGATGGCCGGTTACGGCAAGCGAGTGCCAGTTGCCCAGTTCAAGCTGTACAATCGGGCAACGAAGGGGAAGATTGCCACCAAATTCAAACCTCGCAAGCTCAAAGACCAGCTGGCAGCTATCGGCATCGTCAACGAGGATGATGAACTCATGATGGTCACGAGCCGCGGGATTATTATCCGTCAGGCTGTTAGTGCAATTCCGCCCTACTCTCGGTCGGCTACAGGGGTACGAGTGCAGCGTTTGGATGAGGAGGATGCGATCGCAGCGGTGGCTTTAGTTCCCCTGAGTGCAGGCGATGAGGAAGAGTCTGAATAAGGAGGGGGAGAGGGGGAGAAATTTATCCCCTCTCCTCATAGCCTTAGCTAGCGGCTGCTTGATGGGAATCACTGTTGCACCTGTAGGAGCCTGGCCTCTCGCCTGGATTGCCCTAGCTCCCCTATGGATTCTAGTTGCCTCCCCTGCCAAACAGCAAAAGCCTTCTCTCCCACTCACCCCCTCTCCCCCTCTCCTCGCCTCCCTCCTCTGGGGAATTGGTTATCACGGTCTAGCACTTTGGTGGATAACTGGGATTCACCCCATGACATGGATGGGGGTTCCTTGGCTGGCTAGCCTGGCGATCGCTCTTTTCTGTTGGTTTGCCGCTACCCTTTGGGGTGCTGCCTTAGTCGTAGTCTGGGCAGTGGGAATGACGTTAGTCGGTCGTGCTGCCATAGCAAGCTGGTGTCGTATCCTGATTGGCGTTGCCTTCTGGTGTGGTTTGGAAGCTCTCTGGACCGCTAGTCCACTGTGCTGGACTTCTCTTGCTTACACCCAGAGTCCCCATAACCTAGCCATTTTGCATCTCGGTCAACTCTCCGGGTTTAGCCCCGTGGCAGCGTCAGTAGTGGCGGTCAACGGCTTGATCGCCGAGGCGTGGATTAAGGTTAGGTCTTGGGACCGAAGGCTCTCCCCCTCTGCTTCATGGAGTTACTTAGGCACAGCACTTGGGTTAATAGTGGGCTTACACCTACTAGGATTTGGTTTGTATAGCCGTCCCCTGCCTCAGGTGCCTTCGTCAGCCTTACAGGTGGGGATTATTCAAGGTAATGTCCCGAACGAAATCAAACTGTACCCAGCTGGCTTCCGTCGCGCTATTGAGGGCTATACCACTGGCTATCTCACCTTAGTAGATCAAGGAGTTGATGCCGTCTTAACCCCAGAAGGGGCTTTACCCTTTCTTTGGACTGACGTGATGCGGAGCTCTTTATATTCTGCTATTCAAGAAAAAGGTGTCGTTGCCTGGGTAGGAGCGTTTGGAGAGCAGGGACGTAGCATTACTAATAGCCTATTTACCGTTACGGGCACAGGTCAAATTTTCAGCCCCTACAACAAAGAGAAGTTGGTGCCTCTAGGCGAATATATTCCCTTTGAGCAATTTTTAGGCGGCATTATTGACCGGCTGTCGCCTTTAAATGCCCATCAAGTTGCTGGTCAGCCACACCAAGTATTTGATACACCTTTTGGTCGGGCAATTGCGGGTATTTGCTTCGAGTCAGCTTTCTCGGAACATTTCCGCGCTCAAGCAGCTGCCGGTGGACAGTTTATCCTCAGTGCTTCTAATGATGCGCATTACAGCTCAGCTATGCCTGCCCAGCACCATGCCCAAGATGTGATGCGGGCGATTGAAACAGACCGTTGGGCGGTGCGAGCAACTAACACGGGCTATTCAGCTATTATTGACCCCCACGGGAGAATTCCCTGGATCTCTCGGCTTAAAACTTACGAACTCCATGCCGCAACTATTTACCGTCGGCAAACACAGACTCTCTACGTGCGTTGGGGAGATTGGCTAACACCTCTGTTGCTAGTGTTAGGTGCGATCGCGTTGTTAGTAAGTTCGCTACACTGACTTCCGGCTCCATCCCCTCCTGATGCGCCAAACGTTGGATGGAGCGATCGCCGCAGGCGTGGGTCAAATGCTGCTGATGGACAACCCGCACGAGCGTGTCGTATTTCATCCCCCTTTTGGTAGATTTCAGTTCAATCTCAACGAAAGTCGTAGTTTTATCCCTAATTAGTAAGAACAAAGAAACGAGACCTTTTTCAGATGTTTCTTCTTCTGTGAGTGCTCACAATGAACGTGTTCTGGATCAAGGAAGAAATTATAGCTATATGTGCCAATTGGCAATGAAACCATCTGCTAGAAGCGATAAAGAGAAAGCATCTTAATCTGTCATAACGACCAATTTCCAAAAGGTAGACAGAAAAAGGTTTTCAGATCTTAGTTACATGATTTTACATGTATCCGGTCTCCATCCCAATATGAGTTCATAGTTCCAGTCTGATACATGCCTAATAGAAATACTTTGAACGTGGTTGAGTTTATTCAGGTTCTCAACGCTCTAGCTAGCTGCGGTCAAGCCAAGCAATTGCAACCTTCTGAAGAGTTTTGTATTCTAGCAGGACGAGCGGCTATCTGGACAGACAACTCAGGTCAGGAGATAGTTACTTGGGTTCGTCGCCCCTGGACAGTGAATAAGCTTCAAGACTCGCTCTTACGTGTCAAACCTGAGGTTGAATGTGAGATTGCCTACAAGCTGATTTGCAGACATTTAAACAGATATTCAGCTATTTACTGGGGATTTTATCTGCTGTAGTGCTTAAGCGATTGCAAGCGATCGAGCAAGCTTTTAATAGCAGTTCAGCAAGAATCTATTAGAAGTCTGAAGGAGATATTTCTTAAGCTATATTGGTGCTAAAACAATATGTACCACATGACTTGAACGAATGATAGAACCTTTAAATATTTCCATTATCGGAGGTGGCATTGGCGGGTTAGCGACTGCGATCGCCCTGCTCAAACACGGATTTAACGTGCAAGTTTACGAACGGGCACAGGCTTTGCGACCTATTGGTGCGGGTCTGATGAGTCAAACTCCATCAAGGCAAATTTCCTCTCAACCCAATTTGTAATATGCACGTAGTCATTGTCGGTGCAGGACCGGCTGGTCTATTCTTAGCCCATCGATTGCTTGCCCTTAGCCCAAGCTATACGGTACAGATATACGACCGTAACCAAAATCCTACTGATCCAGAGTCTTTTGATAGAGGATTCGGCTTGGGATTAGGTGCAAGAGTACAGCATTGGTTGAAAAGCATTGATGGTCTTAGGGAGCAATTAGCCTTTGAAGGGATTGAATTCACTCCTGGTGGACTGATCTTGATTCCGCGTCGTCAACTCTGTGCTACACTCCTGCGATCGCTACTGACACGTTATGGCAATCGGACCTCTGATGAGAGTTCACGGCTATCGGTAAACTTTAACGTTTCAGCCGTGGATGTTGATCTCGCAGGTCGTGAGGTCGTGATTGAGAGAGAATCTGGTTCGGAAAAAGTAGCATACGATCTTCTAGTGGGGGCAGATGGAATTCACTCGACCATCCGAAGTGCGATGATAGTCTCAAAACCAGACGAAATCAATTTTCAACAGCAGCAACGACCACAGGTATGGAAAGTGCTGCAACTGCCGATGCCGCCAGAACTACAACAATCTCCACCTCGCATCATTCGACTGCAAAAGCGAAGCTCTCAAGGGTTTGCCGGAAGCGGCTCCGGCAACTCAAGAGCGCAAGCTCGATTTGGTCTGGTTTTTGGTGGCTGCTTACCGCAAAAAGATGGTCGTTTTACTGCGTTGATTTTCTGGCAACCAGTGGGCAGCAGCGATCGGATCAATCCCTGTGGAATTACAACAGTAGAGGAATTACAGCAGTTATTGCAGGAGATGTTCCCCAAAAACTTGCCTGCACCTAAGCTTGATCTCGATCAAGCTGCGGCATTCCTGGCAGCCCAGCCGGGGCATGAATACTGGAGCCAATGTCGCTGCTATCATGACTTGGAGGGTCGGGCAGTACTGATTGGTGATGCTGCACACGGGATGTTTAGTCTGTTGGGACAAGGCTGCACCGCAGCGATCGCGGATGCAGTTGCCCTTGACTCATTGCTTCAGCAGCACCGCGAGCAGTCGTCTACCGTCTTAACTCAGTTTTCTGCTCAACAAGTTGCAGAAGGTCATGCGGCTTCTGACCTGAGCCTAATTGCATTAATCTTTTACCACCGATGGTTGGGGCTGCTCTACAAAGTTGCCACGTTGCTATGGGTCGTTGTCCTAAGACGACCCAGCATCTTTGCTCGACTCAATCAAGTGGATGCCAACTATGTGCAAGTACTACGCGGAAATCGAGTATGGATATGGCTTGCTAAGAAACTGCTCCCAGATTCACTGAAATGTCAGTCTCAATAGAGGTGTTGCACAGTTGTGTCACACTAGGAAAGCAAGCAGGTATCGAACCCCAACAAATCGACTGCCCAAGTCTCGTTATGTGTCGAGAGCGGTAAGAGATGACCGAAGAGGGAGTAGGGGAATAAATTTAGAAAAATTCAACCGAGACGGGGCAAGCCAACCCGCGAGGTTGAAAACGTCCTTAGATCAAGCCCTTTCCTTCAGGGAAAGGTATCCCTACTCCCTACCGCTCGCAAGCAATTCTTACGGTCGCCTCCAGAAAGCTTTGCTGCGAGCGCTACTCCCTACTCCCTGTGCCCAAAGGGCGCTTGACAATTATTCGAAATTTAGATAACAAGAGGATTGCGCAGTCCACACCCGGCAGAGTCAAATCGACTCTTTGGAGGCTGCGGATTGACTGAGAACAAAAACAGGCAACCGTGACGGCAAACCAGAACTCTTTCTTGCGAAACCTTTGGTACTACGCGCTACCAGGCGGTCAACTCAAACCTGGAGCCATGCTAGCAAAGACCCTGCTTAATGAACCGGTGCTTCTAGCCCGCAGCCGCACCGGCCAAGTATTTGCCCTGCGCGACATTTGCCCACATCGGGCGGTGCCGCTGACCTGTGGCCAGTTCGACGGGCATGAAGTAGAATGCTGTTATCATGGGTGGCGCTTCGATCCGACTGGACGCTGCACCGCTATTCCATCTCTGATTGCAGGTCAAGACCTTGATTTGAGCCGCTTCCGGGTAAAGCAATATCCGGTGCGTGAAGTCCAAGGAAACATTTGGATTTACATGGCAGCGTTCGACGCCAACGATGCTATCCAGCCCGACATCGATATTCCACTGGTTCCCCACTTCGACGACCAACCCTACCAGTTGGTGGAGACGGTACAGTTCCCTTGCTTCTTGGATCATGCAGTGGTGGGTTTGATGGACCCAGCCCACGGGCCTTTCGTGCATCGCGCTTGGTGGTGGCGTTCAGGTGGCAGAACACTGTTTGAAAAAGCCAAAGCGTTCGAGCCATTGCCCTACGGGTTTGCCATGAGCAAGCATAAGCTTTTGAAAAAATCTCATGGTTATCGGCTCCTAGGCGGTGTACCTGAAGTGGAGATCGCGTTTCACCTGCCCAGTGTTCGGATTGAATACATTAGCACTGGACGTCACACAGTATGCAACTTGACGGCTGTGACCCCGATTTCGGAAACGGAGACAGAAGTCAATTCTACTTTCTATTGGACTTTACCTTGGTTGACGCTGATAAAGCCGATCTTGCGACCTCTCGTCCGGGCATTTATCGACCAGGATCGGGCGCTCGTCGCTAAGCAGCAGGTGGGCTTGAAACACAACCCAAAACTGTTGCTGATTAAGGATGCTGACACCCAAGCGCTTTGGTACTACCAGTTGAAGGCAGAGTTTGCTCGCGCCACTGCCGAGGGCCGACCATTTGTCAACCCGCTCAAGGAACAAGTGTTGCGCTGGCGCAGCTGAGCTAGTAAAGTTTTTAACGAATAACCCCAACCAACTTTGTCCACTAAGGTACAAAAGTAATATACTCTATTACTATTACGATAGTTGGCATTAGAAGTTGACCCGCAGTAGCCCTGAAGGAGATGGGCACTTAGGGACTCTAGCCATAAGCTAAGATTTGACTCGAAAATAGGGACAGAGGGCACTCTCTAATGCTTTTGAGATGTTCCTTTCGTAGCTCGTTTCTATCTAGCGGGATGTACTAATTGAAGTCATATTTTTTTAAAGTGCTGCCTCATCCTTTAGTGACGTAGTATAGATACGGGGAACATCCTTTGCTTCAACAGCCTAAGTTAAGGAGATACTATGCCGGAAGAAACCGAAAGTAAAACTCTAATAGAGGAGTTTGAAGAAACCAGCAAAGAGAAAAAAGAGGAGAGCAGCTTTTTCAAGCAAGTTTCCTTCTCTACAGCAATTGTCGCGGTCATAGCTGCTATTGCAGGTCTCGAATCAGGGGCGACGATCAACATGGCTTTGAGTCAGAAAAATGATGCTGTTGCTGCATATACTCGGGCTTCAGATCAGTGGGCTTACTATCAAGCGAAGGGCATTAAGGCTACGATTCTTGAGTCCCAAAAATCTCTGCTGGCTTCTTTGGGTAAGCCAGCTCCTGCAGACATTGGTCAAGGAATTGAGCGCTACAAGAAAGAGCAGCAAAGTATTTCACAGAAGGCTAGGAGCGATGAGAAATTGTCAGAACGGTATTCCAAACAAGCAGAGCATTTAATTGAACAGCATCACGGCTATTCCTACTCTGTAGCTATCTTGCAAATTGCTGTGGCTCTCTCGGCGATCGCTGCCCTCGCGAAAAATCGCTCTCTCTGGATTATGTCAATTATGGTTGCCTTGTTAGGCACTTGTTTTTTAGGTAACAGCTTTTTTCTAAAGGAATCAGCACCGAATCATGATATACCTGGTCTCAATCTTACTCGCTCAGAATAGCTGCACAGGTAGATCTATGCCCAAACTGCATCAAGTCAGTCCTCAGGAAAAGGGAGCCAAGCCAATAGAGCTTTAGTGTCTATAGGTATAGATAATGTAAATCCTAGTAAGGCGATGCGGTATTTCCACTTAAAGAATGCTGGAAGATATCATAAAGAAATCACAGAAATTTAGCTAACAAAAGGAACTTATTTAAGGTCACCGTATGACTATTGCCACCTCAACCAAACTCCGCTTCAATTGGACGTTTATTCTCTTTATAGCTTTTGTTCACATATGTGCTATGTTTGCCCTGCTTCCTAACAACTTTAGCTGGGCCGCAGTGGGTTTAGCTGTCTTTCTTCATTGGGTAACTGGTGGGTTGGGAATTACGTTGGGATTCCATCGCCTGGTCACCCATCGGAGTTTCCAGACTCCCAAGTGGCTAGAATATTTCTTGGTTTTCTGCGGTGCGCTTGCCTGCGAAGGCGGAGTGATTGACTGGGTGGGATGCACCGATTACATCATTTACACTCGGATCAAGAGTCTGACCCGCACGACTCGAATCAAGGCTTTTGGTGGAGCCACATGGGTTGGATGCTCTACCACTCATCAGCTGCAGCGGAAGTTCCTCGCTACACCAAAGACCTGGCGTCCGACCCGATGTACCAGTTTTTCCAAAATTATTTTATCCTGCTCCAGGTTGTCTTAGGAGTTCTGCTTTACTTGCTGGGCGGTTGGTCGAGTGTGGTTTGGGGAATTTTTGTCCGGCTGGTTGTGGTTTGGCACTGCACCTGGTTCGTTAACAGTGCCACCCACCAATTTGGCTACCGCACCTATGAGACAGCCGACCGCTCAACCAATTGTTGGTGGGTGGCCTTACTCACATACGGCGAGGGCTGGCACAACAATCACCACGCCGTGCAATCTTCCGCTCGTCACGGCTTAAGGTGGTGGGAAATCGACCTCACCTGGATGACAATTCAACTGCTACAGGGACTCGGCCTGGCACACCAAGTGAAGCTGGCTAAACGTTAACTTGATAATGGATTGAATTTAACGGTTTAAGACCCTGCCATGGATAAGCGAGTGCAGTCTCACAACAACATTCTCAAAATCTAACTAAGCATTCCCCAACGAGAGAAATGAAACGTTTAACAGAAGCGTTACGCACCTACCTTTTAGCTCTATTTCATCGGGGAGGAGGAGAAATAGCCATTCCTCGGAGGTGGAATCCAAGCGAGGCGGAGCTGGCTGAAAATGAAGAATTACTTGAAGATGCGACAGCTCAACGAGACAAGCAGCAAGAAGCTAAAGCTCGCCCCAGTAGCATCCTTGAGAAAATTCGCCAAAAGTTACGATTCAAGCACCAGCAGCGCCAAGCCAAAACCCGACCATACAAGAAAGCCTCCTTGTTTGTTGACGGTCAGACGAATCTAGCAGCGTTATCGCTAGTGCTGCATGGCGTTGCTGAAGTCTTATCTCAAAAAATGGACCTCCTATGGAAAGCTGACAACCAGACTCTGAGCTACGAAAAACCCGTCTCTAACGGTCAGGGAAAAATCTTTTACTACGTGACGGACAATCCCGAAAACCCGCATCCAGAAACCTTGGCTGAAGAAGCCGCCCTGGCTGTGATCGACCAATTTGACCCGAGAGCCGGCGCAATTCACTTGATTTACTGTGCACAGGTAGCAAACCTTGAGCCACCCTGGTCAGGCGAGTTTGCGATCGATCACAGGCAACTACTTGAATACACAGGTCTGAGCAAACGCCGGGACCTATGCAAGCATGAACAGTTGGCAATTCTGGATCACCTCCTACGGCAACCAGCCCAGATCCTCGCGGATATTGCCTGGCCTAAACAGGGACAGGTAGGAGCTTTTAGCGTTGCTGACCAGAAAATCTGGGAGATCACTATCCTCCGAGATTTTGAGACTGACAATGCTGGCAACAGCCGGCTGAGCGGCTTAAGAGTCATCGGCCAGCCGGGAGCGTGGGCCAAATACTTCCTCAACAAATCTGAGTACTACCGCCACACAGGAATTATTACGAAGAAAACCGTACAGAAACTCTTCAGCGTCGGCAAACAAAACGCTGGTGCCGCGAGAATGCTTGTTTGGTTGCCATTCCAGATCCAACCTGGGTCCTGTGACGGTCTGGTGGGAAAGACCCTAATGGAGATTGCTTATGGCCCAGACAAAGTGGCAGCCGCCGAGCAGGACAGGCAACTCAGGCGACAGTTGGCGGATGACTTTGGCACCGATTTGAAAGTTGTTAAAGAAGCTGGATGGCAGGTGGAACTCGAAACCGGGCCAGCCTGGTTGATAGATAATCATGGCACTAAAAGACCTGTAGGCTTCTGGAGTGAGTTGCTAAGTGCTAGATGGCGTTTGAATTTACCAAGGGAAGCTTTAAGCTTGGGTGACAAGCCTAGAGCCATCAGGAGCCAGAAGCCGCGCCAGAAACAGCCCCCACTAGGCACTGTGATCAGAGAAGCGAGAAAAGCTAAAGGCTGGTCTAGGGCGTTTCTGGCGGCAACGATGGGGAAAAGCATATCCTGGGTTGATGCCGTCGAGACTGGTCACCGTAACGTTTCGGCGAATGACCTGCCGCAGCTGGTCAACAAACTGGAAATCGACAACAGCGACTGGCAGAAATCGAACCAGCTTTCATAACTTCTAGCACTAGCAACCATGTGAGCTGCCAGCTTTGAACTCAAAGCTGCCTCCTGGCAAAACTGGGTGAGATGTTTCGCCAGAGATATAACTCCACCCTATTAAAACTATGTAAGGTTTAAAAACCTGAAATAAAACCAGCTAAAACCATCGCCCTGTCTGAGTTTTGTGACCTTACAATTAACGCTAGAACCTAGTCACAAAATTGCTAGAACCTGGTCACATTTTTCCAATCAAACCTTTATTTAAAGAGGATATTAGCCGTGAATGACTTGTTTAATCGGCTAAAAAGTTAAGATTAAAAATTCTGAATAGCGCTTCAGACTTACAGGGAGGGAAACGACTATACTAATACTAGTTAGCCAATAGAGAACTCGTCGCTAGCACCGGCAGGTTGAGATATTTGGCGAGGTAGAAAAGACCAGATACAATAGCTTTCAAGGGAGAAAGATCATGGCTTTAGAAGACAAAGCAAAGGCTACTGGCAAAAACATTGAAGGTAAAGCTCAAGAAGCGTTAGGAAATATTACTGGCGACCCAGAGACTCAAGCTGAAGGGAAAGCGAAACAAGCTGAAAGCCAAGTCCGCCACGCGGCAGAAGATGTGAAAGACAAGGTCAAAGATAAACTTGACTAGTAAACGCTTGCTGAGTCGGGTTTAGTTAGCTCCTTAGTTATCTAAACCCTCTGACTTCGTTAAACAGTTAAACGACAAACAGCTTGTTACTCTGTTGACTCAATTCGCTTTTTTTAGGGACAACGCTTTTAAAGGCGGAGCTATCTTGCTCCGCTGTTCTCCAGACTTTATTTAAAGAATTCAGCTTCTAGAGGCTTTGCCAAATTCTAGTTTTCAGCAAGGAACGAGCAAAAAACTATGGAATCTCAACAGCAACCACTGGAATACGTCAATGCCACCTCAAAAGAGGTGATCGGGGGATCAGAACCAGCACCCTTGGTTAAGCAACCACCTAGCGCTCAGTCTGATGAGCAATGGCAGCGGATTGGCACACAAATTTCCGGATTTTTGGCGGAGCTGCCCGATTACCTGGGTAGATTCTTTAATGAATACAAGCAGCCAATCACCAGCGTTGCTCTCATCGTGGCAGCGTTGATCGCGGTCAAGGTCGTCCTGGCAGTACTAGATGTCCTGAATGATATTCCGCTGTTAGCACCAACCTTTAAGTTGGTTGGTATTAGCTACTCAGTCTGGTTTGCTAACCGCTACTTAATCAGGGCGTCTAAGCGGCAGGAGTTGTCTCAAGAAATTCAAGGTCTTAAACAACAAGTGGTTGGTAGCCAACAACTCCCAGAATCTCAGAGCTAATCGCCCATTCACTGCTAAAGCCAGATTATCGGGCAATGGGCGAGCGTGAGTGCATGTGTAACAGTTACATTTGTCTACCCCGTAGCCGAGCGGTCATAGACCGCCGAAGTTGGAGAGCGCGCCATTGTTGCTCTGGCAATAGAGCCTTTAGATTGCAGACTAAAAAACCTGGATGCTGATGAACTTAATCAAACGTTATCTAAAGGAGAGTAGATAGGCTATGACCTATGAAAAACGAACGAGAGACGACTTGATTGCTAACCCTGCCGTCACAAATCAAGTTGTTGATTATCATGACCGCGTTCGCTGGGGTCCCATTATTTCAGGTCTGGTGGTTGCCATAGCGACTCAACTGGTTTTAAGTGGTCTAGGTGCGGCTATAGGAGCTAGCGGCATTGCCTCCTCAGGCGCACCCAGAACGAATGCTGGTGGTGTTGGCACTGGCGTCGGGATTTGGGCGATCGTCAGTTTGTTCATTTCCCTATTTGTCGGTGGTTGGACTTGTGCCCGTACCTGTGGCCCAATGAACCGCAGTACAGCTCTGCTCAACGGCGCAATTCTCTGGGCCACAACTTTAGCAATCGGAACTTGGCTGTTAGCCAGTGGGATTACGGGTGCGTTCGGCGTGGTGGCGTCTAACGCTGGAGCAGTTGCCAATCAAGTCCGGCAGGGAACAGTCAATGTCCCGAACAATGTGCCAGGGATAACGGCACAGCAAGCGCGTGACATTGCTGGCAACACCGCTAAGGCCAGCTGGTCTTTTGTCTTCGGTTCCTTACTGGGTTTAGTTGCGGCGATGATTGGAGCCTCGGTTGGCACTCGCACCCCCCGGACTCACCAATAGAAACCTGCCGGAAAAACTCAAGGCTCCCTCTGGTTTTTCACCTTAGGTGTCTAGCACATTGCCAAGAGTGCTAGTGACTGACATGTGCAACTGAATTGCTCTGACCGGAAACCGGAATGTTCGTTTGGTAAATGTAGTTTTTGGAGGAGAACAAAGTGAGTCTATTTCAGCAGTTTCGGAAAATCTTGACAGCTCTAGTCTTGGTTTTAATTCTGACCACGACTGCCGCTTGTAGCGGGGCGGTTCAAGCTAGGCAACCAACCAATCTCCCAGTGATCAGCAGTAGTGGCACTTACGCTCAACTGTCGCGTGGTAACAGTCCGGCTGGGCAGGATTTTGGCAATTGGGTCGTCCAAACAGGTAAGGGACTGATTCAGGACGCTTACGTGCGTGACAACAACAAGTTAGGTGTTGTGATTACGCCTCAAGTGCGTCCCAATGAAGTGCAGCCTCTAGCCAGATCCTTAGCTCAAGGTCTTCGCCGGAATTTTCCCAATCAAGATTTAACGGTTTTGATGTATGCCCCTGACAAAAAGCTGATTTTGACGGCGAAATTTGACACTCAGACAAATAAGGTTAAGTACGAATAATGCTTAATCTCAGTGGTCCAAACTGCCGTCCCTAAGTTGGAGAAATTGCAACCGAAAATTTGTTGCCAAGTTAATTGCGAATAAGGAGATGAGTTAAATGACAAGTAGCGAACAGTACAAGCGTCAAATCATGAACGATTTGGCCTCTGACAATACCGAATCTTTGGATGCTGATCCAGCAGCAACTCAGTCATACGAAAACTTTGACGATTTCGCTCAACGCTCATCCCATGATGAACGTCGCCAGTTGTTTGGCCAGTCTTTACATCCAGACAAAATTCCCACCAGCCAGATGGAACCAGAACTGCAAAAGGCGATCACTCAAATCAAGCCAAATGAACGGGACGATGTCGCTCGTGCGTTTTTCAAGCAATTAAAGCAAAGAGGGCTGGATGAGCGCCACCTGGAGCAACAACTGGGTCTTTCCACCCACAACCCCAATCGCATGAGTGCTGATGATGTCAGCAAACTTGCATCCTTCGCTTATCACAGCCATCCCGACATCTTCCAACAGGTGCTAGCCGAACAACCGGGGATTATCAAATTTCTGAGTAATCCCCTGGTGGCAGCCGCTTTGGGAGTGGCGGCGGCTAAGTGGCTGGGTGGTCACCACAAATAAGTCAATCGGCTAGTTAGACGAACCGAATTGCTAATTTTTTCGAGCACACAGTAAAACAGCAAAAAACGAGGACAAATTATGCCACTGCAAAAAATTGAAGCCTTTGACCCCCGCTACCATGAAGCTTTTCAGGGAAATGACATTAAGGGGATGGATGTCTATACCCAAGGAACGAATGAGAAGGTTGGTACAGTCAACGATATTTTAGTCGATGAGCAAGGTCAGTTCCGCTATCTGGTCCTTGATCTCGGTGGTTGGATTTTTGGTAAGAAAGTCTTGCTACCAATTGGTCGGTCTCAGATTGACCAGCAGGCAGGGCGGGTTCACGCAGTCGGGCTGACCAAAGCGCAAGCGGAAGCTTTGCCTGAGTTCAACGATCGCGCAATGGCTGATTCTGACCATGAAGAGCAGGTGCGGGGAGTTTTTCGCCCTCCGGCTGCTGGGGCGGCGATGACAGGCACCATGCCCGCTCAGCCAAGCAAGGCGACTGACACCCACCAGCAAGATTCGTCTCTGTACGATCTGAACGATCGAGATCACCAAACCATCAAGCTGTACCAAGAACGGCTGCTTGCCAGCAAAACCCGCAGAAAAACAGGGGAAGTAGCGGTGGGCAAGCATGTTGAAACTGAAACGGCACGAGTTTCAGTGCCAATCGAGAAAGAACGAGTTGTGATTGAGCGAGTGACTTCAGCCGACGCTGGAACGCCAGTTGCTCCTGGCACTTATGACTTCGGTGAAGGGGAAGTGGCACGCATGGAAGTCTATGAAGAGACTGCGGACATTCACAAAGAAGCCTTTGTGCGTGAGGAAGTCAGAGTCAATAAAGTCGTAGAACACGAGACAGTTCAAGCACAAGACACGATTCGGCGAGAAGAGCTAGATATTGATGCTGGGAGTCAGACAGTTGAGGACAGAACAGGTAAGTTGCCAAATGACCGCGTTTAAGCCACATTCAAGGGCGGCTGCGTTGAGTCTCAGCTAATTGCTTAAGCGAAGTGCAGGCGGGGCGCAGTTTAGGCTCGGCCTGTACTTTGGGAAATCACCTACATTGACTGTTGCTTTGAAGATCAAGCATTTATTCCAGTAATATGTACCGGCAGAAACATTAAATATGGAAATTCCAGTAACGCTAAACAGTCCGGTAACGCCTGCCCTTAAAATTACTGATACGTTCTAGACTTACAAGTACGTAATCAACTATCCTAATAGTAGTAATCAAACAAAGAACTCGCCGCTAGCACCGGCAGGTTGAAATGACTGGCTAGCTAGAATTGACTTACTTCAACTTTTACGGAGAAACATAATGTCTTTAGAAGATAAAGCAAAAGCTACTGCCAAAAACCTTGAAGGCAAAGCCCAAGAACTGGGAGGGAAGATTACTGGCGATCCTGAGGCTCAAGCTGAAGGGAAAGCGAAGCAAGCTGAAAGCCAAGTTCGTCATGGGGCAGAAGATGTCAAAGACAAGGTCAAAGATACGCTTGATTAGGTAGGACGCTTTCTGAGTCAGGTTTAGGTAACTCATTAGTTATCTAGACCTTCTGACTTGATTAAATAGTTAAACAAATAGATAACTTGTTTTTCTGTTGACTCAACGGAACGCCTGTGGCAGCTCCTTGACTAGCGTTGAGCAAGCTCAAAGCGAAGCAAGTTGAAGCGAAAGTTCCTGACAAGGCAGAAGCCATGAAAGATCAAGTCAAGTAGGCTCTTGAATAAGAACAACGCCCGCTTATGAACCGTTGTGCCTATTTAATTTTCAATCCGGTTGCCGGTCAAAATGACCCAGAGCAAGACTTGGCAACCATTCGGGCGCTGCTGGAGCCAAGTATTGACTTAGAAATTCGGCTCACGACATTAGAAGTCGATGCAGGCAAAATCGTCTCGGAAGCGCTTGCCTCTGGTGCTCAAACAATCATTGTGTCCGGCGGCGATGGGACCCTGTCTGCTGCTGCTGCCGCCTTGGTGGGAACGAATATCCCAATGGGCGTAATTTCTCGCGGCACAGCCAATGCCTTTGCTGCAGCATTAGGGCTTCCAGACACGATTGCAGCTGCTTGCCAAACGATTTTGGGCGGTGCTGTGCGCGTGGTTGATGCGGCTCGGTGCAATGGTCTGCCGATGGTCTTACTTGCTGGGATTGGGTTTGAGGCAGAAACCGTAGACCGAGCTGACCGGCAGAGCAAAAATCGCTTTGGGGTATTGGCATACGTACTGGCTGGGATTCAACAGTTGCAAGAGTTAGAAAGCTTTGAAGCTGAGATTGAAACTGAAGACAAAGTGATGACTCTGACGGCAGCTGCCCTAACGGTGGCGAATGCAGCACCGCCTACCTCAATTTTGGCTCAGGGCCCGGCGGGGGTGATTGTTGATGACGGGCTACTGGATCTAACCGTGGTGGCACCCGCGAGTCGGTCAGGGGCACTCGCGGCTTCTTACCACTTACTCAGCAATGCCTTAAATGAGAGTGCCGCCCAACGGGATGACATTGGTTATCTACGAGCCAAACGGGTGATCGTCCGCACCACTCCCCCACAGAAAGTGGTTCTGGATGGAGAAATAATTGGTACCACACCCATTGATGTGGAGTGTGTGCCTGGGGGGTTAACCATCTTCGTACCTGTAGATGCGGTCCCGCCTTCTCCGATTGAAAAACTGGAAGGACTGCCGGACTTAACCGTTGAGTTGAAGTCTGAGGTAGGGTTTGAGGACTAGGGGTGAACCTGTAGTGAAGTCTTATAACTGTATGTTAGTTAAGACATACAATTTCTGGTTCAACCATTTCAAGATGTTGCTCTAAAAGTGCCAAGTTGCGGATATCTGATTTGTAAAATGCATTTTATAAATGAAAACTTTTCTTACACAGGACACAAAAAAATAGGATAGGTGAATTGTTTTAGAGAAGCTTAGCTCCACAGAAGCGATTTTTCAGAAAAGTATCAGCCAATACAGCTTGTCTTATACTTGAAATTGAAGTTAAGAACGAATCTCAAACTGTTTTATTTAACTTATAAGTGTTCAGATTTAGCTTTCGTTCTATGCCTCAAGTGAGAACTTTAGAAAAATAATAATTGAGCTAAAGTATGATTACTTTTTTACCAAGCATCACCTACAGTTAAGTAAGAGTCGAAACATCGGATAACAAGAGGGACATAAGGTTCGAAAGTCTTAACATACTCCAACGAGTTGGTGCTGGTGTTCTGCTCACAAGCTTGTCGATTCTGCCGGCTTCTGCCCAGACTAACACTGGTAAAACTATTCAGTAAACAACTAATACACACTACTACTGCAACTCCCATAGACGCTCCTAATGATTCTGCTGCAAACAGCACCTCCAACCAAAATCATGGTTCTGTAGAACAAGAGCATAGTTTTACTTACAATCGCGATACCTACACTCACCAGCAAGAGCCTTCTCTGTACGCGATGAACGACCAGGACCATTCAACGCTCAAACTGTACGAAGAACGGCTAATTGCGAGCAAAAAACGTGTCAATTCAGGGGAAGTAGCGATTGGCAAGCATGTCGAAACCGAGACTGAACGGGTTTCAGTGCCAGTTGAGAAAGAGCGAGTTGTGATTGAGCGAGTGACTTCAGCTGACGCTGGAAAAGCAGTTGCTCCCAGTTCGGTTCACTTCGGTGAAGGCGAAGTGGCACGCATGGAAATCTACGAAGAGACTGCGGACATTCACAAAGAAGCCTTTGTGCGGGAAGAAGTCAGAGTCAATAAAGTGGTGGAACAGGAAACAGTTCAAGCACAAGACACGATTCGTAGAGAAGAGTTAGATATCGATGCTGGGGGTCAGACGATTGATGACAAAACTGGCAGGCAGCCCAAAGACCGGAGTTAAGCCACGTTAAAGAGTGAGCGCATTTAAGCCAAGTGACTGAGGGAGCGTAACAAACCAGACGCTCCTTTAGAGGCTTCGGTTTCTTTAAACACTGCAGCCTCAACTCACGAGCATGATACTTACACCTAATAATTGCGAACCCGTTCTGTAAAATTTGGATGAGCTGGCACTGCGGTTGCCCCCAATGCAGTTGCGTTTCCTAAAGCTGACGCAGCACGCATGGAAGTCTACAAGGAAACGCCTGACATTCATAAAGAAGCGTTTGTGCGTGAAGAAAAGTGCGCGTTAGAAAAGAAGTTGCTCAGGACAACGTTCAAGTAGAAGAGGAGTTCTGTCGAGAAGAACTCGAGTGAATAAAGGAACTGATTCACGTTCTGGCAAGCGATCAAAGAAATAATTGCTGACAAATTGCTAAATGCTAAGTGAACCTTAGTGCTTAGAACGACTGTAGGCACGGCTATTTTCTGGCTTTGCCTGCCACCATTCAACCCTTTAGAAATTAGAAACTTAGTATGAGTTGACCCCATGAAAAGAACACAAAAAAGAGAAGCTTTAATAGTCTCTCTAGCAATAGCGCTCACCTGTGCTGCTGCTCCTAAGCCCCTTGCTACTTTTTTCAGAATTGCTCCGGTTCTGGCACAATCTACTGCACCTAATTCTTCACCCGTTGGTGCTACAGCCGTAAGGATTGATGGTTCGAGCAGCATGGCTGTCACCAACCAAACGTTTACCCAACGCCTGAAGCAACGGGCACCGGGTACAGAAGTTAAGGTTGATTATCAAGGCAGTGATGCTGCCCTCCGATCATTACAGGATGGAAAGACCGATCTGGCTGCCATCGGTCGTCCTCTGACTGCGGAAGAAAAAGCGAACTCGTTTGTCGTGGTGCCTCAATCCCGGCACAAAATCGCGATCATCGTTGGCTCCAACAATCCTTTTACGGGAAATCTCACGTTTGAGCAGTTTGCTAAAATCTTCCGAGGGGAGATCACCAATTGGTCTGAAGTTGGCGGTCAGCCAGGTCCAATTCAGTTAGTGGATCGACCCGACTCGGATGATACTCGGCGAGCTTTGCAAACTTACGCTGTATTTAAGCAGGCTCCTTTTCAAGCGGCTAAGGGTGCGCTGAAGCTAACTCAAGATGACACCGCAGCCATGACTAGAGAACTAGGGACGAGAGGCATTAGTTATGCGATCGCCGATCAAGTCACCGACAAACCAGGGGTGCGAATCGTCCCGATGCACAAGACGCTGCCCTCAGATCCCAGATATCCATTCTCTCAACCCTTAGCTTACGTCTACAAAGGAAAACCCAGTCCCGCTGTGCAAGCCTTCTTGGGTGAGGCTGCCCCTGCCAATCCTGCGATCACGGCTCCCACTTCTCCAGCCGTGGTTGCCCCTACCCCAATCTAAGCTCCTGTTCAGGCTCCTGTTCAGAAGACAGATTATTCGTAGTTGCCCTGGTTATTCTTGCTGCCTTTACTAGGTGGGCTGCTCTGGTGGCTATTAAAGAACCGGTCGCAACCTGCGATCGCACCGGTGGCTACCACAATCATTCCCACCCCGCCTCCCAGTCCAGCACCTGCGATCGTTCCGGTAGAAGAGCCGCCCAGTCTCAAGCTATACGAAGAGCGGCTAGTGGCTGACACAACTCGGCAGAAAGTTGGGGATGTCGCCATTGGCAAGCATGTGGAAACCGAACAAGCTCAAGTGTCAGTTCCCATCGAAACAGAGCGAGTGGTGATTGAGCGCATCGTTCCCACTGGTATGGAGGCGAGCGCGCCTGACGCTGATTTCCGCGAAGGTGAGGTTGCCCGAATTGTAACTCACGGAGAAACCCCTGACATTCACAAGGAAACATTCATTCGAGAGGAAGTGAGCGTCAGAAAAGAAGTTGAGCATAACACCGTTGAAGCTCAAGCAACAGTCCGGAAAGAGAAGCTAGACGTTGACACAAACGGCGCTCCGGTTGTGGACAACCGTGGAGAGCGTCGATAGCTGACTCGAACTTGTGCCGAGAGCACCTCATGCAGTTAACTGCCGCTCACCTGCTCGAGGAAACTGTTGAGCGGTTGAGAAACTGCCGTCAGGTGGAGTTTCTCTAAAAAGGCCACTACGGTAAAAATAATGATGGTCCAGAAAACGATACTGGATGCCCATTTCTCTAATGGCAGCACCTCAGCACTGGTTGGGCAGCGAGACGGTTATCTAAATTTGTCCGACTCAGAATTCCCTGTGTCACAGCAGCAGCAATTGCCGCCACTATCCAACTAATTATCAGCATGGCGATCGCCGCGAATCTTTGCACAGTAGGCCAAGTGGAAGAGTTGCTGCCAGTATCGGGGTGAACCAGTTTCCTCAAGACATCAATTTCTGATCTATATGCGTCACTTTTGAACTATTTTTGGGCTAAAACGGTTGGAAATAGCCTGCCTGCATCATCAATAAATTTTATATTTTTGAACCCTACTGAAGTCAATTGTTCACTCATTTGGGAATAGGTACAAAAGCACAAACCCTTATAGTTCAATATATCTGAAAAAATGATTTGCTCCATCTGTGCTGCTTCGGCGTTAATTTTTGTCAGATCGCATTCACATTTTTCATGGGATAGCGGATAAGTCAAAAAGCTAGTTACAAGTTTACCACCTGGTTTTAGTGCCAGATAGAACTGGTGGTATAGTTCAGTTACTTTATCTAGCTCGGCTTCGTAAATATTAAGACCATTGCTCGATATCAAATCAAATTCATTTGTTAAACCTAAATTCCAGGCATTCTTTTGCAAAAAATTAACATTTTGATCAAGTTTAAGCTTTTGTGACAATGTTCTAGCGCCATCCAAAGCGTCTCGATCAATATCAATACCAACTAACCGAAAATCTCTAACGGCGCTGTAATCCAGATGCAACAGTTCGCTCATCAAGCCACAAGGTACGCAAGCTAAGACTACACCTTCTTGCACTGCTTGTTGGTTTTGGGCTAAAAAATGCCGATAGCGTTCCTGGGTGGCTAAAACGGTTGGTGCTTCATTTAATAAAAAATCCTCCATTTTAGTCAAAGGTTTACCATCGTAACCCAGACCTATTTTTCTGCCTTTTTCTGGATAAGTTAAAACATAATGCGTCCAGTAACCGTTCCAGCCACGGTTTTGAATCATAAAGCGACCAAGCTCAAAGGCAGCTAATTCATCTAAAATTTGCAGTTGTCTTGCCACGCTGAAATACTGCTTATCGCCTGCTTGTTTAATTCTAGTGCGTATGCTCTCAAGCACTTCTTCCAAATCATTGGGATGGGAGTTATGGGAAAGGATACGTTGACTATCTTCTAAGCGATTGGACATATACTTTTCAGTCTCGTATTGAATATACTAACTAGTATATCGGACAGCCACATAGATCAGACATATAGATCAGAAATTGGACGTGGTTCAAACCAAGGTAACACTCTGAAAACTGGTTTTCAGGGAAAAAGCGATTGCTAAGGGAGATTTGAGGTGAGTGGCATTGATCGGAGATACTCGTTGTTTAGTGTCGTATCTCCCAAACTGCTGCGTAAGAATGAGTCAGTTTCGCTAAATCTGGATGGATATTCGTGCCAAATAGCGCTTTGATCGTGGATGCATGCCAACCACATTCAGGATTACTACAACGACGCTTTTGCACGGACAATTTATGGTTGCTGAAGACCGTATAAAAATCTGACTCTTTATCACCGCCGGACTATTTGCTGTGCTGTTGGTGTCAGTGCGGTTACCTGCACCAACTGCTGTCGAAACGCTTTACGCTGGTCTTCCCAAGTCCCCTGTGCGTTGCTGGCGGCAGCACGGCGAATCGATTGATACGGTGGGTTGCGATCACGCCCTGTCTTTTCCCGCGACAAGTCATGCAGCGACATATCTCCAGCTACGTATGCTCTCCGTATCGTATCCCAGCTATACTCCTGCTTTCTGCCACTCATATCGTCTGTAGAGTCCTGAAATTTTGTAGCGCAATTGTAGCGATGTACAATGTCAAAATTAACTGGGGGACACCTCAAGTGTACTCACACCTTTAACGCGATCACCGCCTCCCGCTCTTGTAGCCAGCGTAAATTTTTAGCAACGGCATTAGTCCCGACAGCAGTTTCTTGGCGCTTGACTTACGGCTGATCGCATCAATAAGTTGATGTGCTTCGAGTCGCAATTCTGTCACTGTGTTTTGGGCGTGATAGCTTGAAGGTTCCTCATTCATGGCGATCACTCCCCTTGTACCAACTGCAAATCTCCTTGTTGATAGGTCAATCTCTTTGTCTCACCATCAACGCCGACCTCATAAATAACAAGTTGGTCCCTGTGTTCAATACCTCTCACTGTGCCTAGTTGACCTCGATACCTAGAGCAGTCAAGAACTATTTGCACCCGATCGCCCACCTTGGGTATTGCCTTGCTGGCTTTCTCATCTTCAGTAGCCAGCGCTGAGGCAGATGGTAAGCCACTTGGAGTATTTGGTAAGGCAGTTGGTAAGGCAGTTGGTAAGCCTACATTGCTTACTGTACTTGGGTTGTAAGCCAGGTAAGGCAATTTATCAGCCCGATCTGCTTTTTGACAATCAGACTTTTCAGGCTGTTGTGACTCAGTAGAATCATTTTCAATTTCTTCATTGAGTAGAGAAACTGGCTTACCTGCCTTACCTGATTGGCTCAAGTCTTTATCTGGCAATGGTTCTAGGGTTTCTAACTGGCTTACCGATTGGCTTACCTGGTAAGGCAGTTGGCTTACCTCGATGACCTCATCGCGGTCATCAGCGGCTTTAAACCCGATGCCGTACAGTGCCATCCGGTTTTTGTCAGCGCCACTGGTAATAGTGACGCGCTTTGTTTTGGGAAACAGCGCTTGAAACCGTGCGATTACCTGATTAGCTCCCCTAACATTTGCGTCGCCCTTCTTTGCCTGGTCTACCCAGTTAGCCTTTCTCTAGACGGCTTGGCGTATGGATAACGAATTGAGCCATCTTTCTGTTGTACGGGATAAGAGTTACAGAAACTGGTAATCTTAGGGCGCTCCACTGCGTCCGGACTGTGCTTGTAGTGAGTGCCAGTCCAGAAATAGAGCTTGTCATCTGCACAGATCCAGGGTTTATCATCGTACAGGAAGCTAAACGCCCTTTGGGTAAACTCGGTGTCAGGGTTTACAGCAATTTTCAGATGAATAAGCCACAGCGAGCGAACCAACCGAGCGCATCATCGGAGGAAATACAATCATTGATAATCTTAGTTAACGCATGGTCAAGTGCTTCACGAGTGCGGGCTTTGGC